>Ga0208321_1000199_pt1 | contig 58875 bp, 71 predicted proteins | sample June2015DPH_4_15_FD_184692 | JGI IMG/M metagenome (GOLD analysis project Ga0208321, IMG submission 184692) | Peatland microbial communities from SPRUCE experiment site at the Marcell Experimental Forest, Minnesota, USA - June2015DPH_4_150... | ecosystem: Environmental > Terrestrial > Soil >... | reverse complement strand
AGTTTCGTCCGAACTGTGCGGCTCATAAGTAGTGGAGAAGGTGAGCAAAGATATAGATTGCGCTTCCTATGGCAGCCGCTAGGAGCAAAAAGCCGACAGCCAGCCAGAGAAATCCACGAATACCCTTGAATTGGCCGGTTTCGGCCATAGAAGAATCCTCCTGCGTTGCATTGCGGGTGTGCAAATAAAGGTGTGTCAGGAATTGCAGTCGATAGGACTGGACACGACTTCCCGGCAGAGTCTTATGTTTTGCCCTTTTCACTCTTACAACTTCTGCGGAGTCGCTTCCACAAAGAGGCATCTATCGGCAGACGACTGCCTATGCCCGTCGAGAGGTTGATGAAACCGCCGTGGTAACAAAGCGTCCCGTATCGGAACAACCGCGCGAGCAAGGCCAAGCCGTGTTGGGCGAGGGTTGAGTTGATAAAAGGCTCCTGTCTTTCCAGGGCAGCCGCGGCGCTACAGCTTGGTTCTCCGTCATTGTCGAGATTCGGGTCCACGATCTCTGGGAATAGCTCCGCCGCAGACCTCAGGCGAAGCTTTGCCCTGCGATTTCGCTCATTGAGCGGTTCGCCCAGGATGAACTGTCCGCTGTCTGCGTTGTTGCCCAGATCGAGCCAGTACGAAACCGTGCTCCAATTCCCAACCGCATCGCGAATCGCAGCCCGTGCTGCCCGCGTATCCACGCACCCTACAACGATGTGAGCACGAAGGTCATCGCCAGAGTAGCTGCGTGAGATAAAGGTTCCCGGTCTCAGGTGAACAGGGACTGCTTCCCACTTCAGTCGCCAAAATAGGTTGATCCGGTTGACCAGAACGACTGCCTTATTGAGGCCGATCTCCGACCGAGCAAAGGGCTGGCGAACGCAATTGGTGGGAGAAATCGAATCGCCGTCCACAACCGTGACATGCAGTCCTGCGGGATGACCGTGGGCCACAAGCGACTGATGCAGATACGGCAGGCCGGCAGCAACGGCGCTGCCTGTTCCCCCGCAGCCTACCACCAGCACGCGCACCTGCCGTTGGAGCAACTCCGGGTGGATGCGGTGAATTTCCATGACCAGCTCCTCAACGTTCGTTTCCGCGAGCGACGAATTCTTGTAGCGTCTCGCCGGCATCGGTCAGGTACTGAACTGGGAACTGCTTCTTGCCAGCGAGACTTCTCCACAACCCGATGAAGCCTCCAGGGTGACTGGTAAGCCGCACCGCGCCTGCCGCGTGTGTGAATTCGGATTGAAAGAATGCGTCTTCCCACTGTGGTATTGACGCAACGTCAGAAGTGTCGGGCACGCGCATAGTGCCGGCACAGACTCGGGCGTCCGTGTTCCAATAGGGAGCGGTCTTGAGGCGCGTATCTGGGCCCGGCCGTGAATTCGTCGCCATCGCCCGCACAAAGAGGTCCTTCCCTGCAACTTTGAAAATCAGCGCCGGATGTGGGAAGACGAGACCGTTAAGCTTCCGTGCTTCTTCATCCGTCCCTCCGAAGAACATGACCCGCCGTTGAGGCCGTGTCCACCACACCAGCATGTCAGGTGTGCGCACCAGGACGTTATCAGGAAGGATTTCTGGCTTGACCTGTGCTCCGAGCCCTTGGGCAAGAGTACGCAGGAAGGCCGTGGTTACGGCTTCACCGGGGGTGAGATAAGGGACTCCATTCTCAGCTTGCTTGACTTGGTGCAGGCTCGCGAAGGCGCCATTCCCTCCACTCCGATAAACAAGGACTGCTTCGCTGAGCCTGAATTCGTGGTTGGCTCCGATGTTGACGCAGGCTTGCATAGCTCTCACCTTGAAATGATCCATTGGTCGTTGCCTGGCATTAGGTCGATCACGCTGCTTGCCGCGGCAACCGTCTGGCAGGCCACCCCGAACGTGTCGAATGTTCGCTGAACGCTCTCCGTATTCGTTGCATCGAATGGGATGATGAGATTGGGCTCCGGTGTCACTTCCATCATTCCCTCGGCCTCTTCATTAAAGCAGGCGGCGATTGCGTCGGCCTCGCCAAACACGGCCAGCAGACAGGGTAGGGCCGGATTGCAGTCCGAAAGCTGTTGGCCGATATCGTCATGAAGCTCGGGTCGCTTCGCCTGGGCGGAGAGGTGATCGAGGGCGAGTGCGGCCTCCACCAGCTTCATTGCGAGGGGATCGTCGATCTTGTTTTTGAGGTGAGCAAGCTCACACTCATCCAGTGCCGGCCGTCGCATGCAAGGTGGAATTGACCCCTCGACATCCGGGATTTCATACTGGTCAGCGTCGGGTTCCTGGGCGATCCATTCCCGCAGAGTCTCAGCCCGTTCTTCAGCATCCCTGAAATCGTAGACCCTAAGCCAGCCATTGAGGGCTCCGACAAATAAGTGGAAGAACGTCGCCGGCAGTTGCGGGTGGACGCTCTCCAGCAACTGAAGCGTTGGCCCAAAGGCCGCACAGCCACAGGTTGCCTCGGAAGGCTCGACAATGAGGAACAATTGGTTGGGCCTGGTTTCATCACGCTCTGCCCAATCACAGGGGGTGTTGCTGACCACAGCGGAAAGCAGGAATCGGTGACGGATGGCTGAGCCGCCATGAGCCTTGATCGACCGCTCAAGCGTAAGCCTGATGAAAGATGTTGGGTCGTGTTCTGCCCTCTCCCAATCTCCAGGGACGGCAATGTCCAGCTCGACGAGGGCCTTGGACAGCATTACAGCCAAGCGGTCGTCGGCTACCAACCGGTGAACTAGCGGGACAGCATCGAGTCGTGGTATTAGCAGACCCCTTCCCTGAGCCATCAACTGACCGGAGGCAGCCAGCCGGGAGGGGCGTCGAGTGGTGTGCGGTTGTAAGTGCGGGCGCTGGCCTCGACTGCGGCAGCGCAGAGAGCGGCGGCTTGTTGCAGTTCCCGGCATCTCGCATACCTCCCGAGGAGTGTCTGGTAACGGGCGTGGCGGCCCTGGCGAAGTCTTTCAAGTTCCGCCAGGACCGCACGCTTCGTCACCTCCTTGCTTTTGGGATTTCGGCTCATCGGGTTACCCCTTCGAGCCGATGGCTCGCGTGAACTGATAGCGCAGCTTGTCTCCGACAGCCTCCGGCCCGGTGATCGACGCCGTGGCGATGTCTGGATACTGATGCGCATACAGGTTGCGAACTTCCTCCGGAGAAAGCTTTGGATCCGGGTCCGGAAGCCTCACACCGTTAAATTCAAAGATACGAGAAAGTACGTGGCTCTCCATCAGAGTGCGAGACCTCCTTTCGATTGAGTGGGAGCGGGTTCGGGTGTTGTAGGTGGGAACAGCCCGAGCGTCCCGCTCGATGCCGAAGAGGACGCGGACTCAGCAGGAGTTGGGGATGCGGTGGAAGACGCTGAGGCAGGCTCAGACGCCATTGCAGCGGTTCCCTTGTCAGGTGGCTTCTGAGATGCCTTCTTGCGCTCCTCGGCTTTCCGCTTCGCTTCCTCCTGTGCTGCCTTGGCGGCAGCCTCCATGGTGGCCTTGGCCTCGGCCAAGGTGCTGGCGGTTTGCTGGTGGACTTGGACATAGCCGGCCAGCTGCTTGCCGAATTCACTATCGAGTTCCTCGGGCGGGCCGGTATAGGTGAGTGGGGTGGTTAGCGCCGTGTTCTCGTCGGCCTTGGCCTGGGTGGGAATGACGTTGACGCGAAGCGTCTTGTGATCCACCTTGGCCACCGTGATGAGCACAGTGCGGCCGGCAAGAAGGGGCATGAGTTCGACGAACATAGGACCTCCTTATCGTGGCGCGTGCGCGTTCTTTCTCTCGCCCACGCCGACTAAGTTGTTTGTTGGGAAGATGGGTTAACTAGATTGGGGACAGGCACCTGAAGATTTTCCAGTGGACAGCGCCTAAGAAGGGTCTATCACGAGTTAGCAAGGATTATCGGGCAAGGATCTCTGTTGGGTTCTCGGAATTTGTCAATGCGTTGAGGCATATCCCGCCGGGAATGCTGTTTCCGTGTCCAGAACCGGGGACCGGTGCGCACCCTTCGGCGTCGCTCCGCCGAACGCGGGCAACAGGTCACGTTTCCGATTAAGGCTAGCGACTATGCGGCGAATTGGAGAAATTCGGCGGGCCAATTTCCTCGAACAGCGTTCTGGTCCTCGAAGGGGACTTCGGGGGACACAGAGGTTGCATTTCCATGACGAGGGGGTGTCTCGGCCCATTGGCACTGCGCTCCCCCAAAGGTCCCGACGTGCGGAGAAGAAGGATTATACGGATGATACGGAATTGACAAAACCGTCTGAAAGGCAGAATCTTAGGCACCTGCGCGCATTTGGTGGCGAGGAACTTATAATGACACCTGTGGAATGCCTGGACTGTGAGAAACACGGGATGTTCGGGACGGGAAACGGAAAATGCTTCGCATGTCATGGGACCGGACAGCAACTTCGCGATGGTGTCATGGACGGTGTTCTGAGAAGAGACTACCAGAGATGTAGGATTTGTGGCGGCAGCGGCATATGTGCGACGTGTAACGGGAAGGGCAACTTAACCCACCCTCCGCCGAAGTGGCGAAAAGAAAGGTCTGGCTGCTAGAACCTGTGGGGGCAACCTAATTATGAGCGAATGATGAAGAAGAATCCATCGTCTAATTGGTTAAAAAGCAAGGGGGGCGGAATTAGGCTGGCTCGTGCGGACCCCTTTCCTTGAGGGTCTGCGATTTCCCGAAGGGGCTTGTGGGAGTTGTCGGCTCATCCCAGTCGGTCCGCACGGCGGATCGACACACCCTGCAAGAAGCAAAATGTGGGCGCTGTCGGGGGCGGCCTGTCAGAAAGGAATTTGATCCGTCGTCTCGCTTCCTCGTTCGTTGAAGGGGTTATCGCCCTCGTCGACCGGCTCCACAGCCTTCGAGAATTCAGCCACCTTGGCGTCGTTCCCGTTCTTGGGCGGCCCGAGGAACCGGAGCGTGGTGACAACTACTTCGGTCACGTTGCGCTTCTGGCCTTCGCGATCCTCGTAACTGCGCAACCGGAGCCTTCCTTCAACGAACAGGAATTCCCCGCGGGTCACAAATTCGCCCACGACCTCCGCCCAGCGGCGCCAAGCAACACAACGAATCCAGAGCGTGTTGCTCTTTTTCTCTCCATCGCCGTTCTTGTAAACCTCCTTCACGGCCAGAGAAAAGTTTGCTACCGGTATGCCGCCAGGGGTGAACTTCATCTCGCTGTCGGCGCCAACGTATCCAATCAGCATCACCTTATTCAACATATAGGTATGACGAGCCTCCTTTCGTGGTAGATGAGTAGAACGGGGTGTGCAAGGCTCTGATTACCCCTTATGCCTCGTCGAAGCGGAACTTTCGGCTCACGCGATCCCCGGCCAGCACATCCATCTGAGCGGCGACCTCGGCCATGCCCTCCCGCACCCAGGCACGAACCAGTGGCATGTTCCGCAAAGCATCGGTGCTCACTCCCTCAAGTAGGGCTCGCGCCTTATCGACCTGCTCTTTCAACTCCTGGTCGTCCACCACGTTCCGAAAGTCAAAAGCAGATCCCAAGACGTCCAATTTATTGATTCCATGTCTACCTGTAGAAGACTCACATAGGACTACTCAGAGCTCATTTGACGGAAACAATCCGGCTGGCTATCCTGCACTCCATATGGAAACAGGCACACAACCGGCGAGTGCTGTCGCCAAAGTGATCCTCAGTCGCGTGGTCTCGGAGGTTAAGCGGGAAGACGAAAAGACGGTCTGCCACTTCAATGGCGGTGGCGGCATCCTCCTCTCCAACTTCCTGGGCGCCCTTATTCGCCCCGGCGACGAAATCAACTTCCCTCTCGCCAACGACTCTTCCGGGACAGGAACCGAAATCTACATCCACAAGACCTCGCTCTTCAGGCGGAATTGTGATCTCTACCAGGCTCCTATCAGTTATGCCGCGCAGCCCAAAGCCGATAAACGAGAGCGACTTTACGTGCGAGCCGGGGTTCCAACGAGCCGTCTGGGCATTTCCTCCATCCATCTGCCTTGCGAGGCGGTGCGCGATTACTTCTACGTCCCCACACGGCGACAGCCCTGGGAACGCCAGACGAGCCTGTATGACGCTCTGCGGATCACTCCCAGCGCCTCGCTCGCTGAGTTGCGAGTAGCCTTCAGGCTCAGGCAACTGGAGCTCCGCGCTGCTGGCGCTTCCAACCGTGACGGTGCTACGTTGGAGCGCGCCTTCAACGTCCTGGCGCAACCTGAACTAAGGGCTTGCTGCGACTCGCTACTGAAGGACCCGTCGGCGCCGGCACTCTTTCCGTATGGGGGTTTCGGTTCGATTCTGGTCGTCGGAGACCGCTCGCGTGATGGTCAGACGTTCTTCACGACCCAAATCCTGTCTTTCCAGCCCGAGCACCGGGAGCGCCGGTTCCGTGCACCGTTGCGGAATTTTGACTTTTACGATGGCCGTGCCATCTACCGCGATGTCCGGCGGAAACTTGAGGTCACACTCGATCAGTCAGTCATGCCGATCACGTGGGACGCAACCTGGAACCAGTGGAGACACCTTTTGGGGGCCAAGGTCGAGTTACAGGGAACGTTCGTCCAGACGGGCAAGTACCGTCACCGGAACGGTCAGTGGAACCTGGTCGAGTGGGAAACCGCCTTGCCGAGCCGCATCCACGTGAAGGTTCCTGCCAACATCGCCGAGCAAATTGAAGCAGCCCGCAGGAGCTACCATCGGTTTGGCGAGTTCTCGGATGCCTTGCGCCAGATCCGCGCTCGCATCGAGCGTGAGCCTTTGGAAAGAGAGCAAGTGCGCCGCCTCTGTTGGGACCTCGGTATTCCTGGCGACTTCGATGTCGCTCAAATCTCGTGGCAGCCCGATTACGACCCGTTTTACTACCGCCAGCTCTGCTGGCGGGCGCGGCGCCTCTACCTTTTCCGTGAGGAGTATATCTTTGACCTCCCGACAGCGATCGCCGTCGAGACACCGCAACTGGGTCACGCGACGTACCTGTTTTCCAAGCCGGTGAGCATCGAAGCCTTCCTCGCTGCTTACGTCGCCACCACAAAAGAGGCTATCCGGCAGAATCGGGCTAATGTGGCGGAACGGCTGGGATTCCTGGGGCGTGTCGTTCACGGACCTAACCCACGGATCTGGCTCCGGGCCATAACCGCACGGTTAGGCGAAGCAGCCGATTACGCTCAGGTCGCATCCGAGGGAGAGTAAGTATGCAAAGCGAAACGAACACGAAGGCTGAAATCATTGCCCTTCTCGAAGGCGGGCCGCAGGTGAGCCTCAAGGAAATCCATCAATTCATCCTGGACCTGGACGAACTGGATTACATCGAGTTCCTGTATCCTTCCGACCCCGATTACGCGGAAGAACTTGACGGTCGCGCTGCTGAGGCGGAGGTAATGCTTGAGACCCTGAGGGACATCGAGGGCACTCTTCGGAGCCTAGCCCGGGGCAAGATCAAGGTCCAATGACGATGGCTTGTAGCGTCCGAGTCGCCCTACGCACTCTCTCTTCCCGCTGGTCTTGCTTACGATCCACAAAACGCTTGATATTTGTGAGAAGCACGAGACAGAATCGTCTCCAGCCGCTCGACGAGAGGCATTTGCTGGTTGGACGCTAGGGTTAGCTTGCCTTGTGATCGGCTGGGACTTGCAATCTCAACGTTCGGGTCTGGAATCACTGCTTATGACGGCAAAGAGACTGAAAAAGCCGGGAAAATGCGAGACCGGCATTGCTCAGGCGACCGGCGCCACACCATCCAGTGCTACACAGCTTTTCTCGCCCGCTCTATTGAGAGATATCAAGCAGCTTATCGAGGGCGCGCGTGCCCGTGCGGCTGCGGCCGTGAACTCCGAGATGGTCAGGCTCTACTGGTCGATCGGCGAGAGGATCCGCAAGGACATTCTCGCGTACGAGCGAGCCGCTTACGGTGAGCAGATTGTCCACGCATTGAGTGGACAATTGAGCGAAGATTACGGTCCCGGTTTCGGCCGCACCAATCTGTTTTACATGATCCGATTTGCTGAGACCTTTCCAGACGTCCGAATTGTCCACGCACTGAGTGAACAATTGTCTTGGACTCACCTACGGCAAATCATTTACCTCGACGACCCTCTCCAGCGTGAGTTCTACACCCACATGTGCCGGATTGAGCATTGGAGTACCCGGACGCTCCAGGAAAAAATCCAGGGAATGCTCTACGAGAGAACCGCGATCAGCAGAAAACCCGCCCAGTTGGCCCGCAAGGAGCTCGATGCCCTGCGCGACGAGGATCGCGTGAGCCCGGATTTGGTCTTCCGCGATCCCTATCTTCTGGACTTTCTCGGATTGACAGACGCTTACAGCGAGAGGGACTTCGAGACCGCCATACTGCGCGACCTGGAGCACTTCCTACTGGAACTGGGCTCGGATTTCAGTTTCGTCGCGCGCCAAAAGCGAATCACCGTCGACAAGGAGGACTACTACCTCGATTTGCTTTTCTTTCATCGCCGCTTGCGCCGTCTACTGGCAGTGGATCTCAAAATTGGCCGGTTTCGAGCCGCTGACAAAGGACAGATGGAACTCTACCTCCGCTGGCTCGAAAAGCACGAGCGTCAGCCTGGAGAGGAAATGCCTTTGGGGCTGATCCTCTGTGCCGGCAAGTCCAACGAGCACGTTGAACTGCTGGAGCTTGAGAGAAGCGGCATTCGAGTCGCGGAGTATTTGACGGAACTGCCGCCTCGAGAGGTCTTGGAACGCAGACTGCACGAAGCCCTTCGAGCGGCTCGAGAACGCTTCAAGCCGGCTCTGGAGGGGAGCGAGGAACCGAGATAATCAGGCTACCGGTCACGCCTTGCCACGCTCGTCAGGTGTCCCGTTCTTCGGGCATTAGAGATGAAAGAGTCGCGGTACAAGGACGGTACAAGGTAAGCATGTTCCGTAGCATGCTCACCGGTTCCTTACAGGGCATTGCAGAGCGACCGCTGCCTTGTATTTACAACGAGATCCGACTGAACTTCGCCCTTTCACGGCGGTAACGCGGGTTCAAATCCCGCCGGGGACGCCAAACCTTTTCAAGCATTTACAGCGATTTCCTCACCCTCGCAAATTACCTTGGTAGCGCTGGGGTAGCGCGTGGCGTCGAAAATCGCGTCCAGAGCCGCGACCGCACCCTGCACCTGGGTGTCGGTAAGGTGGGCGTACCGGGCGGTCATTCTCAGGTCACGGTGGCCAAGGTGATAAATGGATTTCTGACGATATGCCTAACGACCAGTCTGCAAGCACGGTCGGGGGTCTGGTTTCCAGAGGGAGCCTTGAGATCGAAGGTTTTGGGCCGCCTCGACAAACGAACGGTCACTGCGAGCTACCAGCGGGATTGTGACCACCGGGCAGCCCCACAGAAATATTGTCACGTGAAAACATGTCCCTGGCTGTGCTATATTTGTGGTGGGACATCAAAAGAGCAGGACGAAACAACAAAACCACTTCTCGTCTCAGCGGTAGGTGGTTGATTTTTCCATAAGACTCGCACGTTCTCAGGGCTCCTCAAGGAAACTGGCAAAGCAGCGTCTGGCGGAAGGCGGATGACCTTCATGCGCGACGGGGTGGCCGCCGAGAACCGCGATGGGGGCTGCCGGAGAATACAGGGAGCGCTGGCCAAACTGGGCCATGAGGTCGCGCGGGGCACCATCGCCAACATCATTAAGGAGCAAGCAGATCGGGCGTTCGTCTTCAGCATCAGAACAGTGCTGTAGCATGGCGGACCAGGAAAGGTTTCTTAGAGTGCGGGTGAAGCTGAAAGCAGTCAGGGTGGCTCCATGAACCTTCTTCGGAACATCTGGGATTGAGTCCAGGGACAGCTTCTCCGCGAGGTTCCTGAGGATGATGCCCTCTGTGAGTTCGACTGCCGCAAACCGCAGTGCGCCGAGGGCGAATGGGAGAACTGTACGCGCCGCTTGCAGCGTGCGGCAGGGGAATTGATGCCTGCGAAGGAACCTGCTTCAAAGGCGTTAGCGGAATCAACGCCTGCGAATAATGTCGTTCGCCACGATTTCGACCGGGTTTGAAATCAACAATATTGGAGCGGAGACGAGAATTCCATCTGCCATAACTTTGCCAGCCTGATCGACCTGTACCGACTCTAGTTCGGAGCACTTCCTCGCATCTTCCGCACCCGCAGAGGCTTGCTGGTGGAGAACCCGGCTCTTCGCCAGCAACATAAGTAATCTGAAAGTCTCCAGGATCGTACGGCGACGCCGATCCTCATTCCCGCGCCCAACAGAACCATCACGAGCGCGCGCGGCGCAAGCGGGACATGAAGCCGGATTATACGCCCGATTCCACACGCGCTCAGCGTAAAAGGCTTTGGCGTTACAGTCCGAGTTTCTTCGCTGCCAATTCGGTGCCGGTCACTCGAGCACGGATCTTTTCAAACGCTGTCTCGCGCGCCGTCGATGTGTCGTCGCCGAAGGGAGCGAACCCGCAGTCATCCGTGGTCCCAAGTTGCTCTACAGGCACGAACTCAGCAGCTTCCAAAACTCGATCCCGCACCTCCTCCGGCGATTCGATCCGGGGATTGATGGGATCGATGACGCCGACGAAGATCTTCTGATCCGGTCGCGCGTACTCCCTGATCAGCCTCAGAACCCGGCGACGATCTTTCTCGCTCGCTAACTGGATGTAGAAGTTCCCAGCGTCTAGCGTGAATAGATCGGGCAATAAACCGGCATAATCAACGTCCGCGCTGTGAGTGGAATCCTGGTCGCCACCCGGGCAAGTATGCACCCCGATACGCCGCCTCTCCTCTGGGGAGAAGCGACTCAGTACCCGATTGTTGAGGCTGATGAACTGCCGTAAGAGCCGGCAGGAAGGATCGATCTTTACAGACAGGCGGCCCTCGGTAAAGTCGATCTGCACTTTGTGGGCGCCTTGCTCCAAGCAGGCACGGATATCGCCCTCGGCTTCATGAACAAGGTCATCCAGAAACTCCTCTCTGGAATACCCCTCAATTCCTTCTTGGGGGTACAAAAGACTTAGAGCTGAGGCGGAAATGACCGCCTGTTTCAGAGGGGTCCGAGTGTATCGTTTCGCCACCTCCAGATAGGAGGCGGCATGAGTCTTGTAATGGAAAGGGCCTGAGACCAACCGGGGCAGTTGGCGCACATGGCCATCGGCAAAAGGAATTGAGATACCGTCCGGCGCCAGGTTCGTGAGGCCATGAATGGGATAGGTAGCAAAGCTCGGCTTGGTCTGCTCCCCGTCGGTGATCACCGGCGACCCGGTGGCCTCGAACCTCTGGATCGTATCGCGGAGCGCCTCCGCATAGAGCGAGTCGAGCCTCTCTCGCGTGGCGCGACCCTCCTGAAAATCCCTGATCGCTTCGATCAGGTGACTTGGTCTGGGAATGCTACCAATGGGTTCAGTGGGAATTGTCATAGGCCAAGTTTATCTAGCTAATTATGCCTTGTCAAAAGTCCGCCGTAATAATGCCAGGAACTGTTATCCTCGGAGAGGCTATCTGGTGGTCGCTTGGCTTTCGCGAGGAGAGGAACTGCGGCTTGAATTGAGAACTTCAAATCTGTTTGAACAGAGGTGAAACGAGAATGACCAAGGTACAGGTACGGTTCACGGATTACTTTGCCCAGACGATCCAGCGCATGCGAGAGGACGGCTTGTTGCTGGCCAGCGTGGGCGCGGACGGAAAAGCAAACGTCATGACTATTGGCTGGGGAACGATGGGCTGCATTTGGTCGCGCCCTGTCTTCATCGTGCTCGTGAGGCCCTCGCGCCACACCTACGGCCGACTCGAGCAAGTCAGTGATTTCACCGTCAATGTGCCCCCGAGGGAACTATCAGCAGCCCTGAGCCATTGCGGGACGGTTTCCGGGAGAGATCACGACAAGTTTCACGAGGCGCAATTGACGCCGATTCCAAGCCGAGAGGTGCGCTCACCCATTATCAAGGAGTGTGTCGTTCACTACGAGTGCCGGACGCTGCATCGTAATGATCTGGCGCCCGAGGCGCTGGCGCAGGCGGTGCGCGAGGAATTCTATCCCAGCGGAGATTTTCACCGCGTCTACTTTGGGGAGATCGTAGCTGCCTATGCCGACGAAGATGCCGGCACACGCTTGAGCGCCCGCCAAGAAGGCGCCGGCAAGTCTCTCCGGTAGGCGCCCAAGATAGCCCTTTCGATACGTTCACGGCTTCGGGTTGTGGCCGCCTTGCTTACCGGGTCTGGCTTCCGGGAATGGAGCATGAGTGGGAGTTGGAGGAGGCGGCCAGACGGCGCTTAACGAAAAATTTGAAGGCCTTTTAGTGCGGCCTCGAATTCAAGATCCGATTAGCATGGTCAGGATCGCGCGCGATCAGCGTCAGATAGGCCCGCGTAGGCTGGTCTGGTTCTGCGCGGCCCTGCTCCCAATCCCGCAGCGTGCCCAGCGGGATGTGATAACGGGCGGCAAATTCCTCTTGGGTCAGTTCCAAGGCACGGCGGATGATTTTCGCCTGTGGCGTCCGCTTCATCCGCTTGAGGTCGGCTTCGCTTAGTGGCTGCGCGTCACGATCGGCGCGCGCGGCCTTCTCGATGGCTTCCGGAGTCATCGGTCTAGGCGTCTTGTCGGTAGTAGTCGTCTTGCTCATATTGCGTTACCCTGCGGGCTGAAATGATACGAATGCGGTCCTCGCGTTCCGTATAGGCTACGAACAGCAGGACGTGGCCTTCTGCCATGCCGATAATTACAAAGCGTTCCTCACCGTAGTCTTCACGGTCATCGAGACGCTCGATCGCAAACGGGTCTTTGAAGACCGTCTTCGCCAACTCGAAGCTCACGCCGTGGGTTTGCAAGTTGGCCTCGGCCTTGGCGTCGTGCCATTCAAATTCCAATTTCATGATCCTACGGGATACCAGTAGTTTTGTCAACTGTCCAGAGACAACTTACACTCTTGGGGGCCAACTGCGCGCGCAATGCGGCGGGGACAGAGGAGAGCCTGAGGGAACTGCTGCGGATAAAAGCGGTTCTTCTTCAGGAAAGGCCGCAGACCTCAAACACGGAGGCCTGCGCTACGCTTGCTCCGCCCGTCGGCGCTCGCATACGGCGAATTCGCGAATCGTCGCGAGGCCCAGTCATTTTCTTTCGAATGGCGTTTTCAGTCGCTCCTCGACCCACTGTTTATTGATGACAAGGTTGTACTGGCTGTGCTGCATACCCTGCTCGCCCGGCACCTTGAGCGCTTCCTGGTAACGCGCCACCGCTTCGGCTCGACGCCCCAGCAGATCCAGCAGATGCCCCTGCCACACGAGGGCAACGAAGCGCCAATCGGAATCGCCTTCTGCCGCCCGCGTCATCATCTCGAGGGCTTCCGGATAATATCGACCGTCGTAGAGCAACAATCCCAACTTCGCCCAGAACTGCGCATCCTGGATCTTCATCTCGCGCGCCTGTCGATAGGCTTCCAGGGCTGCTTCTCCCACGCCCGTCCAGGGCATTTGGCTAACTTTCGCCATCAATTCCCGTTGGGCCGGAGGAGGAGCTTCGGCCAAAGCCACCGTACCATCCGGCTCGATCACTGCTTCCTTTAGCGGAGATTTGGCCGGGAACTTTAGCTCCTCCAAGTCGGCCAAGCGATCTGTTTGGACGCGTTGCTCTGAGCCGTCCTCAAATCGGGCAGCGACGGTCACGGGCATTCGCATTGCGCCCAATCGCTCTACGCGCACGGCGCAGTCGAACTCATTGCCCGCCGGCGAGCACCCCTGCCCGGCCACGCGGTATGCTGCATTGGCGGACGAGCGCACCCACTGTTCGAAGAACCAGCCGAGATCCTGTCCGCTTTCGATTTCCGAGACCCGCTGGAATTCCCGCCAGCCGAGTTGCTTCCCGGCGTAGTCTTTCAGACATCGGCGATAAACCTTGGGGAAGGTTTCCGTGCCGATGACGGACTCCAGGGCATTGAGGAATGCCGCGCTCTTGCCGTGCTCCACGATATTGTTGAAGTCCCACTGAATGGCGGCCTCCTGCTCTTCGGTCAGGTCCATGGTCGTGTCCAGTCCCTGCTTCACACCGCTCACGTAACCCTGCTCCAACGCGCCGACGCCGCCTTTGATGTCGCGAGCCCGCCTATACTCGCGATCCGCGTGAATACCCAACCCGACCAGTAGCCACGAAAGCGAATCGGGACCCTGTGCCAGGACATAGTTGGACCAGTACATGTGGCCGATCTCATGGGCCGTGATCCAGCGCCAGAAGGGCTCCGGGCGCTCGGTGAGGCGCTCTTGTCCGTGAATGACGATCAGGCCTGTTGCGGGGGGATACCCTCCCGCCGGGTAATCCATGCCCGGGACGATCGAGAGTGAGCGCTGCGGATAAAAACCGAACTGTTGGCGGTAGAAATCAATCACATCGACCGCCGTTTTCAGCAGCAACTCAGCACAGGGGCGCCCTGCCGCAGTGAAGACGGCGCGAACGTGCACGTCACCGGCATCGGCTTCGGCCCTTTCGTATCCTTTCCCGATAAACAGGCCGAACGCGCGAACGCCATCAGCCCGGTACGCACCCGCCCGGGGGTCGTACCGGCCGCTTGTGGCCACGGCGTAGCCGTCGGGGACCTGGAGATGGACCTCGTAGTCGTCAAGCGTCCCGAAGCCCCACCAAAGGTGCGGACTCAGGAAAGAAGTGATGGCGCTTCCGTTGTGCGGATCGAGCTTCCAAGGGGCGGCAAAAGCGATGGAGAGTTCGACCTCGCCGCCGGGCCTGACATCTTGCGGCAGGTCGAATAGCGCCACGCTGTATTTTCCCGGCGAGGGCTCGGCGGGAACGCCGTTGGCCTTCACACGCAAGACATCCCCGTACCATCGCAGTGCGATACGACCGATGGGCCTCCGCGTGTCATTGCGAAATCCAATCGTCTCCGTACCTTCGAGGCGCGAAGGGTCAGCGATGAATTTCACATCGATGGAGTAATGGGCCCGCGGCGGGACTACGGGGGCCCAGAACTCCGTGCGAGCCGAAGCCAGAGTTGTGAACAGGAGTATGAATCCGAATGTCCGCATCATGCCCTCCTAGAACTTGCTCGCGGCGCCGGGCGTCAGAGCAGCGTTGGTCAGCAGGATAACTGTGGGACTGAACTGCTGCGTTCCCAGGCGATCCTCCGTGGATTCTCCGCCCATTCCGTTGAGCAGTCAACGGGTATGGGGACCATCCTCGGCGGGGACCCGAGTGACCGACAAGCCAAGTGACGCGCTGGCCGAATACATCGACCGTCAGGAAGAGCGGGCAGTTGGTAGCGCTGACCTCCGCTTTTGTGATCTGCGGCTTGACTGGTTATCCTGCCGACGGTGCCGTATTCCAGCGGCGTGTCGTCCCGCGTTGCGGGATCGCCCGTTTCTTTCCGATCGCTTTTTTTTGGTCACGGTGCGCCCGCTCAAGCGGCGGCGCGAATTGGATGACGCAGATTTCGAGCGGCTTGCGCACCGTCACGCGCAACGGCGTCATGTCCGGCCCCGGCAGCATGGACTACGAACACGACATGGGTTCGTACGTGCAGGAAATGGCGGACTGGCTCGACGACGAGGAAAAGATTCACCCCTACAACGGCGAAAGCGTCCTTGCGCTCGATAAGTTCGCTCGTTCCGGGGGCTATGTGTTGATGAGGGAGGGCCGGGACGAGAGCCCGGCCACCGCCCTGTGCTGTGCTTGATTCGAGACCTTCTTCTCCCGAAGCTTAGCGGGTGGAAAACTTATAAAGCGTCGTGGAGTAGTAGGTCTGGCCCGGTCTCAGAATCGTTGACGGGAAACTCGGCTCGTTGGGCGAATCCGGATAATGCTGGGTCTCCAGGCAGAAGCCGTAGCGAAACTTGTAGACATGGCCCTGCGTGCCGGTGAGGGTGCCGTCCAGGAAATTGCCGGAATAGAATTGCACGCCCGGCTCTGTCGTGTAGACCTCCATGAGGCGACCGGTCGTCGGCTCATGGACCCGCGCTGCGAGTGTCAAACCTTTGTCTTTTCGGTTCAGCACGAAGTTGTGATCGTAACCGTGCCCGACAATCAGTTGCTCATCTTTCTGGTCGATCCGGGCTCCGATCACCGCAAGCTTGGTGAAATCGAGGGGCGTCCCTTTCACGCTGACGATTTTGCCCGTGGGGATGAGCGTCTTGTTCACCGGGGTGAAGGTGTCGGCGTTCAGCATGAGCTCGTGGCCGAGGATGTCGCGCTGCCCATCTCCTGCCAGGTTGAAATAAGTGTGGTTCGTGAGGTTGACCGGAGTGGCCTTGTCCGTCGTGGCGTGATACTCGAAGATCAATTCGTTCTTGTCGTTCAACGTGTAGGTGACCGTCACCTTCAGGTTGCCGGGGTAACCTTCGTCCCCGTCCGAGCTCGTGTGCTTGAAGATCACCCCCACCTCATTCGGTTTCTCAAAGGGTTCCGCTTCCCACACGATTTTGTCGAAGCCCTTGTTGCCCCCATGCAAGCTGTTGGGGCCGTCGTTTATCGGCAGCGTGTATTCCTTGCCGTCGAGGGTGAACTTACCCTTGGCGATCCGGTTCCCGTAACGACCGATGATGGCCCCGAAATAGGGAACCTTGGCGGTGTAGTCGTCCGCTTTGTCGAATCCAAGAACTACATCATCAAAGTGGCCTTTCCTATCGGGGACTCGTATTGAAACGATAGCGCCACCATAGGTCATGGCGCGGACTTCCATGCCGTGCTTGTTCTTCAGAGTGTACAAGTCGACGGGTTTGCCGTCGGGTGTTTTTCCAAAGGCTTCTTTTTTGATCATGTCTTTCACCTGTGGAGAAGATGGGACCCCCAAGCCGGTCCAGAAGGGAAATAACGTTAGGCACAACGAGAGCAGAATAGAAATGCGGTGAATCATGGTCGCTCCGTAGAGGTTTGAGTCACGAGGGATGCGTTGGCGAGAATGCCTTGTCATGTCTCTGCGGGTTCGGTAGTGCTCAACACAACCAGCGCAAAGGATTGTTACAGGACTGTGGGCCAGAGTCAAGTGTTCTGCTCGTGATGTCGAGAGGGAAATATTGTCATGTTGTTAGCACATCAAATGTCCGGGTCAATTACGTCCCGGTCACCATCTCGGATTTGGGACCGATCCGGGAACGCGAACCGACATGGAAATCATCGGGGTGGTAAAGGATGTAAAGTACACGAATCTGCGCGACGAAATCCCGGAGCAGGCGTTTGTTCCTCACTACGGGAGTTACTTCCTCGGCGACATGACGGTATACCTGCGAACGACCTTCGATCCAAAGCAGGTGATGACCAGCGTGCGGGCGAAGGTTCGGGAACTGGATCCGACCCTCCCCATCTATGATACGCGGACCACAGAGGCGCAGATCAGCAACTCGCTCACCACCGAACGCATGATCGCCAGCTTGTCTACGGTCTTCGGCTTCCTGGCCACGGTGTTGGCGGCCATCGGGCTGTACGGCGTGATGGCTTACACCGTCGCACAGAGGAGACGCGAGATCGGCATCCGGATGGCGCTGGGGGCGGAGCCGAGAAAGGTGATCTGGATGGTCATGCGCGATGTGTTGTTGCTGGTCGCGCTCGGAGTCGGAGCGGGCGTGCCCGCTTCGTTGGCGCTCATGCGGGCGGTCGAGAGCCAGCTCTACGGCCTGACGGCGCATGACCCATCAACGCTGGCGCTGGCCACGGCCGGACTGGCGCTGGTTGCCTGTGCGGCGGCGTACCTTCCGGCCCTTCGCGCCAGCCGCCTGGATCCCATGGTCGCGTTGCGGCACGAATAGTTGCTAATGCACCGGAACGGTAGTGCAACCTTTCCCAAATCGCCTTCTCACCATCGGCCCAGAACTCGTCCGCTGGATGGCTCTCAATTCCGCCTCTGAAGTCGGCCGAACGTCGAATTGACTGTTGACCCAACTGTGGAGTATACTCCACAGTATGGAAACCATCCAAGTCGTGTTGGATTCGGAATTGCTTCGGGCCGCGAATGGAGCTGCCAAACAGGCGCGAGTAAACCGTTCTGCTCTGATACGCGAGGCCCTTCGCGAACACTTGAAGCGCCTCCGCACGCGCGAGGTCGAGGCTCGCGACCGGCGGGGCTACCGAGAGCATCCGGAGGCCGCGGGCGACGTTGCGGCCTGGGAGCGAGTGGCATCATGGCCGGAGCAATAGCGCGCGGAGAAGTCCGCTTGTACCAGTTCTCTTATCCCGACAAGCAAAGACCGGTGGTAGTGCTTACCAGGGAGAGCGCCATCGGCTACTTATCAGCCGTCACCGTGGCGCCTATAACTTCCACCATCCGTGGTGTGCCGTCCGAGGTCCTGCTGACCGAGGCGGACGGAATGAAAGGTACCTGCGCCGTCAATCTCCACAACGTCGTCACGGTGTCCAAGGCCCATCTAGGGCGCCGGGTGGCGGTGCTCAGTTCCGAGCGATTAAGGGAGATTTGCGGGGCACTAGCCTTCGCTCTCGGTTGTACATGAACAGATACGGCGGTTCCGAACCTCAAAGAATCTCCTAGGAAGCACGGTGTGCGCCACCTGTGGGCAATGAAAGTGGGGAGCCTGGGCTGGGGTCAGGATGTTGTGACGCCAAAATGAAGTCGGGGAGCCAATTCTGGCCCCCCGCTTCGTTAATTCACTTTTTTCTCAGCCGTGGCAGCGTCCGCGGAACGTCGCCAGCGGTACGCACCGCAAGAGCGGTGTGATCATTGGACTTTCATATGCGTGCCCGGTGGAGACATATCTCCTCCCGTCAGCATGCTTTCTTCTTACTCCTCTGCACGATGAATTGCAAGACTTTTCTCTTCTCCACCCGTCGGTCCGCTCGGAGGCCGTATGCGGCGTAGGGCCGGGGCCTGCCCCGCCCTCTCGAGTTTCTACATTCTCCCCTCTCCCCCTTGGGGGAGAGGGGTCGGGGGGTGAGGGGGTGAATGTCCCGAAACCACAAACAACGCAACGCTGTCCTCAAGTTTCTCGAGAGGGTGCTGGATGTCGCGTGGTCGTTGCCCAATGCTTTCAGCGGCGCGGTGTGAACTGCAAACGGACCACCACCCCCTCACCCGGCCCGCCTCCCGATGAAGTGCATCGGGACGGCGGTCCACCCTCTCCCCCAAGGGGGAGAGGGCAAGTCGCGCAAGGCCAGAAAATCTCAGCAAAAATGTAGAAACTCCAGGGGCCGGGGCCTGCCCCGGCCTGGCCGCCCCAAGGCGGCCCTACATTCTAATTGGGACACCACTTTGGAAGCCGCTGGCTTGCCGAAGGGAATGGGTTCGATGTATACTGAGCTTAATCAGGGCAACAATATGGAAATTTCAGCTCAGTGGGGGGAAATATGAGTGCTTCCAGTCAATCTCAGATTACGCCCGAGCGGATCAAGCAGTTAGTGTGGGGCTACGCGCCGCCGCTCATTCTGGAGGCTGCGATTCGCCACCGCGTTTTCGACGTATTGGAAGGCGGCCCGAAAACCGCCGATGAAGTCGAGGACGCGACCGGAGCCTCAGCCCGCGGATTGAGCGCGGTCATGAACGCGCTGGTGGGACTGAACTTCCTCACCAAAGACCCGCAGGGCCGTTACGCACTCACTCCGGAAAGCGCCGCGTTTCTGGTCAGCACGAAGCCAGGTTTCCAGGGCGGCCTGATTCTCCGCTGCAGCGAGCAACTGATTCCGAAGTGGCTGCGCCTCAACGAAATTGTCGCCACCGGCAGGCCGGCGGAGGCGGTCAATCAGGAGGGGCTGGGAGGCGATTTCTTCCATAAGTTCGTCGAGGACATCTTCCCCATGAGTTACGCCTCGGCGCAAAAGCTGGCCGCAGCGCTCCACCTGGACGGCTCCGGGCAACCGCTCAGCGTGCTCGACCTGGCGGCGGGTTCCGGGGTGTGGGGCATCGCCTTGGCGCAGAGCTCGCAACTGGTCCGCGTCACGGCCGTAGACTGGCCCGAGGTGATCCCGGTCACCCGCAAAACCGTGGCCCGCTTCGGACTGATGAAGCGCTTTCAGTTTGTCGCCGGCGACCTGCTGGCAGCCGATTTCGGGCGCAACCACGCCGCCGCCACCCTGGGCCACATTCTTCACAGCGAAGGCGAGGAGCGCAGCCGCGCCTTGCTACGCAAGACCTTCGATGCGCTGGCCTCCGGCGGCACCATCGCCGTCGCCGAGTTCCTGGTGAATGACGAACGAACGGAACCGCTTGTTGGTCTGCTCTTCGCGGTGAACATGTTGGTGAATACGGATTGCGGAGACACCTACTCGTTTGGCGAAATCAGCACTTGGCTGGCCGAGGCGGGCTTTGTAAACCCGCGCACCCTCGAAGTCCCCGGCCCTTCGCCTCTGATCCTGGCGACGAAGCCTTAACTTCTTCAGCGACCTGACTAAGTCGGGCGGGCTTCGCTCGCCTGCCGCTTGTAGCCGTATTCCTTTTTCAGCTTGTAAGTGATGCTGTCCACAAGGGCCCGCCAGCTTGCCTCGATGAGGTTTTCGGAAACCCCCACCGTTCCCCAGGTCTCGTGGCCGTCGGTGGTTTCGATCAGCACCCGAACCTTGGCGTCCGTGGCAGCTTTGGCGTCCAGCACGCGGACCTTATAGTCGGTCAAGCGAATGTTGCGGATGCACGGGAAAAAAGTGGTGAGCGATTTCCTCAGCGCCCTGTCCAAGGCGCTCACCGGGCCAACCCCTTCCGCGGCGGTGTGTTCTTCCGTGCCGTCCACGCGCAACTTAATGACCGCCTCCGAGTAAGGCTGGTTGGCTCCTTTCTTCTCGGTGATGACACGGAAGCCATCCAACTCGAAAAACTCCTTCGCGTGGTGCACGAGTTTGTCAAACAGGATCTCAAAAGACCCTTCGGCTCCTTCAAACTGATAGCCGTAGTGCTCCATCTCTTTGAGTTTGTCCACCACAAGCTTGGCGTCGGGAGAGGACTTGTCGATCTCCAGACCCAGCTCCGCCGCCTTGTAGATCACGTTGCTCTTTCCGGAAAGTTCCGAGACCAAGACCCGGCGTTCGTTGCCCACCACCGCCGGATCCACGTGCTCATAGGAAGATGCCTCTTTCACCACCGCGCTCACATGAATGCCACCTTTGTGGGCAAACGCGCTTTTGCCGACATAGGGCAGATCCTGGCGATGATGCAGGTTGGCCAACTCGCTTACGTAGTGGGACACCTCCGTGAGGCGTTTGAGGCTTTCCCGACCGATGCAGCGCAGGCCCAACTTCAGCTCGACATTGGGGATCACAGAACAAAGGTTGGCATTGCCGCAGCGTTCTCCATACCCGTTGATCGTGCCCTGCACCTGCACCGCCCCCTGCTGCACGGCGGCAATGGAGTTGGCAACCGCCATTTCGCAATCGTTGTGGGTGTGAATCCCCAGGGGCGTCTTGACATGTTTCGAAGCCATCTGGAAGCGCGCGCCAATGTCGGCGGTCAGAGTGCCGCCGTTGGTGTCGCATAACACGATGGTGTCGGCGCCTGCCTCCTCGGCAACCTTGAGGGTAGCCAACGCATAAATCGAGTTGGCTTTGAATCCGTCAAAGAAATGCTCGGAGTCGTAGATCACTTCCTTCCCTTTGGATTTCAGGAACGCGACAGACTCGCGAATCAGCTCGAGGTTTTCCTCCAGAGAGATGCCCAAAGCCACTTTCACGTGCAAATCCCAAGTCTTCCCAAAGATGGTCACCACCGGGGTGTTGGCTTCCAGAAGCGCGTGAAGGTTTCGGTCGTGGGCCAGGCTGTGACGCGGGTGGCGAGTGCTGCCAAACGCCGCCAGCTTGGCATGCTTCAACCTCAGTTCCTGGGCTCGGCGGAAGAAAGCAACGTCCTTGCTGTTCGACCCGGGCCAGCCGCCTTCTACGTAGTCCACCCCCAGCTCGTCCAGCTTCCTCACAATGTGAAGCTTGTCTTCCAAAGAGAATGAGATGTCCTCGCCTTGCGAACCGTCTCGTAAGGTCGTGTCGTAAATCTGGATCTTTTTCATAGTTTCAATTCAACCGTCATTGTGAACTCGACTTGTAGCATGGCCGATGTAGGACAAAAAATCAACATTAGCAACGTGTGCGGTATGCCGCAGACTTGTAAGGGCGGGGAAACTCCTTTGATTCATGGCACTTGCCGCCGTTGCCTGACGGCTGGTTGTTCCCGTCCTCCTATTCTTCCCCTGTGAGGTCAGTTTTCCGGTTCGTTTTGGCCTTTTTGCGTATCTTCAACACGTTTTTCGAGTTCGTTTTGAGTTCGTTTGGGTTCGTTTTTCCGGCACTTTTGTTGATGCTAAAGGACTTATTGGGTTCGTTCCGTATATTTTAACATCTTTTTTGGAGTGCGGCAGCTTGCTGCCGCTCTTGCGTCTCGAGCTTGCTCGAGGCGCTGCCGGAGGCAAGCTTCCGGCCAAGGAAAGCGGCAGCAAGCTGCCGCACTCCAAACCGAATCGTGCCAGCGGCATTTTCTGGCTGAAGTCTCGGAAAATCAGTAGAACATTCGCTGCGGCCCCGCGGGAAAACTCTGTGGCGGGGATTGCCCTTGCCCTGACCAGCCGGGGGTCACGATCAACGTGTATCACTCCTGCCTCCGTGTCTTTCGAGGGCCGGAGAGGGCCGCAACCGCGCAAGATCGAGCAGCCTCTCCACCAAGGTCCATTTCGCTAGGCTATCATTGCGCGGCGCGTTTGTCAAGCCCTCGGCACTAGTACTGCCCTGTTACATTCGCTCAGGTTGGAACGACGCAGCGGGTAGCGCGGACCACCGCTCTTGTGGTCCGCGTCTTTTCGGCCCCCTCATGGAGCGATCAAATTCGTGCGCGCGGGTCGGAGGGCATTCTCACCCGGTCGACGACCAAACCGTCCGTCGGCTGACGGATTCGCCGGCGCTCATGCCGGCGTATTCGTTGTAACTTGATCCCGCAGGGCGGGACCAATCTTCTGGGCGGCTGACCAAACCAGCCCTCACCGGGTTTAGGTGAATGTATTCGACTCGGTCGGAAAGAAAAGGACGCCGGAGTTTCGACACCGCGATAGAAAACGGCACGGTGGCGATAAGGAAAAGACGCGGACCGCAAAATCGGCGGTCCGCGCTACTTGCTTTCCACGTTCGAGGGGATGAGGCGCCTTGATCTTACGATGCACCGGTGTATAATATCCAGCAGATAACAAAGCGTGGCCGAGCAAGAGGTGCGCGGTCGTCCCGGTCACTGACCAAGCCCGCGACCTGATCAGTGGTTCTTTTGAAGAGGCCACTGGACGAAAGGCGAGGTTGGCCCTCGTGGCTAAAAGAGTCATCCGCGATATCCCGACAAGTGATGCCATTCGGCGACTGCTGTTGCAATATTTTTACGACAGGAATAGGAACGCCACGAGCAGCAGGGGAAAGAAGGGATCGGCGGTCAAGATTAGTGACGTCAAAAGGGAGCTGAAGGCCCAGCACGGCTTGACCCAGCAGGAGGTACAGAGCAACCTAACCTACCTTTTGAGCCAGGGCTGGGTCGAAGAGAAGAAGGTTGAAAAACAAGTACGCGCCAGAGGCGGCACAATATTCGCGGCGGTCACCAACTATTACCAAATTACAGCCGCCGGGATCGATAAAATTGAGGGGCCGGGGGAATTCACCATGCCGAAGTTTCAAGGAATAAACATTCAAGCAACCGGACAGAACATTATCACGCTCGGTGATGGGAACCAGATCGACGCGCGCTTCACTGACCTCGGTCATGCCTTGGTGGAACTTCGGAATGCCATCACGCACTCGGACACGCCCGAGGCCAACAAAATGTCGCTAGTCGCTGACATCGACACCATTCAATCCCAACTGGCGAAGCCGGAGCCAAATAAGAGCATCCTTGGAACGGCATGGCAAGCCGTGGAATCGGCCGCTGCTATTGCTGGCTGCGCAGATTTGGTCCACAGGATAGGACACCTGATCCAAGGCCTGCTGGCGTAGGCGCGGTAGTGGTGGGAGAGCAGAAGGGGCGCCCCGATTTCTACGACTTTTCCACACTGGCCCCTAACTCGAGGGCCACAGCGACAATGACCCCGGTTACCTCACCCACCTGTCTGTTTGGATTCTTCGCTTGCATCCCCAGGTTCTGGTAGTCAATCGCGACGTGGTCCACGCCCTTCTTCTCGAAGTACTCGCGCAGGCTCTCTCGGAGAGCCGCCAGCAACTCCATCCGGTCTTTACCTTGGTATCCGCTCTCAACTGTCTTGGTTACCTTGCCGTCGTGGCAGTCCACCCGGTCAGCATACGCATGGCACAACATCCTGGCCTCCTCTCAAAGGTCAACAATCACCCGGCAGATATTTTATACCTCTGCGAGGCGAAGCGCGGACCACCGCCCTGCGGCCCATAGCCTTCGGCCTGCCTGCCGTATGACTCCAGGAGGCAGGGCGACGGGCCGGCAAGCGTTCAGCGGAAACACTTCGGCGGCCGTATTCGGCGCCCTCCTGCACGAAGCCCCAACGCCACCCCTAAGCCTGAAACCTGATTTGCCACCCAAGCTCGAAGAAATCATCCACAAGGCGCTAGAAAAGGACCGCGACCTGCGCTACCAGCTCCGATTTAAGGTTTCGTCGGCGCGCTTGTAACGGTCGCAGTTGCCGACGCAACAGGGGGAAGCCTTTTTAGAGAAGTGAGTTTGGCCACTATTCGCGGCCTGTCGTCATAAAGGTCCTCTAGAATTCGTTGGGCGTAATGATGAGCTAGTTCAAAGTCCTCAATTTTAACTTCCTTCCACTCGTCGTGAAGAATATCGTTTCCAAGTGTTCTTATTTCATCCTGCGCCCGCTGCCGCCGGGCATCAGTGATTATTCCGTCTTGAGCGGCCTGTTCGATCTTGTTATACAGCTTTCCGCTGGTATACCCGCTATCTTTGAGAGCCTTTTCCAGAACAGAGCGCATCATTGCTGATGCTGAACGGTATGCACTGTATGCAGCGCAGAGTTCACCTTCACGGAATTCATTCTGGATTCCAAGGGGAACATCGTTCGGAATCTTGATATATTCAATTCCGACCGGGAGAAACTCTCCAAGTGTTCCTTCGAGTTGCCGCCCGTTATCATGGATTTGGGCGAGTCCGCCCCGGCCACAGCCACCGCATTTCATCAATACGTAGATGTAGCGGTTGTAGCCTTTGCCCTGGAACGAATGGTTCCTATTGACAAGAATTGTGCCGTGTTCGGCATTTTGACCCTTGTGGTCGAAACTCGTTATCGCCTTACAGTCTGGACAGACGGCGGTAACATTTCCTTCGCGGTATATCGGCGCCATAGATTTGCCTCATGGGTGAAAGATTACCATATCCGAGCTTTTTGGCATAACCCACCTAGCGGGCTGCCGCATCTATGAACGGGCGGCCGGCCGCACGAAACCGTCGAGGCTCGCTTGCGGCAGATAGCGCGGAGTTCCGCCGTTCAGACCGGGTACCGCGGAGGTCGTGATGGCGCAGCAAGGTAGCGCGGACCTGTCCTTGAGGTCCGCGGCTTTTGGCTGTGATGGGGAAAGAACTACAGGTCGTGGAACAATCCACATGGCCGTATAACGGCCTTGCCGGAAGCTGACCCGCCACGGTGCTCTCGCCTGGACTCAAGAGAGTAACGCCGGGAAGCTGTGAAGTAATACCGAGGAGCACGGTTTTGTAGAGCGCAAGTCGTGTCACACTGTTAAAATGGCGCTTGCCCAGGTGCTGATTCCCTTCCCCGCTGGGGCGTGCCGCTGCCTGAAGCCAGCACTTGGTCGGAGGACAAACAGCTATGGACGCGATTGAGGTGTTGAAGACACGGCGCTCGGTCCGCGCGTATACTGACGCACCGGTGCCCAGAGAGATCATCGAGGATGTAATTGATTGCGGGCGCTTGGCAGCCACGGCCATCAACATACAGCCCTGGGAATTCGTCGTCGTGACCGGCCGCGAGTTGCTGTGCAGCATTGCTCAGACCACCGACTACGGGAAGTTCATTGCCGCCGCTCCGGTGTGCGTGGTCGTTCTGTGCGAAGACACGAAGTATTACCTCGAAGACGGCAGCGCTGCCACAGAGAATATCCTGCTGGCTGCCCGCGCGCACGGCCTGGGCTCGTGCTGGGTCGCCGGGGACAAGAAGCCCTATGCTTCGGATATCTGCCGCCTGGTGGGAGCGCCCCAAGGCTACAAGTTGGTCAGCCTGATTCCCATGGGCTATCCGGCGGAAAGCCCGGAAAAGCCCAAGCGGCCCCTTTCAGACGTTCTGCACTGGGATAAGTACTGAACCTCTTGATGTGTTCTAAATCTTGCCGCGGATCTTTGCCCACGCCAGGCCCAAATACTCGTAAACCGCTCTTTCCGAGCTGCTGAGTTCTGCGGCGCCATGGAAAACCTCGTCCAGCGCTATTGCTTGGCTATGGCTGGTTCGAAAGTCCACGGGATCTGCAATCGGGTGTGTTCCATGTCTTCTGAACAGGGCCATGGCGCGAGGCATGTGCGAAGCTTCAGTCACCAGGATGAACGGCTGTTGCCCTACGATGGGCGCGACAAGCCTCGCCTCATCATCCGTGTCTCGCGATTGTGTCTCCAGAATCATATCCTGACGACCAACACCAAGGTCCTGGGCGAGTTGGGCCATGGCTTGAGCAGCAGATGAGAAGCGGTCGGCCCCCGGCCCCCCGGAAAGGACGAGCTTGCAACCGTTCAACACTTTGGTCATCCTGACGCCTTCGACAAGGCGCGGGATCGAACTCTCATCGAGTTGGATGGCAATGGGGCGGCCGGCCTCATGGGAAAAACCACCCCCAAGGACAACAATGAACTTCACCGCGCTCAATCCCACGGGGGCAGACGCTTCCGGCGCCGTGAAAAGCGCCGGATATCTGCTCTCCAACGGTGTTAGAAGCATGATGGAAAAAAAGTGGCTGCTGAAAAGGAAGAGCAGCACTCCGGCGAGTGTAACCACTATTCTCCCGGTCTTCTGTTTTCTCGTGAACCAAAGCAGCAACAAACCGGCCAGGAGAACTTCAATGCACAAGGGAATGGGGAAAAGAAGGCGGGAGAAGATCTTTTTGAGTACAAACATTCGTTTTCCAACTCCGCTGATTCAGGTTTAAGAACCAGCCTATCCTATCATTCGGCCTTCTAGATGGCCAAAGGTCAAGGAAGTGGGTAGTGTCCTAATTCGACTGTAGGGACACCTCCTCTCCCCCCATGGCGGGACGGGACGGCCTGGCCGGTCCCGCCTTGCGGGACCCGGCCCTACTTCACTCTGAGCCGCGCGTCGAATAGAATAGCGGATGGGATAGGCGTGCGGCCTTCGGTCGGAACCGAAGACCAACTTTTGATTGTCCCGCCGCGGCGGGGCAATCGAAAACGGGCAATTCGAAAATCCGCGAGATCCTGTCCTTCGCCAGATCCAAGTCAGGGTGCGGCGCTCGATGCTGCTACAGACTCCGAAGCGGGGAGATCCTATAGGGAAGAGCACTCGCAATGTCTCTGTGCAACGCTAGTTCACGGTTGGCGATATTAATGTTGGCGCTCGCGGCGGCCAAAGCAACAGCGGCTGTTCAAGTGAAGGGCAGTATCATCGACGAAAATGGAGTCCCGGTAAGTGGCGTTGAGATTGTGGTGAAGTCTCCAGACGGAAGCGCTCAACACGCCTATTCGGACGACACCGGCCATTTTGAGGTTCTAGTTCCCACGCCGGGCGAGTACCTTGTAAGCCTCAGTAAGCCTGATTATTTCCGCCTTACTGACCAGCCTGTGCCATTGCAGGAAGGAAGCAACGAAGTCTCCTTTACCCTCAGCCACGAATTCGAGGTACACGAAAGTGTCGAGGTCCGTTCCTCGACGAAGCAAATCGAACCCTTGCAGGCCGAGCACCGGGAGACTTTGGATGCCCAAGACATTCTGGATATTCCCGCCTACAGCACGCATAATCTGGCAGCTTACTTGCCAGCGATTGCGGGGGTAGTGCAGGACAACTCCGGGGCAATGCACGTGGCCGGAGGACGATCAGGGGATGCCGAGTATTTGCTGGACGGTTTCGAAATCGGTGATCCGGCAACGGGCCAACTGACCAGCCGGTTAGATGTAGACAGCGTGCGCGAAGTGCAGGTGGCGAGCGGTCGCTATGGCGCGCAGTATGCCCACGCCGCCGGTGCAGTGATGGAACTCAACACGTATGTCGGCGACGACCGATGGAGATTCGGAACCACCGACTTCTTCCCGGCCGTCAATCTCCAGCAAGGTCTGCATCTTGGAAACTGGTACCCGCGATTCAACTTCTCGGGTCCGTTGCACAAGGGCCGGGCCTGGTTCTCCGACGGCATCAGCATTCAGCACAACTTCTCCCTGATTCAAGGACTGCCCCGCAACGCCAACACGCAACAGCAGTGGTCAGGGGACAATCTCTTCCGTGTGCAGATGAACCTGACGCCAACCAACATTCTTCAAGGGAACTTCCTGTACAACGTGACGGCGGATTCCCATCTTGGTCTCAGCCTGTTTACTCCCCTTTCCACGACCACCGATCTGCACGCCCAGCGCACCTTTGTCTCCGCCAAGGACCAAGTTTTCTTTGGCAGGAACATGTTTGAACTGGGTGCGGCCATAGACGATAACACGGACCATCTCGCGCCCCTCGGCTCCGAGCCGTACATCATCCAGCCTCTCACGGCTTCAGGCAATTACTTCGAGGGATTGCAACAGCGCAGCCACCGCCTGCAGTCCATCGGTCAACTGAATCTTTCCTCCCTTCACTGGCACGGCACCCACGAGGTGAAAGCGGGCTTCAACGCCGATGGACTGGCTTTTTCGCAAGGGGCGGTGCGCAATCCGATCGAGACGCTCCGCGCCGACAACACCTTGCTGCTTCGCACCACATTTAGCGGGACGCCCTATTATCGCGTCACCAATACGCAGTTGGGATTTTACCTGCAAGATACCTGGCGAGTCCTTCGCCCTCTGGTCGTAGCGATCGGAGGAAGAGCGGATTGGGATACCTTAGTGGGAAAGACAGTGCTCGGCCCGCGGCTGGCAGCCAATCTCCTGCCCTTCCGCGATGATCGGACCAAAATCTCAGTAGGCTGGGGAATCTACTACCGGCCGATCAACATGGCCCTTTGGGGTGAGGGGCTCGATCAAGAGCGGATTGACACCCTTTATGACCAAACCGGGACGACGCCGGTCCTGGGCCCTGCGATTACGCAATTCTTGTTGCCCTCCAGCGGCCTTCGACAGCCGCGCTTCAACACAAGTAGTGTCGAGTGGGAACAAAAGCTGGGGTCCAATACCTTCACGGGCATTACTCTCCTGCGCCGCGTGGAAGGCGATGGATTCGCTTATGAAGACACCCAACCCGCTCCCCCGGGAGGGCTGGGAGGGGGGTTTCGGTTTCAGGACCACCGGAGCGACCGCTATCGTTCCGGTGAGGCTTGGGCTCGCCATGTCTTTAAGAACAAGGCCGAGATATATGGGGATTATACCCGCTCCAGCGCCCGCAGCAACGAAGCCCTGGATTACTCTCTCACAACTCCCTATTCTGTTCCCCAGGCCCCGGGCCCGCTCTTGTGGGATGCCCCGAATCGCTTGATCTCCTGGGGGCGGTCCCCTGTTCCGCTTTGGGGCTTGTTCCTGACTTATCGGCTGGAATACCGGTCGGGTTTCCCGTTCGATGACGTGAATGAACAGCAGCAACTCATCGGCACCCCAGGCCAATTCCGCTTCCCACACTATTTCGACCTGGACGTTGGCCTGGAAAAGCGGTTCCGGTTCCGCGGCAAGACGTGGGCTCTCCGCGCCAGCGCCATCAATGCCACCAACCACGACAATCCCAATGTGGTCAACACCCTTGTCAGTCCCTTCGCTTTTGCAGGGGGCCAGGGCAGAGCTTTCACAGGACGCCTTCGCTTGGTGGGAAGCAAATAAGCGAGGCACCCTGGGCGGGTTGATGAAGAGGACGCAGCGGCCGCAGCGCAGGGGGTCCGCCGCACCGCTGCCATCACCCCGTCCAAGTTTCCTGGACACAGCCTCGAGACCGCACTCCGAACTTCATTCTGTGCCCGGCAAACTTGTCCCGCGCATTAGATCATGTTCCAGTATAATTGCCAGGGCGCGATGAGTTGGTTTGCACTGCCCCGCAGGCCGGAACTCGAAGTCCAGAACGATGCCGACGGGGGAGGGCGACACCTCGACATCGGCCCGGCTTAGGGCGTCCCGTCTCGTGGACTCCGGGGTTCTCTCACATGAGCGCACGCATCGGGTTTTCATTCGGGTTCGGCGGGCTACGGCGCTGGCAGCACCGCGCCAAGCCTCACTCGCCTATCGCGATGACCGTCGCCATTCTAACCCTCACTTGCCTCGCCGGAGCCGCACCCCTAGTCGCCAAAGAGAAACCGCCGACCATTTACCAAATCCCCCTGCCGCCGAAGCCGGACTTCTCCGAAGTGGACTGGCTGGTGGGGGAATGGATCGGGAGCACCACTGACCGGACAGCCCCAGGTGAAATCCGGTTGTCCGTCAGCTATGAACTAGATAACAGAGTCATGCTCCTACGCGGGAAAGCATCTTTCCAGGCGACCAAAACTTCCCCGGCCATGAAAGAATCGTGGATAGGCGTCCTCACCTCGGACCGGGGAGCAGCCGGCTTCTTGCTGCGCACGTTTTCCAGCACCGGTTTCATCACGCGATACCGGGTAACTGTTGAAGGGCCGGAAACACACATCAATCCAGAGGGAGGCGAGCAGCCTCCGCCGGGATGGCTCTTTCGCACGGTCATCAAGCGCACAGCCCCTAAGGAGTTTGTGGAGACAGTTCAGGCAGCACCACCCAACAAATCCTTTTTTGATTATTACACCGCCAAGTTGAGCCGCGTAACGTTCGAGGAGAAGGCGAAAATATCCCCAGCCACACCGCAATAGAGAGGCTTGGTGCAAAATTACAGGCCGCGGTACCCATTTCCAACGCCAGGCGAGGAGTGATTTCGGGCTCTCATCGAGGTTGAAGAGGGCCCCGGTGGCACATTCGCCTTGGCAAATACAGGGGGAGTTCCATGTCTACACGCAAGAAGGTCATCCTTGGCATCCTGATCTTCCTGGTCGTCTTCCTCGTTGCCCTTGTGGTCATAGTTCCCCTGCTCTTCGATGTGGACCGCTATCGCCCGCAGGTCGCATCTCTAATCGAAGAGCAGACGGGCAAGCCCGCTGAGATTGGGCATCTCGCGCTCACCGTCTTTCCTAGCCTTTCCATCCGCGTGGATGATTTCGCTCTCAAAAACCCCTCGGGATTCCCCCAGGGCTATTTCGTGAAGGCTCAACGGATTTACGCCGTGGTTGACGCCGGTGGGCTTTGGGACCACCAAGTGGTCATCAAGTCGCTGGACCTGGACACGCCTGCAATCAGCCTGCTTTCCGACGTCAAGGGTAACTGGAACTTCCAGAGTAAGCCTTCTTCAGCCAAAGCCGACCCTGACCCGCCGGGGCAAAAGCCCTTGTTTACGCTGGGAGTCATCTCCAACGTCAAGATCACCAAAGGCAAGCTAAGTGTCGCGACCCTTTTGCCCTCCGGGGGTACAGGCCCGGTTATCTTTGAAGCGGACGGCTTTTCGAGCCAACTGCGGCAGGTCGACCTCGACGCCTTCACTGAATCTGCCTCAGTCCACCCCCATGCTGTCCCTGGTAAACCCGAAGCGGTTTCTGAAGCTGGTTGGCTTACCTCTGTCGCCTACGCCGCCGACCAGAGTGGCAAGCTCGCGGCGGAGGGAACGCTCAAGATGGACTCTTTGCATGTCATGAATCTGGTCCTGACCAATGTTAAAACCAAACTCCGTCTTTTCCCCAAACATGTCTTCTTGGACGGCCTGGACTTTAAATGTTATGACGGCCACGCCGTCGGGAACCTTTCCTTTTCGTTGGCGGGCCAGAACCCCCATTACAACACCGAAGCGAAACTGGACGGCGTCAACGTGGCGAAGTTGCTGGATGCATTTCCGGATGCCCGTGGGAAAATGACCGGCACGCTCGAGGGAACTGTGAAACTTGATGGCGAAGTGAGCCACTCACCCGACCCCCTGGCGGGAATTCGCGGCTCTGGGCAAATGACCATCCGCCATGGGAAGTTGCCCAGTTTGCAGTTGAGCAAGAATCTGCTGCAACTGGCCCAGCTTGCGAAGATGGGTCCGGCGTCCGGCGATCCTGGTTCCTTCTCCTCCATCGCCATAGATTTCACCATCGCAAACAACCGGATTAACACCACCAAAGCCACTATCGTTGGCAACGGAGTTGACGTGGACGCCTCCGGGAGCCTTGCTCTGGCCGGGGAGGGCAGCCTCCATTACCAAGGCGTGGCGAAAGTCGCCGCCAGCCAGAACGCCCTCACCAGTATTCTAGGAGGCATTTCAGGCGCAACTGTTGCCGGCGGCAAGATGGCTTTCCCCTTCAATCTGGCTGGGACATTACAGAACCCCAAGTTCACACTGAAGTCAGGCGGCGCCGGCAGCGGGTTGGGCGCGATCACGGGAACGCTGGGGGGCCAAAAGGGTGCTACGGGTCAACAACAGCAGCCTGCGAACGCTGTGCAAGGCATAACCGGGCTCCTTAAGAAGAAGAAAAACCCGTAGACCTTGATGAGCAGTGCTGCTACGCAAGGCATGACCGGGTATCTGTGTGCAAGGAGGAGGAGGACCCAATGACAACCACTCGACCCCTGGGGCTGGTGACGGGGGCTTCGGCCGGTATTGGAGCTGCTTATGCGCGCCGGCTGGCCGCGCAAGGATACGACCTGCTCCTTGTGGCCCGGCGCGTGGGTCGCCTGGAGGAATTGGCCGCAGAACTCACAAGCCGCCACCACGTGCGGGCCGAGCCTTTGCCCGCCGACCTCACGAGCGACGCCGACCTGAAAGCCGTCGAAGACCGAATCGCGCGCGAAGAGCATCTCGAATTTCTGCTCAACAACGCCGGGTTTGGCGCCAGCGGACGGTTCTACGAATCCCCGGTAGAAGTTCAGGACGCCATGCACCGGCTGCACGTGTTGGCCACCCTGCGCCTCTCCCACGCGGCGCTCCGCAAGATGACGGCGCGCGGCAAGGGTGCGGTGGTGAACGTGTCCTCGGTGGCGGCGTTCATCTGCCGGCCTGGCAGCCTCAGCTACTACGCCACCAAGGCGTGGATCAACTGCTTCACCGAGGGGCTCTACCTGGAATTGAAGCAGGCCCGCTCGCCGGTGCGCGTGCAGGCGCTCTGCCCCGGATATACGGTGACGGAGTTTCACGACGTCATGGGATTCGACCGCAAACGTGTTCCCGCAAGATGGTGGACTCCCGTCGAGCAGGTTGTGGACGCTTCCCTTGAGGGCCTCCAGCGCGGCAAGCTGTTCGTGGTGCCCGGCTGGCGCTACAAGTTCTTCGTATGGCTGCTCCGGCTCATGCCACGTCCCTTGCTCCACACCGTAGGTCTGATGGGCGGCGCGCCGGTCAGAAAGCAAGAGTGAAATAAGGCGAGTTCGCGAGCGGTAAGAGACTGGAGGCGGGAAAAATCGATCCTCATACGGTAACCGCGACGACCGGTCGGTCAGAGGCGGTTACGCTCGGAGGGAGAGACTCGCCGTCCTCCAGCAGTGCCTCGATCACCACCTGGGCCACCTCTTGGATATTCTTGAGTGCCTCCTCTTTGGTGTGACCCCACGTTGCGGCGCCCTTCGATTCGAGGTCCCGTACATAGGCACGCCAAACATCCTCATCGGGTTCGATAACCACAGGGAAGAGGTACGATCTCATCCTATTGCCCTCCGTTCTTTTGGCGCTGAGACAAAAGACTCTTCATTGGTCTGGATGATACGCCCCAAACAACGGACTCGTTTCATTGTACAGTTCGGAGAAGGCTTGTCAACCACGGGCGTCGCGGACCCAGGGTCGCGTCAAACTTCCCGAAAGGTAACATCCCAAAGCGGCTCTGCCGCGACTTTGACGCGACCCTGGTCGCGGACCGCAAGGGCATGCCTCTTGCTTGTCCAACTGCCTTCTACTTTCTGCTTTCTGCCTTCGAGACCCGCTACCACCCCCCGCGAGATTCCAACCTCGCGGTTTCTTCGCGAATCCGTTCCCAGGCTCGTTCCACGTGACGAAATTCGGTGTAGGTCTGGCCGACGCAGAAGCGGATGATATAACGCCCGTTCAGCTTGGTGTGGGTCAAATAGAGATCGCCGCTTCGATTGAGGGAATCCAGCAACGCTTCGTTGAAGGCATCCCCCGCGCGGTGGCGAAAGCACACCAGGTTTAATGGAGCGGGGGCGGCCAGCTCGAATCGCCCGTCCCGTTGCACCCAGGAGGCAAACTCCTGGGCCAAGGCCACATGGCGGCGAACGTGGTGACGCAAACCCTCCACGCCGTAGTGCCGAATCACGAACCAGAGCTTCAACGACCGAAAGCGTCTCCCCAGCGGCACCTGCCAGTCTCGATAGTCGATGACCGCGCCCGACTCTGTGGCCTTGTTGCGGAGGTAATCCGGCAGAATGGATAAGGCCTCGATCAGCGCTTTCCGGTTGGCCACGTAGAAGCAGTCGCAATCGAAATTCGTGAACATCCACTTGTGAGGATTGAAGCAGTAGCTATCCGCCAGCTCCAGGCCCTCGTTGATGTACCGGAATTCAGGGCAGAGCGCGGCCGTGCCCGACATGGCAGAATCAACGTGAAGCCAAATGCCTTGCTCCTTCGAGATCCTCCCGATTTCCGGCAAAGGGTCGAGGGCGTTCGAGGAGGTGGTCCCCACGGTGGCGCAGACGATGCAGGGAATCTTCCCGGCTCGCCGGTCTTCGGCGATTTGCCGCGCCAGAGCATCCGGGCGCATGGCCAATCGAGCGTCAACATCAATGAGGCGCAGGTTTTCGTCGCCGAGTCCGGCGATCCTCACGGCTTTTTCGATGGAAGAGTGAGCCTGAGGAGAGGCATAGGCGACCAGTTCGCCTTGACAACCTCGCTTATTGCTGGTGTAGCCTGTGGAGCGCTCGCGGGCAGCTAAAATCGCGCAGAGCGAGGCGCTGGAAGCGCTGTCCTGAATAACGCCTCCGCCTGTTGATGTGGAAAGGAATTTCTCCGGCAAGCCCAGCATCTGGACGAGCCAGTCGAGCACGTGTGTTTCGAGTTCGGTGCAGGCCGGACTGGTAGCCCACAGCATGCCCTGAATTCCAAGCCCGGACGACAGCAGGTCGCCGAGGATCGCGGGAGCTGAAGCGTTGCAGGGAAAGAAGGCAAAAAAATTGGGCGACTGCCAGTGCGTTATGCCCGGCAGGATCAACTTTTCAACATCTCCCAGTAGGGCTGCGAAAGACTCGCCGCTCGCCGGAGGTTCCTGCGGGAGCGAGGCACGGATTTCGCCCGGCTGTAATTGAGCCAACACCGGGAATGACTCGATGCGCTCATAATAATCAGCGATCCAGTCAATGACCGCCCGGCCATTCCGACGAAACTCCTCAGTGGTCATGTGGTAGCTTTTCTCGTTCGACATCCCTGTCTCCTCTTCGGCGCGGGAAGAATAGTTGTCCCTGGTCCGTGATCCGTGGTCCATGGTCAGTAGCCCGTGGTCCGTAGTCCCTTGTCCGTGGTCCATTGTCCCGATCAGGCGGGTCCGTCACCAGGAGACCCGACGCGGCGGAGTCGTGTTCTGCAACGGACGACGGATCACGGACAGCGTCCCCTGCTTTCTGCCTTCTGCCTTCTGCTTTCCCTCACCCCATCTTGACAAAATACTGCCCCGTGGTTTCGAAGACGGAGAGCAAGTTTGTTAATCCGAGCAGTTCCTTGACGCGCTTGGACAAGTTGATCAACTGAAGGTCGCAGCCTGCTTTCTTGGCGGTGACATACACGCCTACCACCGCGCCTAGCCCGGAACTATCCATGTAAGCGACCTCGCTGAGGTCCAGGACGAGCCGCTTGCTTTGCGGAATCAGGGCTTTGACTTCTTCCTTGAAAGTCGCCGCCGCGTCGGCTGTCAACCTGCCGCTCAATCGCACTACCGTGGCGTCTTCCGTGGTGTGGACATCCAGCTTCAAGCGCGAAGCAGGAACCTTAGAGGGATTCGTGGCCATAAAAACTCCTGTTCAGATTTAGATCGCCACCTCTTGATTGTACCGCAGGTGGCGCGCCCACGCCGCTTTGGCATGTGACCAATTCGGGGACGTGGCTTGTCGCGGATTTGTCGGGACCTGTCCCAACCCCGTGGGGAGGACCCATCCCGCCTGGCGGGATGCCATCCCGCCTCGCGGGATCGAACGAGGTGCAACGCGAGTTGACATCAATGTGCTTTGGGCTTATGCTTTTGTGTATGCGCACCACAATCGATTTGGACGACCTTCTGCTTGGCGAACTGAAACAGCAGGCAGCGCACCGCGGCAGTACCTTGCGCGAATTGGTGAACGACCTCCTGCGCCAGGCAATGGCCGCTCCCGAGCCGAATGCCAAGTATCGCTTCAACTGGAAACCCCATCGTGGCGGGCGTATCCAGCCCGGAGTCCGCCTGGACGATCGCAACTCACTGTTCGACCTCATGGACGGCCGCTGATGCGAGGCGTTGACACCAACATTCTGATCTATGCTCATCGTGACGAAACGCCGCAGCACCGCAAGGCCCTCCAGGTTCTCCGCGAGCTCGCCACGGGCTCCGAACCGTGGGTGTTACCCTGGCCCTGTATTTACGAATTCCTGCGGGTCGTGACACATCCCCGGGTGTTCCACCCGCCGACTCCCCTCGACGAGGCGTGGCGAGCCGTGGAATCGTTGCTCGACTCGCCTTCCCGCGTCCGGCTTGCAGAGGGAGAGCGCCACCGGGAGATTCTGGCTGAGCTTCTCCGTACCTCTGCGCCGGAGGGCAACCTGTTGCATGACGCCCACATCGCCGCCTTGTTGATCGAGCACGGAGCCTACGAGATCATCACCGCCGACGAGGCGTTTCGCCGCTTCCGCCGGCTGAAGGTGGTCAATCCCTTCCGTCCCAGTCCGTGAATTCTTCAACGAATTAAGGGGACACAACGCTACTCGCTCGCTTCCTATTTCCTACTCCCTGCTTTGCCATCGTGCTATATTGGGAGTTAGGAAGTACGTGCTTGGGGAGCGTGTTTGCGATGACGCGTGAAGAGCTGCTTTCGCGGATCACCATCAATCCCAACGTTTGTTTCGGCAAGCCCTGCATTCGCGGGCATCGCATCTGGGTATCGCTGATTCTGGATTTCCTGGCCAGCGGCATGAGCACGGAGGAGATCCTGCGCGACTAGCCCGACCTCACGCCCGACGACATCCTCGCCTGTATTGCATACGGCGCCGAAATGGCGCGCGAGCGCTACGTCGACATTCCCGTCGAAGCCCCTCGATGAAGCTCAAGCTGGACGAGAACCTCGGCCGCCTCCGCGAGTACCAGGAACCCCCTAGCGATTAACGCCCCCCACCTCCAATCTGCAATCTTCAACCGTCAATCCCACGGGCCCCTTTTGCTTTTCACGCCTTCTTCGGGCGATAATCGCTGCTGCCATGAAAACCACGCGCTATTTCGAAGAGCAGGTCCTGCGCAAGCGGCCGTACATCCAGCGCGCGTGGTGCGAAAGGGTCGTGGCGAATCCTCTGCGGCGTGAAACCCAGCCGGATGGCAGGATTCGTTACTGGGGAGTCGTGCCCCAACTGGGAGGGCGTGCGCTTCGCGTGGTGACGTTGGAGGACGGGGAGACGATTCACAACGCTTTCCCGGACCGCGATTTCAAGGTACCATAAGGGAGTGGGAGGATAAACAGATGAAGCTGCACTACTATGCGGAAACTGATTCCCTCTACATCGACCTCAACTCGAGGCCCAGCGCCGATTCGCGCGAAATCGCCGACGGCCTGGTCATCGACTTCGACGCCCAAGGCAACATCGTCGGCATCGACATTGACCACGCCTCACAGAAACTCGACCTCGAGACACTCGAAACCGTCTCCTTGCCCGCGCTGACCGCGCGGCTTTCCTGACTGCTGCTTCTGTATTTGCCGGACCTGCAATCGTCAATCATCAATCGGGAATGCTACGGGCCCCCAGTCCCCAGCCCCGAATCCCGAGCCCCTGGGCCCGAACCGGGCCGGGGCTGGTGGAGGCGAAGGGGGAGATGGCGCGCATAGCGGGCAAAATCCTTATCCGTTGTGAAGACCTGCCAGTTGCGGCGTAGGGCGACCGAGCAGATGAGGAAATCAACAGCCGAGCCGCTCACGCCCGCGGCTCGGCAATGATTGCTTGCGAGAGCCGCTTCTTCATAATCCTCAACGCCCAACCGGGGATCCTCAAAGGCTCGAAGGTCCTGCCGCAAGCGCTCGTACTGACTGCGGCTGCGAATTCCACACAGCACCTCCTGCCGCACGGGACCGATCATCTGGGCGCGGCCTTCGCGGATCAGCTCCGCCAATTCGTCCCGGACAAGTTCTTCTTCCGCGCTGAGGCTCCGGGAGCGCCTGCGCAAGGCCAGCGACCACACGGAGGTGTCCACCAAGACCGTCATGAGCGCCGCCGCTCAGCCTTGTAGTCGTAGCCGGGGTCGTAGGTAATGGTGCCGAAGCGTGCCAACAGCCGCAACTGCCGCCGACGTCTTATGTATTCATCGAGCGCGGCCGTTACGGCTTCTTTCTTCGTCTTGTGACGACCCACCCGGCGCGCCCTTTCGATCAAGCGGTCATCAAGAGCGAGATTTGTAGGCATGTCGGCACCTCATCGTTCTCTTTAAATGTTACACACACTGATGTGTAAAAGCAAGTGTGAGCAAACGCAGACATGGTTGGCTGCAACTTCCTTCCTTCGATGCGGGTGTCCTTAGGAGAAGTGACGAGCCAGCGTAGCGCAGACGTGTTTTCTACATCTGCGGCTCTTTGGTGGGGATTCTTGAACGAACCGCGGACCTACAAATCAGGTCCGCGCTACCTTGCTCGATCAACCCCCATTCAGGGTCGATCGCAAAGAATTGAGTGTGACGCGACACTACTCTCCTTTCGCCGACGCGGCCGCCGGGTACCATACGAGACCCACTTCGCGCAAAAAAATCCGGACGGCTACCGGACCAATGAACTTGAACTCCTGCAAGTTGGCGGAAAGTTCTGCGGGCGTTTTTGACTGGGCGAAAAGACTGGTGAGCGAGCCAAAGCGCTCCTTGAGCTCCTTGCAGACGTGAAGGAGTTTGGTGGCCGTGGAGAAGTCATAGCGGACGTAGTGCGCCTCATCCAAGAGCCGCACTAGTTCATCCCACCCGGCGCGGAGGATGGCGTCGGGACTCAGTAGTCGAGCTGCGGCCAACACCATAAAAGCTCGCTCGGCAACCTGCCGCTGAATCGGCTTGCCGAAGAGCAGACAAACCAAAAACCATTTAAATAGCTCTTCCTCCTTTTTCGAGGACAGATGGATGCCTAGCTGTTCCGCAGAATATGTTCGCTTCATCTTCGTCTCTCGCTATAGGCCAGCTACTCGATTGCTCCGGCCGCGAACAAGGCACTCACCCGTTGCAGGTCGGCCTCGGTGTCTACGCCGATCGTGTCATGCGGTGTCTCGGCCACCATGATCGGCACGCCATTCTGCAAAAAGCGCAGTTGGTCCAGCTTTTCAGCTAACTCCAACGAGGATTGCGGTAAGGAGTGAAACAGGGACAGCGCCGCCCGCGTGTAAGCGTAAATGCCCAGGTGCTTGTAGTACTGAATCCCGCCTTGACCATCACGGTCGTAAGGAATGGGGTAGCGAGAGAAGTAAAGCGCGCGGCCTGAGTTGTCGGTCAGGACTTTGACATTGTTCGGATCCAGCGCTGCCACCGGGTCCATGGCGACCTTGAGGGTTGTGACCTGGACGTCTCCCTGCAAGAACGGCGTGAGCAGCAATTCGAAATGCGCCGGCCGCAGCATCGGCTCATCTCCCTGGATGTTCGCATAGACGTCCGCATCCGTCCGCGTCATTACTTCGTGCACACGGTCGGTTGGGGAGGGGTGGCGGCCGGTCAGGGTGACTGGAATGCCCTGCCCTTCACAGAACTGCTTCACTTCTTCGTTCTCCGTTGCCACCACCAGATCGGCAAGCAACGGCGAACGTCGGGAATGGTGATAAACCCAGTAAAGCATCGGCTGGCCCGCAATTTCTCGAAGTACTTTTCCGGGCAGCCGAGTTGACCCCAGCCTTGCCGGGATGACTCCCAGTATCTTCGGACGAGCGCTCATAATCTATCCTCAATTCCCTTCACGACAAGGTGTTTCAGCGCCTCTGATGCCCAATGGCGCTCAGAAGCGCTTGCGCCTGCACAATGCCCCAACACAAAGATGCGCGTGGTTCCGCATATCCTGTTCCTCCTGGCGTGTGTAGATGATCGTCCAAACTGCGAATCCGGTCAATGCGGAACGAAGTTGTCCCGCCGCGGCGGGTCCGTTGCCGGCCATCAGCGCGCGGTTGGGGTACAGTTTGAGTTCTTCCAGGCTTGAACGGAAACGCCAACCATGCCAGACTAAGGCCATGCGGAAGAAGCTACAATCGAATCCGAAACCAAAGCGCGAGCCAGGCAAACAGCGACCGAAAGAGGATTTCAATCAGGCGACGTTCCGCGTTAAGCACGAGGTGATAAGGCGTAGCGAGTTCTAAAACTCCGGCTCCTCAGTCAAAAGAACCGGTAGGGTCCGCAAAACCGTCACCTACGCGCCCTTTTCTTGACACCCCTGAAAAGGGCATGTTACATTTTTTGGTCTTTGACGATAACAGGTATTGCTCTCTGTGAGGGGGCCCTTTAATCATGGGCGAGATTCTTTCCCAGCTCGCGCAACTCTTTATCCAGACGATTCCAACGGTTATTTTCGTATTCGTCCTCTATGTCATTCTCCGCAGGTTCTTTTTTGGGCCGCTGACCGCAGTGTTGAAGAAGCGTGAGGAAGAAACCCAGGGCGCGATGGCGCGTGCCCACGAGCAAGCGGCGGCGGCGGAGGAGAAAGCGCGTCAATACGAAGCTGCTTTCCAGGCTGCGCGGCAGGAAACATACCGCCACCGGGAGGCGGTTGGACGCTCCATCCTTGAAGACCGGAAAGCAACCCTGAAGCGGGCGCACCAGCAGTCGGAAGCATTGCTCAGCGAAGCGCAGGCCAGCCTGGCAGCGGAGGTAGCTCAGCGCAAGAAGGAATTAGAGAGCACCTGCCAGTCTCTAGGCCAGGAGATAGCCGAGAGGATCCTGGGAGGCGCCGCGCGGGATGGCGCAGGAAGGATTCAGCCTTGAGGGTTTCCTTGCGCCGCGCGTTGACTCGATGGCTTTTCGCCGCCTGCCTAGTGGGCCTGGCTGGCTCGCTGGGTTTCGCTCGGACCTTTACCCAGGACCGCAGCCTTGCCTCCGCCCGCGCGGCAGAGGGTAAAGAGGCAGGCAAAAAGGCGGGACGCGAGTTACTTTACAAGTTTATTAACCTCGCGCTGCTCGTGGGAACCCTCGGATTCTTCTTGCGGAAACCCCTGGCTGGTTTCTTTGCCGAACGCTCTGCCTCCATCCGAAAGGGCTTGGAGGAAGGACGAAAGGCCCTGGAAGTATCCCAAGCCCAACTCAAGATCGTGGAGGAGAAGTTACAGCATCTGGAGGAGGAGATTGCGGCCTTCAGGGCTTCCGCGGGGCGGGAAATGGAGGCGGAACGCCAGCGTTTGAAACTGGAGGCGGCCGAAGAGGCGGAGAAAATCCTCCAGTCCGCACGCGCCCAGACCGAAGTCGCGGTTCGGGCCGCCAAGCTGGAATTGAAGAGCTACGCGGCCGAGCAGGCGGTCGAGTTGGCCGAGGAGATTATTCGCCGGCGCCTGGACGAGGCGGGCCGGAAACAACTGGTCAGTGATTTTCTGGCACGAGTCGAATCCGGGGCGCGGCAGAACTGAGAAGAAGTCGAGAAGTCGAGAGTCGAAGGTCGAAAGTAACTGGCCTAGCATCGGAATTAGCTGATACGGCAGGAGCGTGATGCAGCGCTTTACGGAGCTCAAAGTCTGGCAGCGAAGCCATGAGTTGACGCTTGAAGTTTATCGTGTTTCCACCAGTTTCCCTTCGGCCGAGCGCTTCGGTTTGATTTCGCAACTGCGCCGGGCAGCGGCATCCGTGCCCACGAACATTGCCGAGGGGTCGAAGCGTCAGAGCAATCAGGAGTATGCTCGATTTCTGAATATCGCTGAAGGTTCGCTTGTGGAGGCAGAGTACCTGCTGATGCTGAGCCGCGATTTGGGATTCCTAGCGCGCGATTCCTCTGAGGCACTGCTGAAGGAGGTTACTGAAATCGCGCGGATGCTCTACGCTCTCAGAAAGAAGGTCGAGCTCGCTTCGTCAGCCTAGGAAAGTGTTTTTACGTTGAACCTTCGACCCTCGACTTCTCGACTCTCGACTTCTCGACTCAGGTGATTCCCATGCCCATGGTGGTTGCAAATCGGTATGCACGCGCGCTCGCCGAAGTGGTGGCGCCGAGCGGCGATTACCGTAGGGTCCTCCAGGAACTTCAGGACTTCGCGAGCGCTTACCGCGAGAGCCACGAGCTGCGGGAAGTGTTCGCTTCGCCCGCCGTGGCGTTGCCGCAGAAGATGAACGTGCTTGTGGTGATCGGGCAAAAACTGGGCGAATCCCCGGTGACACTGAATTTCTTGCGCGTGCTCCTGGCCAACTACCGGATGCCTTTGCTCGAAGAAGCGGTCCAAGCTTATCGGAAGATAGCAAACGACCGATTGGGAGTAGTGCAAGTTAGCGTCTCTTCGGCCTCGGACCTCTCGGAAACCGAACGGGAAAGCGTGGCCGCGCGATTCAGGGAGTTGACTGGCAAGCAGGTAGAACTCGAGTTCCGAACCGACAGCGAATTGCTGGGTGGAATCCTGGCGCAGATTGGAAGCACGGTTTACGACGGGTCGGTGCGGGGCAACTTGGCGCGGATCCGGGAGCAGTTGACGGCGCAGTGAACAAGTCGAGAGTCGAAAGTCGAGAGCCGAAGGTCGAAAAGTCAACGCGTGAACAAGTCGAAGGTCGAAGAGTTAACTCATCCTGACCCTCGACTCTTGACCCTCGACTTTCGACTCCTTGACTCCCCGGGAGATGCAAGAGCATGCCACAGATTAGAGCAGACGAAATCACCAGGATCATTCGCGAGCAGATTGAACACTTCGACCGCGGTGTCTCGGTCACCGAAGTGGGCACGGTCATTTCCGTCGGTGACGGTGTGGCACGTATCCATGGCCTGGACAACGTCATGGCGGGCGAACTGGTCGAACTGCCCTACGACGTCGCCGGCTTGGCGTTGAACCTGGAAGAAGACCGAGTGAGCGCCGTGCTCTTCGGTGACTACGTTAAGATTCAGGAAGGCGACACCGTCAAGCGCACCAAGCGCATCATGTCCGTGCCTGTGGGCGAGGCCTTGGTGGGGCGCGTGGTGGATGCGCTGGGGCGGCCGACCGACGACAAAGGTCCCATTCTGACTGACAAGTACATTCCCATTGAGAGACTGGCACCAGGCGTGATTGACCGCCAAAAGGTGCGCGAGCCATTACAGACCGGAATCAAAGCCATTGACGCCATGATCCCCATTGGTCGCGGCCAGCGCGAATTGATCATCGGTGACCGCCAAACCGGCAAGACCGCCATCATTCTCGACACCATTTTGAACCAGCGCGGCGGGGACGTGATATGCATTTACGTGGCCATCGGTCAGAAGCGTTCGACCATCGCGCAGGTCATCAAGACCCTGGAAGAACATGAGGCGATGAGGTACAGCATCGTAGTGGAGGCGAGTTCCTCGGACCCGGCCCCCATGCAGTACATCGCCCCTTATGCGGGATGCGCCATGGGGGAGTACTTTCGAGACAGCGGCAGGCACGCGCTGTGTCTTTACGATGATCTTTCCAAGCACGCGGTGGCTTATCGTGAAATCTCGCTGCTGCTGCGCCGGCCTCCCGGCCGGGAGGCTTACCCCGGTGACGTTTTCTACTTGCACTCGCGGTTGCTGGAGCGCGCCGCCAAGCTGAGCGATGCCCTGGGCGGCGGATCGCTCACGGCGCTCCCCATCATCGAAACGCAGGCGGGCGACATTTCCGCCTATATTCCCACCAATGTAATTTCGATAACCGACGGCCAGATCTATCTGCTGACCGACTTGTTCAACAGCGGCGTCCGACCCGCCGTGGACGCGGGCCTTTCGGTCTCGCGGGTGGGCGGCAACGCGCAGATCAAGGCCATGAAGCAAGTGGCCGGCACGCTGCGCCTGGACCTGGCCCAGTACCGTGATGTGGCCGCCTTCGCCCAGTTCGGGAGCGACCTGGACAAAGCCACCCAGGCACAGCTCAACCGCGGGCAGCGCTTGACGGAAATCCTCAAGCAGGGGCAGTACAGTCCGCTTCCGGTTGAAAAGCAAATCCTCATCATCTTCGCGGGCACCAACGGCTACCTCGACAACCTGGAGATCGAAGATTGCCAGCCCTTCGAGCTGGGGCTCTACCAATTCATGGATGCTTCCTACCCTTCGGTGGGGAGCCAACTCATCCAGAAAAAACAGATCGACGAACCCTTGCGAGCGGAGATTCGCAAGATGCTGGATGAGTACAAAGCCAAATTCCTGGCGGAGCGGAAGGCAAAGGTCGCCTGATCAAACGGTATTTGCAACTTGATATTTTGAAGGGCAAGATATGGCGTAAACGAGTCAGTTTTCTACCTCTGGTTTTGTTCCCCGTGAGGGGGGCACTTGAAGAAGTCAGCCCCGACTTGTCGGAGCGAAAGAGGGTAGCCCACGGTCCCGCAGGGCGGGATGGGTCAGCGAGCCCTCCCTCACCCCCGTCCCCTCTCCCGCTCGGGCGGGAGAGGGGTGTCCCACTCTGCGGGACGGGGTGAGGGCTTTCCACCCAGGGCTCACGCCCTGGGCTAAGATCTTGCGCCCCTACGGGGCTGCGGAACGACGGCCCGAAGATGATCTGACCCAATTCGAAGCTAGTCCGCGAAAGACTGCGAAGTTATGGCAACTTTACTTGATATTCGGCGTCGCATTCGCTCGGTCAAGAGCACGCAGCAGCTCACGCGTGCGATGAAGATGGTTGCAGCGGCCCGGCTGCGGCGCGCCCAAGACAGCATCTTTAATGCGCGGCCTTACGCCAACCAGATGCTGACGTTGCTCGCCAGCCTTGCCGCGCGCACCGAGCAGCGCGCCCATCCGCTGCTCGCCGAGCGGCCTATCGAGAAGGTCCTGCTGGTGCTCATCACGGCGGACCGAGGCCTTTGCGGGGCGTTCAACGCTAATCTGATCCGGGCCGCCCAGGATTACCTGGAGAGACGTGGCGATAAGGAAGTCTCAATTATTGCGGTCGGCCGCAAGGGTCGAGATGCCTTCCGCAAGCGGCCCCTTAAGATGGCCTCGGAGCACATTAACCTGTTTGGGGGTCTACAGTTTTCGCATGCCCAGCAGGTTGCAAAGGAGATCATCGACCTCTACACGGAGCAAAAGGTGGACGCGGTTGACTTCCTCTATAACGAGTTCAAGTCCATTTTGGCTCAGCGCGTGATGGTGGAGCGGTACCTGCCTGTCAAGCCGGTGCAGCCTGCGACGGGTGAGGCGCTGATCGACTACATCTACGAGCAGCCCGCGCCGGAAATATTCAACGTCTTGCTTCCGCGCTACGTGGAGATCGAGGTTTACCGCGCCCTGCTCGAATCGCAAGCCGCGGAACTGGCCGCCAAAATGACGGCGATGGATGCAGCCACCAACAACGCCTCCGAATTGATCGACTCGCTCACGCTCCATTTGAATCGCGTGCGGCAGGCGGCCATCACGCGCGAGATCATTGAAGTGGTGAGCGGAGGGGCGGCGACGTAATCAGTGCGGCGGGGTGACGCCGCCAGGAAATAGCTGAAGGTCGTATGGAAGAAGTCGGAAGTGCAATGCTGTTCACTTAAGCTTTGTCAAGGGAGCTGTTCACTGTTCGACCCTAGAACCCCCTCACCCCCTGCCCCTCTCCCCCAAGGGGGCGAGGGGGGGCGCTAATCTGAGTTTACTGCCCTCTCCCCCTCGGGGGAGAGGGTGGTCCCGTCCCGCTCTGCGGGAGGACCGGGTGAGGGGGTCACCCCGGAACGAATTGGGAAGGAGTGTCCTGAAACACCCCTTATGTGAACAGTATTGGTCGTAAGTGGGATCTTCCACTCTTCGACCTTTGACTCTCGACTTCTCGACTGTTTTTCCAAAGAAGGAACTCTCATGGCTGAGCAGCACATTGGCAAAGTGGTGGAAATCACGGGCCCGGTAGTGGTGGTGGCGTTTGAGGGCGGGCAGCTACCGCCCATCTATAACGCCCTGCGGATTACTTCCGAGGGCTTCGATGTTCCGCAACCCATTAAGGTCATCGCGGAGGTCGAACAGCACATGGGTGAAGGTCGTGTGAAATGCGTTGCTATGGAGCCTACAGAGGGCATGGTGCGGGGCATGAAAGCCATCGACCTCGGCGAGCCGATTACCATTCCGGTGGGCAAAGCGACACTCGGCCGCATCATGAACGTCATTGGCGAACCCGTGGACAACCTCGGGCCGATTGTGGCGGAAACGCGCTATCCCATCCACCGCAATCCCCCGGCGCTCGAAGAGCAGAATACGAACCTGGAAATGTTCGAGACGGGGCTCAAGGTGGTGGACTTGCTCGAGCCCTATCTGAAAGGCGGCAAGACGGGATTGTTCGGCGGCGCCGGCGTGGGCAAGACCGTCATCATCATGGAGTTGATCAACAACGTCGCTTTGAAGCACGGCGGCGTTTCGGTGTTCTCCGGTGTGGGCGAGCGCACCCGCGAGGGTAATGACCTGTGGCTGGAAATGCAGGAGTCCGGCGTTATAGTGCCCGGCGACTCGAACAAATCCAAGGCAGCCTTGATCTATGGGCAGATGACCGAGCCTCCGGGGGCCCGACTGCGCGTGGGCTTGACCGGCCTCACGGTGGCTGAATACTTCCGCGACGTGGCGGGCCAGGATGTGCTTCTGTTCATCGACAATATCTTCCGTTTCACCCAGGCGGGCTCAGAAGTCTCGGCCCTGCTGGGGCGCATGCCTTCCGCTGTCGGCTACCAACCGAATCTCTCCACGGAAATGGGCGAGCTTGAGGAGCGCATCACGTCCACCAAGAAGGGCTCCATCACCTCCGTGCAGGCTATTTATGTGCCTGCGGATGACTTGACGGACCCCGCTCCCGCCACTACTTTCTCGCACCTGGACGCAACCACGGTGCTCTCGCGGCAACTGGTCGAAATCGGGATCTATCCGGCCGTGGACCCGTTGGCCTCTACGTCGCGCATTCTGGATCCCCGCATCGTGGGCCAGGAGCATTACCGCGTGGCCCGGGCCGTGAAGGCGATCCTCCAGAAATACAAGGACCTCCAGGACATCATCGCCATCCTCGGCATCGATGAGCTCTCGGAGGAAGATAAACTGACGGTGGCGCGGGCGCGTAAAATCCAGCGCTTCCTTTCCCAGCCCTTCCACGTGGCGCAACAGTTCACCGGCCTTGAGGGCCGTTACGTGAAGCTCGAGGATACCATCCGCGGCTTCAAAGAGCTGGTCGAAGGCAAGTACGATGATATTCCCGAGCAGGCCTTTTACATGATGGGTACCATCGAGGAGGCGCTCGAGAGGGCTGAAAAACTTAAGGCGGCAGCATGAGAGAAAATTGATTCATTGAATCATTGAATCATTTTCGCATTGACTTGCGCTCCGCTTGCGCCTCTCAATGCAATGAATCAATGATTCAATGAATCAATGAATCAATCCCATGAGTGAACCTCTTCCCACCGAATTGCAACTGAACATCGTGAGCCCGGACCGCCTGGTGGTGCGCGACTCCGTAAGCGCGGTGACCGTGCCCGGTAAGAATGGATATATTGGGGTGTTGCCCGGCCACGCTCCCCTGCTCACCGAGCTCGTGCCCGGCGAGCTCACCTACACGCGCCAAGGTGTGAAGCACTACCTTTGCGTAAATTGGGGCTTCGCCGAGGTGCTTCCCGATCGCGTCATCGTCTTGGTCCAGAGCGCCGAGCGCGCCGAAGAAATTGACCTTGAGCGCGCGCAAAAAGCCAAGCAACGAGCGGAGGAACGCCTGAAAAGGTTCTTAGATCCCGAGACTGACATGGAGCGCGCCCGAGAAGCCCTGCGCCGGGCAATGGCAAGGCTCGAGGCGGCACACCACATTCAGACGTGAACATCCGCATCTAAACGACGAGCTGGTGCCCGGACTGCCGCCAAGCCAATCGGTTTCTGGAAGAACACCAGTTGTCCTACGAGGAGTTTGATATCGAGACGGACGTGCGGGCTGCCAGGTTCGTTAAACACGCCAACGACGGCTAGCGGAAAGTTCCGACCTTCCACGTTGACGGTCGCGTGTTCCCTTGTTCACCTTTTAGCGCTCAAGAGCTGAAGCAAAAGCTGGGGTTGTAGTTCGTGGGGGCTCGCTTCCCGCTGCAGGTCGGGCGAGTTCAAGCCGTTGAATGCAATGGATTTGCTCAGCTCGGGCGGTCAGCCGTCAGCTTACAGGGAACAGGGAATAGGGAATAGGAACCCGAAACCTGTTCCCCGCTCCCTGTTGCCTGTCCACTGTGACCTGTTCCCTGTTCCCTATAACCTGACACCTGGCACCTGAGACGCGACACCTGTCGTTCCGCCCCCTTGGTGCGAGTCTTTGCGCAAGCTTCGCCACGCCGACGACGGGTCGCCCGGGGTTGTTACCTATCAGGTGTGTATGACTTTATTTGGTCATCGGTGGTGGGGTCATAATTCCGTGGTAGAACCAGAACACGACCATCACCAACAGCATTATCACCCAGACTGCCCCCAGAGCGCGGATGGGAAGGTCGAGCTTATGGCTCTTCATCTCGGCAACCTTCTGTTTCTCAATGGCTTGCTCTTCCTTCGCGTCACCACTTAGGGGGATCCAGTCCGATTCTTTCTTGGTAATCCGGGAACGGTAGAAAATCAAGCCAAAGAAAAGGATGGTGATCAAACCCCACGCTGCTAAGAGTGCAACCATAGTGTCCATTATTTACCCCCGCAGGAGTCAGGCATCGTGTCGCTGCGTAAAAGCCTGGCTCCCTTAGGCGCAGAGCAACCAGGGTTCCAACGTTGAGTCGTCGGTCCGTTGAATTGCTGATCTGTTGAGAGCTGTCAGCCCTCGGCTTTCAGCTATCAGCAAACGACGAGAGCGACCCGGTCCTGGCTGACTACTGACGGCTGGCCTCTTCTTTCTTTCAGCTCTCAGCTATCAGTCTTCAAGCCGTCTAAGTCCAATTGTCTTTAGTGCTCGCTGCCGACTGCCTACTGCCTGCCTCCTGACTGCTGTCTCCAGGCACCTGACACCTGAGACCTGACACCTGAAACCTGCTTCCCCGTTCCTTGACCGGTAGCGGCAGGCTTCCTATACTCAGTCGCGTAGGCGAACGGCGGGGTTCAGGTGCCTACCTGTCGTGATTGCCCCCAGGAGAAACATGAAGGAGTTTGCGAAGAGCCGCGGACCTCAAATGCGGAGGTCCGCGCTACCTGCCTTAGTGAAGCCTCGCGTTGTCCCGCCGCTTCATGAGCGGTTTTCTCCAGCGGTGCTGGCCAATCACGCTTACCTGAAGGCGGTGCGGGATTGCTCTCATGGGGTTCCACTGACCATCGCGTTGGAACGTCATGAGGGCTTCGTTTCTGTTTACAAGACTGCGTGCTTCGACGACAGCCACGAGGCCTCGCGATTCAACCTCCCCTTTGCGGAGCGACTGGTGAAAATGCTTCTCTGGAAGCACGGCGGATGGAGGATCGTGGTGGGCGGACCGCGGCATGTAGGTGAGCATATCCGTCAGACCTATTCTCCGCAAGGTGCACGCGCTTTCGACGCTGAGTTCATGGGCGGAGTGTACGAACGGCCGTTCACGGTCGAGATTACCAGCCCCGAAAAAACCCTTGAGCCATCGGAGGGTTCCATGGCCCTGGGGAGGCATCTCGACGGCTGCCGCATTGGATTCGACCTAGGCGCCACCGACCGGAAAGTGGCAGCCGTGATCGACGGAGAGCCTGTTTTCACGGAAGAAGTGGTCTGGGATCCCCGCCACGCCGCTGACCCCAGCTATCATTACAACGAGATCATGGCGGGGCTGAAATCTGCCGCCAAGCATCTTCCGCGCGTGGACGCCATTGGCGGCAGCTCGGCTGGAATTTACGTCCATAATCGCCCGCGGGTGGCTTCCCTTTTTCGGGCGGTACCTCGCGAACTTTTTGTGACCAGAGTTGTGAACCTCTTCCTTGACATGAAGCGTGCCTGGGGGGGGATTCCCTTTGAGGTGGTCAACGACGGCGAAGCAACCGCGCTTGCCGGCTCAATGTCACTTCAGGATAACGCCGTGCTGGGCATAGCTCTTGGCTCGAGTGAGGCCGGAGGTTACGTCGCCGAAACCGGTGAGCTTACCACTTGGTTGAACGAACTAGCCTTCTGCCCTGTGGACCATGACCCCGCGGCTCCCGTCGATGAATGGTCGGGTGATCGGGGTTGCGGGGCGCAGTATTTCTCACAGCAGGCGGTCTTTCGGCTGGCTGGCGAGGCTGGGATCAATTTGGACGAGCGCCTCGGTCCCGCGCAGAAACTCAAATCCGTTCAGGAAATGGCCCATAACGGGGAAGCGCGAGCAAAGCAGATCTTCGAGACCATTGGCTGTTATGTGGGATATGGAATCGCACACTATGCCGACTTTTATGAGCTCCGCAATGTATTGATTCTCGGCCGCGTGACGTCGGGTGAGGGTGGGAACATTATTTTGAGCCGCGCCCAGGAAGTGCTGAAGAACGAGTTCCCGGAACTGGCGCAAGGAATCAGGCTCCGGCTCCCTGATGAAGCGACCCGGCGTGTCGGCCAAGCGGTGGCTGCGGCTAGTCTGCCAGCCCTACCGGTTAGGGAATAGGGAACAGGAAACAGGGAATAGGGAATAGGGAACAGGGAATACGGAATGGGAATTAGGGAACAGGGATTAGGAACTAGGGACGAAGGATTACGGAGGAATAGGATGGAGTTACACAATTCTGGAGCGGAAGTCTATGTCCCTGACGGTTCTCCTGTTAATGTGGCACTCTCTCGAACCACGCACCTCTGTGTGTCGGCCCATCAAGATGACATCGAGATTATGGCCTATCACGGCATCCTCGAGTGCTTCGGCAGGTCGGACAAGGGATTCACTGGGGTGACGGTCACCAACGGCAGCGGCAGCCCCCGCGATGGTTTCTACGAAAGTTACACGGACGAGGAAACCAAGTCGTCCGGCGCAAAGAACAGAAGAAAGCTGCTTTCATCGGTGAGTACTCGGCCCACGTCTTCCTTGATTACCCCAGCAGCGCCGTCAAGGATCCTACTAATACTGATGTGGCGGACGACCTTGAGAGAATCCTCGTGGCGTCCAAGCCCCAGGTGATTTATACCCACAACCTCGCCGACAAGCACGACACACACGTTGCCACGGCCCTGCGAGCCATCCGCGCCCTACGCGAGTTGCCACGCGATTCAAGACCCCAGCATCTTTACGGCTGTGAAGTCTGGCGTAATCTCGATTGGCTGAATGACAACGACAAAATCGTCTTCAATGTGGAGGCTCACGAGAACCTTGCCATGGCGCTGGTGGGGGTGTTCGATTCACAGGTATGCGGTGGGAAACGATATGATCTTGCGACAATGGGCCGGAGGCGTGCCAACGCCACGTATCTTGCTTCGCATGGCGTAGATGAGTCCACGTCGCTGATTTTTGGCATCGACTTGACCCCGCTGGTTGAGGACGAACAACTCGACGTGGGGGAATACGTCGATGGTTTCATCCATCGCTTTGCCAAGGAAGTCTCCAGCAGGATCGCAAAGCTGTCCTAAGCTGTAGCGCTGAGCTTTAGCTCAGCACATGCCGACCCCGCAGCGCGGGGTCGGCGCTACTTTGGAGTGCGGCAGCTTGCTGCCGCTTTTTCACCAGTCAGCTTGCTGGCTGGGAATTGTGCACGCCTTCGAAATCCTGCCAGCAAGCTCGCGGGACGGAAAGCGGCAGCAAGCTGCCGCACTCCAAAGCTTCGCTCCGCATGCCCGCACAACAGGCGGCACCCCGCCCTTCCAAACCCGTGGTGAGAAATACGGGCTAGAAGACTCGTTCTGAGTCGAGCAACAGCGTGACAGGCCCGTCGTTGACGAGTTCCACCTCCATCATGGCCTGAAACTGTCCCGTCTCGACAGTGATTCCGCTGGCCCGCATCGATCCCACGAAAGCTTCGTAGAGCCGGCGCGCCATATCCGGCGGAGCGGCCCGGTCGTAGCTAGGGCGGCGGCCCTTGCGGCAGTCGCCGTAAAGCGTGAACTGGGAAACGCAGAGCAGGCCTCCCCTTGTTTCCGATAAGGACCGGTTCATGCGACCTTTCTCGTCGTCAAAGATCCGCAGGTTGACGATCTTATCCGCCAGTGATTCCGCTGCTTCCGGTGTATCCTCTTTGCCGATGCCAAGCAGCACAAGCATCCCCGTGCCAACGGTCCCCACTGCGTGGCCGTTGACTCGTACTTCCGCCCGCTTTACTCTTTGGATGACAGCCCGCATGGTAATACTCTCCTTTTTTGTGTCCCTGCCACTGCGTCAGACCTCGCATCTCCAGGCCCAGTCGAACCTGACCGCCAGAGCGGCTCCATTCGACAGAACACCAGCATTTGCCCAGGATAGCGCCTAGACCAAACGGCGTCGCCCCTTTTTTCCGGATTCCAATGCCTGTCGCAACTGAACCCGAATTCGCAGATTGAGGGGCCCTGGTCCGTTCCAACCCGTTAGATTGAAGTCGCTTCCACCAAACCTGCGCAGGAACAGAACGGTGCGTTTGACGATTGCTTCACTCTGTGGTTCTAGCCTCGCCCAAGTAACCCCTCACCCGGCCCGCTCCGGCTGGTGAAAGCGCCGGCAGCGGGCCACCCTCTCGCCGCGGGAGAGGGCTGGCACCAAGAACACATCAGATAGCGGCCCTCTCCCTCGGGGAGAGGGTGGCGATCCCGCAGTCGCGGGAGAGCCGGGTGAGGGGTCCTTTCTCTTCGAGTGAGGTTAGACTCCCGTCCAACTTACGAATTCGGGCTGAAGTCCCTTCGTCAGCCTGTCCAATGCAACGAGGGTTTCGAACGCCTCGCCCAAACATGCAGAATTTCCTATGTATGTGTCAAAATGCGCCATTTACTGAAGCGCATTTCACAATGTGATAGAAGCGCCTGCCGCTATCACCTTTTGGCTTAGGCAAATAAGAAATTCTTTCACACTCTCTCCACCCTTTCCCACTATTCCATCTCCACGTGCTAGGCTACATTTATGAATCGGCCAATGCCAAGCCAGGCGCAGCAGGACGCGACGAGCACGGGGACAATCCTTTCCAACACTCGGTCGCGCACGGAGGCGCTCGTTCCTCCTTCCACAACCGGAGTTTCGCCGGCTGGTGGCCTTCATTCCGGCGCAGCCGCTCGCACTGAGGCTGAACACAGGCTGGTTCGGAGAGTATTTGCGCGCTGCGACGGGTTCATTCAGGAGGCCTGCGGCTCGTCATCAGTCCGTCCCGAGTTCCTGGGCGCGTTGACCGCCAGCGAGTCCGGTGGAAACCCCGCGGCTGTCCGTTTTGAGCCTTCTGTGTATCGCCACTTGAAAGCGGTAGCGGCCGGGGAGTCTCCCCGTTACGTTGGGATTCGTGCCCAGGCGCTTTGCGAGGAACTCGCCGAGGTCCTCCATCCCAAGACTGGCGAGTTCCACGAGAAGTTCCTCAACTCGCTCTTCACCGCCGGCCAAGCCAGCGAACTTTCCCGGCTGGCGGACGAGGCCCTGCGGGAGCTGGCTTCTTCGTGGGGCTTCGTGCAGATCATGGGTTTCCACGTGATCGGGCGGCACGGCACTGTGCGTGACCTCCTCGAGCCGCGATTTCATTATCACTTAGCAAACCAACTGCTTGCTGAATTTGCCAAGAGCTACCAGCTCGACCTCGCCCGCGAATTTGAGGAGTTGTTCCACTGCTGGAACACTGGCCGGCCCGATGGCAGGACGACGGATCCCGCCTACGTTGAAAACGGCCTGATGCGGATGGAGATCTATCGTGCGTTGATGGCTGGGCAGTCAGCGGCGCGCTTCGGAGATAAGGCCAAGGCGGCGTCGTGATTCTCCCGTCGGGACGGAATTCACACAGGCGAGCATTTTCAAGTCCGCCGATCAAGCGAGTGACGCAAATGAAAGGTCTGCAAGGCGGGAAACAAAGAGAGGAAGGTCACAGAAACGGGTCATGTTGAGATTTCTCCAACAACTCTTTTCCGAATCGGGTGAGGCGAGCTTCAGTCGCCTGGGAGCATTTGTGGCGCTGGGTTTTGCGTGTGGTTGGATTACCTACCTCGTATTCCACACCAAGGTCCTTCCCAGCCTGGAGGGCCTGACGTTCTTTATTGCGGCACTCTATGGGTTGGGCAAGGCCAACGAAACGCTGCAGCGCATTTTGGGGAACAAGTAATGGGAAGCAACCGACCGCTGTCGTTGACAACGTGCTTGGGCAAGATTGGGGCCGCAGGCCGAAAACTCGCGAGCCTCAGCCCAGTGCAGGGGCTCTTGCGGAGCATTCCAGGCCTGCCTACCGCCGCTCTGGCTGGTGTTGTCATCATGTTCTTTGCCTGGTCCTGCGAGCGCCAAGCCCGGCGGCTTGACACGGTGCAGGCCCAGCAGGTGAAGAAGCAAGCAGCGGAGGAGATCTCCCGGCTCCAACAGCAAGCGGCCGGTGCCCTTCGGGATGCCAAGCAGAGCGCCCAGGCCGTCCGTGAGCTTGAAGCCCAGCGGCAACAACTCGCGCGCCAAGCCGAAGGACTGAGTCAAAGTCTTGAGTCACTCCGCAAACAGGAGCTCGCGCGCGCCGACGAGGTGGCCACTCTTCCCACATCGGAACTGGTGAGCCGGGTGGCCTCTCGTCTCCAAGAACCGGTGTCAGGTGTCAGGAACCAGGGGTCGGGGCAGCAGACCCCAAGCCTCCAGATGCTGGCGGCGGGTAATGGCGAGAAACAGCCAGCCCCCGACACCCAACATCTTGTGCCCAACCCCTCTCCCGCCTCCAGTCCCGCCCTCGTGCTCTCTGACCAGGGCGCGCGGAAGGTTGAGACTGCATTCATCGAGCTCGATTCCTGCCTCCAGCAGACCCAGGTTATGGGGGAACAGGTCTCCAACTGCGAGCAGCAGTCGAAGCTCAACTCCGCCATCAGTGACCAACAATCCGGCACGATCGCCAAGCTCAACGCGGCGCTGGCGGACAAGGACAAGATCCTGGCCCAGAGCGAGGAAGCGCACCGGGCGGAACTCAAAGCCGCCCGCGGCACTTGGCGATCGCACTTTTTCCGAGCCGTCGAATACTTTGCCGGCGGATTCATCGCGGGGGTGCTTGTCCGATGAACCCTCTGGACATCCAACGCGTCGCGCTCTGGTGGGGCCCCGGCATTCTGGTCCTCATCATCTTCGGCTACGGTTTTCTCCGTCTGGCGCACTACTGGATTGAGAAGTCCATGGAAATGAAGCGCCAGCAGATGGACGGCGCCTACGCCCTGGTGCGGCATTACATCGAGCAGTTCCTGGGCGCTCAGAGCGGGCAGGCCGACGCGCTATCGCGCCTCGCCAATTCGGTCGAGCATCGCGAGTCCCAAGAGAGCTTCGAGCATCAGGAAATCCTTATCGCCCTGAAGGCCCTGCATCGCGATATGAACAACCTGCGCTGCCGCAGCGAAGAGGATTTCTGCGCGCTTCGCGCCTCGTCGGGATTCTCGGGGCGATGCGACTCCTCTTCCGACTTAAGGCACCTGCTGGAATCCCGCGCGCCGGGGTTCAGCTCATTGTGCCGGCCACCGGAGGCGGCGCCTGATGCAGCAGGAGTGGAATCGGAAAGAGAGCACTTTCCAGGTCAGAGCGCGGCGGCCTCCGAAGGCTCCCCCATCCACAAAACGCCCAGGCCTGATTCTAGTCTAGATAATATGTTCTGAGGAGTTAATCAATTATGGCCGCTACGGTTCGTCATAAGGAAATCATCCGCGGCAAGATCCTCTACTACCTGGGTCTCATCTACCCCCAAGCGGCCACCTTGCCGCTTCTTCAGGGTGAACTGGACATCTTTGGCTACCCCGTGCCCTTGGAGGAATTGAATTTCCACATCGCCTACCTGGCCGAGAAAGGCCTGGTGGCCGTGGAGCGCGTTCGCGGGCCCCGCTCCCGGCGTGAGATTCCGCTGGTGAAGATCACGGCCCAGGGTATCGACTATTTCGACGGCCGCCTTCCGGCCGATGAAGGCATCTACGTGGAGCCCCGGCAATGAAAAAGCGCCTGTCTAGCCAAAACGCTCCGGGCGGCGGGGCAGCGGCGGAAAGCCACTCGAAGTCGGATGCCGTCCCCTCCGCCGCAACGCAGCAGCCTACAGAAGGGTCTGCCGGTACGGAAAAGACCGAAGCTGCAAGCGCCAGGACCTATAGAACCGATGTCGGACAGCTCCATGAGGATCAGCAAAATCTGGTTCGCAAAATGCTCGTTGATGGCGCCACCTTCGAGGATGTGGTGGAGGCAGTCAATGAGCAGGAAGGGGATGGCATCACTCTGAACGCCATCCAGAACTATTTCCAAGAGAGCCTGGAAATACAACAAAAACGGGTTCGCCGCCTGATCGAAAGCGCGGAAACGCTCTTGGCCAGTGTGGACAAAGACCCCAAGTCCGCCGAAGCCCGGCTTGCCAGGGCCACCTTCCTCACCGGCTACTCTCGAGTGCGTCGAAATGCCTCGCTGATCACCCCCAAGGATGCGGAGCGCTCCCGCATGGAGCGCGAGAATCTGTCACTCAAGCACCAGATCCTCACCATCCAGAGGAAAAAGGCCACGCAGGACCTGGATTATTCGCGCGCCCGGACGCGCTTGATCTTGCTGACGCAAGGAAAGCTCCAGGAAGAAATTCTGAAGCTGCAGCGGGAGGTTAAGGCGCACCGTCCCGGTGAGCCGATGGGGCCCGAGATGCTGCAAAGGATCCAGCAGCTCTATGGGCTTGCTTGTCAACCACTCCTTTATGAGGAAAGTGCCGATGCCTCCACGAAGACGTAACAACCCGGAGCCTGCCCTCCGACCTGTCGTGAGCGCGCAGAAAACTACGCGGGCCTCCGAACCTTCCCGCCGGGAAGAGCTTCTTGCGGCATCTGAGATCCCGGATGTCCAATCGCCCATGACGGTTCAGGAATCCAGCAGCGAAGCTCCAAAACCCGTCCTTGAAAGCCTGGGTCCTGCCCTGCAATTACTTCCCTTCCAGCAGCGGTGGGTCGAGGATCATTCACCGCTCAAGATCGTGGTGAAAGCTCGCCAGATCGGCTATTCCTTTGCCGCTTCCATCCGCGCCCTCCTGGAATGCCTGAAAAGAAAGACCACCTGGATTTTCCTTTCCAAGGGCGAGCGGCAGTCGCGTCTGCTGATGGAAAAGGTCCAGGAACACGTTCAGTCCTGCGGGATTCTGGCTCGGGCCTGCGAGTCCACCTTCTTCGAAGGCACGCTGATCAAGCAATTGGAAGTCCGGTTCGCCAACGGGTCCGTCATCTACGGACTTCCCGCCAATCCCGACACTGCCCGCGGCTACTCCGGCAACGTCACACTAGACGAATTCGCTTTCCATTCTGATGCCGACAAAATCTACACGGCGCTCTTTCCCACCATCACGCGCGGCTATTGCCTCGAGGTCATCTCGACGCCCAACGGACAGCAGGGAAAGTTCTATGAGATTGCGAAGGCGGCAGGGCTGGTTGAATCGGGAGATCGGGAGTCCGATTTCAGGTCCGATGCGGATCGGACCATCGGACCCCAGAAATCGGGGATCGAGAGATCGGGAGAACAGGATTCAGGATTCAGGATTCAGGATTCAGGGCTAGGCTCGTCACTCGTCACTCGTCACTCGTCACTGTTATCACCCGATCACCCGATCTGGAGTGCCCACTGCTGCGACATCTACGAGGCCATCCGCCAGGGTCTCAACATCGATCTCCAAGTTCTCCGCGCCGGTTGTGACGACGAAACCACCTGGCAACAGGAGTATTGCTGCCAGTTCATTTCCATCGCGGAGAACTTCATCCCGCCCGCACTCGTCGCCCAGTGCGTAACCGCCGAGGCCGCAAAGGACTGCCCTCCCCAGTTCCTGGCCTCGGCGCCCCGCCGTGATTTGGACTCTCGGCTCCCTGAGCCCCGAGTCCCGAATTCGGAGTTTTACTTGGGCATCGATATCGGCCGCCACCACGACCGCACGGTGTTTTGGCTGGATGAACTCAAGGTCTCAGGTTCCATCCCGCAGAGCGGGAAGGTGTCGGGAAGAGCAGAGATCGCTGACACCGCCCACCCGGCGCCTGACAGCTTGCCCGTCGCCGTGGCGCGCCTGGTTCGCACCTTCTCCAATACCCCCTTCGCCGAGCAACTCGACTTCGCCCGCCAACTGCTTTCCTTGCCCGGCCCTGACGGGCGTCCTCTGGTGCGCCGCGCCTGCATTGACTCGACGGGCATGGGGGCCCCGTTGGCCGAATCCTTGGAGCGTGAGTTCGGACCGCGCGTGGAGCCTGTGACTTTTACCGCGGCCGTCAAAGAAGACATGGCTTACCGCGTCAAGAGACGAATGGAACAGCGGTTGGATCTTATTCCCGAGGCCCCGGAAATCGCCCGCGCCTTTGGAGCTGTCAAGAAGCTCGTGACCGTAGCGGGCAATACCCGCTTCGATGCTGAGCGCACCGACCTCGGCCATGCGGACGAGTTCTGGGCGAAAGCCCTCGCCGACCTTGCAGCGGAGCAGCCCACCTCACACCTGAGTGACGGGGTGATCGTGGGCACGCCCAGAGCGGCGTGGTGGATCCCGCAGGCTTTGCCTGCGGAATTCTGAAAGAAGTGGTCAGTTCTCCCGCCGCGGCGGGTCAGTAACTAGTGTAGTGTCCCCAACGCTTCTTTACATTTGGCGACTTTGGACATGATTCGTTCGACCGAGGCGGTCCATACAAAGACACGAGGATTCTGGTTGTGATTGTCCAAATATTCCTTGATGGCAGC
>Ga0208321_1000197_pt1 | contig 59838 bp, 69 predicted proteins | sample June2015DPH_4_15_FD_184692 | JGI IMG/M metagenome (GOLD analysis project Ga0208321, IMG submission 184692) | Peatland microbial communities from SPRUCE experiment site at the Marcell Experimental Forest, Minnesota, USA - June2015DPH_4_150... | ecosystem: Environmental > Terrestrial > Soil >... | reverse complement strand
TACACATAAGCCGAAAGAGATCGCATTAGCGGACGAGCAAGGGATAAGGCAACAATAGCTTCAGTGCGCTTGGACAATCGTCCCATTTCTGTCTTAGTGGGTGTTGCGTTTAGACGTACCGCTTGGCTGCTCGATCGTGTCGGAATACCATGTAACCACACGTTGGACAAACCCATGCTTTTGAAGTCTGGGACGCTTCTCAGGCTTTCTGTATTGTTAAGGAAAGATTTGTGGCCTCATTTAGAGCTATAGTGATAACGGAAATTAACAATCCGCTCACGCTCGCATCATGCCAATCCTTCGATGTCTAGTTTCTCCTCTATGCTCCAAGACTATCAATCTGAGCTGGGTTATTGCATCTGCGGTGTAACTAGGAAAATAAAACCCTTCGAACTTCTTTGCGATTTTCATAGCTTCAATATAAAGCAGGAGGGAGACCAGATCTCCTTCAATATCAACATCAGTGAATGCGGGGAGTAATTTTAGAACTCTTCCTTCATTTTTACAAAGTTTTATGAATTGAGAGATTTCTACGCCCCCGGAAAACAGCTGGTTTTTTGAAAAATATTCCGGATCGAAATGCCGTGTAATTCCCACAAGATAAATGCCTCCCTCACCAGCGGGACCGAGGACCACGGAATTAGTGCCGCTATCTTCCATGAGAAATGAGAATGCGCGGTTTATAATATCCGGGGGTAAATAAGGGAGGTCTGCGCCCAAAATTACTAAATTTTCCGAGCCCATGGCAAAAGCTGCGGAGACCACGGATCCAAATCGCTCATCAAAAGTCGTGCCGCTTTGGGTGAGAAATGTAATAGGTCTTTCCAAATGTCTTTCCTTCACGACTTCCTTTACAATCCGCTCCATGGATTCCCGTTCGTCTGCAGGGGTAAATCCAATCACGATTTCGCTCGCATTACTTTCGGCGGAAAGTACAATTGTATCCTTCAGCATTGCCTCGGCGAGTAAGGCAGCATCCTCTGCATCTAAACTGGAGTCTTGGAAAAGGCGAGTTTTTACGGTCTCTGCCACCGGAACCTTAGAAAATATGATAACGACATTCTTTATTAATCCATGTTCTGTTCCGTGAGACTTGGGTTCGACAGATTCACGTTTTAGTTGCAATCCAGAGTCCTCGTCCAACTTTTTTTTCGTGGGCGGCCTTATTCCAAGCTATTATGCCCTTTTCCGCTTCATCATACAGATCATTGCCAAAGCCTGCAATGATGTTCTCCTTGTTCTTCTTTAGGGTAACCAAGTATTGATCCATATGCTGCGCGAAATCAACACTCCGGTCTTCTTGTTCTCTTAAATTTAATCCGGCTGCCCGAATCAAATTTGCATAGCCATCCAAGGTCTGCATGTCGGGAAATACCATAAACGCCATGAGGAAATCCGCCTCATTTGGCGGGGCTTGTACCGAACCCCAAATCCAATCCGTAAACGCCAAAGTCCCGCCGGACTTGAGTACTCGTGCCGTTTCTTCGATGAGCCGTTTTTTGTCCCTGATATAGCACCAGGAGTCTTGACCCCACACGACATCAACAGATTTCGCATGAGCGGGCAAGTCTAGGGCGGAACCAAGGCGATATTCGATCTTGTCCTTGAAGGGTTTACCTATGGTTCGCTTTTGGGCTTCTGCGATCATTTCCGGTGTGATATCCACTCCGACGACGCTGATGCCATATTTTTCGACCAGGTGACGGGCAGGACCACCGAGGGCAGAACATATGTCTAAGAGGATGAGATCCTTGCCTCTCACATCAATGCCGACTTTCTTTGCTAAATAATCTGTCTGTTCGGCCCCACCGACGTGGATCTCTTCACCCATTAAAAGTTCCCACAGTTTTCCGCCTGGTCCAGCATAAACGGCACTCACGTCGTTAACGCTAAAATCATATTGTCTATTCATACTTTCATTAACATCCATCTGAATCAGATCCCTTCTTTTTCGAGGAACACTGGGCATATTGAAAACACTTGGGATCTGCGGTCATTAAGTCGCCGGCATAATAATAGGCACTACTCCGACACCCGAAACAAAAGGAATTATTGCAGCAACTGCTGCAATTGCCCGGGAGTTTGGCAGGATCTCGGAAATCTAAAAATAAGAGTCTCCGCCTCCCGCTCTCCAGAATGGTCAAAAATTCTTCCTTATTCACGTTTCCAAACTCCTCTGTTCGGATCACGGAACAAGGGACCACCCACCCCTCAGCAGTGACACATACGACCGTTCCACAATAAAATTTCGAAACATCCATAGGCCCGCACGAGGGGTCGTTCGGGTAATTTACTCGGTCACGGAAGGTAAAGATGTCCTTTATCTGGGCGTCGGTCGGTTCCCAAGAACTGTTTCCCGTGCGGTGGATCACGGGGTTGAATAACGTAACGCAAGTCTTGATGCCGAACTTTTCCTGAAAATAAGCGATTGTCGCCCGCGCGTCTCCAGCGGCCAATGGAGTTGTATAGGTGATGCAATTCACCATCCCCTCCGGGTCCTTCCCCGCTGCCAAGCAGTTGTTAATGCCTTTCAGGATTAATCCGATATTACGTGAATCTCCGCGACGTTTTTCCCCGCCATGCAAAATCCCGTAGAGTTCCGGATCGAGCGAATCTAAATGCGTCGAGATAAAACCCCCTTGGGTTGCCTTTGCAGCGCTTGCTGCGACCCCCGGTTTGGCGAGAGGGATGCCCGATGTCCAGATGTTGTTAATTAGACCTAAGCTGGTGGCGTAGGTACAGAGGGCTTCCCAGTCCCTCCGCATAAGGGGATCTCCTCCCAACCAATCTATCGTCTGCACCTTCAAGGCGGCCGCAGCGTCTAATAGCTGCCGAATAGTTGCGGAGGATAACTCTTGAGGGCTCTCGGGGGTGCTTCCTGCGTAGCAATAGTTGCATAATTGGGGACATTGGAGGATTGATTCGATTTGGAGGGTGAAGACTCTTCCTTCTGCATAATATTGTTTTTGGAGGTCAAATTGCGCCGCCATTCCCGCGTGGGCTAAGGGTACATCTTCTTTCATATTTGCGAGCAACTCGACGATTTGTTATTCGTTCTTTGAATGTGGCTTATTGGTACTTAATCATTAATCCAATAAAGCTTGAGCGCATACGAACTAGGACCAATCGAGGCTAAAAAAGGGCATTTTTTGGTCTTGGACTACTAAAAACAGACAGTAAAAGTTGTTTTCCCTGACTGAACGTATCCGTTCCTGCCTATGACCATGGATTCGAATACGAGCACGAATGTAAGTTGTTTAAATACGATACTTTTGGACTTTTAGGAGGAGAAAATGTGTGCAAAATTGGAGATCATAAAAGCGGATATTACCACCTTGTCAGTGGATGCCATCGTCAATGCCGCCAATAACAGTTTGTTGGGAGGGGGCGGGGTTGATGGGGCGATTCATCGCCAGGCCGGACCGCAATTGCTTGAAGAATGTGCCACCTTGGGAGGGTGTCCAACCGGAGACGCGAAGATCACGAAAGGTTTTCGTTTGCCGTCGCGTTTTGTGATTCATACTGTCGGACCCATCTGGCGTGGGGGCAGCCACAATGAGCCGGAATTGTTGGCTGGCTGTTATCAAAGCTGTTTCGCGCTAGCGCACCAACATCATTTGAAATCCCTGGCATTTCCTTCCATCAGCACGGGCGCCTATGGATATCCCCTCGAAAAGGCCTGCGGGATTGCTCTTCGCGAAATTCAATTGGCCATAAAGCAATATCCGGAGTTGGAAAAAATCGTTGTGGCTTGCTTTGATCAAAAAACGCTGGATGTTTACCAGAAAATTAAAAGCGGGTTGTCAGGAGTTTGAGGGCAGGTGAATGTCTTTAAAGGGAACGGGTACGTTGGATATGAGCTAGTTAAAGACACCCACGGACGTCTCGACCACATACTTACGGTCAATGGGTCTCACTTTTTCAGCTGAACCAGGAGTCAGCACGGATGGCCTCTAAACGTCACGCTCATATTGGAGCGAATCATATTAGCTCTAATAAGTTGAGATCGCGAAACGATGCGAAGAGAAGCTCGGCTGCTGAAGGTGAATAAAAACGAGCGACGGGCGCCTTAGACTCAGTCCTGAAGAAATACAGAGCTTCGAAGAGCACGGCGTAAAGATTGGTGATATTCTCGCGGAAGCGCGACTCTTCACAACGGTTTCTGGAATCCTCTTCGGTTTCTTGCTTACTGCATCAGTCGCGGATACAAGTCTGATTCCGGGAATCATCCAGCGCACCCTTTTACTTCTGGCACTTATCTGCACGGCGTCTGCTACGCTTATGTTCATTTTGCCCCCCTTATACCATCACCTTCGGTTTCCAATGGACCAAAAACAGAGGGCGCAATTTTTTTGGCGGAGTCATAAGTTTATCGTGTGGGGCTTAGTTCCTCTGTACGCGGGTGTGTATTTCTCGCTGTTTCTCGCCTTATATTCACTCATCGGTGCTTATGCCGTTATATTGGCGACAGGAATACTGATAGTCCCTTTTATTGCATACGAACTGAGGAAGATCGGCGACCCAAAGGAACTTGGGTAAACGCTAGAAAAAAGTCGCTGAGCATTTAACGCATGACTGTGGACACAACAGTAATCACCTACTCGACTGCCGCAATCAGGCTAAGCTTACGTGATTTAGAATGTGATTTGCACTAACAACTACTGTTCTTTACCCACGATCGTATCCCTGTCAGTCACTGTCTAAGAACCTAAATTCGCTGCGAAACTCTTCCCCAGTTTTTCTAAAGTGATCACCAAAAAGTTAGTTTATTGCTAATGACAAATTTCAGTTTAGGAAGATGTCGAGAGTCATAAAAGAAAAGGCAGATGATGCGACGAAGTACGATCTTGTGGCAAGGGCACTCGATATATTCAGCGACAAGATCGCTTCAGCGACGTCAATTTTTATCAAACCTAATCTTGTTTCGAAAGAGCCGTACCCGACCACCACCGACCCACAACTTCTCGATACGATCCTAATCCCTCTCAGACCACGCCCTAATGGTAGGGGATGGGCCTGCTTTTGATGCCCCCCTAAACGCGTTTTTCAATCGAAAGAAGCGAGGCGTGACTACGAATCATCCGCTGAAGCGTGTTTGCGATGAGCGCGGCGCTAGATTCACCAATCTCAACAAGAGTCCTTTTAAGAAACGGCAAAGCGACCGTGGGTTTAAACTCTCTCTGTCGACGGTTCCACAATCATTCGATCTAAAAATCTCCCTGCCAGTGCTGAAAACGCACGCCATTTGCACGCTGACAGGAGCCGTGAAGAACCAGTTTGGATTGGTTAAACCGATAGAACGCGCCCGCTTACATGCCAGCAGCTTGAATTTGCACAAAAGCATCGCTGAAGCCGCGGCGCTCGAACCGTTCGACATCTTCATAGTTGATGTTGCGGAAACACTTGTTAACGCTCAAGAATTGCGTCACGGCGGCAGGAAAGTGCATCTCGGCTACGTACTTGCGGGAACCGACCCCGTGGCAATCGACTGCGCCGGTCTTGAGCTCTTGAGAACAGTCGACGGAAAGCTGGCTGGCAAAACTATAGATAATATCCCCCATTTGGCTTTTGCAGAAAGTTATGGTGTAGGAGAGAGGCGATACGAATGCGTGGGGCTTGCGAAAACATAGACATCTTTCGGGTGGAGAAATACTACCGAGGACTCCTGCGACTGTAAGCCCTCACCACGCACTGCGTCAACAAATACTCTAAGAAACTCGCAAATTCAATGTTTTCCACAATAAAGAAATATATACATATAAAGATCAAACCAAAATTCAACAGGAGATGAAACTATGGTGGAGACAAGACAAGCGAGTGGCGGTGGGTTGATACTGCTTGCTATTATACTAGCAATCCTTTTATTCCTACTTCCGGGTTTAGTCATTTGGCTTGCTTGGATCGGAGTTATCCTGTTGTTCATAGGTGGACTTGCTGCCTTATTCGCGTGATAATTCACTATAATAATCTTAAATACCGAAAAATCTCTTTTTCTTTGCACAATAGCTTGCGCAATATACGGTATTACTTAACCGACGGTATTACGATCCACGAAAGAAGAGCCAACAAATTTGAAGGTCGCGACCCTCGCGGGTGGCTGCTTCTGGTGCTTAGCGGCCGATTTTGAAAAGGTGTCCGGCGTTGCAGAAATTATATCTGGCTATACCGGTGGTAAGAAGGAAAACCCCACCTACTAGGAAGTCTCAACGGGAAAGACAGGGCACTGCGAAGCCATACAGGTATACTACGATCCTAAAAAGGTGAGTTATGAGCAGGTTCTGGACATCTTCTGGCATCATATAGATCCGACGGATCCGGGCGGGCAGTTTGCCGACCGGGGCCCTCAGTACCGTACGGCGATTTTCTACCACGATGGGGAACAGAAGCGCATCGCGGAGAAATCGAAGGCGGATCTTGAACAATCCGGGCAGTTTACGAAGCCTGTCGTCACATCGATTGTGAAATTCTCAAGGTTCTACGAGGCGGAGTTCTACCACCAGGATTACCATAAGAAGAATCCCTCACGGTACAAGATCTACCGGTCAGGCTCTGGCAGGGACCGGTTCCTCGGTGAGACCTGGGGAAAGGAGAAGAAGACGGGCGCCAACCCCGGCGGCAACCCGGGGGGAAAGAAGACCTACTCCAAGCCCGATGACGCCACCCTGAAAAAGAAGCTCACACCGCTTCAATACGAGGTAACGCAGCACGAAGGCACGGAGCCGCCCTTCCAAAATGAATACCATGACAACAAGCGGGAGGGGATTTACGTTGACATCGTATCCGGAGAGCCTCTTTTCAGCTCGCTCGACAATTACGACTCCGGGACGGGATGGCCCAGCTTTACGAACCCCTAGAGCCGGAGAACATCACGACGAGATAGGACCGAAAGCTCTTCGCGGTGAGGACAGAAGTGAGAAGCAAGCACGGGGATTCCCACCTGGGTCACCTTTTTCCCGACGGGCCCGCGCCGACGGGGCAGCGTTACTGCATGAACTCGGCGGCGCTTCGGTTCATCCCGAAGGAGGATCTGGAAAAGGAGGGCTGCGGGGAGTATCTGAAGCTCTTTGCACGAAAGAGCGAATGATCTGTGTAGGCTGTCCGGTCTATCTGGTATGTTTCATCAGGGAATAGATCGGGTTGTTTCAGGACCTGCAGCCGGTTTAAGAAAAAAACTACCTGAACTTTTTGGTGAACAAAAATGGATAGTTCAAAGCGTTCTGAAACCCCTGAAAACAGTGTGAATAAGATCCACAAGGACATTGCAGTCGAATTCCTCAATTTGATTGGTGTAGGAAGGCCAAAGGAGGGGCTGCGCTTCTTCACCGCTGACTGCAAGACCCACAATCCATACGTCATTGGTGGCATGGACGCATTGATCGATGCTATGATTGCCGTGCAGAAGAAAGGAGCGGAAGGAATAATAGAAGGGTCCACGGTTGACTTTAAGCTTATCGTCAGGAATGTGCTTGCTGATGGAGACCTCGTTGCAGTGCACACGCAACTCTCCAGCTCCAATCCTAACAACGGAGGGTTGAGGCAAGTCCATCTTTTCCGTTTCAGCGGTGACAAGATCGTCGAATATTGGGATATTACCCAACAAGTGCAGGAGAACGCACCTAACGCAGCTGGAGCATTCTCTTAACGGACAATTGTGCTTCTCTCTGGTTGAACCTTGGTTTTTACCTTTAATGAAGCGATTAGCCAAAATAAGCCACTAAGTTGTCCCAATAGTATTCGACCCACCCAGCTTCGAGCTCTTCATAAAGATCCTCAGGGATATCGCTCTGGGTGAAATCTAATCTGGTCTCTTCGCCTTGGGCCTGCAGCTCGAACGTCACCGTGGAATAATGACCTTCGGGCCACTCAGCGGCTCGCCATTTTTGCACGATTTTCTTGTCCGGGATCAGTTCAAGGGTTGTTCCGGAGGCCCAGCCGTCGAAGGCGCTAAACTCCGCTCCGACTTCCCGACGTATTACCGCCGGTGAATGAGTAAACTCAGCGTGCTTCTTGGAATCCATCAGGGCCTCATAGACCTCGTGAGGAGTTGCTTTTAGCAAAACCGATTGACGAAGTGTTTTAGTCTTCATGTGTATCGCCATTTCACGAAGGCATGCTCGCCTGCTGCTGCACGCCTACGTTTTCCTTTCGAACGTAGTTGCAAGACTTTGATCATCGCCTTTGGAGTTCAATAGATGAAAGATTTACGCGCCGAACGAGCGATAAATCGATGCGTTCGTGGAGACGGCCCTCTTTGTTCTTGGCTGGCGCTTGTTCATTCCTGACAGGCAGCCGAAGGTAAAATCCGCGAACAGGGCGTGATTAATATTAAAAGGACGTCCTTACGTCGCTCACGCATGCTGACCACGTAAAGATCATATTGGCGTGTCTAGTATTCAGAGCGTGCCGAATATAAAACCGAATATGGCTATAAGGCCGCAAACGCCCCCAACCGTTAAGACGGAACTAATAAAGAAGATAAATCCATATTTTACTACGCTCTCTATTTTCGTCATCGTTTACCCATCCGGGTCGGTATCTTCTTTAAACGTGCACTTCTTTATGTTAACCAATATTTCAGGGGCGATTTGGTCGTATTTGGTGCATTTCATACCTTGCTCGTGGAGCTTACAGAAATAACATTGCGGTATCATAGCCGTCATATACCTATCGCCTCCTTAACCGCCTTGCTCAACGATACCAAAACCGTTATTGTGTGCGCTGGACTTTATACATTTGGCGCTTTAGATGTCGTTAAGATTGTGCTGCTAATCCATCATTTTGGACAATAATTATGACCGCTCTGCTTCCCGGTTTTTGAGTCCTCTGACTTCAGTGGGATGAGGTCATAGTGTTACGATTTGCGCTAAGTCAATAACGGTCGAACCTGGGATCCTGCCAAAAACAAAACTTAGACGCTTACGTTTTGTGCGAATTTTATCTCGTAGGTTAGTCCCCCAACTGAAGTCGGACACGTTCGATAACTCCCTCGTGTTAGGCGGGATAAACAAGACCTCAAAAAAGAGAGAAACATATAAAGTGCCGTCTCCACCTATTTTGAGTGTGGTTAGTTCCTTAATGCTCGTTGGATTCGGCCTCATAGCTCTTGCGTGGATAGTGCAACTTTTCTACATAGTGCGCGGCAACAGGGAGGTGCAGCCCCTCTTCATCGGCGTCTATATCGTGGGAGTCATCGTTTTAGCTGCGAGTGACGTGATAGGCGGCGCTGTGGATATCGCCTACGCTGAACTCGTGACGATTATCGTGTCACTGCTTACTCTCGTGGCGATCCTTGTCACAAAGCCAAAAGGATAGCACACTGACCTTATCGGCGACAAAGTCAGCATTTAACGTGTCCAGCGCGATCAACTCATAAGATTCAGGCTTTCAATCAGCGCTGATCGGCCCTCGATCTGGTTTGGAAAATAGCATCAGCAGCTCGCTTAATAGTGGAACAGGTCAACGCTACTTTGTACGAATAATTGTTACATACATTTAAGTCTCCGAAATTCCTTAAACGAGCGTTTATTCCGAATTCTTGATTTCCGAGGTGGTATCTAATGAGCTACTGGAAGAATGGCGCGGCTGTAGTCGTCATAGCGGCAATTCTCGTCATTGTCGTAGATGTTGTCGGCTACTTAATCGGCCAGCGCGTGGGCGCGACGAATGTGCCGATAGCGGTATTTTTTGTTAGCGCTGTAGCGTTATTTGCGTTCTCTTTTCCGCTTCTCCGATCCTATCTAGATGAGTATATCCTTAACACAAAGCTCTCGTCTGGCGATTTTGCAAAACTAATTAGCGGGATGAACTTGGCTGAGGATTCGCCGCTTGGAGCAAAAGGCACTTATCGGTTCACACTTGCCGTGGTGGTCGCTTTAATTCTGGCAACGGGAATGTACTTGCTCGTAACTACGAGCGACCTTAGTTCCACCGCTACGAATCTCTTACAGACTATCGTAACAACACTTACCGGCGCGTTTGCCTCTATAATAGCGTTTTATTACGGATCAAGAGCGGCAGAAGGTGGCGCAAAAACAATGGCAGACGCCCTACAAGCAGGTACGAACGCCATATCAAAACGACCACTGACAGTAGAAGGGCTTTTAACAACTCTAAAGAAGCTTTGTAGTCTTGAGAGAGTTGGAGATCCCGATACGGATCCAGACCTAAAATCCATCATCAAAGATCTAGCAACTGAATACACTAAAATGGCCGCACCAGACAGAATCGCCTTTTGGGAACGCTGCCCAAAAGAAGAAATTTGTAAGGATAAGCCAAAGATTCTCGAACTGTTTAAGAAGGAAATCAGAGATTTGACAGCGACGAGCACTCCCAAATCTGAGGCTCAGTCGAATTCGTCCGTCAAACCTCCATAAGACTCTTAAATGAAAAGTAAAGCAAGAAGCGCTCCTTGCTCTTAAAGACGATTGAAAAGCGTGTTATGTGAGAGTTAGCTGCCATTTTCTTTTTTCCGTTCACTTTCTTCACTCTCCGCAATGATTAAAATCACTGCATCGTTATTGAATTGCACCAGCCGATTTGTAAGGGCCTTTTCGTCGCCGCATTTGAAATGGCTATCCACCCCCAACGGTTTTTATAAAAAAAATAAAAGGAGCCCGATTTGGCGTTATCGCGTAGTCGAGTATAAATAGGCGTTTTCGGTGAAACATGTTGATTAAAATGATAAGACATCAAAAAACGACGTCGGTTACGATCGACGAACTGTTTGCTCCATCGGGCAGGCCCACGGAGATCTCTGGGACCAGTCTCGAAAGAAAGCGATTCGAAAGAACAAAGGAGGACAGAACGAAGGAGGAAAGTTGCTAAACCCCCCCGAGCAGCGGAGTTGAAGGTATATGCAAACACAAAAGACAGTCAAGACCAAGACGGGCCGGCCCTCAAAGCTGACCGAAAGCCGAATGGAAAAGCTCATCGAAGCGTTGCGGGCCGGAGCTTACCGCATCGACGCGTGCCGCGCTGCCGGCATCCATTATAACACGCTGCTGGCGTGGGAGAAGAAGGGCGAGAGCGAAAAATCGGGAGAGTATGTAGAGTTTCTGGATGTCCTGCGGAGGGCAGAGGCCGAGGCCGCAATAGCAAACGTCGAGGTTATCACAACGGCTGCCCAGAAAGGCGACTGGAGAGCAGCCGCGTGGTTTTTAGAGCACAAGTATCCTGAGCGGTGGGCGAGACGCGAAAAGCGTCAACAAGCGGAACTGCAAGCCAACACGCGAGCCGAGCTGGAAGCCGAAATCGGAGCGAAGGAGTGGGAGAAGATAAAAGAAGGTCAGGATGAATTATATGAGCTCGTCTCAAACAACGCCACCGTCAAAGAACACGCATACGCAATTATCGAAGCAGCTTTTCAAAAGTCAGGCCCAGCTGGCGTCGCCCGGCTTCTTGATGAAGATAGCGAGCAGGGGTGAGCGTTGCCATAAGCAATTCTTTTTTTTCGAGTGCGTCGACGATGGCACGAGCGGATGGTCTTGATCAACTGATCTTCTGATGATGACGGCGCTAGCAAGAATCCAACCTAATACGCAGCCTCATCGACGACAGATAGCTGTTTTCCAAGAGAGCTTAAAGACCTGGTAGGCCGAGTTGCAACTATCTATCAAACAGAGATTGACGGCGTTCAAGGGTTTTTTATTGCACTTCAATTAGACAATTGAGACAAAATAGACAAATTAGACCTATTTGTGGAAGATACGGCTCAGGAAGATCAAGAGCTATCCCAAGCTCCAATCGACCAAAGCACCCAAAAACAACGATAGGCTCGGCCGGATTCGGACCGGCGACCTCCGCCGTGTGAAGACGGAGGATTTAGGGGTTTTTGAAGCATTATCTGTGGGCGATATCACAGTGAGAAAGGCTAATGATCCGTCGTATATGGTCTGATAGATTCGCGTAGATAGGCCGGCAAGTTGCGAGAATGCATGCGGTAGCCGGATAGTCGGGTAGTTGTAACCTACTTTTGAACGGTGAAGTGAGATTTTGCTGCGGTGAATCTCCAATAACTGGTGTTTGGGCAATGCAGCATCAGCGAAAAGGTCTGAGTAATGTTGTTCGGCTAGCATAATGGTGAAGGGGTCAGTGCAAGCACCTTAATCGTTGTGATTATCCGCTTGCGACGACAAAATGAGATGAAAACGTTTATGCATCACCTCACGCTACGCTAACGGATGGAAAGATTCGTCGACGACCGATGCGAGATGGAGAGACGGATAACTCGTAGGCGATCACTGTGAATCAGAGTTCGGGGCGTGCTGGGTTTGATTGAAACGAGCAACCTTACGAGGAAGTTTGGCGACGTGACAGCAGTTGAGGATCTGACCCTTCATGTGGGAGAGGGAGAGGTGTTTGGCTTTCTTGGACCAAACGGAGCAGGGAAGACCACGACCATTCGGATGCTCGCGTGCCTCATCTCAAAGACGAGCGGAGAGGCGAGGATAGGCGAGTATGAGGTTGGGAACGATGCGGATGTCCAGAAGATCAGGAAGATCATTGGCTTGATGCCTGACAACGTTGGTCTCTACGAGGACTTGAGCACTTATCGGAACCTCGACTTTTATGGGCGCCTATACGAGTGCACGGAAGCACAACGGACGGAGAGGATCGAACACTTCCTCAGGATGTTAGGGCTGTGGGACGTAAGGGATCGCGCGGTCAGAACCTTTTCTAAGGGCATGAAGCAAAAGCTTGCCATCGTCCGCGCCCTCATCCACGAGCCGCGCGTCCTCTTTCTCGATGAGCCGACGGCGAACCTCGATCCTGAGTTCCAAAAAACGGTGCGAGACTTCATCCTCGAACTCAAACACGAGAAGCGGACGATCTTTCTCAACACCCATAACCTTGACGAGGCGCAACGAATCTGCGACAGAATTGGGATTTTAAACACCAGACTCGTTGCGGTAGGGGATCCGGAACAGCTCACGGAATCGCTCGAGGGGAGAAAGACGGTAGTTCAGCTTGCGCAGGTTAACTCAGCGATCACAGCAGCGGTCGAGAGGCGGGGGTTGCGCTACGTCGTGAGCAGTGGAAACAAATTGGTGATCGACGTGAGCGATCCTGAGAAGGAGAATCCCGGCATCATGGAAGCCATTGTCGCAGCGGGCGGCCACATCCAGTTTATTACTGAGAAGCACGCAACGCTCGAGGAGGTCTACCTGAAACTCGTGAGGGATGAACAATGAAGCTGTGGAAGTCGTGGGTGATCGCGCGGAAGGACTTCGCCACGTTTAGGACGAAACGATACGTCATCTACTCGTTGGTCGTTACGCCGCTGCTTATATCGATCGGACTGCCGAGTCTCATTTGGCTTGGCATTGGAAACGCCCCGATTCCTCCCTCACAATTGCCAGCTATCATAGGCGGGCTTAATGACGTGTTCAACGCCTTCTCCTTTCTCTTTGTCCTCATAGCAGGCATCCTCCCGATAAGTATCGGTACCTACAGCATCGTCGGCGAGAAGCTTGAGAAAACCCTCGAACCGCTGTTAGCAACGCCTACGACTGATGGTGAGATCCTGCTGGGAAAAGTTATTGCCGCATTTCTGCCGTCCGTTATCGCAACGTATGCCGGTGCGGTGATTTTTATGGTGCTTATGGACGCAGTGACGAGTACCAAACTCGGCTACGTCTATTTCCCGAATTGGACCGTGGCGGTAATCCTCTTGATAACCGTGCCACTCATCAGCATTTTGAGCACCGAGTTCAACGTCATCATCTCTGCACGAGTCAGTGACGTACGCGCGGCCCAGCAGTTCGGCGCGCTGATCGTGCTCCCCTTGGTGGCGATATATATTGCGACTGAGATAGCTTTTGTATCACTCACTCCTGCCAACTTGCTGATCATCTCTGCGATTATTCTCGTAATCGACGCACTGTTATTTTCCTTAAGCAGAGCCACCTTCCGCAGGGAGGAGATACTTACGAAATGGAGATGAGACAACTCACATTAATCTCGTGTCCCTCACCCAGTTGTCGTCTAGTGCATAGCTAAAACCTATCGCTTCGTGACTTTATGTTACGAGGGACGTGCATCAAGGGGTGGAGGTATGCAAACTTCGTCGCATTACAAGCAGCCGCTGCCCCTTTCACCAATGACGTGCGTGTGATATCGAAAACGGTTGCTGTCCTTTAGACATGTTGGCTGCGTTCTTGTCGCGTATTTCGTCGGCAAAGCACTTATTGATGATGAGACCAATTGAGCAGGTCACCAAAAAAAAAACAAAAGGGCGTCTGGACGCAGCCCTTAATGCACAACTATTCTGATTTCACCCTCCCAAAGTGAAGTCGTGGGGGCTGCGTTACCGGTACGCTCGCTTACATCAAACGCGCGACAAAAAAAAGACGGAACAATGACGCTGCCGATACGTATCGAAAAGGACGAGATTCCGTTTTTTATTGCAGGATGCGCCGTGGAAGCAATACAATGGGAAGTTGAAGGAATGCGGTACGAGGAGTGGCATGCCAAACGCAAACGAGGCGACGATCCGTCTGCCGCGTGGCGCGATCAGATTGTGATACCTTACCTCCAGCGCCGGTTTGAAGCGCTGGAAGTACACGAAGACGGCCGTCTCTTCGGCATCCGACGCGATACGCAAGAGCAGATCGATCAAGGTTTTTACGATCCAGAACTGCTCGAGGAGTGCTTGCTCGCCAAATGTCCGGGACAAGGATGGCGGTACGCGTTAGGGTGCTGTCGCAAACAACACTCGAAGTAACGCGACCTTTAGGTCACGACTTGGCGACGCCGTGAATGCAATAATAGCCTCTAGTCAGCGCGTACTGCACGTAGACGGGGCACTTCCGGCAGCCGCATCCCAGCATTTCGGGAGGCTTTTTGCTCTTCCCGGTTGCGCAATGAGCCCATCCGCTGCAACGGGTAAGCTGGAACGTCGGGCAAGTTGTGCAGCACAGACATCTTACCACGTTTTCTGATGTAATCGGAACCTTCACGAAAACCCCTTCGTCGGTGGCCTAGGCTCGCACAATAACCCCTCTACTTTCTCCTTTGATATGTTAACGGCTATTTTCGAAACGATCAGAACCTGATAAACATTCCCTCTCCACTGCGTCGTCGTCGCTATTGAACTTGCCTCGGCAAAAAAACTGTATAACCCTAAATTTGTAACAAACGTCAAATAGGTTTAGTTACACTAAATTGTGCCTCGGTTTAGCATTTCTATGGCTGTTAAACCGCTCCGGTTCATAAAAGGTCGATGCTTGGTCCAAACAAGTTCGTGTGACTTTTTTAGAAGTGCGCGAGGTGGCTAACGGCCTTAGCTGCGTCTTGTTCTTTTTTCAAAACCGAAACGCGCAGGTTACGGCGATCATAAGAATGCGACCATTTACCCATTGAAGCTTTCTAAGTGCGCATAGCTAGGAATAGCGGACGTTATGACACTAATGTTGACGTTGCGTTTCGCACTGCAGCCATTCTCCTTTAGGCCTTTCCGCGCAAGCAGTGGAAAACACTTATATCACTTCGAGCTTCCTTACGCGCGCAACACCACGGCGTGATTACCTCAGAAACAAATAGTGGTGCAGCAACTGCCGGGGTCATAGAATCGAACCCGACCCTGACCCCGGCTCTTTAATTCACCTTTTGAAAGCACCTAAGACCTTTGCAGAGACTTCGCCGAGACACGTATCTACTGTTTGCTTATTAGCCAAAATCGGACTCAACCGCCAACTGACGCTTCCGAAGGAGGTTCGCCATGTTCTTTATTCTAAACTCCTCAATTCCCTCCGTCACGCGCTGACTTATATCGCACTCGTCGTGGGTACTTTGCGATGACTAATGACCCGAATTCACCCCCGCTTGAATACAATTAGTCTTATTAGTTCAAAAACGCGATCTGCCGTGTGAAGACGGAGGATTTGGCGCTTGAACAGGCGCTTTCCTGTATATCTGGACTGCCTTTTGGAGAGACAACAACAAGAAAAGCAAGCGCCCCTTCGTACACCGTCTGATAGATTCTCGTCGGAAGTCCGGCAAGCTTGGTGAAAATATGCGGCAGTCGGATCGTTGGGTAATCGTATCCTGCCTTGGCACGGTGAAGCGAGATCTTGCTGCGATGGACTTCCAACAGCTCGTGTTTTGGTATCGTAACATCATGACATCGGTAATGTTCAGTGGCTAGCATGGTACGCGCAAAGTCAGCGTTGTCATTTAGTTGTTATGGTTAGCCTTTTGCGACTAAGCACAAGTCACACGCAAAGAACCAAATCATCGCGATAGCTATTGCTTGGTGTATGACTGCCGCTCCCAGGGGGGTTTGCCTTAACCGCTGGCAGCGTTTCAAGTGGCTGCGCCGCACCCCGAAAGAAGAAGAACCCGGCAAGAAAGAGGAGGCACTAGTTAAGCGGCTGTAACGAAGGCGGTAGAAAACAGAAGGTACAAAACAATGGAAGGCGGTCACTTCAGTGACGGCGTCTTAGATTACGTTTCCATTCCTCAAAATCGCTGCGCTTTTTCTCCTCTTGCCGTCGTATTTCTTCTTTTCTATCTCGCTCTGGCTGTCTCCGCGCATCAATCTCGCGACAATGTTGGTTTGCATCTTCGACTTGCGTTGCCACAAGATTCCAGCAATCCCCATCCTTTCTTATCGCTGTTTCGTCCATCCGACATGGAACTCTGACTTGGTCATCAACAACATTCGCGGGTTGTTGTGGATCAGGCCATCTCGTCTCAAAGTAATGCCTCCACTCTTTAGATGGCGTTTCAGAGAGAATGTAGGGCACTTTCACTCTGTTCTCTGTGCCGGCAATCTGCTCTATGCCGTCCGTGTCAAAATCTATAATCTCTATGTCTTTGAACGCCATACATTTTTCCTCGTTTTTCATCCTCCATAGATCGAATATGGTTTATTTAACCAACGAGGTCGATTCTAGCACGGCCGCGTGGGGGCGCAGACGCCACCCTCGACGATGTACATTAGTGACCCTTGGCAATCGCTTCTATGATATCCCAGCGGGTGATGATTCCAACGAGTACGCTTCTCTCGTCGACGACGGGCAGACGATTGATCTTGTGTCGGGTCATGTGTTCCGTTGCTTCTTCGATATCAGCACCCGCATCGATCGTGTGCACGGGGTGCTTCATGACTCGTTGCACCATCCATTCCCCCACGTCTTCGGTAAACGAGTCTCTCAGCTCAAGTCTTTCGACGATTTCGCGGACAGGTACTTCGATGATCTCAAGCGGGCTCGGCAGCCAGTAGCCCTTATGTTCTGGTACTTCGAGGAGAGCGAGGATGTCTTTTTCCGTGATGATGCCAACGAGCTTCTCTCCTTGAAGCACGGGCGCACCGCTTATCCTGTTTTGGCGTAGGAGCTTGATGCATTCTCGAACGGTCGTGTCAGGAGTCACGGAAATGACGTTCGGGTTCATGGCTTCTCGGACTTGCATATCTACCTCAAAGCGAGAGCGCAGGAGACCAAAGCCCCATCGTTTCATCGAGACCGAATATGAGGTTCATGTGCTGGATAGCCTGTCCGATGCCCCGTTTACCATGTTGTCGATGGCGGAGACGACGACAACTCTATTTATTTCCGTGTCGCTTTCGATGAAAAGGTCGCAGAAGTTAGTGCCGCGGGCCGAACTGAGCGAGGGCACGCTGAACTCTCGCGGTAATCGAATGACTGGATAGACGTGCGATGGCGTCGCGCTATGGATGTCAATCTTGTGTTTACGTATCAGTTGCATGTTTGCTTAATGGTTATGGATGTCAATCTTGTGTTTACGTATCAGTTGCATGTTTGCTTAATGACAGCTGCAATTATAATCCTTACCATGCCCTTGCAATGGTTCACGTGCTGAGGCAGTGGATGCTTGTAGTGCTTGCGATACCACTCACGTCCTGCGCCAAGGCGTGCGTTCGGTTCATGAATAGACCGTCGCCTCAGCGAGGTGGTGGGATATCGCGCCTCATTGTGCTGTTGAGCCGCTTCGAATAAAGATAGCTCACGATGCTAGGCTCAGGTGGGAAAGGCGCGTAGCGTAGTTCACATAGGCGGAAGAATACAAAAAAGTCGAGGGCGTTTTCCGCAAAGCGTGGCGTGTTTGTCTCTCTTCTGAAACAAATACGCTTAATAGGGGGTTTCTTGCATCACGTTAAAAACGCCAGAAATCGGACCCCTGAGCTTCTTATGTAGTTGGGCCCTCGCCCTCCGTTGTGCTTTGCTTTCTAAAATCCGGTTTCGTTCTTTTTCTGAGTAGGTCGCGAGTGGCCTGTGATAATCCTGATAGTCCCTCCATCTTGTGCCCCTACTCATCACTTGACCTCCAAATTATAGGCAAGCATTCGCTAGCCACTTTTACTCCTTACACAAATAAAATATGCTCAGCCTCTGCTCTGAAGATCTGCGGCGAACAATTTCCTTTCGATCAAGCCTAATTGATTACTTCTCATGATTTTCTTTTTCTTAGACGCACGAACGACTCGCCATCTTAGGCGTAGCAGCGACTAGGAGCTGAAAGACAACACTTAAGCTATCACGCCGCCGTTTTGCTCTTTTGATTCATTTTTTCGCAAGGGGGACACGTATGGAAAAAAAGAACACTGGAGCAAAAAAAATGCTCTCAGGGCTAACAACATGCTCTGAGGAGCTAACAGTATGCCCCGTAGCCGATGATACAGAACGGTATCAAAAGCGCCCTAACGGAGCCAGTCAACGTGTTTACAGCGTGCTTGAAAAAGAGGGCTATCCTGATGGATGGCAGGTCTTATGCATGGTGTACTATCGAGAGCGACGCGATCAACTCCTGAGCAAAGGCGAGACGTAACCCCCGCGCCTCCGGCGCTTCTTTTTTTCTAATGCATTCGGATGCACTTCTCATGCTAAAAATCCGGGGCTACTTTAGGAGAATAGCATGACCAATTGGAAACGAGACTTAAATGAATTCTTTAGAGAGAAAGAACACCAAGACCCAGAAGCGCAAACGGCCATTGAACGCTATGCGTCCGCTGCGAGTAAGTTCTATGAAACGAGAGTCAACCCCGCTTTTGAGGGATTCGCGTCAGAATTAGAGAGACACGGGCGGAACGTATTTTTTAGACCGCCAGGTGAAATCAGAGAGAATCGCGTTTGCAGCTCAATCGAGGTCTATTTTGAGGGGCGATTAGAATTCGATTACACCCTCTGTGCGGATATCTCCTCAAGCGGCATCCGCTTAGGTAAGGAAATAGCGAGCATAGACGAAGAGAGAATCGCGTTTGCAGCTCAAAAAACTGGCAAATTGCAGCACGAGAATGAACTTTTGCAGCAGAAGCTTACAACTTCGGAAACGTTGCTTCAGACGGAAAAAGGTCTTAACGCTGACTTGCGTCGTGATAAAGAATCGATTCAAAAGCAACTCGGACTCGTGACTCTACGATTACCGGCGCCTAAAGTTGGTTTCTGGGCGCGACTCTTTGGTGGTGGGAGAAAGAAGGAAGAGTGAACCAATGGAAAAGCATAAACGGCTCTCAAACAAAGGATAGCGCGACAGTATCTAACACAGCACTTTCTTCTGGAACGTATACTGCTACGTTTGAAGGAAAATCTGTCAGTCTTAAAGCTGCTTATATTGTGAACGGAATAAATGCTACGATCAACGGTGGAACCTATAAAAGCACTGCATCAGATGAAGCTGTATTTTTGGTTGTTAATGGCGCTCGTTTAACAATAAAAGAGGCAACTGTTGATAAAACAGGAGAGGTAAGTCAGGCCAAACAAAATGCTCCAAATGATGACAGTGGCAAGTATATCTAAACAATAAGGAGGATATTTTATGTTAGAAACGAATCAATATTTTAAGGGTGAAAAGGGCTTGGAGTTAACCAATGTAGAATGGCTTCTCGACCATCATAAAACAAAATTGCAGGAACGGCGTAAAACGGTTGATGAGTTAAATCTTAAACCAGGAGATGTAGTACTGGATTTAGGATGTGGACCAGGTTTATGGACACACCTACTAGCAGAGAAGGTGAAGCCCAATGGGCGAGTTGTTGGGCTTGATTTCTCACCAGATTTAATAAATTATGCTGTGGAAAATCTGAAAAAAGATCCTCTTAATAACATCATTGAGTTTCGAAAAGATGATTTCCACGATGCCTCCTTTGACAATGATACCTTTGATTTAGTCTTTTTCAGCAACTGTTTTGCTTATGTCACAGATTATTTTAAGATTATCGAAGAGATGAAAAGAGTGACTAAGAACGGTGGAAGAATTGCCGCTAAGGATTTTGATGGTGGCCTTTTTGTTGTCCATCCCATCGAGCCTCAGTTGTCTTTAAAAATCTTAACAGCAGCGGCCCAGGCTCTTAAAGAAAATCCCCTAGAACCTCCATTTGATAACTTCACCGGGCGAAAATTGCATGGGCTTTTTTTACAGGCAGGCCTAAAAGATGTATCTACTAAAAGCTATGCCATACAAAAACTCTCACCTCTCATTCCAGAAGCAAAACGCTATATTGCAGGTAATGCAGAATGGCACGCTAAAATAGGAACTCCATATTTATCAGAAGAAGATCTTAAGCAGTGGCGAACACACTTTGATCCCAACTCCGACAATTATATCCTTGATTTGGAAGAGTTCTATTTCTGTATGCTGGAAGTGCTAACGATAGGTACGACGTAAAAGGTTACCCAAAGGCAAGATCAGAATATCAAGAAAAATATGTTTTATGGCCCGAAGGACAAGATCAGGATAGACGCAAGAAAAATGATAACCTTGAAAAACAGATAGCCTTAGCCTCCACCCAAAGCTCCTGCGGCCACAGCCCCTCCTCTTCGCTACAGGCTTCTAGGGAGGGAACTTTCAAAAAGCAGCTGGATGCGCTGCGGTTGCTGGCCATGTCCACCTCCAGCATAATGGTGCGCCTGGGAGGTTTACCCGAGCTTCTGGAGGATCTCAAAGAGGCCGATCTGGTGCACCTAAAAGAAGACGGGCCGGGCATCAAGAAGATGGCGGGCATCAGTCCTGCCGGCGAGACGGCCTTTATCCTGGGAGACCATACCGGAATGACGGCAGAGGAGGAGAGCCTGATTGGCCGGGCCGGGCGGCGTCGTCGCCGATTCAGCCACCGCGCTCGAGTTCAAAAACGGCAGCCGCATCATCGCATTTCCCGGGTCCGAGCCCTCCATACGAGGCTTCACCGCGTCTCTGGTGCTCATTGATGAAGCCGCACAAGTCTCTAAAGAGATCTACCGCGCGGTAAGGCCATCACTCGCCGTTTCAGGAGGGCGGCTGATCCTCCTCAGTACGCCACGCGGCAAGCAGGGTATATTCTGGCGGGAGTGGAACCAGGAGTCAGGCTGGAAGAAGGTCAAAGTGACCGCGGACCAATGCCCGCGCATCACAAAGGAGTTTTTAGACGAAGAGCGACGCGCTTTAGGCCCGTGGTTTGCCCAGGAGTACTTTGGCGAATTCATACAGGAAGAAGGCAGCATCTTTAAGGAAGGATGGGTTGAGTTTTGTGATTCCGCCTCTCTGCCCTACACGGATGTCATCATCCAATCGTGGGATACCGCAGGAACGAAATCGGCCTCATCAGATTACGTGGTAGGGCAGGTGTGGGGCCGCGTCGGTGCAGACTTCTACTTGTTAGATCAGGTACGAGGCCGATGGGATTTTGATGAGGCCGTGCAGGCAATCGAAGCTATGGCCTCTAAATGGCCCCAGTCATCCTCAAAGATCATCGAAGCACAACCACTGGTCGCTGCCCTCTGTTCGCACCTCAAACATAAGATCTCTGGCATGATTCCAATACACGTGAAAGGCTCAAAACAGCAAAGGGCTCTCAATTGCCTGCCCGTCTGGCAATCTAAGAACGTCTACCTACCGAAACCGGACGATGGCGAATACGCGTGGGTATATGAGTACGTGCAGGAGCTCACGAACTTCCCCAGCGGTGAGCACGATGATCAGGTCGATGCAACAACGCTTGCGTTGAACCAGCTCCAAGGACCCCTATATCCTGATGCTAGGGAGTGTGTCGACGAGAATATGAACTCGCAGTCGTTACCGGGGCACAGCTACGTCATCGGATGGATTCCAGCGCGCCCACCGGATGAATTCACCGTTCTTGTCTTTGACCTCATAGACTACAAGGTCGTCGATTTCGAGCGCTATCCAGCAGAGCCTACAGAAAACCAGATCCCAGTTGTTCGTAGACTGTCGCGCGCCTACAACGGCGCCGTGGTCAGGGCTTTTGACGATTTGGATGAGGCGATGCTGAACGAGCTCGAGATGGAGGGCGTTTTGGTAGAGCGTGTCAAGTCCACTCGCAAAAAGCTCGTGGCCGCGTACGAGAACCTAGCCAGTCTGATACGAAGGCGCAATATCACCCTTCCACCGCATCCTAAGCTTTTGGCCGAGGTCGACGTCTTCAAGTCAGCGTCCACCTTTGACGAGGCCCGATTACAGCTTGCAGATTGCCCAGCAGTCCGCGATCCATTCCATGTGTCTCGTGACATACGACCTCAGCCCGAAAGCTGTAGAGTTCTTTCGTCGAAAGTCCATCTACTACAGCTACGATCCTACTTTCGTTAAAGGGGGATACTTTGGCCCGCACTTTCCGTAGGCTCTTAGTGGGTTGCTATTAATCAACCGCTCAATCGTGAACGCCGTGTCGTGTCCGGCTGATTCGTAATGCCGAGGGGCTAAGCGAGGACACTGAGCCGCCGGTTCCTCAGGGGTCGACGATACCGCCGTTTCAGCGGCACATGGATCGTCAGACCCTCCGATCTGTCTATTGCGTGCATGTTGCCCCGCTAGGTGCTTTTATACAATTTAGCGCAACTGCAAAGGAAGATGCTAAATGCTGGATATCGCGTATTAAGCCGCGTCTGCGTGAGATATGCCAGAAACGCTTTTGCGAAAGCCAGAGTCTTGCTCGTTGACCATGCACTTTTATATTTCTCTAACACTTAAGATCAAGACGATCCATTGAATGCTTTGCGATCGTTCCGTGTGTAGCTCGCCAGAAAGTCTCCGGCTAGGGTCGCTAACGACGGTGTGACCGATATTTGTCGTGGAGTAAACAACTGAGTAGACAACTCAGAAATCAAAAAAGGGCTTAACGGATCTTGATTGGCAAAAGAACGATGGGCTCGGCCGGATTCGAACCGGCGACCTCCGCCGTGTGAAGACGGAGGATTTAGCGCTTGAACAGGCGTTTTCGTGTCTATCTAGACTGCTTTTTGAAGTCGACGAAACAACAACGAGAAACGCAAGCGCCCCGTTGTGAACCGTTTGAAAGATGCGCGTCGACAGTCCTGCAAGTTTTGAGAACGTATAGGGCAACCGTATCGTCGGATAGTTGTAGCCTGCTTTTGCGTGGTGGAGCGAGATTTTGCTGCGATGAATCTCGAACAGCTCGTGTTTTGGCATCGCAACGTCAGGATGAATACCTGGGTAATGATTGGCGGCTAACATAGTTCGTGCATAGCGGCGTTGCACACTTAATCGTTATGATTCGCCTTCCACGACTGCCTGCGCCTGAAGTCGGCTTCTGGGCACGATTATGCGGCGGAGAGAGAAAGAAGCATCAGGAAGCTTTATCGTCCCCCTTTTTAACCTAACAAGTTAACAAATATGTTCTTCGAGGGGGATCACCATGGGACTATTTGATAGGTTCAAATCAAAAACTGCAACAACGCAGGAAGGGCAGACAGCGAAGGAAGGGCCGACAGCGAGGCAAAGGAGTTATGAATGGTATGAGAAAGGACTTCCCCTTTATATGACAGGTCACAACGAGGATGCGATTCCGTACTTCGATAAGTCGCTCGAGATCGATCCAAACTACGAAGATGCGTGGACGAGGAAAGCATATGCGCTTTTCAAATTAGACCGTTTCCAGGAGGCGCTCTCGTGCTTCGATAAGTCGCTCGAACTCACGAAGAAATCCGATTATTATACGTGGGAGTTCAAAGGACACACGCTCGCACGCCTAGGGCGCGACAAAGAGGCTATCTCGTGCTTCGATAAGTCGCTCGAACTCAACCCGAACAAGAATAAAACGTGGATGGGCAAAGGAAATGCGCTCGCACGCCTAGGGCGCGACAAAGAGGCTATCTCGTGCTTCGATAAGTCGCTCGAACTCAACCCGAGCGATGTTATGGCAGAGACAAATAGGCAGCAGGTGCTCGAGAGAAATCGTAAAACCGCTAAGAAGTGAGGGCAAGAAAAAAGCACTTGCTTCGATGCCTCTCCCTAATATGTGGACCAGGACGTGCGCGGCGAAGGGTCAGCTCTTTCCACAGGTGCAGAACCTGATGCAAGAGACACAGGCGTTGCAGGGTTCGTGAGGGGCTTTCTTTATCAAAAAACTGATCATTTTCAAAGCGTTAAAATAGTATTAACAAGATAGTCTAGTGTTTGGTCAAAGCCCTAAGGCAGCTTATACTGTTTGCAGTGATTCAGCCGGTCGCACTCCGGGTTTATTTTCTTGCGATCCTGTATCAAGTCTTTGGGCATTTGACCACCAGCAGTCTCTTGCTGCAATGCGTTGAACGTCCAATAGGGTGGGGATCGATCTGTCCCCCTTCTCCCTTCCTTATCTTCACTTTCAACACGTTCTCGCCGCAGGATTATCGCCCGTAGCGCAATAGTAGAGTTGTGCAAGCAACCCAGCCCAGAACCACTATAGGCGAGACGAATCAGGCCCTCTACAAGCTGTTTGCTGTCTATCTTCACCCGGTGCCACTTTCAGAACTGATCGAAAGCGTGGAACGCGCACGGCGGGATGCACAGCTCAGGTATGTGGTGCTATACGGGGCGGCCTGCAGTTACTGCCTCGGCAGGGCCGAACGCCTCGAAGGATCGTACCTGCGGACGTTTGCGCTTGAGTTGAAAGACCAGCTTGCCCAGACGCTCGCTGCATTCGTCACGTCGATTCTAGCACGGCCACGTAAGCGCTTAGACCCGGAAACTGCTGCAGAGCCACCTCTCCGCCAGATCATTGAAGTGTTGCAGTAGGTGATGTGCACGCATGATGCAGAAAAGCTTGCGATTTCTGTGCTCGAAATCTACGAAGACGGTTGTCGCGAAGAGCGAAGGTCAAAGTGACGAGATTCCGTTGCGTGCACAACCCAACCCACAAAGTTATCTTAAGCGGCCAGCAAAAGGAGCACTGCACGGGCCCCAATTGCGGAAATTGGGGATCCAAAATGCCGCTAGAATCTTCATCCGCTGACTAGGAGCGCACATACTGAACACCCCTACTCTCAAGCTCGCGCAGATACAATCGGTGCCTTTGAGCGCTCTGATTCAGGGATTATCTTTCAGCGTAGAAGGCTTAAGCTTTTAAGCTGCTTCACGATCTGATCGACCGCATTAGCCGCGTCTTCGGGCTTTCGGCCGCCGGTTATGACCAGTTTGCCGGAACCAAACAAAAGAACCACCACTTTAGGATCCGATACCCGGTAGACGAGGCCGGGAAACTGTTCGGGCTCGTACTCAATGTTTTCAAGCCCGAGACCGGTGGCAATTGCGTTCAAATTCAAAACTGAGTGAAGATCTGCTGACGCGACGATGTTTTGCACCTTAATCTCCGGCGTTCCCTTCACGTCGATTCCGATATTTCGTAGACTTTGAAATACGTTTTCAAGGCTTTTATGAACCTCAGCTATGCTCTTTGCACCCGTACACACAATTTTTCCCGATCGAAAAATAAGTGCAGCAGTCTTCGGGTCCTTGGTGCGATAGACAAGGCCCGGAAACCGTTTAGGGTCATAATCTGCACCTTCTAACGCAAGCGTTGCGTGCTTGAGGTTTATCTCTATTCCGATGCCGGTTGAGGCTACCACATTTTCAATTTTAATAGTGTCCCGCGGTTCAACCATACGCTTCCCCTGTTGGTTTAAAAAGGCTTAAGCTAGAGAGCATGGAGAGGCTAAAAGCAATATGCTACTTGAATACTAGAATACTAGAATTGCCCCGCGTGACCCGAGATTATCTCCTGCTGAACGGCTGGGGCTTCAGTTAGCCATCGAGGGCGGCAAATTCTAACGAGAGCGGCCTATCGGGCGAGCGTGAGTGGTAAGTTACTGTGTTTGGTACGGCCGGTTGTCTTTGCGAAGGCTCGTGCCTCAGCAATATCTTTCTTTCTATAGCGAAGACCGATATAGCAGTGCAAACAGGTCACTAGTGAGGATGTGATAAAAACGGGAGACTCAGACAAACACGAAGTGAATCCACCTGACCAATGCAATGGCTGTCGTACTGGAAAGATAACCGCTGTTAGGGCAAAGCGTGGCCGCCCTGAGTGTGAACCGTGCTCAACGGTGCAGATTAGCAATCCAAGGTTTAATTACTGCTATGATCGGTGGTGCGAAAAAAACCCCTATAAAGCGGCTTTCGTAAAAGCGGATATTGCTGAGTATTGGCGGCGGTAATCAGGGAGTAAATACAATCGCTAGTAAGTGTCACTCATCTGCCACTTTCTCTCTAGTTTTGATGCACGCGGTTCAACATCGATCTCGTGCGCTAGAGAGATTAACCGCATTGTAGAACCGTGCTTGCCGACTACAAACTCGGTGCGCATGATATTTTCTTTATGGGTGTGTGGTTTGGGCAACAATGAAGTGTGTTCCCAAAATGGCGATATTCGGAAAATTTTAGGCCCTATTAACACACCTAAATCCTTGTCTGGTAATCGACACCGACTGTGTACGTATCCCACGAAACCCCATACTCAGCTATCGAAGGCGAAGCCAGAGTCGAAAACGACGGAGTATCACCAGGTTCATAGATCCTCACGATTACCGCTTTGGCAGCGTAGAACAGCTCGTTGTTGTCACTCCAACCCCACCACCAACCTGTGTCTTTGATGTGTTCGGCAGATAAGTCCCAGTGGCTTTGGCTTGGGTTTTGTATGTGTTGAATCGGGTTAGCGCGTCGTTGCGGTTCTTCACTACTTCAATGGTGATCTTGTGCTTCTTTTTCACCATAATCCTTGTATCCGAGAAACCCTCAATGAACGGCTCTAATGTATCCGATTGGAAAAAGAACGATGGGCTCGGCCGGATTCGAACCGGCGACCTCTGCCGTGTGAAGACGGAGGATTCTTAGCTTTTTGGGGTCTTTTCGTTAGGCGATAAAACAACGAGAAAAGCGAGTGTTCCGTCGTGCACTGTTTGAAAGATCCGTGTTGGCAGTCCTGCAAGCATAGAGAACTCATAGGGCAGCCGAATCGTTGGATAGCTATAATCTGCTTTTGCGCGGTGAAGCGAGATTTTGGAACGATGAATCTCTAGTAGCTCATCGTTCGATAGTGCGACGTTAGCAATAAGATCCGGGTAGTGTTCTGCAGCAAGCATAATGATGAAAGAGGCCATCACTATGCGCTTACCCTTTGTGATTAACGCGCGCGACTTAGCACACATTATACGCGAAGTGGTGTTACAAGCATCCGTTACCGGAGAACATTTTTGACGCACACATGCAATATTGGAGTAGCGCTCAACTTGTCGACATTGATCAACATACAAATTGACAGAAAATGCGGTGACAGATAAACTAAGGAAGGTGTCTACAGCAGTGTTTCCACGAGTTCAACTGCATCCTGGATATAAGTAGGACATCGCTCCATCGCAACTTTGTGCGTTTTTGCATCAGCAAACTGTTTCGGGTCTGACAAGTTGTACCCGAGCAGATCCGTACATGCTACCGAGCCATTGAGCGTCTTAAATTCTTGTAGAAATTCACGGACTACTGCGTAGGTTTTTTCTTTCGCTGCATTATCATCCGGTCGTATGCCACCGTAACGTAGTCCGATCACCATGATCGCCCCAGAGAGAGATCCACAGATATTATCTGTGCGGCCCATACCGGCGCCAAATCCCTGCGAGATTCGAGGCGCCATATCCCGGTCAAGCCCGAAGTCCGGTGCAAAGACCGAGAGAATAGACTGCGTACAGTTGAAACCTTGCTGAAAAAGCGCGACTGCGTCTTCTGCCTTTGTCATATCGAATAATCACGTAGAGAAGGCCTTAATGATATCGCTCAAGCCTCAATCAAGAAAAAACTCCAATTCGACGATAATACTCAGTAGGATCAGTCAAACCAAGCTTACATCATGACGCACGGCGTCAGCGGGATTGATTGGGCGCATTACAAACATCCGTTGCCGGAGAACGCATATGACATCTATATGCAATATTGGAGAGACGTAGAATTCAAATCAGTTAAAGAAAAAATCTAAAAAACGTTAGACTGAAGAACAATAGGCGGAGCGCGGCACCGCCAAGAGAAAAGGAAATTGCAACATATCGCCCTTGCTTTAGGAGGGCCGCGCTGCTCCTGCCCCAGTGATTTGAAACAACTACCTTAACTGTTTTTGTTACTGAGTGATAATAACGCTCTAAATCGCCAACCATTGTCGTAAAGAAGCGAAAATACGATAATTAAGAAGCTTAAAAAGCGATTGCCAGTTTGTATGGAATATTAACACCCGTGCTGATCAATGATGTACCGCCTCTCCGGTCGGACTGAAGTTGCGGGTCGAAAACCAAAGCGCTACATTTACCAAGCTTATGAGCACGGGAACCTCAATCAATGGCCCGATGACGGCAGTAAACGCTTGACCGGAGTTTATGCCAAAGACACCGACTGCAACCGCTATGGCAAGCTCGAAGTTGTTACTTGCCGCGGTGAACGCCAGCGTACTCGTCTTGGCGTAGTTGATCCCCACTCGCCAGCAGACGTAGAAGACGAGCAAGAACATCACTATGAAGTAGACGAACAAGGGGATGGCGACGCGCACCACGTCGAGTGGCAGCGATATAATGAGGTTCCCCTTCAAAGAGAACATTATGATGATGGTGTATAACAGCGCTATGAGCGAAACAGGTCCGATCTTCGGGACGAAACGCGTTTCATACCATTCCCGACCTTTGAGTTTCAACCCGACGTACCGGGTAACTATCCCTGCAACGAATGGGATGCCGAGATAGATTGCCACGGTCTTTGCAATCTCGACAACGGATACGTTCACCACAGTCACTACTTGAGTAATGCCAAGCCACTGAGGTAGTATTGTGATGAGGAAGTAGGCGTAGACTGAATAGAACAGAATCTGCAAGATGGAGTTTAGGGCGACCAAGGCAGCCGCGTACTCGTTGTCGCCGCTAGCGAGGTTGATCCAGACGATGACCATTGCAATGCAAGGCGCGATGCCGATGAGAATGAGCCCCACGAAGTAGTCAGGATAGTTGCGCATAAAGATGACCGCGAGAGCGAACATCAGAAGCGGTGCAATGACCCAATTAAACGCAAGCCCCAGGCCTAAGACTTTGGTATCCCTAAAGACGGTCCCCAGTTCCTCATAGCGAACTTTAGCCAGTGGGGGATACATCATCACGATGAGCCCGATCGCAATGGGGATGGACGTCGTGCCGACCTGCAAGCTGCTAAGCACGGTAGGGATGCCGGGGATGAGGTAACCGAGAAGCACCCCTGTGAGCATCGCTAGGAATATCCATAGCGTCAACAGCTCATTCAAGCGGGAGAGTCTGGCCTTAGGCTTTTCTGGCATAAAAGAAAGGAGATGAATCTATTACCGTCTTATCGAAACCTGATGCACCGACAACGGCAGCCGACGCAGGGTGCTAAGGAGAACCGAACGTTGCGTCGATCCATTCCCTTACCTCGTCACGCACGCGCCTAAAAGACGTACACGGTGCACCTTCAGGCCCCGCATCCGAGAGAGGATCGTCAAAGGCGTGGTGGATGTACTCGATCCCTCCAGGGAAAATGGCCCCAGGGAAAATGGGGCATCTCTCTTGGGCGTCAGCACACATGGTCACGACGAAGTCAAAGGATGCGTCGACATACTCGTCGAGTGGTTTTGCGCGGTGTGAGGCGATGTCGATGTTCTCCTCCGCCATCACTTCGATAGCGCACGAGTGCACTTCCGTTGGTTCGCTGCCGGCGCTGTATGCTTCATACCGATCACCGTGCATAGCGTTGACGAACCCTTCAGCCATCTGCGAGCGTGCTGCATTGTGCGTACAGAGAAACAGTATCTTCTTCTTGCTATTCATTGTAATGAGACCTCGATACGGGTCTGTCCACTTGAGTGTAAATACGTTATCTACGGAGGCTATTGAGTTGCACGGGAAAGGAGCCAAACATTGAAACTTGAGTTGTGCTGCTGTAATCCTCGATACGGCGTGTTTGACCCCCCAGTCTTTCTTGAAGCTAACTATATCTTGTGTTTCACTAACGTACAATGTGATCAATGATGACCGCTGACGACGACTTCACTCGACGTTTAAATTGAATTCAGGCTCCGCGAAAAGGAGGCACTGCTATATTTGCACCTGTATAAGTGCCGCCCTAAGACCCCTCCACCGCTCGCCAAATCGGCAACCTTTATCCCGAGGGCGCGTGCAGTAGTACGTTTAAACAGGCACAACGAATAATGAACTCGATTGAGCTGACTTCGTGATTCGAGTCTGTGAGTGGGGCGAAACGCGTGACCAAAAAAGTGGCTGCGATAGTGCTTGTTGTGATTGCCACATTATTGATTGTAGTGAGTGCAGCGGTTAACGCACAAACAGCCACAGGCGTTTCAACGCCCAGTATTGATTTTGGCACGGTCGGACGCGGAGGGAGCGCAGAGCGAGATGTGATACTCTACAACAGAGGCAACAATTCGACGCTCACTTATTCTGTCAACTTCACCAGTGTTACGAACACAAGCGGACAACTCACGGCGACGCCCTCAAGCGGGGCAATGGCTCCAAAATCAAACGTAACCGTAGCCGTGAGGCTTGACGTGCCGAGCGACGCTAAGGAGGGCAATTTCAGCTCAAGCATGGTCGTTAATACGTCAACAGCTCAGAACTTCGGAGGTGGTTTAACACTGCACCCAGCACTAGCGGCTGAAGTGACTTATACCGTCCAAGGTAACGCGCCTGCACAAACAGCGCAAGGCGTAGACGTGCCTCTCATTGCTGGGGCTTTTGGAGTCTTTGCGCTCATGGCTATTGGCGCGGTTTATGTTATCTTACTGAGGGGAAAATGATGACCGACGCTGACACCGATATTGAAACGACACGCGAAGCTGTTGCTCTAGTCAAGCATATATAGTCGAGCATATATGCGAAAGGCAGTTTTTGTCAAAAATCATCATTTTGGGAAATAATCCTGACCGCTCCGGCGTTCCTTTTTTTGGGCCTTCTGAATTTGGCAGGAGGACGTCAAGGTGTTACGATTTATGACCAGCAGCCAAGGGCGCGTGAACATCTGGCCTTAAAAAAGGCGGCATGAGCCTCCGAAGCGACGTTTTTTATCTCCGTATGCTAGTGAGTGTGCATTCGTTATCCTCTAGACAAGATAACTTCCGCATTTTCGAGTGTATCTTCACGCGTGTAGCTTATCGTTCGCCGTCGCCTGATATTGCGACAGCGTTGGCATAACCCGCGAGAGAAACGCAAATCGCTTTCTACGTAACTCTGATTTGTGATTGTCGTGTGAAGACGGAGGATTTAGTGCTTGCAGTGCTGTTTTCATGACGCCTAGAAGCGTTTCACCTATGGGTACGGACGGGTGGAGGATCTGGCGGGCATCGCCATCGTGCTTACCATTCTTTTTAGCGCTATACTTGCCGGCTACGAATCGATTAACCGCCTCTTTCATCCGCAGGAGGTGCAGTTTCTGTGGGCGGTGGTGGCAGCGTCACTGATCGGGTTTGTAGGAAACGAGATCGTGGCAGTCTTTCGCATCAACGTTGGCAAAAGATAGGAAGCGCCGCACTTATTGCCGACGGTCACCACGCGCGTGTGGATGGGTTCACGAGCCTCGCCGTCTTTGTTGGCGCCGTCGGTGTATATCTGGGCTTCCCGCTTGCTGACCCGGTTATCGGCCTCATCATCACCGTTGCCATTCTGCGTATTGTGTGGGGCTCCGGCAGAGAGGTGTTTACCCGCGTCATCGACGGCATCGATCCCACCATTCCTGACGAGGTCAGAGATGCTGCGCTGAACACTAAAGGTGTCAAAGACGTTACCCAAGTGCGCGTGCGGTGGATTGGCCACCGGCTTTATGCTGAGGTGAACATCGCCGTGAGTCCCGACCTGTCGGTTGAAGCCGGTCATGCGATTGCGACAGAAGCGCGCCATCATCTCTTGCACCACCTCACGTACCTTTCAAACGCGTTGATTCACGTCGATCCGCTCACTGCATCAGGCGAAGAGCATCACTATGTGAGTGGACATGATTATGGCGACCGTACTCCGCACAGCCACAAGTAGAACGGCTGGAGGATCAGCTCGTATTTGGCATCTGACAACGGTGGGCTTGCGAGATAGTGCGGTGCTACTTCAAGTAGCTTCTGTTCACTGACCCGGTTCGTCTAGAGGTGTTGATTCAGACCACGTATCGCCAGTTTTCACTTCCTGCAGTCTCGTCCTGGCGTTTTTCGACGCGCGTTCTATATCTTCAGATGGCGTTTGCGAATGCGATCCGTGGCCGGGAAAGAGTCGCTCTATTTTTTTCGTATTGAGCACGTCCATGGAATGCACGTAGTCACCAGCACTTCCCGAAGGTGCTATCGCCGACAGAGTCCCGTGTGCAAAAACGGTATCTCCTGAGAATAGCAGTTTGTTATACTCCTCATACACACATATGCAGCCTGACGTATGGCCGGGAGTATCGATCACTTCGAGTTTCGCGTTTTCTAGGTCGATAAACGCGCCGTTCTCAAACCACAAATGCGGTTTCGTATATCGATAATCGGCCGAAAATGACGAGTACATGGTAACATATGCATCTTTTTCGGTTATTTTTGCGGCAGCGAGTCGCCCGGCCGCAATAATGGCCGTGCGGAAGAAATACTTGTTGCCGCCGATGTGGTCAAAGTGTTCATGCGTATTAACGACCAAATCGACATCTGCAGGCGTGAATCCAATGTCGCTTAACCCATCCCTCAGATCACCAAAGCTCGAATCAATTCCCGAATCGAGCATGACAATCTTGTAGGTTCCAACAATGAGGTAAACGTGGCACGATGGCCGCTGCGCCGGAATCTGGAAGACGCCAGGGCACACTTCTAAGGGTTCTTTGCGCTGATCTGTCACGTTTCATGCCTGCTGGTATCCTGCCTTTATAAGTGATCTATATAGACTCAATAGCCGCAAGGAGTTTCCACGCTAGGCACGCGCGGATCTGTCGAGAACGGACGACCTGCCCACGCAGGATCGTGCATTTCATGTATGCGAAGGAGGGTAAAACTATACGAGCATGCTTGATGGCAGGTGGTCAAAATCTCCACAAAAAAAGAGACGTTAGTCCCGTCCCAGGAGGTATCCTACCATGAACGCAGGGCCTTAGATCGTCTCATTTTCTTCAGCGACGGGGTCTTTGCGATAGCGATCACGCTGCTTGTGCTAAATGTCGCAGTCCCGGTGATACAACCGGGCTCCGTCGCGACTGAATTGCCCTCGGCACTGCTTGCCACGACGCCCAAACTCTTCAGCTATGCGCTCAGCTTTCTGGTGATAGGCGCGTACTGGATGGCGCATCAGCGCACGTTTCACTATATCGAACGCTACGACCGTCGGCTCGCGTGGCTAAATATTTTCTTTCTGCTTTTCGTCGCACTAGTTCCGTTCCCGACAGGGGTGCTCAGCGCCTACGGCGACCAGCTAGTTGCTGTGATACTTTATGCAGCAACGCTCGCGATCACAGGTCTGCTTTTGAGTTTGCTCTGGTTCTACGCCTCGCACAATCACCGGCTTGTGGCAAAGATGCTGACCACGCAGCATATTCACGCAACCACACTCAGGAATGCTGTCCCCCCTCTTGTCTTCCTCGCTTCGATTGGCATCGCGTTTGTGAGTATTCCTACTGCCGAGGTCACCTGGGTACTCGTCTTTGTGATTAACGCTGTGCATCGACTTCACCCCGTCGCCTAGAACGCGGCATTTAGCTGCAAGCCTCTTTTTGAATCATTTTTTGTCTCTTTATAGCACGCGAGCTACGTAATGGCGAAAGAGGCTACGAGAAGCAGTGCGAGCCCTACGATGTCTGCTGAGAGGTGTGCAAGCCACGCTAGCAGCACGTTGTGTGAACGTGCGAAGATGAGACCATAGACCACGCCATCAAGAAACACGAACAGCAAGTCCACTGCAAGGACGAGCAAGGCGCCGGTCGTGAGGTGTGACAGGGCAAAGATGAGTGATACGAACACGATAGCCGGCACGTTTCCAATAAACCAGCTGAACCGTTCCTGAAAGAGGCTGCGAAATACGAGTTCTTCTCGTAAGGCGAGCACGATAATGAGCGCGATTGCGACTGTGAGGGTGTTAACGGCTGGGATACGTCCCAAGACGTGACTGAGCCCTTCAGGGAGCGCGAAAAAGAGCGCAACCGGTATGACTTGCAGCACGAAGACAACCAAGAGGAACAGACGCCAGTTTGCCCTGAAGTCAGCATAAAAACCGTGCCGCTTGATTCCCAAGTCCTTCCACGGACGATGTCGTGCCCACTTCTCGGCAAACAGGTATACGATAGGAAATACGAGGGCGAGAAGTGCCGCAAGGCCGGAGAGTGCGGGGACAAGCGGCACAAATAAGAGGGGCACAAACGTAATCAGCAGAACGAGAATCGTTTCGTAAAAAAGGCTGCGTGGTGCGCGTACGTTGCGATGAGAGACATCTATGTCTGAAGCGTTGCTCGGGGTCACCGTATGTCATTAGCTCTGTCGCCGATTTAAGGCCTTTGCCCTGGGCAGGCCACGGCATCGCTCATGTGAAGCCCGAAGAAAGATTGACACGTTACGTTGGCCGTGTAGTCTACGTGCAGAGTATGCAGAAAGAGCTCGAAACGGACTGGACTCAACAGCTTGATCCGTCGAGGACGTGCACAACATTTAGGCTATGATGTATGAAACAAATACATGTAAAAGATTTTAAGATATCTTGGCACCCAGTGAATTCTCAAGAGCGCTTGAGACGCAATGAAACGACTCTACTATTTTGACAACATTAAAATCGTTCTGATTCTTTTTGTGATCTTCCAGCACTCCGGCATGGCGTACGTTCCCGTGGCTGAGGGGTGGTCCCCGAGCTTCCCTGGACCATTGCCCTTCGCGGACGTGGTCGTCGTCAATACGTTCTTAGCGGTGAGCGCCTCGTTTGCGATGGCACTCTTCTTCTTCATCTCGGCGTACTTCCTCCCCGGCTCGTTCGATCGCAAGGGGCGGCAGAAGTTTCTTAGAGACCGCTTCGTACGGATCGGAATCCCGCTCTTTGGGATAGTGGCATTCTTGCTCATTTTGATGGCTGCAGTAGGGGCAAACCCGGCGACCTTAAATATCGGCTGGCTCTGGTTCCTTGTGTTCCTACTTATCCTTGCGGTCGCGTACAGCTTCTGGCGGAGGTTCAACGTCACGATCCGCCCTCTGTCATGCCCGAGAAACGGCACGCTGATGCTCGCCGCTCTGGCGCTCGGCGCCGCAAACTTCGTTGTGCGCGGGTGGTACGGAGAAGATCAGTGGGTGCTGTGGCATGCGGTCGAACCGGCGCACGTGCCGCTCTACGTGCTGTTCATGATCGGAGGCATTCTGGCGTATCGCAACGGGTGGCTGGACGAGGTTTCCCCCTCTTTGGTGAGAACCTGGGGCATCATTACGATTATCGCCCTCTGCGGCATCCCTGTGGGTATAGCAGCACTCGGCGTCGCTGCCTTTGGGGGCGGCATCACGGCCCTGACGCTTCTTTCTTCGTTCTGGGAGGCGTTCTTAAGCATCGGCATCTGCACGTGCATGCTCATCGTTTTTAAGCATCGATGGAACGTAACCGGGCGTATCAAGGCAACCCTTGCCAAAAATGTGTACACCGTTTACCTCATTCAGATCCCGATCATACTGTTTTGGCAGTCGCGGTTCATTCAAGGCGGCGTCCTCATTCCAGGCGGGCTGCCGCCACTCCTGCAGTTTGTCCTCGTCGGGGTGCTTGCCACCGCATTCTGTTTCTTAATCAGCAACTATATCGTCCGCAAGATTCCGTACGCGGATAGGGTCATCTTCTGACTGATGCTCGAAGTGAGACAGTTATGTTAGACTGCGACTAAAAAAGGGGCCAGCACAGTTTCAAAGTCATATCGCACAGGGATGTGTCAGCCTCGAAATGGAGGCCGCAGAGCGAAGGAAATCGTCAAAAATGGGCTCATATCGATCTGAAATGGGGTTTAACGCTCACAGTCCTAAGCCCGCAAGTGAAAGATATTCCACATTCTGCTCTTATTAATGAAGTTCATCCATCTTTCGATTTGCGTGCCCCACGCGGGGTCTCGCGGAATGTTCTTTAGGGCAGAGAATTGATCGAGCACTTCAATGCGCGCGTCCCACTTCATCATCGTGCGTGCATCTTTCAACGCCCATCTGGTCGACATTTTTTTCACGCCCGTTCGCCGCAAGCCGAAGTTACCGATGAGTTTGCCTAACCTCGACTGCGCGTTAAGTACAACTTCCGCGCCCGGGAAGTTGTCTGCTAGCAATGAGAGAAACCGCTTAACCTGCGAATCTTCAAACCAGTCCAACACGCCTCCACAGATTATGAATACCCCGTTTCCCGTGTGGATATCCCTACACCAACCCACGTCGAACAACGATTTTGATATGTACATTGTCCGGTCAGGTTCGGGGAGCAATTGCCTCCGGACGTCGATAACGTTGGGAAGGTCAAGATCGTACCACTCAATAGAACTGTTGTCGATCCGGTAAAACGTGGTGTCAAGACCCGCTCCGAGATTAATGACCGATGCTGTGGGGTGTTTCGCAATATACGTGCGTACTTTGTCGTCGAACTGTATTGCTCGTGCAACTATCATAAGAGTGCCTTCAAAACGCAGGCCTTCATCGATAGTTGAAAAGTCATAATCAATTTGTTCCACGAGCTCGATGGCTTTCGCGTCGTTGAAGACTGAAGGATACTCGCGGCTAAACTTCGCCCGCCCCCAAAGCGGAGCTAACAACGTTCCTTCGACGCCGTGCAGATCAACCTTCATCGCACCCGCTTCCTCGAATGGCTGCAGAATGTCTAGCACGCGATTAGAATTATAGCTTTGCGCTTCCACGAAGTGATGCCCAGTGAGTGGCATACCTCCGCCTGATATAGGCGATCCACGGTGCTATGCGCTTCTAATCTAATCTATAAGCAAATTGGCGGAGCTTGTCTTGATAAGCTCCTTTCTTGACCTCTTCTTGGGAAACGGCAAGGGTATCTACCGGACGTTGCTCACAGAGTGCTTCCCCTCGTCAAATAGCTGTTTATTTTCAGTGCCCCCTTGGGTGCAAAAAAATGCTACGCGTTTGAATTTCGACTTGTTAGCGGAAATATAGGTTCGCATCGCACCAGACAACGTGCCGCCCCACATAGGCGTGCCGAGTATCACCAGATCGTAGAGCGCTGGGTCGTGCTTGATGTCTGCGAGCGTTGTAAGGTTTTTTGCCTGCGCATCTCGTCCGGCCGACACAAAGCCCAGAGGACCGCTGCGTTTTTTCGTGTCAACGAGTTCTTCATTGTCGCACTCAAGCAGTTGAGCGAGTGCTTCCCCTATTCGTTTGGTGGTACCGGTTCGTGAATAAAACACGACTAACGATTTCATTGCGGTTCCACTATGAATCCTTTCACCTGTTTAAAGCTTGTTGCGGCAGTAAACAATTCGGTGTAAGTTTTTGCTCGAGGGATGTTGGAGTTGTGTAGAGTTGTGTAACCCAGCCTCAACCGGACTCGTCAGTTCTGAGGCGGATTGAAGATTTATGGACATCCGCTGCCTGAGCATAACACATATTTAATGTATTGGGATAGGCAGTTACGCAACTTGGCAATGCCATTTACACGCGGGAACAATCGCCACGAAATGGACACGAAGACGGGAGATATGCGTATCGGTTACCAGTGGATTGCGCTTTCCGTAACGACCGTTGGCGTGTTGATGGCGTCGATCGACGGGTCCGCCGTGATCATCGCGCTGCCCACGATCTTAGCGGATCTGCAGGCGAGTTTTATCACCATGATGTGGGTACTCTTAGGGTACCTGCTTATCGTTGCGGCCATTGTACCCGTGGTGGGCAGGCTCGCGGACATACTCGGACGTAAGAACCTCTACAACCTCGGCTTTGTCATCTTCACCGTCGGGTCGCTGCTGTGCGGGCTGTCGCTCCCGCAGTTCCACGGAGTTGACTTGTTGGTGTACCGCATGATACAGGGCGTCGGCGGCGCACTGCTCATGACCAACAGCGTCGTGATCGTCACCGACGCCTTTCGCAAGGGGAACATCGGCTTCGCCCTCGGCGTGAACGGGGTCGCGTTTTCCGCGGGGTTCCTCCTCGGTCCGCTCGTCGGCGGCGTGCTCACCGCAATTTCTTGGCGGCTCGTGTTTCTTGTGAATGTACCCATTGGCATTTTCGGCACGATTTATGGCGTGTACAAGCTCAGAGAACCGGTCGTTCCACTTGCGGATCAGATTTTTGACTGGGCCGGAGCCATTACTTTTACAACGGGGCTGACAGCACTCCTGCTCGCAGTGTCGCTCTATGCGTTTCCCGTGACCGGCGAGTGGGTCGTGTACGTGATGTGCGTGGTCACAGTGATCTCGTTCGCGGCGTTCATCTTCGTGGAAGGACGTGTCCATCAGCCGATACTGAACGTTCACCTCCTCTCTAACCGCGTCTTCACGTACGCCACCGCTGCGAGTGGGCTCAGTGGCTTGGCTCGCGGTGCTGTGCTCTTCGTCCTCATCTTCTTCTTGCAGGGGCCCTACGGACTTGACCCCCTCACGGCAGGCATTCTCTTGACGCCTTTTGGCGCCGCGCTGTTGGTCACTGCGCCGATTTCAGGACGTCTTTCTGATCGCTATGGGGCGCGGTACCTCGCCACCGGCGGACTCCTTATCGACGTTGGGGCGCTCATCGGGATGGCCACTATCGTGAGCACGACGCCGTACTGGGAGCTGGCCGTCTTAATGGCGCTCATAGGGGCTGGGTCGGGCATTTTCTGGTCGCCAAACACGAACGCGGCTATGAGCGCCGTGCAGCCGAACGAGCGTGGCGCGGCGTCCGGCATCCGGACGATGGTCCAGAATACCGGTCAGATGCTCGCCATCGCGATCGCGTTTCCCCTCGTCCTAAGCACGCTTCCTGTTGCCGTCATGTACCACGTCTTTTTGTACGGCGGGGGGTTGAGCAGTGATCCACTGGTCTTGGCAGCCTTTGAGCGAGGCATGCACGAGGCATTTCTCGTGTCAGCGGCCATCTCTGCGTTGGCCGCAATCATCTCGTTTATGCGGCCGAGACACGCACCGCACGACGCTACGCCGGTTGTGTAATATAAACGATACTACCTAGCCACCCACGCCTATTTTATCAGCTTCCCCTCGCTTCCTGATGTTTACGATCTAGAGCGATCCGGGCTTCAGTGTGGCCGATTGTAAAAAGAACGGTGGGCTCGGCCGGATTCGGACCGGCGACCTCCGCCATGTCAAGGGCTCCTCTCCTTGGCTTGCTCAGCCGCCCCAAATCCGCCGAACCCACAGTATAACCAGCTAGAGCACGAACCCTTTTTAGTACCTCAAGTTCTTTCAGAACTAGCACTTCCGTTTACCGAAGAAGAACTGGCTAGTTTTGCGGAACGATTAATGAGATTGTCTTGTTAGAGATAACACAATCCCGTTTGCGAAGTGGTAGTCTTGCCTCCCCTCATTCTGTGAAGGCCAACGAATAGAGCATTGCGATTAAAAAACCCAAAGATGTTTGGCTTGAAAAAGGACATTACCGAACTTCAAAGACCGGGATATGAGGTATTCAAGAAAGCGTGATAAGATACACGTATAAAGGATAAACGATATGACAACGCGAGAGGCTAAAGGCCTTAAATTCACGATTGATATAAAGATCGAGGGCATAGAGGGTTAAAAATGGCATGCTGCCGTCCAAGTCAAACACAGATAGCGCGCGATGGCGTTAAGGGAATAATCATATCGACAATAGAGGTTAACGGCGCGCCCGAAACCGCGCTTATTGATAAAAATACGAGTTACGTCGTCGCTAAGTATAATACGCTCCGGGGGGCGCTACATGGACATACCTATTTTTGCGATGCGGTCGCCAAATCCTACGTGATAAAAGACGCCTGGGATGATGAGATAACTCTCGTACCGCGCGACGAGAACGACCCCTATTAGTTAGAGAGAGTCAAGATAAGCGCGGATAGGTGTTTTTAAAATATGACATTTTATGACATCACGTTTCGTGATTCGTTCGGATCAACTGTTAGTATGTCCGAATTTCGTGGAAAGGTTGTTCTCATTGTTAACACAGCGACCAAATGCGGTCTGGCGGGTCAGTTTAAAGAACTCGAGGAACTTCACCAGACTTACAAAGACAAGGGACTTGTAGTGATTGGCTTTCCCTCTGACCAGTTTAAACAGGAGCCAGAGACAAATGAGACTATGGTCAAAGCTTGCCTGATAAATTTTGGCGTAACATTCCTCATTTCCGAGAAAATAAACGTTAACGGTAAGGATACCCATCCTCTCTTTGTTTATCTGAAAAAAGAGTTACCCGGAGGTATTCTTGGAAGCAACATAAAGTGGAATTTTACAAAATTCTTTGTTTCCAAAGAAGGTGTGCCTTTTAAGCGGTATTCGCCAACAACAAAACCCGTTGAGATAGAAGGAGACATCATCTACCTATTGGATAAGTGATACCTCTTCAATCTGAAGTAGATAGGTGGATTTGGAATAAATAGTTTGATGAATTGCATTTAGAGCGAAGGTGATGCTCCATCTTCGGCCCTACGTCACCGGCATGGACATGCTCCGCCACATCCCTTATCCCCCTTTCCCCCATACCATTTTTCATGGACCCGATCATTGCGCAGATACAGCAGGAGCTGGAAGCACTGGCTGATCCTGAAATTCAGAAGAGCTCAAAGAGATTCTTCAAGGAAGAGATTCGGTGTTACGGCGTGAAGACCGCCCCTGTGATTGCAATGGCAAAGAGATACTGGGAGGAGGTTAAGAACCGCCCAAAGCCGGAGATCTTTGCTCTCTGCGAGGAACTCTACCGGTCGGGATACATGGAGGATTCTTTCATCGTTTCTGAATGGGCTCACGCCCTTTCGGGTCGGTATGAGCGCGAGGATCTTGCCGTCTTCCAACGCTGGATCGATACGTACATCACCAACTGGGCGTCGTGCGACGGGCTCTGCAATCATACAATGGGTGACTTCATCGAACAATACCCGGAATATACCGATGAACTGAAACGCTGGACCCAGTCAAAAAACCGGTGGATGCGCCGGGCATCAGCCGTTTCTCTCATTGTCCCCGCAAAACACGGGAGGTTCCTCAAAGAGTCCATCGAAATTGCCGACCTGCTGCTAACCGATACAGACGACATGGTACAGAAAGGGTACGGATGGTTACTGAAGGAGGCAAGCCGGAAGCACACTGACGAGGTCTTTGCCTATGTTATGAAAAACAAGAGGCAGATGCCCCGGACGGCGCTGCGGTACGCGATTGAGCTGATGCCTAAGGAATTGAAGGCAGAAGCCATCAAGAAGAACTGGTAATTCCAGTTTTTTCCCCACAGAACGTAATTTATGGGAACTTCTTTGAGCTGGAATGGGTGTTATCTGAATAAGTAAACGGAACGTTAGTTAACTCCCTTTTTGATTATCTTTATCCCTGAAGTGTCACTCATCCGCTGTCCAAAGTGAAAAATATGTGCAAGCTGAACAGATTCTGAGTTTGAAATATAGGACTTGGACGTGATACAGATTTCATTATCAACCATTGATACCATCGACCGCAAATACAAGGTTGATACGCTCACTTCGATGATCGTATGAAAGATGAGACGCTCTCTCAGATGGTTATTGCCTTTATTGTAATTAGTGGAGTCTCTGGAGCCATCTTCGTAGGCATTTCTTTGATCCTATTTTTGCCATTAGAGATCGTGGCGGGTGTGTTTTTAGTTGCGGTTGCTGCGGTCGTTGTTGCTATAGCTCTCGCTATTTTTGCTATTCGGAAGCAAGAAAGAAGATACCAAAATGAGGGATGAAAGGGGGCTCTGCAACCATAAAAAAAATCCGAGCTAAGCCGGATGATGTTCGTGAAACCAGCGAGAGGGATGAGCTTTTGCCTGGACCCGAAGACTACGATCTGATTATTGTCGGGGCCGGGCCTTCCGGGCTTTTTTGCGCCATAAACTCCATGCAGAATGATAAAAAGATATTGATTATAGAAAGAAAGAATTCCCCAGGGCATAAGCTCCTGATATCAGGTTTTGGCCGCTGCAATATAACTCACGATGGAGATATTCAGGACTTTCTTGGCCACTATGGAAATCATGGCAGGTTCCTGCGCCCGGCTCTTCTCGGCTTCACGAACCGCGATCTCATTTCCTTCTTCGAAGACCTGGGGCTCGGAATGGTCCAAGAAAGGGGAGGTAAGATATTCCCAGATACTATGCAGGCAAGAGATGTGCTGGATGTCTTGACCCTGCAATGCCAGGAATTGGGGGTAGTCATCAAGTGCAGCCAGGCTGTCAAGTCCATAACCAGGAGGGAGGATGGTTTTTTTGTGGGCTGTGTTGGTGGCAGCTATCGCTCCAAGCTGTTGGTGATAGCCACAGGGGGATGCTCCTATCCAGCCACGGGATCGAGCGGAGACGGCTACAGGTTTGCCGGCATCCTTGGCCACAGCATATCTGAGATCGGTCCGGCTCTAACTCCAATTTTCATAAAGGAATATCCTTTCTGTGAGCTGGCTGGTCTCTCGTTTTCGGATATGAAGATCTCGCTCTATCGCCATGCAAAAATCAAAGAACATCGGGGCGATGTTCTATTCACTCATAACGGACTCTCGGGCCCAGGAATTTTGGACCTATCCAGATATATCAGAGCAGAAGACGTAATTAAGCTCTCTTTTGTGCCGGAGGACAGACGAGAGGCACTGGAGGAATGGCTCGTGGAAAGGGCCCGGCGTGATGGTGGAAGGAGCTTACGGTCTGTGCTTGCAAGTCTGCCTAACTTTGTGCCTGCTGGTGTGCCACTCTCTCCCCGTTTGACAAAGAGATTGCTGGAGATCTCGGGGATTGCCTCAGACCTGCAAACGGCTCAATTGACCCGAAATATGCGTAATCGATTGATTGATTGTCTAACAGGTCTACCTCTGGTCGTATCCGATGTTTGTGGCTTTAACGTGGCCATGTGCACCAGGGGTGGTGTGCCAACCGCTGAGGTCGATCCCAAAACCATGCACTCTAGACTGGTCAAAGGACTATATCTGGTGGGCGAGGTTTTGGATGTGGACGGGGATACGGGGGGCTATAATCTGCAAGCGGCATTTTCTACGGGAATGCTGGCTGCTAGGAGCATCAAGAGCGATTTTGACAGAATTAGCGGCTAGAAAAGTGTTTCAGGTGGCGTAATACTTTTCTTGTGTAATACTAATAATCCGGTATGTCTGCAGAAACAGAAGCAGTAAAAACCGTTGCCGGACTTATGGCGCTGGCAGCACGGACCGCACCGAAAGCCGTAGGACTCGATTCAATCACTATTGAGACCGTCACGGGCAAAGACCAGGAGAAGATCGCCGAGAAGATGATCCAAATCGCTGCCGAAACCGACATGGACTTTTTTCGGATCAACGGTGAGCAGGTCAAAGTTAGTGATGCAACGTTCCTCATCGGAGTAAGCGGGGGGAGGCCACTTGGACTGAACTGTGGTGGATGCGGATACGTAAGCTGCAAGGATATGGAAATAGCCAGTGCAGCGGCAAAGGCCAATAAAACGGATTACAAAGGTCCGAACTGCGTGTTCAAGGTTACTGACCTTGGCATTGCTGTAGGGTCAGCGGTGAAAACGGCGAGCATCCATAATGTGGACAACCGTGTCATGTATACCGCCGGCGTTGCCGCTATGAAACTTGGGATGTTCAAAGGATGCAGTATGGTGTATGGGATTCCCCTGAAAGCCTCCGGGAAAAACATCTACTTTGCCGCTGCGATCGAGCATTAAACACGATCTCGTCCTCCCCCTTTAGGGTGTGCAAAAAAGTCTGGGCAGTGTTCAGCGGCTAGCATAATAGTGGATGAGGTAAGTGCTGCGGACTTTGAGCGTTATGATTGGCCGTTCGCGACTAACATCGATTAGCGAGGCTAGTTAAATAACAACAACTATCCCCTTTGTTCTTTCACTTTCAGCACTTTCCTGCAGTTGAGTAATCAACGAAAACATAAATTGGACAGGCGGCATCCAAACCTTAATATTCAGTCTTATGTTTCTAACTTTGCGAGTGAGCTTATGACTGGAGTTATGGAACGCTGTTCGCGTCAGGGTATGGAGAAGAGCTAGTCAAACCTGATGAATGAAAGGTCAGGGTTACGATCATAAGTGAGAGCGCGACCGGGCTTGACAACTCTGCGGACTCGTGATAGTCTGCCACACAGCAGTCGAGGCAGAAAGAGAAATATTGCTTAGGCATGGAAGGTGGTCAGACCCCTTGCAATTCTACATACCGGGCCGGGGGGTTACCAGGTCTTGACCAGAGATTCCCAAAGGAGAATAAGGTGCCAATCCCTCTGAATGGAATCGTCAGCCGCAACCAACTGCAGGACCGTTTTAGGCAGGCGATGAGCGACCCTCTTTGTCAGGCACAGCAAATAGGCGCAGCGGATATCGTTGTGGGGATTCCCTTCTACAATGAAGCGGACTCGATTGGTCACGTGTTGAGGACGGCCACCCAGGGACTGGATCAATACTATCCCGATGCGAAATCGGTGATCGTAGCCGCCGGGTCGCCGGCGGGCGGAAAAGCGCTCCAGGCCTTCAACTCCACGCGTCTGAGGAAGATTTCCCTTGTGGAGCGGATCGCCTTCAAATTCGATGACGACCTACTGGATGGGAAGGGATGGAGCATCCGGGCGATCATGGAGATCGCGGATCAACTGGGGGGCGATCTGGTCCTGCTGGAGGCCGATCTGACCAGCCGAAGAAGCAAAAAAGAAGTGGTGGGGATGGCCCCGGAGTGGATTCGGTCTTTGCTCGACCCCGTCAAGCGTGGTCAGATGGATCTGGTGGTCTCCCGGTTCAATCTGCATTATCCTGATGTCATCGCCCACGCCAATCTGACGTATCCACTGCTCAGTTCGGTGTACAACTCTCCGGTCTATTCCCTCGTGGGCGGCCTCCGGGGCATCGCCCACCGACTGCTTCGGGTTTATCGGGATGACGCGCGCCGCAACTGGAACACAACAACCGGCGGACATGGGATAGACGCTTGGATTGTCACCAACGCTATCGTAACCAACGCCCGGATCGGCGAAGCCAACCTCGGAGTGAAAATCGATAAAGAACCAGGAGGGAAGTGGGAACTGGTGTTCCGGCAGGTGACCAGATCGCTGTTCGATCAAATTCTCAAAGACCATGATTGGTGGCAATCGACTCAAAAAACTGAAGAGCCGCCCATTCTGAAACGATTACCGACCGTCGGCGTTCGGAACTCGCAACGGCCTGTGGCGGCAGAGATGGCTCAGGATGTGCTGATAGCCAAATACCAGGAGGGTTTCAACAGATTCCATTGGCTGTACGATAAGATATTCCCGGCTGAGATCTGCCGGCAACTGGAGAATATGGCTGACGTCCATGCGAGGGAGTTCAAGTTTTCAGCCGGCCTATGGACAACCATCTTGTATAATCTGCTTTTGGCATATGCCTTCAATCGAGACTTTACCCACGATGACCTGTTCGATTCCCTCATTCCCCTGTATGACGGGTTCACCGGCAGCAACTTGATCGAAATCGAAGCGCTTAGAACCGAACTGGGGTCGACCGCTCCCGTGAACGCCGACCATCTCATTTCCATCGAAGCCGAGGCGCGGATCGAAGAGCTGGTGAATGAGTTCCTCGTGCAGAGGCCGACATTCATGACGGCATGGCAGGAGCAGGCCGAAGCGCTCAAACCGCCGGTGCCCCAGGTGACCTATCGGGAGTTCATCCCCGGCGTGCCTCTGGTGGTTCCGTCGCAGATGCCTGCCCCCGATGGCGGGATCGTGACGGCGAACAGTATTTATTATTCGGTGTTTGCCAGACGCCGCCAAGAATTCGAGCATTTCGTCTATGAGCGGCTGGGAGTCCGGCGCGAAGCCAGTTCTCAGGAAACGTCTCTGGCTATCCAGCAATTCCTCCTCTCGGTGGAGAACCGCCTTTTCCCCGATATCGATCTCTCGACCATCGAAGGCACCCAAAAGGTGGTCGACGCCATTTTTGCCGACTTCCCCCATCAGGAGGCCTTCTCCCTTGTTCCCGAAAAGATCTCTGCGATATTGGCGCAGACGCCGCCGACGGTTCTGCCGATCAAACTCGGTTTTGATACTCTGGATGAACTCCTGCAAGAATACGATCCCCGGCACGTTCTGGCCCTGGTTAGCTGGGTTGAGGATCGACACTACGTCGAGGGTCTCTGGGGCATCATTCGGGAGACCATTCGTCCTGAACATTCTGGCCCCTGCGATATCAAGTCGCTCGTGGTTAATGGCGATGATTTCCCGTCGCTGGTGGAGATGAAGGATTCTTCCGCCCTGGATAAACTGGGCTCCGGCATTTTGGTGACCAGCCTTCATAAGGGGATGGGCGGTGAATTCCCCCGGCTACGATACCTGACGACCATTGTCAAGAATATCGTCGAGGCTGAAATGTTCGGTCAGGTGTGGCAGAGATTTGCTTCGGAGCGAACGGACTTTGGCCGGAAGGTCATCGAGTCGATTGAGGGCCACTGGGGAAGAAAACCTCTCTCGGCGTACAGTATATTCGAAGCCGCCATCCACCGATCAGTGGCCACGCGCCTGCGCCAGATGGCTGAGGCCATCGCCACGAAGAATCCGGGCAATAAGGATCGATTGACGCTAGCCGATGATCTCAGATCGGTAGCCGATTCCTATCATCTGGCATTGTCGCTCCCCGATGGCGGCTTTGTGACGTGCTCCGCATGGTCGTGGGCGAGCTACAGCTTCAAAGGGGGCAGGACTTTCCCACCACCCCTCTCAGCGCACGTTGAGACGGACTGGACATCCCGGGAGTTCCTCCTCGAATACTTCAAGGCTGTCGGAGGGGACATCGAAGACTTGGGAGAGAAGGTGACCGAGTTGATGGGGCAGGGAAGGGCACGGGAAGATTTGGCACAACTGGTGCTGGGAACAGAAAAGGAAGCCAGCGAAATTATGCCCAAAGCAACAGCAGGTCCCATCGAAGGGCAGCCTCCGGCCGGAATGCTGAAGCGGTATGCGCATAATCCGGCGCTCGAGTCCGTCAAAAACCACCCCTGGGAATCCAGATATGTGCTCAACGCGGGCGCTATCAAATTGGATGGCAAAGTCTATCTGGTGTACCGCGCAGTCGGCGAAGACAAAGTCTCGCGGCTAGGTCTCGCCGTCAGCGACGATGGATTCAGATTCAAACACCGCCTCGATCATCCCATCTTCGAGCCGGAGGGAAAAGCGGAAGCGCAAGGGTGCGAGGATCCTCGTCTGACGCGGATAGGGGATCGTATTTACATGACCTACACCGCCTACGATGGCATGATCGCCCAAATCGCCCTAGCGTCAATTCCGGTGGACGCTTTCCTGCATAGACGCTGGAAAGCCTGGCAGAGACACGGCACGGTTTTCCCGGGAATCAGTAACAAAGATGCCGCCTTGTTTCCCGAGCAGTTCAACGAGAAGTTCGCCATGCTTCATCGCGTGGATCCGCATATGTGGGTGACCTTCTCCCCCCACCTGAGCTGTCCCTGGCCCAGAAAGATGCATAAAATACTGGCGGGAGCCACCTCCGGGATGATGTGGGATGCGACCAAGATCGGTGGCGGCTCCCAGCCGATCAAAACCAGGTTCGGCTGGTTGCTCATCACCCACGGAGTCGACTATGCGCATATCTATCGGCTGGGGGTTATGCTACTGGACCTGGAAAATCCCGCCAAACTGCTCTTTCGTTCCCCCAACTTCATTCTGGAGCCGGAAGACGAATGGGAGCTGGGCAAGGATGAGCGGTCGTGGGTTCCCCGCGTCGTGTACACGTGTGGAGCTGTTCCAAGAGACGGGGAGAAGGGCATCCTCGATGCGGATGATGAAGTGATCGTCTACTATGGCGCTGCGGATTCGGTGATCTGTGCTGCCACTTCTTGCATTGGGGACCTGATACCGGAGAGGTTCCGCCGGACGATTGCTGCCGAACCCAGTCCTGTCTAGATCGAGGATGGGGTCTCTTGTCCGAGCTTATGTTATGACTTATTTTCAGCTGAAGAACGATATCTCCCGTCGCTCCCGCAAACACCCCTACCACGTTTCATCACGAGTGTGCGCGGCGCGGCCTCTCAATTTTGCGATGTTTTTGAAACATTTTATCATTTCATTGATTTGTGTTCTGTCGTCGATATGAAAGCATTTTTCAAGCCATTCAGCCAACAGTTCAACGCTTCCTTTGTTCTGCTCCTTGGGTCCTGAGCGCGTCTTGATAATCTTTATCTTTTCAACATCGTCCCTGAAGAACTTGATATTGATGTTGTCGCCGATTGCTTTGTTCAGCTCTAACGCGAACTTACAAAATTCTTTGCGCGTAGGCATTATCAAAAAACTAAGTTCCGTTGCCCTCGTGACGCGTAATTCATCATTGAACAACGGTGGACGTTTCATCAACTTACAAACTTGGTTAATTGCGATAATATCTAGCGAAAGAGCATCAACCACAGAACAGCCTTCGGGCCATTCGCCTAAAATCATAGATCGATAATAGTCAGGATGTAGCTTATACTCGCCTCTCAGCAATTTTGCATTCCATATTTGTTGGTGCGCTGCGTTCAAACGGCGTAAGTAAATTAAAAAAACGGCGACAGCGCGGTAGTGTTCAGAATCATAAGAGTAGCCGAAAGACTTTAGAAAGACTCGATCAGACTGGTCTAACTCCTTGATAGTTTCATCATCTTTTATGTCTATACTTCCGTGAATATCGTTGTTGTAATAATCATAGCGTGGGTCATCTCTATAGTTAAGCAAAACACGCAAATCAAACGATTCGAAGTCAAGCTGCGGCGCTCCTAACGCGATTTTTAAAGTAAAAGGTTTGCCCTCAAAGGAATGCCGATCCACAACTTTATGTAAATGAGTAGGGGACGGATATACGCAGATCAATCCGTCTTCGCTGTCAAACCTGATAATCTGATTTTCACGGGACTCCTCAGCAAAGCGTTTAATATATGGATTAACATCCTGTTTTGAAGATACGATTGATATGTGGTTCTGTCCTAGAAGTTCTCGTAGCGCACGAAGAATGCTTTCGCGTGACATTCGCATTTCTTTTTCAATCGTACCAACAGGGACTCCGTTGAAATCACGGGACCCTAGATAAAAATCCGTTACGAAATCAAGGACTTTAGTTCCAGTTGTCTTTTCTTTGTTATCTCTTCCTAAAGCCATGTGTAATCCTAATAAGTATAGGTAAAGACTTGTTAAAGTATTGATTGAAGGCTACCGTACCTTGCGTTAAATTGAAAATATTTGAGCTATCCCACGGATTTTCGTCAGATTTTACTTGACATTGACTCCAAGACATTCTTCGTATACTCACATCTATATTGGCAAACGTATTTCAGATTCAGGACCATTATTAATCCTGAAAAGATGTCGAGGTGAAAATTTGAGTAAATCTGGTGAGACCGATGGCCTTGACGTTCAAGAACTCAAGCGTGTTCATGATGTGGGGAAACTAATCGCTATCTACCGAAATAAAAGAGATACACGCAGTGATGAAGCACGAGATTCACTCATTGAAATCGGTGAACCGGCAGCAGCAGCGATACAATCGTGGTTACTAGATAAGAGTGCAAGTGATCGACTTCAGGCGGCATACCTACTTGTGGACATATGTGGACCGAAAGCGATTGAACCACTCGCATCAGTCATGTTGGATAAAGAGGATGACATAATGGTGCGAGATTTTATGCCTTATATCTTGGGCAATTTGGGAGATATAAAAGCAGTCACGCCGCTTTCACAGCTGATATTGGACGAAGATGAGAGCGAGATGTTACGTGTCTTTGCCGGAGCACATCTTGAGACTTTGCTGCCGTGGGAAAAAATCGATCCGCGTGTTCGCGAAGTAATAACAGAAATCGGTCCAACGGAATTTAAGGCAATTGTTCCTGTTACAAATAGACAAGATTTGCAAAAGATGCTCGAGGATGGCACCTATAGATATCCACTCTATGCATTTTTGCTCTATACAGAAGTCGATAGGACCTTTGCTCGTTTTGTGAATACAAAGGGACGCTGGCTGCATGAGCTAAGTGGCGAGGAGTGCCTTATTGGTACGGTTGAAAATCCAAAAAAATGGGGTGGGGGTTGGCAAAATTATTGGAAAGAAAAACTGGGAACTGATTTCGATCTCAAGATGATGAAGTGGATGGAATTAACGCCTGTCGACAGAGATATAGCATTCGGATTAGCAGAGGAGCTGCACGTGGACAAGAATTTGCTGCCGTGCATTGTTTTTGTGGATCCTGACTCCATACACGAAGTGCTAAGTATTCCGGTGATAGCAGATACAGCAGAATATGCTGATTTTTTCAAGGATTTGTTTACTGCCGTCCAGAGAGCTTCAAAAGTGAAAGAAGGACAAAAGGTCCGAGATCTTAAAAAAGCGTGGTTGAAATATTGGCTAAAATGGTCTGCTCATCAAAAGGCGAAGCTCCTACAAGGAAAGATGAAAAAATGGGGCTCTATTCTGGTAGAATTCGACGAAACTACGAGTATACTTAGCATCCTAGCAAAATATTTACCGCTTATTGCAGCCTTACTTTCGATTAGGTAGTCGCACGTTATACGTTCTATCCTAACTTTCTCAGCTCGTTTAACTTACTTAACGCAAATGACAGCTAATGATCTGATTGGCCATGATCCTCGTAACCGGCAAAGCCCCAGCAGACGCTTCAAGTGTGTCCGGTTGTAAAAAGAACGATGAGCTCGGCCGGATTCGAACCGGCGACCTCCGCCGTGTGAAGACGGACGATTTTGGGTTTTCTGAGGCTTTTTCTTGAGGCGAAATGACCACGAGAAAGGCCAACGCCCCATCGTGAACGGTTTGATATATTCGGGTCGGTAGCCCTATAAGTCGGGAGAATGTGTGCGGCAGCCGTATTGCTGGATACGCGTAACCAGTTTTTGCGTGATGCACAGAAATTTTACTTCTATGGACTTCCAGCAGTATGTTTTTTGGCAATGCTCTTTGGTTGAAAAGGTCTGAGTAAAGTTCTGAAGCTAGCATAATAGCGTGCCAACAATACCAAACACTTTAATCGTTGTGATTAGCCGCGGGCGACTGAGTGAACAGTCTAGGCTTTAGTCACGATTTCCGACCCGCAACAAATGAAATATGAGGTGCTACCGTCAGCATCCCACATTTTAGACCAGTTATAGCGAGGGGGGTTAAGCTTTCCCCCAGTTAATATCGACGATGATGCGGGCTCGTGAAACACCCTTAAAGCCATTGACACGACACGGTCATATTCTGCGCTGACGGTTTCGCGAGAAACGGTGACTTCAGCAGATATACAGTTGCCGTCTTCGCAGCTCAAGGAATACCCGTATGCTTGCAACGCCTTAAGAAATGTCACTGCACTCTCCAACCGCGGAATGTCGACCTGAGAGGCGCGAGAACACAGAAACACGAAAACCTCAACAAAGAATGAGGGGTGATCGGCAGGAAGCGTGCGTGCACCGACGCTAATGCGATACTGCTTACCTTCGCCAAGTACGCGATAGGATTCGTTAAATCCTGAGTGCGCCGCTTGTTTTTCCAATTCGTGGATGTCGATCGTATTATTTTCTTTCATTCAACGTTCGTCCTATGCGTTCCCGTACTTTCTAAACAACACGATACCCGCCACGAGTGCGACGAGGCTGAAACCAGCAACTACGACGATATCCTGAAGAATCAGAGGGCTCGTCACGGGCGCTCCACGCAGCAACAGTGAGGTGAGTGCGTCGGTGACGTAGTAGCTTGGCACGAACTTCGCGGCCGCCTGCACGCTAGATGAAGTGGCGGCCACAAAGGTACCAAGGAACATTTGTGGGAGTATGAACAAAAATGCTATCCCTGTTGCACTTCCTGGGGACTTCGCAACGGTCGCGGTGATGAGGCCAAATCCCACGTTGCACAACGCGAAGACAGCGACAATGCCAAACGCCAGTACAAGGCCCGGGAGCGCCGCATTTGGACGGAAGCCGATCGCAAAGGCTACCGCGAAAACCAGCGCGACTTGCACGACCGCTATGACCATGTTGGCGACTGACTGACTTGTCATGAACTCGGCAGGTGTCGTAGGCGTTGTGTTGATTCTCCTCAGCAAGCCTTTTTCTCTGTCGACCGTAAATGACTGGGCAACTGTCATAGTGAGGAAGATAACCGCATAGGCGAATATCCCCGGTACCATATAATCAAAGGCGGACTGCTTCGTTGCTTGCACGAGCGAAGGCGACGCGATCTGGACAGGCAGAGCGACGGCAGTCGCGTGGGCTCCGGACAAGGTGGTCGCGAGCGCCTGCTGGAGCAGTGGAGGGATTGCCTGGGTGGCAAACATCGACCCACTGTCGCAATAAAGCGGGATGGTCGTCGCGATCCACCGATTTGCGTCTGAGGGGGCCGCAGCAAATGAATCACAGCTGATGCTGAAATTAGCTGGAATGACGATCAGCGCCTGGATTTTTCCTTGGGCTAAATCGGCGTGCGCGGCTGCGTTGTCTGCATAAGTGGTGACTTTGAGAATCTGCGATGCGCTTAGGTTTTCTACAAAGTGCTGCGACCAAGAGTGATTCGGCGACATATCCGCGTTAATGACACCAACCTGGTACGTTGTTGCCGGCGTGCCTCCGACCGCACCGAACGACAAGCCGAAAGCGAGCGTCAGAGCTATTGGGAACAGAAGAATTAAGAAGAGGGCCGCCGGTTCTCTGAGAAACTTCTTTTGTTCTTTCTTGATGAGCGATGAAACGCGCCGGAAGTTCATTTCGGCTCCTCCCGAATTCTCTTATCCGTAAGCTGAATGAATACGCCTTCAAGGGTCTCCTCGCAATACCGTGCTTTGAGTTGTGCTGGCGAGTCAAGAGCGATGAGCTCACCATGATCGATGATGCCAACCCGGTCACAAAGCTGCTCTGCTTCCTCCATGTAGTGTGTCGTGAGAATGATGGTCTTGCCTTGCCTGTTGAGGTCCCGGATGACATCCCAGACCGCGTGGCGGGATTGGGGGTCCATCGCGGCGGTCGGCTCATCGAGAAATACTATATCCGGATCGTGGACCAACGCCATCACAAGATTGATGCGACGCTGCATACCGCCGCTGTACTTGCTCACGCGCCTGTTTGCATCCTCAGTGAGTCCTATTTTCTCAAGTATGGCGTCAGTATTTTTTCGCATGCGATCTTTCGGCACCGAATAGAGGCTGCCGAAGAGCTCCACATTTTCTCTGCCTGTCAGATACGAATAGAGCGCCGGCTCCTGAGGGCAGACTCCTATCAATTCTTTCACCTTTCTTGTGCCGTTCCCCACGTCAAAGCCGCATACGCGGACCGAACCGCTCGTCGGCTCCTGAAGGCCACAGAGAATGTTAATAGTGGTGGTTTTTCCCGCACCATTTGGCCCGAGAAGCCCAAAGAGCTCACCGGCGTTGATCTCAACGTTTAGATCAGCGAGCGCCGTGGCGTCGTCGAACGTTTTTGTGAGGTGGTCGATTACCACCGCTTTTGTTGCGATCATTTTAATCTCCCCCGTTACACCCGTTTTGTCGCTGAGCTATTTCTGTGCATGTTAGCCGGATTGGAGCAAAAACAGCAGAAATGACCTTAAAAACGTCGCTTCTTTCAACTAAGCGGATGAAAGAGTGCCCATTGGAACGCCTAACGCTCGTTCAGTCACGTTTGCGAGTCGAGCGCGTCGGAACCCCTCGCTCGAGGACAAGTGTATCGCGCCACGTGTCAAAGATATAACCGGTGTAGAGCACATTGGGCATGACAGAATCAAACACTTCTTCGCGCTCTAAACGTTCACGTATGTCGCGCAACTCCTTCATTGTGTTGGTCCATACCACACCCAATAAAAGTATAGGAAGGTTGCTAAAGGACCAATAAAAAATAAGGTTGAGCCCATATGCCGTTTTGAGAAGCTGGCCAATAGAACCCTTATCAGCAGATGTCGCGAGGTACAAATGCAAAGTCGTCATAATGTCGTTTGACGCATCAGGGTACCATTGTATTGACAGTTCAATAGAGCCGTCGCGCATCATTTTTTGCAGGCGCCGTTGCACTGTCTTGGCTGAAACGCCTATCTCTGCAGCGACTTCTGAAACGTGCTTCCTAGCGTCGGTGCGGAGTGCGTAAATGATCTGATAATCCAATGAGGAGAGCGCTGTTTCGCGGGGAAGAGATCCACGAGGCGGCACAGCAGGCGGCGCTTCAATGCCCACGGTGGCGTCAGGCATCGAAGCGTGTGTCCGGACGAAGGCAACAAACGGTTCGAGCTCCGCAATATTCCGCAGATACGCCCCGACGTACAGATAGTTACCCCCCGCAATAGCTACCCAATACGTAGCCTCATGGCTCCCGAGCTGCGTACGGACCTCGTCAAAGGAAGTGGCCTCAGACCTCCCAAACACAAGTACGTGCAGCGCGTGCAGCGCTACGAGACTGATCTTTGCGGTAAATACACGGATGATTTCCTCTTGTATCAACGCCCGAAGTCGTTTGTGCACCGCGTTGACGGACATGTTTAGCCTGTCGGCTAGTTCGCTATAGGGTAATCGAGAGTTGCCGAGGAGCGTCAGCGCCAACTGCAGGTCTAATCTGTCCATATCGTCTCAATTGTGTTTAGATCTGCTTGCATCTAGCTGTCTTGCTCCACCTTCTCTTTTATAAACTGATATAGCCCGTTTAGGTGAATAATCGCTTTGCTCCGGTTAGTAGGATCTTGTTCGAAGTCTTGAAGGAATACCACATCGTCGTTCTCTGTGATAGCAACCACGGGATTGAGGTTATTCTGGAACTTCGCAGCTCCTTTCATCTTAAGCCATTCAGTTAGGTCACCGATGACTTTCACCCCAGACTCATCGTATATGGTATTGTAATCGGAACCACGTAGCAGCTTCTTTAGCTCCCACATTCTAACCTTAAACCAATCTATTGATTCCGTCATAGCCGTATTACCACCCTTCGCGTTTTGAACCTCGTCGGTTTCAATCCTTGTTTTGATGGATGTTGCGCTGCAACCTCCAAAAAATACTCTTTTAGCGTAATAATCCTTGTCGTGTAGTGCTAACGTGCAGTTCTAATAACGGTACTCTCGATTGGCGGTTTTACTAGCATCCGCTGCCCTCTCTTCTAGAGACAGTGACTGAGGCTAGCGTTATACATCCTGAAGGAAGGGCAGGCAACCCCGGATAATCACCACTCGATTCACTGGCCGCTTGGTATAGTAAAAGAACCTCGTTGGCGTTTTGGTCTGCAGCGACTGCAGTAATATCATACCTTCCGATGCTCTCAAAAAATGCAGTTATCTCCCATTGGCCGTCTGAGGAGACAACAACGGGGCCATCTTGTGGGTAATGGCGGTTCGCGTTGTAATTATATAATACAAGCCATAGGTAGTATTGTTCTCCCTCAATGTTATCGGCCGTGCCTTTAACAAATTCAGAGTTTTCTACCCGCGTGTTATTAGTGGGGGTTGTAATGGTGGCTGCTGGAATTCCAGGCATAGACTCAGTTCGATGATCGATTGGCATAGGAAAAGGTTGCGGAGGGCTCTGACTTAAGTTTTTGTTTTTAGTACGATTACAGTGGGATCAGTCGAACAAAAACTACATTTTGACTCATAATGTGGCAGGTGTTGACTGGGACTACCGATACGTCTTAGGCGAGCTATCTGGTTTTAATCGAACAGCTTACGCATACAGTCCAGCATCTAAAGAAATCAAAGCGCTCTGGCAACGATTCGCCGAAAGAACACAGAAATAACGTCAAACCATTATTCTGACGAAATCAAAAAGTAATACACGTTGAGATCTGTCAGACACAAAAAGTTGCTGTAGGTTTTGATTTTAAGTATCAAAAACGCCTTTGAAGAGGTTAAGCCGGGGCCTTCGCACGATTTTTCGTTTGTAATGCCCGTTTATGCTCTTAGAGAAGTATTGAAGGTCTGTTTTTTCAAGGTTTAAGCCCAAAGAATCCATGAAGCCCTTGTAAACCTCCTCAGGCACCTCTGAATACTGAAAGATACTCGAATCACAAAACTCGATTTCCAGCGTTGATGTGTCCTTGTCGTACCCGACCGCTCTAACGCTTACGGAGACGACGATTTCACGATTCACGATCTTACTCTGATAATAAACTATTAAACTCTTTGCAATGTAAGAACATCGGTAAAAATGCAGTAACCGATTAAAGGCTTGTTAGGACTGCTTGAGTTTTATTACCGTGGTTTATCACTCAGCCGCTGGGATGAGCTCTACCACTTCACGTCTTATCTCTTTTAGGCGCGCCGAGCCGTCTTTTATCTCTGTATCAATTTTTTGCTGTTTTTTCCAGTCTGCAACGCCGTGTTCAACTTTTTTTATGTCCTCTTCTGGTATATATTGCCATTTTCCTCGGCATTTTGACGGCGCAAAATAACAGTAAGGGCCATGCAGTCGTCCTTTCCTGCACCTGCATTTCTTTTTGCCGCACTTGATCATTCGCTGGCGAAGTGAGCCAGGGAGAGGCTGTAGCTGCGCTCTTTCGGCTTTAAGGGCCTTAATTCGGTCAACGAGCTCGTTGCTTTCGTCCAGCAGCTTCTTTACCGTGTATAATTTGTCCTCGGCGTCTTCAAGCGCATCTTCCATTTTCATTTAGCCGATCCTTGTCCCTTACTGCAAGCATTCTGGCGACGCTTCTTCTCGCCTTTGAATTATCCTACATTATTGTATTTCTTTTGGATATATTACTTCTTAACCTGATAGCTGTATTAAGATACCTGATCTGGGTAAGACTTATATGGTCCGAGCGACACTCAGTTCGTGCTTAATAAGTTGATCGCATTGAAGTCTTCCCCATTAGGCAAGCTAGGACTCTGACGTATAAGAATTTCAAGTGCTCAAAAAATGGTATTCTATCCCGAGATGCCCCCATGCATAAGATTGCAACCCCGCTTTTAAGCATTGCAGTCACGTGTTTGCTAGTAAGCACACTCGCTGTTTCAGTTAACGGCGCCGCACTAAAAGTAGGCTCAGGAGGTCAATACAAATCAATCAACGAAGCGATAATCGCCGCCCAACCCGGCGACACGATCACCGTTAGTGCTGGCACCTATACCGAGAATGTAATCGTGACGAAGTCAGTAACCATTAAGGCCGCCAGTCCTGGATCTACAGTAGTCACCGCGGCAGATCCTAGCAAAGATGTGTTTCTCGTGCAAGCGAAGAACGTTCGCGTAGAAGGATTGACGATTACAGGCGGGGCGTCGGGCGTGCACATTCAAAACACGTCGAAGTGTGTAGTGACGAATGTCGTCGCACACGATAACGTGCGAGGCGTGTACCTCTCACAAAGCACGGAAAATGAGGTCAGTAACAGCAATCTTGCTGACAACGGCTACGGAGTGTATGGCGATGCCGCTTCAAGCAATACCATATCCTCTAACGTCGCAACTGGTGAAAGGGGGAATAGTGCTGCGCTCGGGGACGGCATATTCTTGAACTACGGCGAAGCGAATGCTATCACGCACAACAATCTGAGTGCGAATCATGACTTCGGAATCTCCTTATACACCTCACCTCGAAACGTCATCTCTAACAACACCATCAGCGACAACGACCTGATTGGCATTCGTCTCGGTCCGGGATCCAACGATAACACGCTTACTTTTAACGCAATTGCGAGGAACGGTCAGACAGCTCAGACAGCGGCACAAACCTTCCCACCTTCCGGAATACTGATCGTCAGTGCAACAGGCAACCAGATCTATCTTAATAGCTTCGTCAGTCAATCAAGCGCCTTAATAGGCGCGTCGGCCGCGATTTTGGATTCTCCGGAAAAGATGGTGTATACCTACGGCGGCGTTGAGCGAACGGGGTATTTAAGCAACTATTACTCAGACTACAAAGGGACCGATGTGAACGGCACCGGGATCGGCAGCACCCTTTCTGCGTACGGCGACAATTACCCATTGGTCCAGCCTTTTGAGAAGTATACGAATATTGGTGCAGCCTCTGCTGCCACAATAGCTACCACTACGTCTACAGCATCCACGCAGCCATCTAACCTAACGAGTGCAGCAGCACAAACTTCAACGCCTGGATTTGGCGTAGAAGGTGCATTCCTTGCGATCGCGTTGATAGCATCTGTCTTGGCGTACTCACGTGCTAGACGTCATAGAACAGACATTCGCGTAAATCGCCAGGCGAGGAAAATCCTTCATTCAGATGATGGGGACAAGTGATCGTCTCTCTTATCCTTCTTACGAGCAGCACTATTTTTTCAATCTCTCTTCTTTTTTAAGTCAATTTGAGCCTCACACACGAAGATTCTTGTGATCAATAACATATCACAGCGGTTCAAAATGTATTCCGCAGAGACCGAAAAAGATATAACGGGGTTTTTTGACTTTACTGTGCTTCACCGGCTTTCGCTTGTTATCGTGTAGTTTCACGACGACAAAAGATTATTGGAGCCCTATGCGTGCGGTTTCGCTTGAAGGACTAAACCTTCGTATCACTTATCTTTTAGACTGTTTAAAAAGCGACGGGCCTTCTCGACAGTCGGACGGTCTGGCGCTTCTTCTTTTATTGCAATCGTTGTGCCAACCTGTGGATTCAAGACAGGATCAGGCGCTTGTTCTCTTGTTTCAGTCGTTGTGCCAACCTGTGGATTCAAGACAGGATCAGGCACCAGTTTGGGCACCGATTCCGGCGCCGACGTAGGCTTGTTCTTATTAGTATTTTTTTCGTCTGGCATGTAAATCACCACAATTTTCCGAAACACCCGACTTCTAGAGCGACTATGGCTACCAAGCCGAAGAAAAATGTGACGAACATTACTTTTGCACATCGCAGTTTTGTATCGATCGCATTTGTGTTTGCAAGTTTATCAGCTTTCAATCTACCAGCTATGACTCCTTTGATATAATCCTCAGGCTTGCCGCGGCATTGATCATATAATTCATCCATATCTGGCCCAACCTGAAACTTGCGAAAGAAGATTGCTAATATGCCACTAAAAACGGAAATTATGATAAAAATCGACCCCACAATAAATAAAAGGATGACTAACGGAGGGCTCGCAAATACTAAAGGCAGCAGGTCTTTGTTAAATACAAGCCCTATAAAAATAAAAACAAAACCTAGCATAACACCGATTTTTGTATCAATCGTGTCACTCCCTTTCAGAGTTTCGTCAAATTGTCTCTGGAGCTCCTTAAAAATACTGTCTGACATTTTGAATGTGTCTAAATCGACCGTGACTGTCTCGTTTCTTAGATCATTTGCTGGCATATATCACACCTTGATGCGCTTCTCGGCGCCTGCTGCTGTGCAATTACCCAAAAAAACGACTTTATATATTTCAGAGAGTACGATAAACGTTGCGATTATAATATTGGTTTTTATTGCTGTGTAACGCATACAGTCACAATTCAAAAAACAAGGCGATGAATATGGCGTTTAGAAAGATCGAGATTCTGAGTATTGATACGGGGAATATTGAACGGATCCCGGAAGCGCGGAACGCGGTACTGGTTCCGTTTGCCCTATCTGGCGCGCCTACTGACG
>Ga0208321_1000194_pt1 | contig 60228 bp, 46 predicted proteins | sample June2015DPH_4_15_FD_184692 | JGI IMG/M metagenome (GOLD analysis project Ga0208321, IMG submission 184692) | Peatland microbial communities from SPRUCE experiment site at the Marcell Experimental Forest, Minnesota, USA - June2015DPH_4_150... | ecosystem: Environmental > Terrestrial > Soil >... | reverse complement strand
TCTGATGACCTCGGCTCCAACGTTCCAGTTGCGCACGTTCGGTATCGTTCAAGGTAATCTCGACGGCTTTTCGGCTCATGCCGAAAAGCATACAATAAGTTCGCTTATTAATTCAAGTAAGTACTAGGTCGGGTGGGCGTGGATGAGATGAGCATATTTCCCGAGTTAGAGCACTTGTGCAACTTGTTAATCGAAAAGGCGAAGCTTATTTTGGAGAAATAGATGATGGCAGACCACATTCCGTTTGTCTTCGGGGCTGAAGACAGCAAGCTGCTTAAGAGTTTCTACTCGGACTCTGCAATCGTCCGCCTTTCGCTCCAAACGCACGAAAAGACATTCAATGACCTCCCCACGGGGCCGAGCCTCTGGGTTGACGGAGGAGTGGACGGACTGGATAAATGGACGCCCCAGCGTATCACCAAGAAGGGGAAGAAGACGACCCGATATGAAGCATACGATGAATACATAAAGCACTTTCCCGGGCACGACCAAGTAGCTAACAACGACTTTCAGAGCAAACCACAGAATGACGTCGTAAAAGGATTTGTGGAATCAATTCTGAACAAATGCTGTGAATTGTCGCCGAAACCTGCTTGGGTATCAGTTCCCCAGCTTCCCATGGTGAGTGACGCAAGTCGAAACAAAATCAATCGTGCCCTGGCCCGGAACGCGGCGGAGTGGAAAAGGACAAGCAACTACAACGTGAAACTGATTCTACCCGTAATCTTCACGCACTCAAAACAAGTGAACCTTAAGACGCAACGGAAAGGCGAGCTAGCCAAAGAATGTTACGAACTCGCTCGTGCGCATGGGGTCTGGGTGGTGGATTCCACGTTGAACGATCAAGAAGGGTCGGGATCGCTTGACAAGAGGTTCCAAGGGCTCATCAAATTCCATCAGGAGTTGGCTGAGGCGCTTCCTTCGGATGCGATAAAAATCGCCGGTCCATATTGGGGAATGAACTTAATACTGTGGGCAAGGGGGCTGATTCATTTTCCAGCGGTCGGCCTTGGCGGCGCCTATCGGTACTACGTTCCGGGTCTGACACCGACCGCCGGGGTCGGGAGGATCGCCCTGAGCCCGCTTCGACGGTTGGCAATTGCAAGCCCAGGGCTAAGCGGTTGGCTTGGTCAAGCGCTAACGAAGATTATTAAGGGCGAACCCGCCTACATGGAATTCGGAGAGCTTTCAAGAAGCCTGCCCCGCATCATCAAGGAATTGGAAGAGCTTTCCCGAAGCCTGCCGCGCATCCAACTGGCTCCGTTGGGTTCAAAGACTCAGGTGGCCAGATTCTACAAGTCGCGGCTCGACGGACTTGCCTCAGTGCCGGTTAGTGGTAGAGCATTGGCCCTATTTCAGGATTTCTCCAAGGCCTTCGTGTTGGGCCGAAGTTTGCCCACTCTCCCTACTGCCGAAAACACAGCAAGGAGACCAGAGCGAGTCGCCCAACAACTAATGCTCAATTGCCTTTGATTCGAGTTCGCCAGAACCGTTCGACGCAGTGCATCTGCAATGTGCGATTTATTGGATGCCGCCGGGTTTCCGGGTGAAGAACGATGTGACATCTGCTCTTTCCCACCGATACAATCCCCACACCTTCAGCGAGGAATCTCGCAGCACGCGGGGAAGTGGCAATCCGCTCTGCTAATCCTGTCGGAAAGCCTACGAACGATTTTTCAGCAAATGCCTGGTGGGATATGGCTTGGCCCAAGGCCTCTTCCACACGATTCAATTTGAGTTCGAGGGCTACAAGGCGCTTGTGCAAGGGCACCCATCCGTTCAGTTTTTGAAGGGTGCCGTGTTCACCCACCTTTACGAACTTGCCGGTAATGAGCTTTTCTATTTCGGCGCACACCTCGGTGGCCGCCAGGAGGTCTTGATACTTATGGGCCAATTCTTCAAGGGTTGTCGACTGACCTTCTTCAGCATCGGGAACAGCGTTAAGGATTTCTAGCCTGATCAATGGCCCGATGGGATGCTTCTGCCCAAGCCGGAGTCGCTTGCGGACTTGTTTCCTGTCCAGCTCAGCCGCGACCAGGTCGCAGATGCCCCAAGGTGTGTAGAATTCCTCCTTCACCATAAGGCCCTGGCGCTTGAGCCAATTTCGGGCAGAATTGGCCATCTCGTGCTCGAAACGAAAACCTGAATCAGTCATCTTCAACCTGCCCAGCGAGTGGACTAACCATATTATCGCTCAGATTGAATCTGCGGGCCACCACCCCTGATCAATTCGCACGGCACAGACCGCTTGATCTCCCAAACCCAACTTCACACCTTAGGCAAACAAACGGGACTTGCAACATTCACCACACTCTAGTTGCCAACTTATATACACCATTATTGCTGGATTGGCAAGGAGGAAATGACGGGGCATGGTCAGGGCGTCTCCGTGGCTGGCACGTCAGGGGCCTTCAGCCATTCGAGCATGGCCGCGGGCGTCACGATGCGCGTGGCACCGTGCCGTTTTAGGGCAAGCAGACCTTTGTCTCCGGTGACGAGGAACGCGGCCTCGCTGGCGGCGGCGAGCGCCAGCAGGAAGCTGTCCTTGGCGTCCCGCGCTACGCCGGAAGGCGGCGGCTTGGGGTAGCAGAGGGCCAAGTCGTGAAGGGTCGCGGCAAAAAGCTCTGCATCGCTTCTGCGCAATCTTGCCCGGAAGAAAGGTCGCTCGAGGACTTCGCGGAGTTCCGCGAGGAGCTCATCAGAAATGACCAGCGTGAACCGTTTCTGCTCCCAGGCGGCGAGCAGCCTGGCCGGCGCGCCGCGGGGCGAGAGCTGGGCGGAGAGCAGGATGTTGGTGTCGAGGATGAGGCGCATCAGGTCCGCGTGGCGCGGCGGCGGTATCGTTCTGCGCGGACGGCCTCGACCGCGTCCTCAATTCCCTTCTGGAGTTGGTCTTCGGGGACGTCGGCGAAACGCTCGCGCGCGGCGCTGACGGTCTGGTGAAAGACGCGCCAGCGGACGGCCTCCTCGATGAACTTGGAGAGAGCGCCCTTTTTCAGGCCCTGCGCGCCGAGATAGGAGCGCAGGGTGAGATCGGTTTCCTTGGACCAGGTGATCGTCACTCGGGTCGTTTGTTGGGACTCGGACATGGAGCACTCCTCAGCACATAAGCATATATCCACTTATGAGTTTATACCACTAAGCGCCGTCCGTCCAGCGCATAATAACGTCCTTTTTCAATCGCTTCGGACGAAAGACAGGGAAAGGGCTCTTCTGCCACACCTCGGCGCCCTGTGCGGGCTGCCCGTTGAGCCGTTGGGTTTGACCATCACCCAGGCTGACGCCAGCGCTGGAGTTATGCCCCCATCATGGTCGATTGGTCCGCACACAAGAAGGCACACAAACTGGGAACATGCCCCGCTACTCTACCTGCTCTCTAGTCAGCGGGTGCGGGTGCCGTTGCCGGCAGACCCAAACAGACTTCATGCCTCTTGACAAGCGGAGCAAGATAGGCTAGAATACTGAGCTGAGGGCATGCCGGGGGTCATGGCTGGGAACACTTTGTTGCCGTGCTGCCTGGATGGCCCAAGCTGCTCTGGAGGGCATGCCAAGTGCGACGAAAAGCCCGGAGGGATTCCTGCGCTGCCACGGACAGTAAGTCTGAGCCTGGAAGGGAAAGAAGAAAAGAATTCTTAAAAATGAAGGAACGACGCGGGAATGTCTATGAAAACAAAGGACCGCTGTGGAAAACTGGGTGGCAAATCGGGAATGTTATAGAAAACACAGGTACTTACGAGTTTAAAGCGGGAATGTTGCTGAAAAGAAATGAGATAGGTGGTAACTGGTATGTGGTAGGTGGCAGGTGGTAGGTGGGGGAAGAACCGCGGCCAACCTTCGACTGTTGACCGTTGACTGTTGACTGTCTTGGTAGGTGGCACGTAGGGGAAGAACAGGATTCAGGTCTCGGGATTCAGGAACCAGGATCAGAAGACGGAAGGTGAAGCCTGCACGGCAGCAGGATGCGCGTGGCGCTCAATTTCGAGCGCCGCGCCCGAGCGTCTTTCCATTTCAAGGTCGAAGAAATTCAGCAGGATCTCGGACCATCACTTGCCTGCTTGCGCCGGGCCGTTGGCGACGCTCAATCGTCTCGGATACGTGAGTAGATTTATGAAACGGAGAACTTAGCCGGTAGCGCGTTCGAGATACTTTCCCTCTGAAGTGTCCACGGTGATGACTTCGCCTTCGACGATAAACGGCGGGACCTGTACCGTGAGGCCGGTTTCGAGCTTGGCGGCTTTCGTGACGTTGGTGGCAGAAGCCCCTTTCTTCCCAGGTTCAGTCTCCACGACTTTCAGGTCCACGGTTGCCGGCAGCTCGATATCCACCGGCCTTCCCTCGAACAACTGCACCTTGATGACCACATCCGGAACGAGGTAGGAGGCGCGGTCCTCGATCACGGACTTATGCAGGCCGATCTGTTCGTAGTTCTGCGTGTTCATGAAGAAAAAAGAATCGCCGTCGGAATAAAGGTACTGCATTTCGATTTCATCGAGATTGGCTTTCTCGATTGTGTCCTCAGATCGGAAGCGGTGATCGATGAGCGCGCCGGTGCGCAGGTTGCGCATGCGGGCCTGAACGAAAGCACGAAGGTTCCCCGGCGTGCGGTGCTCAGCCTTGTGAATGGTGAAGAGCTCGCCGTTGTGTTGGATGACCATACCTGGCCGCATATCATTGGCATTCATGATTGAGATCCTTCGAGTGGAATGGGATGGGGCTTAAACGAGGGGGGAAACCCAAGCAGTCCGGTCCCGCAGCACCCCAAAAGATCATTGTTGCATCTTCTTCCTACTGCGTCAACCCGGCGTCTGAATCTTGTTTCTGAGAACTCCTACCACTGGAATTCCACGCGCGTGCGGCGTGCGGAAAACTCCTCGTATGGCCCCACGCGCAACGTCCGGACGTGTCCCGGCCAACCCGTATAGGCCAGAACGAACGTTAGAATGTTTTGCCTTCCGGCGGGAGCGAAGTACGGTTCTGGGAGATAGAACTCCTTTTGTGGTCCAACGGTGACGTAACGCCCAACAAACTTGCCATTGAGATAGAGCAGAGCGTCGCGGTCAGCCTCGAAGGTCAGTTTCCAGGGCGCCATCCAGCCCGCTTCGACCCCAGGCAACGCAAATCCCGTTCGGCACCACGTGAATGCCGGAACCAGTTCGAGCGCTGGACCTGATGCCTGGTAGGACGCCGGACTCCAGGCAGCGGCTGCAAAATCCGGGTCTACGTCCCGTCCTCGCATGGGCGCCGCAAAGCGCTGGATTTGCCAGGAAGCAATGGCTACGCCGCTTCGGGCGTCGCTCCCCATGCGCACAAATTCGATGCCCTTCAAATCGCTCATCTCTTCGCCGCCATTGTACGCCCCAAAGGCCTCATAAGCGATTTCCAGCGTGTTTGTCCCCGCCTTGGCGTATTTTGCCAGTTCGAAGTCGATAGCTTTTGCGGTCTTCAATGCTTCTTCGACCGGCTTCCCGTTGATAAAGACCTTGATCGCATCATCCGCGAAAGTCGAAATGAACATCTTGGGTTCTTTCACGTAGTTGAACTGAGTTTTATATTTCACGTAACCATAGGGAGCTGGGCCCGAATCTTCCAAGGCTCGAGGGAAGCCCGCTGGTGGCCCCGGGCCCTCACCAACAGTCATTCGCTCGGCTGGGTCTGTATATTTCGTGGCAGCGTCCTGCCAATGGCCGGAGGCGGTGTCATATCTCTCCACCCAGGCCTGCCCGTTGCTCAAATCGAACGGCTTATAGGGCAGGGCCGGCGTCGTGATACGAAGACGCGCAATTCGCCGCTCGCGTTCGTAGGCAAACTCCGTCACCGCGCCATCAACCCAACACTTGCCAGGCTTGGCAGGAAGCAATACGGTCAGTTCGTGCTCGCCGGGCAGGAAATCCAAATCGGCCCAAATCCGGCTCCCATGTGAACCTCCGCCCGCATGCATGTAACTGTCGGCAATGAAGGGAACAGCGAAGGGCTTGGTCTCCTCCGACCAGGCAACAACCTTGGAAGGGAACTCACTGACCCACGTCCGCAGGGCACGGTCGCGGGGTAACAGGATAACCAGAAGGTGGTCATTCACCAGGAGGAGCTTCTCGGTCTTCTCGAATCGAACGCCAAAGACCACCGATTCATATTCCGGGTCCCAGTACTGGTAAATCGTTTCGCCTTCCACATGGGGTTCGTCTCTGGTCGCCAGGGAGATCTCCGCCACACGCCCCGGCACGTCGTAGAGAATGAGGAAATGGCGGTCGAGGTTCAGGCCGTGAGCCAGCACCTCTGCCGTCGAGTAACGGAGCTGACTGCCGGGGATGGGCACCTGCACGGCCAGCATCTTCATTTCGCGGGGGCCGATGACCAGTTCGCCCTCGCGTGGCACACTAATCCTGCGTTTCGTGGGGCTGTTAGGATCAACGAAGGTCATCTTATAGCGTTGCTCGGCGTTGGCGTTTTCGCGCACGAAGAGCACCGCGCTCTGGCCGTTTACCCTCTCCGTGGCGCTGAGGTTGGGGTTCGTAGACTCGGCGCCGCCTTCGAGTGCTTGAGCCCGTGCCAGTACATCCCCATGCAGGCGGAGGAACTGGCAGATCCCACGGGCCGCGTAATACTTGTCCCACAGGCCGCCCGGCTCGCCAATCGGTGCAGCGTAATCGTAAGTGGTGGTGAGGGTCTTGGCGGCCCAATCGAAATTCGTTCCTCCATAACCCATGTAGTAGTTGAAGAAGGTTACTCCCTGCTCGAGTACTGTCTTGGTGAGCGTATCGATCTGCTCAGCGTTCACCCCTTCCTGGTCTACGGAAAGTTTCCCGCCAAACTGGCTGAACCAGCCTCCTTGCAATTCGGTGATGCCGAGCGGGGAGAAAGGCTCTTCCTTGCGCAGTTCAGAGAGCTTTGGAACAACCTGTTCCACGATTTTCCAGCGCGGGTAGAAATTGCACGTATCCATGATCTTGGCCATGTCGGGGTCCGAGTTCTCCCGCGCCTGCTTGGTCCAACAGGTGATGACCGACACGTCGATGCCCGCTGCCCAGACCATGTTGGCCAGGGCCCGGACGTACTCGCGCTTGTCCGCGTCGGGCATGGGAGGGCTGTAGTCGTATTCGTTCTCTACTTGCACCATGATGATGGGGCCGCCAACGGTAATCTGGTGCCGCTGAATCACCGGCAAAACCTGGTCGTACCAGTGCTGCGATGTCTTGATGCTCTCCGCATGGTTGGTGCGAAGCGGGAACCGCATCGTGGCCACCCAGTCGGGAAATCCGCCGCGCTCCCACTCCGCGCAGACATAGGGACCAGGCCGGGCGATCATGTAAAAGCCCATGTCGTGGACAAGCTTGATGAAGTCCTCAAACTCCGTCAGGTTCGACTTGCCTTTCTCCGGCTCGTGATAGTTCCAGAAGGCGTAGGTCTCAATGGTGTTGAAGCCCGCTGCCTTGAACTTTGTCAGACGGTCACGCCACAGCGCCTTGGGGCAACGCGGGTAATGGAACGCCCCGCTGGAGATGACCGTGTCTTTACGATTGATCGTGAAACAGCTTGAGTCGTAGCGGATGATGTGCGGGTTGTCGAACTCCATCTGGGCTGGCAACGCTAAGAGGGTCTCCAGGTGCGCGCCGCCAGAGCGGCCTACGCCCAGGCGGGCAATCAGTGGCGCCGCCAAAGTGGATTGCAGAAAATTCCGTCGGGATGATTTCATGAGGTTTACTCCGGTCTCGAGCCGACAACTTGTTTGGGGATGGCGAAAAATATTGACATCTCGGGCCTAGCGCCGGCGCCTGCCCCGGCCCCGCGAGGCGGGATGGGTCTTGGCGCAGCGAAGAGTGCTGCCCGGACAGCGGCGCTACTTGATGAACTGCCGCATGTGCCAGTTGGCCTCCCACATGTTGAAGAAGCCCTCCTTCATGGGGTGCTCCCTAATGAGGTCTTCGTTCAGCGAGACGCCCAAGCCGGGTCCTTCTGGCGGATAGAAGTAGCCATCTTTCGGACGCGGTGTTCCCGGCACGGCATCCACCACCCAGGTCTCCGAAAAGTCGTCGAAGCACTCCTGGATTTTGAGGTTGGTGGTGCAGAAATCGAAATGGACGCTGGCCGCCGTGCATACGGGGCCGTTGGAGTTGTGCGGCGCCATCACCATCGACCGCACATCTGCCATGGCCGCGATCTTTTTCATCTCCATGATTCCGCCCGTGTGGATGACGTCTACCTGAAGGATGTCCGGCTGCCCATTCTCAATCACTTCGCGGCACCCGTAACGCGTGAGGCAGCGTTCGCCGGTGGCCACGGGAACGTTGACGTGGTCCACAACTTTTCTCAGCGAGGGCACGTCCTCCGGCGGGCAGGGTTCTTCAATCCAGCCAGGGTTGTAAGGTTCCAGCATGCGAGCCAGCTCGATGGCCGTAGCGGCGCTGAAGCGTCCGTGCATTTCAACGAAGATCTCAATGTCCGGGCCTACCGCTTCGCGTATGGCCGCTACCAGTTCCACAGACCGGGCTTTCTCTTGGCGAGTCAATTCCAGCGAGCCTGGACCAAAGGGATCGACCTTGAGGGCTTTGTAGCCTTTTTCGAGCACCACCTGCACGCGCTTCGCGAACTCCTCCGGCTTGCGCTCCACGGTGTACCAGGCGTTGGCGTAGGCTTTGACTTTTTCGTGGCAGCGCCCGCCCAGCAGTTTCCACACGGGTTGCCCCACGGCTTTGCCCACGATGTCCCAGCAGGCGAGCTCAATCCCGCTCATTACGGTGGTGGCGATCACGCCCCCGCGCCAGAATTCGTTGCGGTACATCCTCAGCCAAAGATCTTCGATGTTAAAAGGGTCCGAGCCAATGACGTGTCGGCGTGTGGCCCCCTGAACGTATCCGAGCACACCTTCCTCGCGGTTCTGAAGCGTGCATTCGCCTATTCCAACCAGCCCCTCGTCGGTCTTGACTCTCAGAAAAATGAGGTTTCGCCAGCTCGTTCCCAGGACCAGCGGCTCGACAGCAGTGATCTTCACGGGACCATCCTCCTCACGGGAGCCTGTTTTTCCGAACGGATGCCACGGCGCTCAGCGCGCCCGCGGAAAATCAGAAGCTCTAATTTAGCTCAAATGAAGGAAGGCGGCAACGGCAGGTTGCTTCCGCTGCGCTCTTGGGGGACGAAGGCGCCGCAAAACAAAGGCCATCGCAGAAGCGCAAACAACTCGCCCTCGACTGCATTTCGCGGCGTCCCGGCGGGTGAGGGTTGCTTATCGATGGCGCCCTTGAGCAGCGGCCTTGATCTACTGATAATACTGCGCGTTCACTTCGGTGTAGTTCTTTAGGTTCTCAGGGAGTTCGTCCACCGGGAATATCGCCGAAGCCTCGCAAACCGGCACGCATGCTCCACAGTCAATGCACTCGACCGGGCTGACAAAAAGCTGCGTCGCTTCAGCAAACTTGGATTCATCCTTACGCGGGTGAATGCAGTCCACCGGACAAACCTCCACACACTTCTCATCTTTCGTACAGTCCCCTGTTATTACATAAGCCATAACACCAGACCCCTTCGACCAATTAAGATATGCGGAGTCAAGCCACGCGGCAAATGAATGGCTTATCACCACCTCCGCTCGTGCCCGTATTTTGTAACACGGGCATTATTGCTAAGCAACTTTGGCTCCAAAGCACGCGTCGTCACCCTTTGATTCTAAGCAGCTTAGCGACAAGGCAAGGCAGTGGTGAGTTAAAGGCCACAGGGCTCGGAGTAACGACGCGTGAGAAATTGAGTGAGAAAACGGGTAAAAGGTACATCGGCTACAGACTAATTGCCTGATTAGGACTCTATGGTAATCTTGTCTTGAGGAGGACCGGCTGTGAGGATCTTAGTTTTGCAACATATCTCGTGCGAGACCCCCGGTATCTATGAAGACATCCTGGTGGAGAAAGGCGCTTCGATCCACCGGGTTGAAATCGACGAAGGGCAGCAACTCCCCGATTGGCGAGGCTTCGACGCCATCATCGCGATGGGCGGCCCGATGAGCGTGAACGACAACGCCACACTTCCCTGGTTGACTGCCGAAAAGCGCTGGGTCAGGGAGGCGGTGCTCGCCGGGCAGCCCTACTGGGGCGTTTGCCTTGGAGTTCAACTCCTCGCCGCCAGCCTGGGGGCGCGTGTCTACGCGGGGCCGAAGCCTGAAGTCGGAATCATGCCGGTCTATTTGACGAGCGCAGCCCATGACGATGCCGTCTTTTCCGCACTTCCTCGTGAGCTTCTCACCTTTCAGTGGCATGGGGAAACGTTTGACTTGCCCGATGGCGCGGTCCTTCTAGCAACTTCGCCCGCCTATCCAAACCAGGCCTTTCGGTGGAAAAAGAAGGCTTATGGGATCCAGTTCCATGTGGAGATCTCGGCTGACTTGGCGAAGCAATGGTCCCAAGTGCCGGCCTACAGGGCGGCGCTCGAACGAGTGTTGGGCGTGGGTGCGGCAACGAAGGTGGTCGGTGATGTCAGCCGAGAAGAAAAGGTGTTGCACTCTTATGCCCGGAGTATGTTTGAAAACTGGCTGCACGCCTGCGGGTTCACTTAATGTCCTGAGCGGGGGGAACAGTGACCGCAGAATCCCTGGACAAAGGCTTCTGGCTGGGGGCGCCGTTTCCGATGAGAGCGATTTCCCGATGGCCCTCAACACCTTATGGAGACCGACCGACTGGTCAGAAGGTTGAACGCAAGTACTTGACCTTCCGAGCTTTCTTGACAACCCTGAGCGTCTGGCTATAATTAGACTTTTCGGTTTTTGGAGGCCGCGGTGCGGATTCGAGTGGAAGAGTTGGAACTTCACCCCATCGTGGTCTCCAAGACGTACGCTTCCGGGGCACTCGACTACCATGGAACCGACTTCCGGCAGGCTGCTCCTTTGAAGGTCGATGCGGTCGCAGAACTAGTGGGGTCGGAAATCCGCATTCGTGGGAGCCTGGGAACGCGCTTGGAGGCTTGTTGTGACCGCTGCCTGGGTTCTGTGGCCATTCCGGTCGAGCAGGAGTTCGACCTTTTCTATCGGCCCGTATGGACCATTGCCCGCGAGGAAGAAGTCGAACTTCCCGAGGATGAGCTTGGGGTCGGCTTCTTTTCCGGAGACGGAATCGAACTGGCCGATGTCGTGACAGAGCAAGTGATCCTCGCCGTGCCCATGAAGGTCGTTTGCCAAACGGATTGCCGTGGTCTTTGCCCTGTTTGTGGGGCAAACTTGAACTTTGAAAAATGCGGCTGCCTGTCCGCCAAGGAGAACTCACCCTTTTCTTCCCTGAAGGAGGCCTAGGCGGGTGAGAACCTCAGTTGGGCATCTGCCGCCAGGCGGGGTCAGTTCGGAATTCATGGTCAAGCAGTGAGAGGTGTCAGGCGGTTTTCATTCTCCCGCTAAAGGACTTTTCTGAAGAGAGTTGAGGTTCTATGCCAAATCCCAAACGACGACATTCCAAGGCACGGCGGGACCGCCGGCGAGCTCATGACTTCCTGGATGTGCACTCGCTCGCTGAGTGCCCCCACTGCCACGAGAAGAAAATGCCTCACCAGGCCTGCCCACACTGTGGTTATTACCACGGAAGGGAAGTCATTCTGGTGAAGGAATCTGCCTGAGTTGCGGCGCGACAATCCTCGGGGCACACGAACGGCGCGCATTTCTTATCCAGCACCGGCAATCCACGGAGTGAGTTGAGTTTCATGCGACGCATCGCCATTGACGCCATGGGTACAGACTCCGCGCCCGGGCCGGAGGTTGAGGGGGCAGTGCAGGCGGCGCGTGAGGGGTTCGCGGAGGTTTTGCTCGTCGGACCTCAGGATGTGCTGAAGCGCGAACTGGGCCGCCGGGATGCCCGCAACCTTCCCATCGAGCTGGTCCATGCCAGCGAGGCCGTAACCATGGAGGATGCCGCCGCCAAGGCATTTCGCCGTAAGCGGGACTCCTCCATCCGAGTGGCGGCCCGCCTGGTTCGCGAACATAAGGCGGATGGATTGATCAGTGCTGGTAACACCGGAGCGGTGATGGCCACCGCAAAGATCGTGCTGGGAACCCTCGCAGGCGTGGACCGGCCGGCCTTGGCCGCCGTCTTTCCCACCTCACAGGGGAGGGCTGCCGTGTTGCTGGACGTAGGCGCAAACGTGGACTGCAAGGCCCATCACCTGGAGCAATTCGCCGTGATGGGAGAGGTCTACTATCGCGTGATCTTTGGTATGGAGAGGCCCCGCATAGGACTGCTCTCGATTGGGGAGGAAGAACATAAAGGGAACGATCTGACCCGCGAAGCCTTTGCCCTGCTCAAGCAGCTTCCCCTGAACTTTGTCGGCAACGTGGAGGGGCGGGACCTTTACAACGGGCGTGTGGAAGTTATCGTCTGCGATGGCTTCATCGGCAACGTGGCGTTGAAGATCAGTGAGGGCTTGGTTGAGACAGTTTCGAGCCTCTTGAAAGAGGCGCTTTCAAGTACCATGTCCGCCAAGGTAGGTGCCGTCCTGTCCCGAAGGGCCTTCAAGAACTTTAAGAAGCGGGTGGACTATTCAGAGTACGGCGGGGCCACTCTGCTGGGGGTCCGGGGCGTGTGCATCATTTGCCATGGTGGCTCCAACGCGAACGCCATCAAGAACGCCATCCGCGTTGCGGCCGAGTTTGCGGAGGGCCAAGTGAACGAGAAGATTGAGGGTCACCTGGCGGCAACCGCCATCGGACATGTACAAAGCGAGCGCGGTGTTGGAGCACAAGGAACGTAACCTGCCCGCACACAGTCGGGAAACGGCTAAGGTTGGTTTGGGAGTTTCTATGGAGCCCGCGGTTGGAATATTAGGGACCGGCTCTGAGCTGCCGGAAAGAGTGCTCACCAATTTCGATCTCGAGAAGATGGTCGATACATCGGACCAGTGGATTACGGAACGAACCGGCATCAAAGAACGCCGTCAGGCTGCTCCCCATGAGACCACTTCGACGCTTTCGGTAATGGCATCAAGAAAAGCTCTGGAGATGGCGGGAATAACCCCGCAGGACCTGGACCTGGTCATTTGCTCGACCATTTCTCCGGATATGCCCCTTCCCTCTACCGCGGCGTTAATCCAGCGCGACCTCGGTGCCAGGGCGTGCTGTGCCTTCGATCTCGCGGCGGCTTGCTCAGGCTTCCTGTTTGGCATGACGGTGGCCGAACAATTCATCCGTAATGGCACGTACAAACATGTCCTGGTCATCGGCGCAGAGTTGCTTTCGCGATACGTGGACTACAAAGACCGCGAGACCTGCGTGATTTTCGGTGATGGCGTGGCGGCAGCCGTGCTCGGGCCGGTCACCCCTCCCTCAGGTATTCTGGCCTCCGACCTGCATACTGAAGGCCTGTATGCGGACCACTTGTACATTCCCGCCGGAGGTACCGCGTCTCCGGCTTCGTACGAGACTGTGGCGAGGGGCGGCCATTACATTAAGATGCGAGGAAATGAGTTGTTCAAGGTGGCGGTTCGGAACATGGAAGAGGTGTCCCGGCGGGTCCTGGAGAAGGCGCAGGTTTGCCCAAACCAGATCGACCTCTTTATCCCACACCAGGCAAACCAACGCATCACAGAGGCAGTCCGGGAGCGGCTGGGGGTGGCCCCTGAAAAGGTTTACTCGAACATCAACCGCATCGGCAACACTTCGTCGGCCTCCATCCCCATTTGCATCGACGAGTGTGTGCGTTCTGGACGGCTTAAGAAAGGCGACTTGATCCTGATGGCTGCCTTCGGAGCCGGCGTCACTTGGGGCGCTGTTTTGATGCGCTGGTGAAGCGTAGACTGAGTACGAATGGTGCCGAAAATCGCTTTCCTTTTCCCCGGTCAAGGTTCCCAGTATTCCGGCATGGGCCGCGAGCTGGCTGAAAAGTTTCCCAGCGCGCGGCGCGCCTTCGAGGCGGCCGACCAAGCGCTGAGTTTTTCCCTTTCCAAGCTCTGCTTCAAAGGGTCCGCAGAAGATTTACAGCTTACCGCGAACGCACAGCCCGCGATTCTGGCCATGTCCGTGGCTGCGGCGGAGGTCTTACGCGAGAAAGGCATCCGAGCGGATTTTGTGGCGGGTCACAGCCTGGGAGAATATTCTGCCCTCGTGGCTGCCGGCAGTCTCTCGATCGAAGAGGCAGTGCGTTTGGTGCGCAAGCGTGGCCAGTACATGCAAGAGGCTGTGCCGGTGGGCCAGGGAACCATGGCTGCCCTGCTGGGGCTCGAGGCCACCGCAGTTGAGGAAGTCTGCCACGAGGCTGCGCAGGGGGAGGTGGTTTCTCCTGCCAATTTTAATTCCCCCGGACAAGTCGTGATCGCCGGCCATACGGGGGCCGTGGCGAGGGCCGTTGCATTGGCCCGAGCGCGTGGAGCCAAGGCCGTCATGTTGAACGTCAGCGCGCCGTTTCATTGTGTCCTGATGAAACCTGTTGGGGAGCGGCTTGAAAAGGATCTTGACCTCGTGCAAATCCGCGACGCGCAGATTCCCCTTGCCAACAATGTGGACGCGGAGTTGGTCCGGTCGGCGGCTCAAGTCCGCGAGGGACTGAAACGCCAGGTCACCGCGCCTGTCCGGTGGGACCAGGCGATGCGGGTTTTGCGGCGGGAAAACGTTGAATGGTTCATCGAGGTAGGACCGGGAAAAGTACTTTCGGGTTTACTCCGGCAAATCGATCGTCAAGCCCAATGCCTGCGAGTGGAGGACGTAGCCACGTTAAACGAAGTGCTGGCGCGGCTTGACGCTGGGTAGTGTCCCAATTCGAACGTAGGGCCGCCCCTCGGGGCGGCCCAGGCCGGGGCAAGCCCCGGGCCCTACATCCCGTACTAGGGGGAGTTATGTTTAGTCTGGAAGGAAGAGTGGCGATTGTGACGGGTGGCGCACAAGGTATTGGAAGGGCCATTGCGCTTAACCTCGCGGAAGGCGGAGCCAGTATCGCTCTGACGGATACACGCGCCTCCAAGCTCGATGAGGTCGTCAGGGAGATCGAGGACAAGGGCGGGAAGGCGATGAGATTCTGTGTGGACGTTACTAACCTCGAGGCCGTGCAGAAGATGGTGGACCAGATCCTGGAAGCCTGGGGAAAGGTTGACATCCTGGTGAACAATGCCGGCATCACCAGAGATAGCCTTGTCATGCGCATGAAGATCGACGATTGGCAAGCGGTCTTGAAAACCAATTTGGACGGATCCTTCTACTGTATCCGGGCGGTTTTGCCCAGCATGGTCCGTCAGCGTTACGGGCGCATCCTCAACATTGCTTCCGTTGTCGCTCAGGCGGGAAACGTTGGACAGGCAAACTACATTTCATCGAAGGCAGGAATTATCGGCTTGACCAAAGCTGTGGCGGCGGAGGTGGCGCGCCGGAACATCACGGTCAACGCGGTGGCGCCGGGCTTTATTGCCACTTCCATGACGGAGAATCTGCCTCCCGAGGTCAAGGAGAAGATGTTGAGCCTTATCCCCATGGGACGCATGGGAACGGACTCTGAGATAGCCGCCGGGGTGCGGTTCCTGGTCTCGGAGGAGGCTCGGTATATTACCGGGCACGTCCTCAATGTAAACGGCGGGATGTTTATGGCGTGAAGAGGGAAAGTAGTACATCCTGCTACAGGCCGGTCACGGTTCGTCAAAGTCCTAGGGAGGCCGAGAGCGGGGCAGGCCCCGAAGGGGCCTTCCGTGAGTAGCCGCAGTCCCGCAGGCGCGGGACTGCGGAGAGCAGAAGCGAGGGATTTACGCCAACCCCAACGGGGTTGATCCCGCAGGCGCGGGACCCCTTCAGGGCCGGTCAGGTTTTTCCCTCCCTTCGTGGGTTTCACCCACGGCTCACGGCATGCCCCTTCGGGGCAATTGCCGCACCGTTATTTCGCCTTGCCAAAACTACGGCTATTTGCAATGTTGCACTTCGAGGACGTTGACGCAATCCTGATAGTCCGGTGTTTGTCACTTGTCACTCGCCACTTGTCACTGTTAGAATGACCGCCCGCAAGTAATCGGAGGAGGAGAGAGCGATGGCATCGCCCGAAGAGAAGGTTAAACAAATCATAGTCGAACAACTTGGTGTGGATGAATCTGAGGTCACCCCCACGGCACATTTCGTGGATGACCTGGGAGCGGATTCCCTCGACATCGTGGAACTGGTGATGGCTTTTGAAGAGGCGTTCGAGATCGAGATTCCGGATGAGGACGCTGAGAAGATTCAAACAGTGAAAGACGCGGTTGAATACATACAGGCTCACATCAAGCCCTCGAAGAACTGACCCACCCAGGGCGAGCCTCCGCAGAAGGAGTAAAGCTTGACGCGTCGAGTTGTCGTTACGGGTGTGGGATTAGTGAGCGCTGTTGGAGTCGGCACGGAGGAGACTTGGCAAAACCTCCTGGCCGGCAAGAGCGGCGTTGCGTCCATCACGCATTTTGATACGACGGGTTTCTCCGCGACCATTGCGGCGGAGGTCAAGGGCTTCGATCCACTTCAGTATGTGGAGAAGAAGGATCTGAAGAAGATGGGCCTGTTCATTCAGTTCGCCCTGGCGGCATCCCAATTCGCCATGGAACAGGCCCAACTCAAACTCACTCCGCAGCTCGCGGACCGCACGGGTGTGTACATTGGGTCAGGCATCGGAGGGTTCGACGTGATCGAGCGGGAACACACGGCGCTGATGCAAGGAGGACCTCGGAAGATTTCTCCCTTCTTCATTCCCGCAGCCATCGTCAACCTGGCCGCTGGGTTTGTATCTATCCGGTGGGGAGCCAAGGGCCCCAATTCCGCCACCTGCACGGCTTGCTCATCAAGTACCCACGCCGTGGGAGATTCCTTCAAGCTGATTCAGCGCTGCGCCGCGGACGCGATGATCTGCGGAGGCACGGAAGCTGCTATCACGCCCATGGGGGTGGGCGGGTTTGCGGCCATGCGGGCGCTCTCGACCCGCAACCACGAGCCTGCAAAAGCCAGCCGGCCCTTCGACCGCGACCGGGACGGATTCGTCATCGGTGAAGGTGCGGGCATACTCATACTGGAAGAGTTGGGCTATGCCTTGAAGCGGGGCGCGCCGATTTTGGCGGAAGTAGTGGGGTATGGCATGTCCGGCGATGCCTTCCACATCACGCAGCCGGCGGAAGATGCCGGTGGCGCCGTGCGTGCCATGCAGAGCACTCTGGCAGATGCCAACGTTCGACCGGAACAGGTGGAATACATCAACGCGCACGGCACATCCACACTTTACAACGACCGGCTGGAAACCGTGGCGATCAAGAAGGTGTTTGGTGCCCACGCCGCCAAACTGCCTGTCAGCTCGACCAAGTCGATGACCGGTCACCTGTTAGGTGGCGCGGGAGGACTGGAAGCAGGCATCACGGTGCTTGCACTTCGCGATCAAATCCTGCCTCCTACCATTAATCTCGAGAAGCCCGATCCGGAGTGTGATTTGGATTACGTCCCAAACCAATCTCGCAGAGTGCCCCTCGAGTACGCCATGTCGAACTCCTTTGGATTTGGCGGAACGAACGCTGCCTTGCTCTTCAAACGCTACCAGGGTTAGACTGTGCCCAAACTCTCGCAGGAGTTAATCAGCGCCCGTGAAAATCGTCGTTTGCCTCAAGCAGGTCCCTGCACGTGATTCCATCCTCCGCCTGAACCAGGCGGCAACCTGGATTCAGGAAGCCGATCTCAGCTTTGAAATCAACGAGCCGGACATCTATGCACTCGAGGAAGGGCTGCGCCTGAAGGAGAAGCAGGGTGGAGAAGTGGTGCTCTGTTGTCTGGGTCCCGCGCGCGCGCAAAAGGCCATCAAAGAAGCGCTCGCCAAAGGAGCTGATAGGGCCCTCCATCTGGATGACGCTGCCTTTGAGGGCCTCGATGCCTATGGCGTCGGACTCGCCTTGTCACGGGCCATTCAGGAGGAAAAGCCGGATCTCGTTTTAACCGGCCTACAGTCGGACGATTTCGGCTTCGCTCAAACCGGAGTCATACTCGCGGAGTTGCTGGGTCTGCCGCACTCCACCATCCTTATGGAAATCCAGGTGAACGGTGCGACGCTCAAGGTGAAGCGGGAGCTTGAAGGCGGCTGGTTTCAGTGGATTGAAATGCCCCTCCCTGCGTTATTGACGATCCAGTCAGGCATTAATAAGCCGCGTTACGCCACGCTCAAGGGAATCATGGCGGCAAAGACGAAGCCCATCCGGAAGTTGGCTGCAGCCGACTTGGGTTTGAGCCAGGGGGAGCTTGCGCCTCGACAGCGGGTTTTGAAGGTGTACGTGCCGGCCAAGGCGACCCAAACAGAGTTCTTGCAAGGTAGCCCCAAGGAAATTGCCGCACGCTTGGTCGATAAACTAAGGAATGAGTCTCGGGTGATTTAACTGCCAAGGAGGCTTACAATGTTTGTCCACATATGGAGAATGCGCGCACGAAAAAAGCGAACCAAAGATTACGAGAGCTTCGGACGGCAAGTGACGCTGGCAGCCCTCAAGAAAATCGATGGCTGCCAGGAGGCTTACTTTATCAAGGTCTTCGAGGCCCGCAAGCCTGAATACCTCTGGGTGGTCTTCTGGCGAGACCAAAAAGCCCTCGAAGCGGCTCGAGCCAACCCTGTCTGGCGTGAACAGAAAAGGAAATTTGAGGCGGGCAAATTCTACAAGACGATTCCACTCGAGCTGGTGTGCGAGTGCTTGGGCTCATTTGGCGGCTCACCCGCCCGAAAGCCCAAGAGGATTGCCAGGCCATCGAAGCCGAAAATGCAGCAAGAACAACCCACAGAGCCTGAGACTCCTGACGCGGGCCTTGCGGATTCGACCCCTGAAGGCGAGTAAGAAACCAGTAGCGCGGGGGCCTGCCCCGGTCCCGCGAGGTGGGGTGGGTCCCGCTCCCGCAGAGCGGGACCAAGACCCCGACAGATCGGGGCAAGTTGGGCGTGCTACCTCCACCCCGCCTCGAAAGATCGACCCTCCAATAATGATGGCGGCTCGATTTTTTGCGGTAAGCACCTAAAGGGAGGGCGGGGAAGACCGGACACACAGAGAGAGAGGGACTTCCGTGCTCGTCAGTCTTTGACCTGAGAGGCATGGGAAACGGACATGGCTGAATCGGTTCTGGTTTTCGCAGAGCAGCAAGCGGGCAAGTTAAGCCGACCCACATGGGAAGCCATGGCGGCCGGGCAGCGGCTTGCTCAGGACCTCGGTGGTTCAGTTTCTGCTGTCCTTTTGGGCCACAATGTTGCGCCCCTCGCCTCAGAACTTGCCGCCCTCGAGCTCCAGGAAGTACTGTGCGTCGATTCCCCCTTGCTCGCCGACTACACGGCGGACGCCTACGCGCACGCGCTCCGGGAGGTTGTCCAGCAACAGAAGCCTCGTTTCGTGGTTTTCAGCCACACCTACCTGGTGCGCGATTTCGCTCCAAAGCTGGCGACATCGCTGCATCAGGCGTTGGTGAGTGACTGCCTGGGCTACCGTTGTGAAGGCGAGAGGCTGATCTTCGTGCGGCAGGTTTTCCAGGGGAAATTTGCTGCCGATGTGGAGTTTGCCGGGGCGCCGCCGCATTTCGTCTCTTTCCAGGCCGCAGCCTTCCGAGAGGACTCTGTGCGACGCGGGACTGCTTCCGCCAAAATCACATGGGCCCCAACCACTCTTTCAGCAGACACCATCCGGACCAGGCCCGGTGAGCGTTTTCGTGAGGCCAAGCAGGCAGTGGATCTGTCGCAGTCGGAGATCATCGTTGCGGTAGGGCGCGGCATCAAGGCTCCTGAAAACCTTGAACTGGCCAAGAAGCTGGCGGAAGCACTGGGCGCCGAAATCGGCGCCTCCCGTCCGATCTGTGATAGCGGGTGGCTGCCGATGGACCGTCAAGTCGGCAGTTCGGGGCAGACCGTGGCCCCCAAACTGTACTTGGCACTGGGAATCTCAGGCGCCATCCAGCACATGGTGGGGATGAAGGGCTCGCATACGGTGGTGGCCATCAATAAGGACAAGGAAGCGCCGATTTTTGAGGTCGCAACTTACGGCGTTGTGGGAGATCTTTTCGAAATCGTCCCGGCTTTGACGCAGGAAATCAAGAAGCTCAAGGCCAGCTAGCACAATTTAGCCTAGTCGACTTGCGAATGCCGCGGACGCCGGATGTAGAAGCCATTCTGGCCATACGCCAGCGTACTACCGGCGTGGTTTTTGACCGCTACCGGTTACATCGAGACGAATCGATTGTCAATGGCTCTCTGGAGCGTCTTCGCAAACGTTTCCCAGGAGCAGCCGATACTCCCCGTTGCCAATTCACAACCCGCAACCGCAACATCTTCCTTTGCGGGCGGCGCTGCCATCGTGAGTGGAGCCGCGCTTCGCATCTGTTGGAGTGTCTGCGCAAGATACTGCGTGCGCACGAAGTACTGTCTTGTGCCCGGCTGCTGCCACAGCGAAAAGATGAGCGCGCCTCCGGGCGGCGTGTCGTCCGGCTGATACCCTGGCAAGTGCCAGGAAAGGCCGAGCATGCCGGAAAGATTCGACAGGTTTGTGTCGTGGCCCGACAAGATCAAGACCGCGGCTCCCGGACGGCCCAGCGCTCCCGGCACTGCCTTCCCGGTTGCCGCCTGCTCCATCGACCGCAACACATGATCCAGAAGGTTGGAACCCCTTGCCCGTGCGAGATAGAGGGTGCGCCGCGTTAGATCGTCATACGCCGCATGCAGTTCGAGGACGCGGAACAGGACATCCGCGTCGAGGCGGCCCCAGCCGAGATCTTTCCCCTGCATGCCATCAGTGTATTCGAGCAACAGATCCTCACTGAGGGTCGACGCAACACTCAACTGTTCATTTAGTTGCACGGACTTTCCAGTTATGGAAACACTGATCTCCTCCGGAAGTTTGATCAGTTTCTTCGGTGCGCTTCCTCCTCCCGCCAACACAAACTGAAGTGCCTCGAAAGCGGCTCGATGCAAATCCAAGAAGTGCTCTGGATGGTCCCCCAGACGCTCCCGCACAGCCTTTGCGGCGATTTCCCAATCCGGCTTCGCGATGCCGGCCGAGATGGGGTCGAAAAGCGCGTCCCGGCTGCCCTCCGGCTCCGAATGGACGGCGACTGGGCAGCCAGGCAACAAAGTCTCCGCCAGAGCGCGCCCGGTCTCGATCGTACGCTGGTCCGTGTCCGCATGAACATAGATTCGTCCCACGTCTCCACATCCCTGTTGACTCAGCAGACGCTCGCCCGACAGCCACTCCCGGTAGTAGGCCCCCATGAGCTTCATGAGGGCTCTGCCATGCGGCGTAAGGTTGCCCGGAGGAACGCCCCATTCCGGCCACGCCTCGGCCGCGTACTGATTGAGGCGCTCGGAGTTCCAGGTTGGTGAGCGCACTCCGTGCCGGCTGATGATGACCAGGTAACGCAGTTGCGGAGGTGGGGCGGCGCCGGCGGCTACAATGCCGACGCCCACCGCCCACGCCGCCGTGAGCAATGCCGCCGCTCGTAGACGTTTCAACACAACTTCACGATTCAGTCCAAACATTCAGCACCCGCCCGCATCGCGAACAAAACGCTCACCACAGAGCGCACAGAGACCACAGAGAAAAGTCCTTTTTTATCCGCGTCTGTTCTCCGTGACCTCTGTGGCCTCTGTGGTTGACGGTCTCTATCGGCCATAAACCAAAACGCGGAACGTTCCCGGAACGGCCCTCTGCTGCGGACGCGGTTGGCCTGCGGCCGAGGTTGCAGGGGGACCAAAATCTGCGGTGTCCAGAAATAGGTTGTGTGTCTTGGTATCGAGCCCCATGGTCTTGGCACCGAACTCGGTCTTGACCGTCTCAACCTCGCTGAACTTGTCAGGTGAGTCTTCGTGGAAGATATGGATCATACCCTCGCGGGTTGAGCAGAAGATCATGCCTGTTTCAGGTTCATAAGCGGCGGCATCCACGCCCGCCGAGATTGGGAACGATTGGATAACCTTTCCGCTGTCGGCGTCCATCGCTACGAGCATTTGCGGGTTGCGGCCGGCGCTGAACAGCCGCCGGTGCTTCGTGTCCATCGCGAGGGCCGTGGGCCTTCCGGCGGGGGCAACCGGCCGACGCGATTTGATGGTGAGCGCGAGGGAATCAATGGCAACTACCTCGTTCTTGTCTTCCATATTGACGTAAACAGTTCCCCTCCCGTCGGCGACGGCGAATTCAGGAGCTCCACCCAGCTTGATGGTCCCTACCACGGCGCCACTCTTGGCATCGATCACCGTGGAACTGTTGGGGTCTCCATTCATGGCAAAGACGCGCTTGGAGGCAGGATCGTAAACAACGGAGTCGGCGTCGTTGTCGGCCTTCGCCTCGCCGGTCACCTTGAGGGTCTTGAGATCGAAAAAGATCACTTTTCCCTGGGCTCCGTCGGTGATAAATCCCCGCCCGAACTCGCTGGCGATGGCAACTCCGTGGTCCTGTTTCAAGCCCGTGATGTTGCCGATGAGGCGGCCGTTGTCGGCGTCGATGACTTTAATCTCCGTCCCATGCGACAGGTAGACGCGACGCGCCGAGGGGTCGACCGTAATATAGTCGAAATACTCCCGGGTACTACCCTCTGCTGGACCGAAAGTGTATTTGCTGAGCAGGTGATAACTGCCTGTCGCCGCTAGGGCAAGAGCAAAAGCGCTGAGCAGGACAAAAGACACGCTAGGGGCAAGACGTCTGAGGCCAGATGACAGGTTCATATGAAACCCTCCCTTTAATTGACGGCCGGGGTTAAGCTTTCTTAATCAACCCCTGGTTGGGTCCGTATTATAACCCCCTTCGGTGGCATCCGCGCCGGTGGCGCCGACGGCTACAATGCCGGCACCGACCGCCCACGCCGCCGCGAACCAAACCACTGTTCGGAAACGTCTCAACACGATCCTCCGATTATAGCGATAAATGACGAACCGGCGCCGGAGAAAACGGTGTTTCCGGCGCCGGCCGCATCGTTTGGGTGCGACAGATGATGCAGTCTCCGCTAGAAGGTCAGCTTCAACGCGAATTCCAACTGCCGGGGAGTTCCTGAGCCTGTGTTATCGGGCGCAAAGCTGTCGTTGTTGCTGTTGAAGTTCACGGTTGTATTAATCTGGCCGAAGTTGTTGCTGGAAATATCGATGGTCGGATCAGCGTACTGGTCGTGATTGAACGCGTTGAAGGCTTGCGCGACGATCTGCAAGCTGAACCGCTCGCTGATCCTGGCCGTCTTGCTTAGCGAGATGTCCGTCTGCCAGGTGATCGGGGCGCGGATGAGTCCTCGTCCTGCGCTCCCCCAGGCGAAGTCTGCCGGTACGGCGAAAGGGCTGACCGGCGTACCGTCCGCGAGGTAGGTCTCGCTGATCCAGTTATTGGGGTTCTGGTTGGCTGGGATCAACGGGACGCCGGGAGCCAAGTCGGGCCGCTGGTCGGAGCTCGAATTGCCATCGAGCAGGGAGCTTGAAGAGCGATCCACCGTAACGGTGAGCGGGTGTCCGGTATGGAACGTTTGGATGCCGCTCAGTTGCCAGCCGCCCAGGACCTTACCGGCGAGGCCATCTCCAGCGAGGAAGCGTTTGCCGGGGCCGAAGGGCAGATCGTAGACCGAACTCACCACCAGGTTGTGGCGAATGTCATAGACGCTGGGGCCGCGGTCGCACAGGCGGCAGTTGGCGTTCTCGGGCGCATTGGACTCACCGCCGCCGATCGAGCCGTCGTTGATGGAGTGTGACCACATGTAGTTGGTGGCGAACTGCCAGCCAGCGGTCAGGTGCCGTTGCAGGGAGATCTGAAGGGCGTTGAAGGTGCTGTTGCCGTCGTTGTGCTTGATGTCCACCTCTCCCACTCCGGCGAGCTGACGAGTGCAGATTCCGGCTTGGCGCTCAGCTAGGGTGTTATCGCAGAGGTTGATGTAGTTCCGGGCGAAAAGGCGGTGGCCAACCGTTCCGAAATAACCCGTTTGAAGAACGAACTCGTGAGGCAGCGACTGCTGAACGGAGAGCCCCCACTCTTCAGCGTAGAGGTCGCGGCGGCTGCGATCCAAAGCACGTGGTGTCCGGCCGGTGGTCGAGGCCAGGGGAATGAAGGGAGCGATGGAATAACTAAGGTTCGCCACGTCGGACGAGGTCAGCGAGATCGCGTCGGCATTGCTTTCGAGGCCCGCGTTGAGATCGTCGTTCTGGCCAGCGCCGCTGTAGATGCCGTAACCGGCGCGAATCACCGTCTTGTCGTGGAAGCGTGTCGGCGACCAGGCAATGCTGAGGCGTGGGTCAAAGTTGCGATAGTCGGGAAAGAAGAACGCGCTTCCTTGGGGGCAAATTCCCGGATCATTGGGAACCGCGCTGGCGCAGCGCTGGATATCGAAGATGCGGCTGCGGCCGTGCGACTCCGTGATGGGCGCGTAGTATTCCCAGCGCAGGCCCATATTCAGGGTGAAGTTGGGACGGAGTTTCCATTGGTCCTGGAAATAGGGAAGGATGAAAGTATGCCGCAGGCCCATGCTCCACCAGCCGCCCTTGAGGGTGAAGCTGTTGAGCTGGTCGTTGATCAGGTTAGCGTCGCCGTTGCCGGTGAAGTCTAACCCGTATTCTTCGTCTGACCCTGATTCAGCCAGATGCGCCGGACTTCGCCGCCCAGCTTGAAGGTGTGTCGCCCGTGTTGAATGGTGAGATTGTCGATGTATCCGAAGGTCGTGCCCACCTCGTGGTCAGTGCTGTTGTTGTTCAGCCCCTCGAAATTGTCGGTGCTCACCGAGTAATTCTGGCTGAAGGCGCCCACCTGCGGATTGTGGAAGGGGGCGCGGTTGAGGCCGAACTTCACTTCATTGAACACGTTGGGCAAGAAGGTGTGGGTAAGGCTGAGCGCGTAATTTTGGGGATGGGTGTTGATCTGCTGCAGGTCGAAGAGGTTGTTCAGTGGCGCCGTGGTAAAAGAGTTATCGTAGACGCCGCGGAGATAGAACTGGGTCTTATCGCTGAACTTGTGGTCGACGCGGAACATGGTGCTATCCTCGCGGATCTGAATCGCTCCCAGGTGCGTGTATTCGTCGATGTCCTGGCAGGGCGGCCCCGGGTTGAAAGTGCAAGTAGAGACCTGCCCGGCGGGAAAGGCTTGCACAATGGGCGCCATTTGGGGCGATGTCACCATGATCTGGGCGTCAAGTGAAGCGCTGGGAACGAAGGCGTGCTGCGTCTGGCCTCGAAACTGGCGGATGCCCTCGTAGTTGACGAAAAAGAAAGTCTGGTCCTTAGCGATTGGCCCGCCGAAGCTGCCGCCGAACTGGTTCAGCCGGAAGGGAGGAACCTTGGTGGGACCTGTCACGGTAGGGTCCGGATCAATGTCCAGGAAGGAACGCGAGTCCAAGGCGCTGTTGCGCAGGAACTCGAACAAGTCGCCGTGAAATTGGTTAGTGCCTGACTTGGTCACGATGTCGACCTGGCCGCCGGCCCCGGCGCCGTACTCCGCATCGTAGAGCGCCGAGTTCACGCGGTACTCATCGACGGCGTCCTCTGATACCTGAAGGCGTGTGGTCGACTTCTGGGCTTGTTCCTGGATGCCGGTGGCGTCGACACCATCGAACATGTAATTGTTGTCGTCGCGGGCGCGGCCGGCAAAGCGAATGGTGCGCTGGTTGCCACCGCCGTCGTCGATGGCGCCTGGGGCTAGAACCAGCAGGTTGGCCCAGTTGCGGCCATTTACAGGAAGGTCTTCAATGGCGGCGCCTCCTACGACGCCGGCCATCTCCGCCGAGTTGCGGTCGAGCAGAGGCGCCGTGGACTTCACTTCCACGGTCGTGGCTTGGGCCGCGACCTTCATCCGGGCGTCCAGGGTCAGCATCTGGCCGACCCGAACGACCACTCCCTCATTGCGGACAGTTTCAAAGCCGTCACGAGAAAAGACAATCGTGTACCCTCCGACAGGGAGCGCGGGGATCGCATAGATGCCTTGCTGATTCGTGACCACCTCCCTCCCCGTACCGGTTTCCGTGGACACAGCCCTAACCCTCACACCGGGAATCACGGCGCCGGACGGATCAGTCACAGTTCCATTCAGGCTGGCGCGATCGATCTGGGCGAACAATGAAGGTAGGGAGAATGACAGAATCAAGAGGCTTAGGATAAGTTTGTGGCGAGAATGCATGGTGCTCCTTTCATCATCAAGAGGCCTGGAGTTGTAACTCCGGCCCACGCGGCGGGCGTGTCACCGAAAACGTCGGCCACATCTGCCTCGCAAACCGCCGCCAGCGATACATGCTGTGTTGGCGTGGTCCGACTCTCTCAAGACTATTAAGCGCTGAGAGGATGAAATGGGCATCACGCTTGTGTTACGGGGTGATTAATTCACGCAACGCGGTGACACGCCGGAAAGATTCTCCGCGCGTCGCGGGAGACCGGGTCCCATCCGGAACCGGACCTCGACGCGTGCTATGGGATGTGTTGCAATTGCGGATCTGGTAGGGTGGCCTTTTTCTTGGGCGCCGCCTTTTTGACGACACACAAGTAACCAGGCGCCAAGTCTCGTGGATGCGTGATGAAGACAGTGGTGTCCGCAGAGGCTGGTGTATCCAAGAGCCCCGCTTCAGTTTAATAGAGCAGCTTGAGGGAGACCTGGATCTGGCGCGAGGGCCCGGCGGTTTGGCTGATGATGCCGAAGCCCGAGCCGACCACGACGTTGGAAGGCAGTCCAAAGTTAACGAGGTTAAAAACATTGAAAAACTCGGCGCGAAACTGCAGCGCGATGGGTTCGCCCCTACTGCGGTGGGCAAACTCCGTGTGCGTGATATCAAAGATGGAGGGGCCTTTTTCAGCACCGGGATTGCGCGGACCCTGCGGCGGCGTCTGGAGGATGGTGTTCGTGCCCGAACCAAACAACCCTGGCAATGGGGTACTTGAATCGTCGAGCGATTTCGACCAGGTATAGTTCGCCTGGAAACCCAGGCCTGCTCGGGGAGAGGTCTTGGACAAGGCAGCTTGGAGGGAATGGAAGGTGGAATGGGAACGCGTGGTCATGAGGCTAATGGGGCCAACCCCGCCCATACGATTGCCAGCAGAGGCAGTCAGGCGTATGCTATCGGTCGGTCGAGGTCTGAAAACGGAAATGTTGGATAACAGCAAGAGGCGGACAGCCCTATCTGACCTCGCCACGTCAGAATCTCGTGTTGCGGAGGAGGCTGGGCGTAATTCTGCTGAGGAGCGTTACGATGCGATGGCGCAGTTTGAACGTGCTGCTAGGTTTCATACTGAGCTTTGCCTTTGCAGGCCTGCTTTACGGCCAACGCGCCGGTCGCGGCATCATCACGGGACTCGTGTCTGGCCCCGCGGGTGCTGCTGTTCCCGACGCTACTGTGACAGTTACTGGCGAAGTGAGTGCCTTTAAGTTTGTCGTCAACACCTCAAGCGACGGCAACTACGGAACACCTCTACTGGACCTGGGCACGTACACGGTGCAAGTGGAGAAAACCGGTTTCAAGACTTACATCCGCAAGGGAATTGAGATCACCAGCGGCATCGAGTATCGGCAAGATGTGATCCTCGAACTCGGCGCCGTAACCCAAACCGTGGAGGTGAAGGCGGCATCGGAAATGATCAACGTGCAGACCGCTGACATCGGCCACACCCTCAACCAGAGGTATTACCAGGACCTTCCTGTGGTCATGGGGACGGACGTTCGCCTGGCAGAGAGCATGCTAGCGGCGCAGCCGGGCTACACTCCCGTGGAGCCAAACGGCGACCCGATGTTTCGTGGCAGCGCGTTCAACTCGCGCATTAACGGCGGCCAGACCATGTCGGTAGAAAGCTATATCGACGGCGCGGCTTTCGGCTATGCCAATGGCCACAACGAAACCCAGGAAAGCAGCCCACCCATTGAAGCCATTGCCGAAATGCGAGTCGATACCGGCACCTTCTCGGCCCAGTACGGCCACACCAGCGGCGGCTTTATCGAGTACACCACCAAGTCGGGCACGAATCAATTTCACGGAAGCGTGTACGAGTATATGGGCAACAAGGTGCTCAACGCTCGTGATTTCTTCGCCCCTTCCCGCGTACCTTTCCAGAACAATTCCTACGGTGTCATGGCAGGCGGGCCGGTCGTGATCCCGCACCTTTACAACGGCAAGAACCGAACTTACATCTTCGGCAATCTGGACATGACGAACCTCAGAACCGGCGTGGGGGTCAACTTTGACGAGACGGTCCCAAGCGCTCTGGAGAAGGCAGGCGATTTCAGCGAGCTTCTCAGCTATGGGGCGGGGGCCGGAACCCAATCTGCGACTTGCGGAGCGAGCGGGAGCTCGGCCTGCGTCGATGCTCTGGGGCGGCCCATCGACAATGGCCAAATCTATGACCCCTCCAGTATACGGATGGTCACGAAGGGCGCCGTGGATCCTGTTACGGGCATAACCGCTATTGCCACGGCGGAAGTTCGTGATCCGATCCCAGGCAATATCATTTCTAATGCTCCCACCGCTCATGCCCTGCTTAGCGCGGTAGGTGCCAAGGTTAATGCGCTCCAGCCAAGTGGGCAGAAGCCGGGGATTGCGTACAACGCTCTCGGAACCGCCTACGGAGACCCCAACGGGCGGCTCGATCCCAAGACGTTTCTGCTGCGCGTTGACCATCAACTCAAACCCAACCTCAAGATGTACACCACCTGGTATCAAAACTCGCGGCCTGCTATCCGCAACTGCGCTGGACCACAGGGATGCAACACGCAATATAATGCAGAATCGGACCCGCAGGCCAACACCACATACATCGGACCTGGTTTCTACCAGCGCGTCTCCGTGCGGAATCTCCATCAACAATTCGACTGGGTGATCCGCCCGAATCTGTTCAACCACGCAACGGTCGCGTATGACCGTTGGTATATGGGCAGTTATGGCTTGTCCGATGGCGTGGGCTGGATTCAGGATTTGGGGCTCGAGGAAAGCAATGGGAACTACATTCCAACCTACGGCCCCAATGGCAAGTCAGGGGCTTTCCCGACCATAAACTGGAACAGTGGTTGGGCTCCGGGAGTATCTTCGGACGGCAACGGCGTGATCAGAGGGTTCGAGACGACCAACCGCTGGCAGTTCCTGGACGACCTCTCCTGGATCAAAGGCAAGCACACGCTCAAGATAGGCGCTGAGTACCGGCACCACCAGATCCCGCAAGACGGATGGAATCGGGCAGTAACCGGTACCTGGAATTTCGATCCAGCCGAAACTGCTGGCATCGATTCGGCCGGGAGTCTCAAGAGCGGCGTCTCGGGCGATTCTTATGCTTCGATGCTTTTAGGCCAAGTGGACAGTGCAAATTTCGTGGCCTTCCAGCCGGGGACTTGGCGCGAAGTTTATACGGCCGCGTTTATCAACGACGGGATCAAGGTAACCCCCAAGTTGAGTGTGACCATTGGTCTGCGGTACGACTACCTGTTCCCGAGGACGGAGGCGCACGACCGTTATTCCACCTTCAGTCCTACAACCCCGAATCCTGAGGCGAGTGACATCCCCGGCGCTATGCTCTTCGCCGGCACCGGCCGGGGGCGCACGGGCAGTAGGACCTTCGAGACCCCCTTGAAGAACGACTGGGGGCCACGCCTCGGCTTGGCTTACCGAATTACCAAGAAGGACGTTATCCGGGCTGGGTACGGAATGTATTATTCGGGCGTGTCCTTCAACTATAGTGGGCCCGGAGGGTACCCCGACGTGGGCATCGGAGCTACCTATCCCACGGCGGCTAACCTGACCGCGGGACTTTACCCCGCTTTCTATTGGGATGGTGGGGGTACTTGCCCCAGCTACCTGACAGGCACCGGTACGGGTTGCGGCTTCCCCGTATCGCACGTCATTCTGCCACCTGAGATCGGCCCCTCAATCGTTAATGGCGAAAATGCCAGGGGTGTCCACCCGGATAGCCTCAACTTGCCCCGATATCAGAACTGGTCTTTCACCTACGAGCGCCAGCTCACTGCCAACAGCACCTTTTCGATTGCGTACGTCGGCAACCGCGGAACCCGCCTGCCCATGAACGGCAACGGACTAGGGCCGGGTACGAACATGGGTTACCCCACCTACCTGTCCTACGGGGCCACCGCGCTGAGCTCTGACATCACCTCAGCAACAGCACAGGCTCTCCCCGCGGTTGAGGCAATGCCTATGTACGGCGGCCTTCATTTACCCTTCGCGTCGTACACCGGCAACGTGGCCCAGGCCCTGCGACCATTCCCGCAATATACAAGCGTCACCTGGCGCAGTGGTTTCCCAGGCGGCTTCAGCGACTACAACGCGCTCCAGACGCAGTATGAAAGGCGCTTCTCGGCCGGACTGCAACTGCGGGTGGCTTACACTTGGTCCAAACTCATCAACAACGGCGCGGAGAACGCTCTGATCTGGAGCGCCCCGGTTCAGAACCCGGTGAACGTCGCCGCCGAACGCGGCCTAAGTGGGGATGATGTTCCACACACGCTGGTCCTGTCTTACACCTATGCCTTGCCCTTCGGGAAGGGCCAGCATTGGGTTAACCAAGGCGGGGTGGCCAACCAAGTGATCGGTGGCTGGCATTTCGCTGGGATTCAACGCTACAATAGTGGGCGGCCAGTCAACGTCACTATGGCGGACGATGTGGCTAGCTTTATATGGAACACTCAGAAGCGTCCCAACTATTTGGGCGGTGGCTGCTGGAAAGGTGGGAGTTTCGACCCCGCAGTGGATACCTACCTCCAGCCTAGCGGTTGGGCAGATCCGGGCGACCTCGTACTCGGCAATGCCGCGCGGACTGGTCCCTGCCGCGACTTCCCTGCGTTTAATGAGGATTTCAACCTCTTCAAAGAATTCCCCATCAGACACGAGCACGTCAAACTCCGGTTTGAGACGCAGTTTGGCAACGCCTTGAACCGGCATTTCCTCTGCAACCCTTCTAACACCGGCCCGACCTCCACGTGGGGCGCTCCCCGCTTCGGAACGGTGGTCGATCAGTGCAACCAGCCGAGGCACGTTGACTTCGGGTTCAAACTCTATTGGTAGATTGACATAAGATTTACTCCTCTTAATAGAGCAGCTTGAGGGAAACCTGGATCTGGCGCGAGGGCCCGGCGGTTTGGCTGATGATGCCGAAGCCCGAGCCGACCACGACGTTGGAAGGAAGTCCAAAGTTAACGAGGTTAAAAACATTGAAAAACTCGGCGCGAAACTGCAGCGTGATAGGTTCGGTACCACGGCGGGGGGCAAGCTCCGTATCCTTGGTCAGCGCCACGTCGAAATTGTGCAAACCGGGCCCCCGAAAGGTATCGCGACCAAGCATCCCGAACCTGCCCTGGTTGGGACCTGTCCCTCCCAGCAGATGGATGGGGATGGAAAAGAACGACGGGTTCGCGTCGCCGAGGCCGAAATAGTCCTCGCGAATTTTGCGGCGGGTGGAGAAAACCGGGTGCCCCACTTGGTCGGGCCGGTCGGCGCTGTTCACGCCCATGCCGGTTTGTTGCACCCCCGAGTAAACCGAGAAGGGAAGGCCGCTGGCGAGCGCTGTGATGTTCAGGAATTGCCAGCCGGAAGTCACCTTCCGCCCCAGTGGCCGCAAGAAGCCAACGCGGTCGAAGGGCAGTTGCTGGATGAGGCTGAGGGAAAACGCCTGCGTGATGTCGAAAATGGAGAGGCCTTTTTCAGCACCGGGATTGCGCGGGTCCTGCGGCGGCGTCTGGAGGATGGTGTTCGTGCCCGAGCCAAAGAACCCTGGCGCTGGGGTACTTGAATCGTCGAGCGATTTCGACCAGGCGTAGTTGGCCTGGAAACCCAGGCCGGCACGGGGAGAGGTCTTGGACAGGCCGGCCTGGAGGGAATGGAAGGTGGAATGAGAGCGCGTGCCCATGAGGGTGACGGGACCAACCCCGCCCACCGCTTGCCCCGTCGCGTCAAAACGCGTAAAGGGCGCGAACCCGGCGGTGGCGCCACCGTAGCCATTGACATTAACCAGGTCGGCAAGTTTCACCCCGGCTGTCCCCACGTAGGAGGCGCTGAACTTCAAATCTCCGAATTCGTGCTCCAGGCCCGCCGTGTAGGTCTCGATGTAGCCGTTTCGGAAATCCTGGGCCATGCCGACCAGCGGGTAGGGACGAAACGGCTGTCCGGGGGCTTCTGCGGCCAAATCCTCGGCCAATCGCACCACGTCAAGTTCGGTATTGGGGGCCACGTTATCGCTGGGCTGGCCGGGCGGAAATACGGGCTGCCCCTCGGCAGTGAGCATCACCGGGATCTTCAGGGGAGTTACCTTGTTCTCGAAGGGGACCGGCGTTCCGGGCAGGGCAACGACAAGCGGAATGACCACAAACGGAGTGCCGCCCGTCAGCATGTTGTCCATCCAGAGATTCACCAGCACGGTGGTGATGGCCCCTGCGGCGTGGAGAACGGTCTTACCGGTGGCATTCCAGTCGAGTGACAGTCGCGGTCCCCAGCCGTGCCAATCGAAGCTGTAGGGCGGTTGTGGGTTTGCCAAGAACTTGAGTTGTGCATCGGAATCCCAGGAACGGGCGGAACTCCCGTCAGGCCGGACAAAGATGGGGCTTGCGGTAAGTCTGTGGCCGGCATGAATGGGAGTCGTCACTTCGTAGCGCAGGCCGTAGTTGAACATCAGCCGAGGAGAAATCTTCCAGGCATCCTGAAAGAAGAAATCGTAGGCCTCACGCCGTACCGCTACTTCTCCGATGTGGGTTCCCTGAGCAAACATGGGTGGAGCGACGGAGATCGTATAAGAGTGCGGAGCGCCGGTCAGGAAGCTGGTCAGCGTATCCGGCAGTTGGTCTCCGATGTGGATATCGTGCTGGCCGCTCGAGGAAGGTATGTCCTCGGGCGCGTAGGAGGGCCCGCCCCCGAACGTATAGGCGCCATTGGGGTTCATCCCAAAAAGCGTTGTGTCGCGGTTGAAGCGAGCTTCGGCGCCCCACTTGAAAGTGTGCTTGCCATCCACGTAGGTGAAATTCTGGCGGGCCTGGAAGAGGTTTCCAAAAGCCGCCATGAGGGACCCCGCCGCGGAGTTGAACGATTCGTACAAACCGTCGGCAAAGTTCATTCCGGGCTGGGTCAGATTGAGCGGGGGATAATTGGGGGTAGCGCGAATGAACCCGAAGGACGACTCCGAGGTCATCTTCGGCGAGACACTTCTGGTGTAGGTCAACCCGAGGTTGCGCTCGTGGTTGAAAAAGGTCTCCCCAAAGCTGGGGTCAAGAGCCGTCTGAGCGGGATTGGTGGTAGGTCCGGTGAGGTTGTCGAAATTGAAGCGCGCGAAGAATTGGGCCTTGTCCGAAATGCGGTGGTCAATGCGGATTGAAAACTGGTCGCTGTTGGTCACGACCTTGGAAGAAATAGCGTAAGTGCGCGCGCCGTAGGCTCCCTGGGGATCGTCCGGCAAGGGGTAACCCGCCAGCACTTGAGCAATCTGGGGATTGACCGGAACCACCAGCGTGTCGCCGGGGTAAGCGGTAGTGTCGAAACCCTGGCGTTCGGCGAGCGTGGGGACCGGAAAGACCTGGGTGGTTCCCAGCACCTGACGGAAACCCTGGTACTGGCCGAAATAAAAGGTTCGACCGCGGCCGTCGTAAAGGCCGGGCAAGACCACCGGCCCTCCGTTAGTGAATCCGAACTCATTGCGGGTGAAGGGTGGAATGCGCCCGGGCTGAGCCAGGGAGCGCCGATCAAAGAAGTTGCGCGCATCAAAGGCGGCGTTGCGCACGAACGAGAACGCCGCCCCGTGGATCGCGGAAGTACCTGACTTGGTGATTACGTCAGTGTAAGACGCTGCTCCTGCGCCGATCTCCGCCGGCATCACCCCCGAGTTCGAACGAATCTCCTGGATTGCCTCCACATTAAAGTTCGAGAAGGTGGCGCCGCTCATTTCGGGGTCGCTGACGAAGATGCCATCCATGGCGAAGACCGCAGTGGTGCCCCGCTGGCCGTTGACGGCAAACTGTTGGGTGAAGTTTGAGGAGCCGTTGGTGTCGGTCTGGGTGCCGCCTGCGAGCATAAGCAGTTGGCTGAAGTCACGTTTGTTGAGCGGCAGGCTGGAGACTTCTTTGCTGGATAACCTCTCCCCGCCGCTTCCTCGCGGGCCGGCGGTAGCAGCCTGGTTGGGCCCGGTTGCTCCTGCCGACGGGCTCGAACCCGGATGTCCATTGGCGCGCAGGACCAGCCGCCGGCCATCCGTCGAGATTTCGAGCGCCATCGTAACCTTTTCGCCTTCGCGGATTTCCAGGGGCCGCTCGCTTCTCGGAGCTTCTTGCTGCCAATGTACCGAGACGTAATAACTGCCGGCTGATATGGCGTCAAAAGCGAAGGCGCCGTTCGAGTCGGCGGTGGCGTAAACAACACGGTTGCCCTCGACGGCTCGCAGTTCGACCTGCGCGCCGGGCAACGCGTTCCCTTGAGCGTTGCGGATGGCGCCGTGCCAGGAGGCCGTTTGCGGCGCGGCATAAACCGTCCCCAGAAACATAGCCAGCAGCAAACTGGCCGCATACATCCGGAGGCGTGTAATTGTTTTGGTCGATCGAGCCATCATATGCGGGCTCAGGATGAAAGGCGACTCCAGCTTCGGAATCCGGGTGGGTGGCATCCATCAGGGCGGCGCAGGATGCAGCGGCCCGCCTTCAGGCGTGCGCGTCGGCGTCGCCGGTGGGACTGTGCACATACTCCCAGCCGAAGCGTCCTTTGATACAGAGGTTCCCCCTTGTGATGTCGTGGTCCAAGGGCGAAGTGGCTTTGACGATCCTGTTATCTTGAACGTGAAGTCTAATAGTGCACCCCACCCCGCAGTAAGGGCAGATAGTATCGGTGCTGGTCTGCCTCGATTCATCCCATGTTCCGGCTTGCCGCATTTCATATTCACTCGAAAATATGAGCGCCCCCGTGGGGCACACTCCGATGCAGTTGCCGCAGTATACACAGGCGGACTCCGGTAACGGCACAGCATATTCAGTCGAAATGCGCGCCTCGAAGCCCCTGCCGGCGACGGCAATGGCAAACGTGTTCTGAGCTTCCGTGCCACAGGCCTGTACGCACTTATAGCAAAGAATGCACTTGCTGTAGTCGCGCACGTAGAGCTCGTTGTCGATCTTGACCGGCTGCGCCACTGTAGCGGCATGCGATCCATCGGTCGGGGTGCGGCACCCCGGGAGCGCCGCATCCCGATCAGCCCGCGGCGCAGCGCAAGGACCGAATCTCTCCGGATGAGCGCCGTACTGGACCATATACGCTTGGATCTGCGGCGCCGTCGAGATGTCGATGGACGAGCCCAAGAACTCCAGGACCAGCCGTCGACTGAGCCACACCCGCTCCGTGTCCGTTCTCACTACCATCCCCGGCTCCACTTTGCGCGAACAGGCAGGGACAAGCGGACGCGATCCCTCGACCTCGACCACGCAGATTCGGCACACATTGACCGGGGGGAGAGTCTCAAGAAAGCAGAGAGTCGGCATGTCGATCCCAAGCTGTCGAGTCGCTTCGAGAAGTGTCGTTCCTTCAGGAACCGAAACTTTGCGGCCGTCGATGGTAAGGTCCACCCTTTTCCGCCGCGGAGCAAGTGGGATCACCGGTAGCGGACCGGGCGGCATAGGCATGATACCCGGCATAGGATGAGGTGGAAGGGCGGACGGCTTCGTATCCTGCCTTTGTTGGTCGCTCATGGGGTTTGCTCCTTGAATCCTTTGAAAGCGCTAAGGGGCTGTCACGAAATAACTGTTACATCGTCAGCTTCTTGACCCCCTCACCCGGTCCCACGGGGCGGGACCACCCTCTCCCCCAAGGGGGAGAGGGCACTAAATTCGAATATTCCATGACAACGTCTAAGGGGTCGGCTGCTGGAACAATTGCCAGCGGCGCAAAGCTGACTCGACAGCGCTGGAAGCCGTTTGCCCTAATCCGCAAATCGAGCTGTCCCGCATCACCTGCCCTATCTCACTCAAGCGCAAGAGCTCTTCATCCACCGAGCCGAGCGGATGGCCGCTGCTCAGGCGCTCGAGCGCCTCCTCCTGCCTTACGGCGCCGATGCGGCAAGGAACGCACTGGCCGCAAGATTCATCGCGGAAGAATGCTGCGATGCGCAGCAGGATCTTCCGCAGGTCGATGCTATCATCAAACAACATAATTACGCCGGAGCCGAGCGCGGCGCCGATGGCCCGTGTGCCCTCAAAGGTGAGCGGCGTGTCGAGTTCTTGCGGCGACACCACGGTGCCCGCCGCGCCACCCAGCAGCACGGCCTGAAGACGCCCGCTCCCAGCGACTCCCCCGGCGAGTTCGATCATTTCCCTCAGAGTTGTCCCGAAGGGGGCCTCATACACACCTGGTCGGACTACGTGGCCCGAGACGCAAAAGAGCTTGGAGCCCGTCGACCCGAGTGTGCCCACCGCCGCGAACCCTTCACTACCTTCCCGCACGATCTCGAGTACATTGATCAGCGTCTCGACGTTGTTCACCACAGTGGGTTTTCCGAACAGTCCTGCCTGGGTCGGGAAGGGTGGCTTGCTGCGGGGTTCCCCCCTGTAACCCTCGATGGAATTAAAAAGCGCGGTCTCTTCTCCGCAGATGTAGGCTCCAGCGCCCTTGTACATCTGAATGTCGAAACGAAGGCCCTGGCCGAGAATATTGCTGCCCAGGAAGCCTCGGCGGTGGGCAATCTCGATGGCCTGTGACAGCCGCTCGGCGGCCAGGGGATATTCGCCTCGGACATAGAGGAAGCTTTGCTCGCAGCCGGTCGCGAACCCTGCGATGGTCATCGCCTCGATGAGCGCGAAAGGATCGCCCTCCATCACGATACGGTCTTTAAATGTACCCGGCTCGGACTCATCTGCATTGCACACCAGATAGCGCGGACGATTCGCCGGGTCCCATTTTCTCCCGGCCGGAAACGCCGCACCACCGCGGCCGACGAGCTTGGAGGCAACCACTTCGCGCACCACCCAATCCCAACCCATTGCCAACGCCGCGCGCAGTGCCTCGTAACCACCATGTGCCCGATAATCGTCCAGGCTTCCGGGATCGCTGCGGCCGATACGGCGCAATAGCCTGAGTCCTGGCTGCCCGGCCTGCGGCACCGAAATCTCCGCGCGAAAGGAGTCCGGCGTTGTCTCGACGGGTTCCTGTCTCTCACCGCACAGAACGTCGATGAGGGTCGTGGCTTCGGCCGGAGCAATTACCTTTTCCCATGGCCGCTCTCCAGCAACTGACAATAAAGCTGCCGGCGCTCGCTCGCACAACCCCAGACAGGAGGTGCGCAACCAGGTTGTTTTCCCGTCCGGACCACGCGACCCAGCAGGACCCAGCACCCGCTCCAAATTCTCGCAGAGACATTGGGCGCCTCGAGTCTGGCAGGCGATGTCATCGCAAACATGGAGGACCCGGGGCGGGCGTGGCGTGGTCGAAAACAAGCCGTAAAAACTTGCGACGCCGAACGCCTCAGCAGGCGGGATGTCGAGCCGCGCGCTGACATAGTTCAGCGCACCGGGACTGATCCAGCCCACCCGCCTCTGGATGACATGCAGAACCGGAAGCAACAGGTGACGACGCGCGCGGTCAGTATGCCCTCCAAACGCGAATCGCCCCTCCAGCTCTATATGACGCTGGCCGCCACTCCATCCGGACTCGGCCTTCCCCAAGACCGAATCGACGGCCTCACGCTCTTCGCGCGTCGGCTCATCTGCGGTCACGTGAATATCCACTTTGGTCTCCTATCTTCGACGAAGCTTCCAGTGGTACGGGCGTCCCGCCTCTGACCACAGCCAGGATGGCCGTGCCACGGCCGTGCTACCGTGACCCCACCTCCAAAGCCGGAAGTTTATCAATACGGATGGCCGCAGCCTTGTATTCAGAGGTGCCCGACTTCGGATCTACCGCATCAATAGTTAGGAAGTTAGTCGGCACCTCGTCCGGGTGGTTGTAAGAGAGGAAGGCAAGGCCAGGCCGCAGCGATGTGTCATATCGAACACAGGCCTCCACTGCCCCCCGGCGTGAGCTAATGCGGACGCGTTCTCCATCGGCTACGGCGTACTTTGCCCCGTCCTCGGGGGAAAGCCCCAGCGCCTCCTGCCGGCGCAGGGGCGAACGGTAACTCGCGGTCTGGACTCCGGTGTTGTAGCTATCCAGACGCCGTCCGGTGGTCAGCCGGATCGGGTAGTTCTCATCAAGAACGTCAACCGGTGGCTCAAATTCAACCACACTGAACTGTGCCCTCGGCCCTTCAAGCGGCTCCTGCCAGAGGCGGCTGTGGAGGAACATCTCGCCCGGATGGGACTCGTCATAGCAAGGCCACTGGATTCCGCCCAAGGCTTCCAGACGGTCGTAGCTCATCCCTGCATGCATCGGGCTAAGCTGCCGGAGCTCATTCCAGACGTCTTCCGCGCTGGGACGACCCCAATCGTGACCCAGGCGCTTGGCAAGCTCGCAAACGATGTCCATGTCATCACGCGCGCCCGGAGGCGGCTCGACGGCCTTGCGGACTCGCTGAACCCGCCGCTCGCTGTTTGTAACTGTCCCCTCCGATTCACACCAGCCTGCGGCGGCCGGCAACACCACATGTGCCAGCTCTGCGGTCGCCGTCAGGAAGATGTCTTGCACCACCAGGAAGTCCAATCCGCGCAGCAGGCGCTCGCAACGGTGCTGATCGGCCTCCGAGTGAACGGGATTCTCGCCGAGGCAATACACTGTTTTCAATTCGCCGCGCTCCATGGCCTGGAACATCCCGCTCAGATTGAGCCCTCGTTTTGGAGGTATCTTCACGTTCCAGGCGCGTTCGAACTTCTGGCGTAGCTCGTCGTTCTCGACGTGTTGGAATCCAGGCAATCGGTCGGGCAGGGCGCCCATGTCACCCCCGCCCTGCACATTGTTCTGACCCCGAAGAGGATTAATGCCAGAACCGTACCTGCCGACATGCCCCGTGAGCAAGGCCAGATTGATCAGGGAGAGCACATTATCAACTGCGTTATGGTGTTCTGTGATGCCCAGAGTCCAGCACAACTGCGCCCGATGGGCGCGTGCGTACGCATGAGCGAGATCACGAATCAGAGTCGCCGGCACGCCGGTCACGTGCTCTGCGTATTCGAGAGTGAAGTGTTCGACATGCGCTCGATAGGCGTCGAACCCGGCAGTGGCCCGCTTGATAAAGGTCCGGTTCTCCAATCCCGAAGCGATGATTTCCCGGCCGACGGCGTTGGCCAAGACGATGTCCGAGCCCACGTCGGGCCCGAGCCACACATCCGCCCAACGCGCCGAATCGCTCCGGCGCGGATCGACGACCCAGAGCCGGGCGCCCTTGCGAATTCCCTTCAACACGTGGTGAAAGAAGAGAGGATGGGCCTCACGAGCGTTCGACCCCCAAAGCACGATCAGGTCCGTATCCTCGATCTCGAGATAGGAACTGGTGCCGCCACCCCAACCAAAAACCGCCGTCAGACCGACGACGCTAGGGGCGTGTCAAGTGCGGTTGCAACTGTCGACGTTGTTCGTGCCCATGACCACCCTGGCAAATTTCTGGGCCAGGAAATTCAGCTCGTTCGTGGTCTTCGAGCAACTGAATACGCCGAAAGCCTTCGGGCCGTATTTCTCCACCGAACCGCGAAAGCCAGCGGCAGTGCGGTCAAGGGCTTCTTCCCAGCTTGTGGGCCGCAATTGGCCATTGTCACGAACTAGTGGGGTAGTAAGTCTGGGTTTGCCGGAACTTGCCATCGATTGCCACCTCCCCTTCTTGCGTTGTACGCGCGCTACTGAAGGCGCTAATGCCCCCTGGCCTTGCTGATCTTTACCCACATCTTAGGCCGGACACAAGAGCCTAAAGTCGGAATCCCAGCCCTCTCCCTGGGGAGAGGGTGGCCGACGAAGGAGGCCGGGTGAGGGGTTACGCGTTCGGGGGGCGTCACCTGACCCCTCACCCGGCCCGCGACGGCTGGTGAAAGCGCCGGTCGCGGTCCACCCTCTCCCTTCGGGAGAGGGCAAAAAACCTTCGGACATCCGAGGCTTAGCCGTGATGTTTGCGACAACCGCAACGCGTCATGTTACGGATCTCGCCTCGATTGCATCCAGGATGCTGCCAACCGCCGCGAGGAGATCGGGATCTTGCACCGCCATCCCACAGCGGGAGGCCCGGCGCAGGGCAAGACTCTCCGGAAGACAAGCCAGGACCTTCAGATCGCTCATGCCCTGTTCGATCAGCTCTCGCTCTTCGGGATCTCGAACCTTGTTGCCCACGACGAACAGGCGAGAGAGGCCGATGTCCGCGGCCAAGTGCTGAATTCGATGGGCTGTTTCCAGAGAAGATTGGCTGGGTTCGACCACTATCAAGAGAGCATCTGCGCCTCTCGCCGTCGCTCGCCCCAGATGTTCCAGCCCAGCCTCGCAATCCATGAATACCCATTCTGAGCGCTCCAGCATGACGTGCTGGAGCAGGTTCCGAAGGAAAGCACTTTGCGGGCACGCACAGCCTCCGCCCCCCTGGCTGATACTGCCCATCACCAGGAGCCGAACGCCATGGTCCTCAAAAGAGAACCGCTCCGGAATATCGTCCACGCGAGGATTGAGCCGGAAGAATCCCTCCAGCGATCCGAGACGCTCCTCAATCAAATCCTTCATCCCGACTAAGGCTGGCGGGGCAGAGGGAAAACCGAGGGCCAGATGGAGGTTAGGATTTGGATCGGCGTCGATAACCAAAACCGGATGTCCCCGTGCAGCCGCCTGCCGGGCCATCAAGGCCGTCAATGTCGTTTTGCCGACTCCACCTTTGCCGCTCAATGCGATTTTCATAATGAAGTTCTCACAGCGCGGCCCAATGGCCGCAACTAAAGCTCGATTCCTCGCTGCCACGAAAACAGACGCCGGGTTAAATGCGCCGCAGGCGCTCTGGAGTGCGGCAGCTTGCTGCCGCTTTGGTCCGGCGAGCTTGCTCGCGCCCACCTGTCCAAGTACCGCGCTCCAGTGCACGGCCAGCAAGCTGGTCCCGCCGTGCGGGAAAAGCGGCAGCAAGCTGCCGCACTCCAGAACGCTGCGTCCGTCATGTACTTCCAAGCTTCTCGCGTGCCAGGACCAGCCGTTCGCACAACATGCCGCCGAGATGCGCAAGCATCTCCAGGTGGTGGTAATGGCTGGCGGACTTGTCGAACAGGACCTGCGCCGAGTCAGGGAACTCTCCTCCTCCTGACCAGTAAACCACGGCCAGGGGTATTCGGGGCAGCGCCCAGAAGCGAAACGCAGCGTCCCCCATCTCTAGAGGTTCTCCTCCCAGTCTTTTTGCGATAGCACGGAAATCTTCCGGGTTTTCGCGAAAGCTCCTCACCAGCAGGTTTCCGCTGTAGGACTGAAAGGCCTGCTCATAGAAGGAGCCATGAGGCAAGTTGCGCAACGAGACCCACGCATTTTCTAAAGGCGTGCCATCCGCCAGGAGGAGGTACTGAAGAATCAAGCCCTGGAACGGCCCGGGGCAAGGCTGGCCTTCCTTCTCGCGAACCGCCAAGTCCGGCCATGCTATCAGGTAGGAACGATCCCAGAAGCGGACTTCGAGGCGAGTCTCCCCCGCTACGGCTTCACACGTTGTGCCCGACCACAGGGCCACTTCCGCAGGGTCGCGTCCCCGGAGCGCCTCTTGCGTCTCCTGCACCTGCTTTTCAAGGCTGGCAGCCCAAGTGGGATTCACTCTCATCGGTTCGCCGTAACGTCGCTGGCTGTCAGCTATCAGCTCTCAGCCTTCAGCGAACTCCCAATCAATGGCGGTTTGCTGATAGCTAACCGCTGATAGCTGTAGGGTTGACTCGCATGAGTTCGTCGGCCGGTCAGGCCCCCACTGCTGCACCCTGCCAAGTCTTGTTGGCGGTGTACATGGGAGGCGCAAGCTTGAGTTCCGCACGCTTTCGATCCAGATGCTCGATGATCTGGGCAGCGGCCTTGACTGGGTCGGCTTCGAAGAAGAATTTTCCACCCAGCATCTCTTCCACATCGTCGGTGAGGAACTTGTGCACGGCACGGCTGCCCAACACGGGGTGGGGGGTGCCGAAGTGAGTCAACACACCGGAAGCCACAAAGTAGAACCCAATTGCCACTGCCTTTTCCGACATCCATTCGGGCGCCGAACCAGCTACCGGCAGTTGGGAGAAATCCTCTCCCAGGCCCCCCTCACCCACGATCTCAATAAGCGTGGTGAGGATGCGGGAATTGTCCACACAAGACCCGACGTGCAAGACGGGAGGGATCCCCACGGCTTCACAGATCTCTCTCAATCCGGGTCCAGCGCTTTCGAAAGCCGCTTCGGGACGAAGCAACCCACACTTGGCATCCGCGATGGCGGCGCAGCCTGTGCTGACGATCAACACGTCGTTCTTGAGCAGTTCCCGAGTGAGGGTGAGGTGTGCCCAATCATGGAGCGTGTTCGGGTTGTTGCATCCCACGATCCCCACCGCGCCTCGCAGTCGCCCGTCGATGACGGCGTCGTTCAGGGGGCGGAAGGTGCCACGATAGTGGCCTCCCAGGAAGCGAAAGACCGATTCCGTGGTAAAGCCGGCGATCAAGTCCGAGCGGTGCTCGGGGATTGTCACCTTGCGCGGGTCACGCCGGGAATAATTCTCCACGGCACGCCCCACGATCTCCTTCGCAACTTCCAACGCCCGCATTTCATCGAAGTCAATCTGTTCAACCCCGGGCATTTTGGCCTTGGGCGAGGTTGAGACCAGTTTCGTATGGAAGCAACCGGTCAGGCTGGCCAGGGACGGCATGACGCACTGCACATCGACCACCATGAGATCGACCGCTCCCGTAATGATGGCCAGCTCCTGCTGTAGGAAATTCCCTGCCACCGGTATACCGTGGCGCATCAAGATTTCGTTGGCGGTGCAGCAAATCCCGGCGATGTTGATTCCCTTGGCGCCTTGGGCCTCGGCCATCTTCAGAAGTTCCGGATCCCGGCTGGCGGCCACGATCATCTCCGAGAGGACGGGCTCATGGCCATGCACCACGATATTGACGGCGTCCTTCCTCAGAACACCCAGATTGACTGCGGCGCGCAGGGGTTGGGGAGAGCGAAAGAGGACGTCCTGCAGATCGGTAGCGATCATGGAACCTCCCCAGCCGTCCGCCAGCGAAGCGCGGAATCCCTGCATGAGGATGTTCCGATAGTCCGTGTCGACCCCCATGGTGCTGCGGTGCATGATCTCGACGATCTCTCGGTCGATTCCACGCGGGCTGATCCCAAACTTCCGCCAGAGCTCCTGGCGCCTGGCAGGGGCCCGCGAAAGCAGGGTGAGCTCACCCTCCTGCTGACCAAACATGTGGAGAGCGTGTTCTGCCACGGCCTTGGCTATCTCCGCATCACTGTGCCCATGGGGGGCAATGCCGAATTCGGCTGCGATCTTGCGCAGCTTAATAGGATCCTTGATGGCATAGCCGCCTTTTCCCTCCGCTGCCAGAAGAAGCGTATGGGCTACATCGCGGCCGTGATCGGAGTGTGCAGCCGCTCCACCCGCAACCATGCGCACCAGGTTGCGGGCCACAATCGTATCCGCATCCGCTCCACAAGTGCCTCGACGCGGCTCGCCGCCGAAGGGATCGATGCGGCAGGGTCCCATATTACAGATTCGGCAACAAACCCCGAGCTGACCGAAGCCGCATTGGGGCTGCTGTTCCTCCCAACGGTCCCAAGCCGTCTCGAGTCTCTGGTCGTGGGCATGCTCAAGCATTTCCTGTGTAGCACGATCAACGCTCTTTTGATTCATTGCAGCCTCGCTTTCAAACATTCACTACAGAGAGAACATTCACCACAGAGTGCGCAGAAACCACAGCGCGGCAGAGCCGCAACCCAAGAGGAGGCTCTGGAGTGCGGCAGCTTGCTGCCGCTTTTCTCCTGCGAGCTTGCTCGCGCCTCACCTGTCCGAGTACCGGGCTCCAGTGCACGGCCAGCAAGCTGGTCCCGCCGTGCGGGAAAAGCGGCAGCAAGCTGCCGCACTCCAGAGCGCTTCACCCAGTTTCGCGCCCTATGCCGCCGCCGCGGCAGTGCCAGAGCCTGCTCGCTGGCGATAAGCCTTTAAGTAAGCATCGCTGTAAATCTCCATGCCGAGCAGGAGTTCAGCCGTGGCCACCGCCGCCCGTAGTTCCTCGTCGCAGACATCCAGGATCGCCGCATCCACTCCCATCGCCATTGCCATGACCATGAAGGTGCGATTGATGAGTTTGCGCTCTTCCGCTTTGGAGGAAACGTTGCTCAGGCCGATGGAAATGTGGCATGGCGGATCGGAAAGCATGGTCATCTGCTGAATGGCATTGAGCACATTCTTGGGCTGGTCCTGCATGAATTTCACCGGCATGACGATCGGATCGAGATAGATCTGTGTAGTGGGGATGCCGGCTTCCACCGCCGCCGCGAAGATTTTGCCACCCAACTCCAACCGCCGGTCCACGTCCTGGGGGCTTCCTCTCTCATCCATCACTACGCCAATGATCCCCGCCTTGTATTCCGACGCCAGCTCGAGAAGCGGGATGAGCTTGCTATCCTCAGCGGTAGTACTGTTGAGAATCACCGCCCGCTCCCCAACCGTGTCTCGATAGGCTTTCAGCCCTACGCGGAACATGTCGGCGCGGGGGCAGTCAAGCGAGAGCGGCAGGGCTGTGGATTCCGCCGTCGCTTGAACCAGCCAGGCATAATCTTCCAGCTTGCGCGACGCTGCCCCCATGTTTACATCCAGGTAATCAGCGCCGCCTGCCTCCTGCCTGGCCACGCGATCCCGGATCACGGTTTTGTCATGTTCCTGAATTGCCCGGCCTACGTCCTTGAAGGAACCGTTGATACGCTCACCGATCAATATGATGCCCATTGATTTTCCTCCTTGCCCGGGAAGGGCGGGGCTTTAGCCCCGCCGGACCGACACCTTACATATAGATTATTGAAAATGTTGGGACGCGCTTGGCGGCGGAGCTAAAGCCCCGCCCCTCCGGAACGCGTCGGAACACTTCTTCAGCAGCCTTTTAAGCCGCAGCCGCGCTAACCGATGCTCCGGTCAGTTCGGCGATGGTTTTCTTGACAGCATAAACTGCCTCGGGATGACGCAGAATGAGAAGATCGCCTCCCGCCACCAGGCAAGCAACGGCGGTTCCGGCCTCCCAGAGTGGCGCCCGCTGGCGCAGCGGACCCCAATCGGGAACCTCCTCCTCTGAAACCCGAGCCTCTTTGACGCCCCAAGCCTCGATCCCGATATCACAGAGGATCGGTTGCGACAGCATCCTATCCCCCTTCAAACCAGCCAGCCGGCCCCGCTCCATTACCGAATAGATGTACTCCAAACCATATCCGAGGGCTGCACAGGTGGGGTAGATCACAATGTTTTCCACCGGGAAGCCCATGTCCTGGGCGAGTATGTTCACCTGCTTGGCCATGTTGATGTCGCACGGGGATTCCGCAATGAGCTTGTGTTTGTACGCGGTGCACACGGCAGTCAGAGTCTTGTAGTTGTCCTCGGTGATGCTTCCGAGCAGGCAGTTTTCTCCGGCTGCTGCCTCCGCCACTGCCGGGAATACCTCGTTATCCTTGTCTGCATTCCCCGTACCCCAGATGATCAGCGGAGCCGGGATTCCCTGTAGAACCGCCTTTACCGTTTGGGCGGCTTCGGCGGGAGACCGGTTGCCGTGTTCAGGGCTACAGCCGTCCAGGCGCAGGCAAATCAAGTCGGCCCCCAATTCGAGGCACTTCCGTGCCCAGCGCACTGGATCTCCCAAAGCATCGCCAAATGGCTCCTTTAACAGGTCCGGCCACTCTTGCGGGTAGATGTCGCAAATCTCCATGGCGACGGCGGGCATGCCGCACGGTCCCTCAAAATCCAAAAAAGGGAGTGTCGCTGATCCTCCGATGGTGACAGTAAATGCTCGAGTTCCCCCAGCAGCTTGAGTTGCCCCGATGGTCACTGAATTGACTCGCCCACCCCAGGTTTTTTTCGCGTCCGGAATCATTTACTCTCCTCCTCAGAAACTGAACAGCTATCGGATCTGTCATTCTGAGCGAAGCGAAGAATCTCGGCAGTTGATTAATTCTGGAACTACGGAGATTCTTCGCTTCGCTCAGAATGACAGGCCAGGAGCGCTCAGAATGACAGGCCAAGGGCGCTCAGAATGACATGGCCAGAGGCCTCTTCAACAACCTCCTAAAGTGTCGCAGCCGTGGGTGACAGAGCCGCCTCCAGGATTTCTCGCACGGCTCTTCGGGCTGCTGAATCCGCCGCCAATTGGGTCAACGGTTCTCCCTCCCGGCTGAGCTGGCGCAAGCGGCTGTCCGAGGGGACCACACCGAGCAACTCGAGGCCCGTTCGTTGCGCTTTTGCCTTGATCAGAGCCTCGTCGGTAAGATCCACGTCGTTGAGGACCAGGTATTGCTCTCCGATGCGCAACGCCAACCTCTCAGTCAGTTCGTGAACTCTGAAAGCCGCCTGAAGGGAAACCGGCAGGCCGTTGCTGACAATCAGAAGCACATCAACGTCCTGGGTTGTGCATCTGGATAAATGCTCCAGGCCCGCCTCGTTATCCATCACCACGTACCGATACGCACCACGGAGGCGGTCAATGCATCGCCGCAAAACATTGTTAACCGCACAATAGCAGCGCGGTCCCTCGCCTGCACCCATCACCAGCAGATCGACTCCGCGCCCCTCCCACAGGCATTCTTGAATCCCCATCTCCAGATAGTCATTTTTGGTTACCCCGGGTGGAAGTTTGCGGATTTGGTCCAGTAGCTCATCGCGCAGTTCGCTGATGGTTTTTTCCACCTGGTACCCCAGCACATAACCCAGATTGGGGTTGGGATCGGCATCGACGGCCAAGACAGGCCCTTCCCCGCGTTCGATCAGGGTTTGAATCAACAATGCCGCCAGGGTGGTCTTGCCGGTACCGCCTTTGCCAGCCACGGCCAAGGTGAATGCCATCTAGGTATAAGCCTCCACTTCTTGCGAATGCTTCACGGACTTAAACCTACTCAGATCAGTGTGCGGAATGAACCGCGCCGCCAGAAACTCGTCGTAATAATTTGGGTAATTGATAAGATCGTAGTACGTAACCGCCTCAGCAATTGCGTGCAGTTCTTGCCATGCATCCTCGGACAGCAGGCCCAGGTCAGCGCCCAGAATCGATGTATTCCCGGCAAACCGAATCTTCTCCAACGGCAAGTCCGGTATCATCCCAATGGCGAGCGCCTTCTCCCGGTCCAGGTAATTTCCAAATCCGCCCGCGATGTAGACTCGCTCGACCTCACGAAAGTCGAGCCCAATGGCCCGCGCCAGGACCTCGGTGCCGGCGTAAATAGCCGCCTTGGCGCTCAGCAGGTTGGAAAGGTCGGCCTGGGTTATCACGATATCCTGGCCGGTCCCCGAACGGGAGGCGGGTACCAGAACGAACTCCAACATGCCGTCCCGCTCGCGCACGCGCTCGGTTTTGCGGGGCGCCAGATGCCCCGAGCGGTCAATGAATCCCACCTTGTACAAGTCAGCGATCAGGTCAATCAGCCCGGACCCACAGATACCGCGCGGACGGCCGTTGCCAACTGTCCGGTAATGAACCGCTCCCTCGGGACTGATCTCCACCCGTTCGATGGCCCCGTGCATGGCCTTCATCCCATGTTTCACACCCGAACCTTCAAAGGCGGGACCCGCCGAGGCGGAACAAGCAATGGTCCATTCACTATTCCCTACCGCGATCTCACCGTTGGTGCCGACATCGATCAGCATCTGCACCTTTTTCGAACGTCGCAACCCCACTGCGAATATGCCCGCCGTGACATCGCCCCCAACCCATCCTCCAATGCTTGGGATCGTGTACAGCAGCCCCCGGGGATTGATATGGATACCGACTTCTACGGCTCGAACGGGTGGTGTGGCGGCGGATGCGGGTATATAGGGCGTTTTGTGAATCGCGGTCGGATCCAAGCCCAGTAACAGGTGCGTCATGGTGGTGTTGCCGGCACAGTTAATGGCCGCTATGTCGATCAGGGCAATGTTATTGCGTTGCGCCAGGACCGAAATCAACCCGTTGATGTCACCTACCACCGCCTTTTGCAGTTCATCTAATCCCCCCGGGGTGCCGGCATGGATGATGCGTCGCGTCACCTCGTCACCCCAGGCGCGCTGGGAGTTGTACACCGCCTCGGCATCCATTCTCTCGGTCGTATCCAGATCGAGCAGGTGGGCCACGACTGTCGATGTTCCCACATCCACCGCAATGCCCAGATTTCGGCGCGCGGCGTCACCCGGCTCCACCTGGAGCACTTCCAAAGTACCTCCACGCCAGCCTAGCGTGACGGTCACTTTCCAGTCCGCCTCGCGCAGCAGTCTGGGCAAAGTTCTCAGCACTTTGAGCCCCAGTTGCATGATGGGCGCGGGGCGCCGGCGGCGAATCCCCCGAAACAGCCTGGACTGATCGGAGAGGCTGTCGTCCAGGCTGGGACGTGGCAGTTCGAGGTAGAGCTTGCGCGTCAGGGGGGCAGGACGGACCTCGATTTCCCCTCCTACCGGGTGCAGGGCGCGAAACCGCTGGGCGTCAACATCGATGAGGATCTGGGCAGCCTCGGCACGGGATTCGGGAGGTATTTCCAACTCCACGTCGCCGGCCACCTTGGTTTGGCAAGCCAGGACGTAGCCGCGCCGGATCTCCTCCCGGCTGAGCAGGCTGGTGGGCTGGGCGGTCACGTTCCCCTGCCTGACGACCACCCGGCATTTTCCGCACAGCCCGTCGCCCCCGCAGGAGCTCGCCAGATCTACACCGGCAGTTTTGGCCGCGTCCAGGAGGGTCGTCTCCAGAGGCACACGTACGCGCTCACCTTCGGGCCAGAAGGTGACCTGTACTTTTCCCTCCTTTTGGATCGCGCCTGATCCTGTACTCATCCGCCCACCTGCGATCTCCACTCGGTCTTCAGGAAGTTAGGAATTCCCGCCGCCTCTTCTGGGCCGACGACCACCTCGCAGCCCACCTCATCCTCGAGTTCACCTTTCAGCACCGCCACCAGCCCCGGGATAATCAACTTATTGTGCCGCACCTGAGTCAGTATCCCCGAAGCCTTGACCGCCTTGGCGATCGTCTCACCCGTCAGCTTGTCATCGGCGTAGGAATTCAGAACTCCCAGTCCGCCGGTTTCCACGGCGGTGATGTAGGCAGGTATCTTGCTATTCTCCACCTCGCCTTCCACAGTGAAGTACGTGAGTGCGAAGTTGGTCGTGACCAGCACCGGGGAATCCGGAGTAGGCTCACCCACCTTGTACACCTTTGCCTCGACGGCATTGGGCACCTGCGGATCCGTGAAGATGTTGTACCGGGCCGTAAGCACGGGAAGGAGCTGCCAGGCTTGCTTGCCGCGCATGACCACGATGGAGGCGTACTTGCACTCATAAATAATGGCCTGGAGGGCTTCTTGGACCGCGTCCTGCGCTGTGGTAAGGACCATCACGGGGTAACCGAGCGGCCGGAAGTTCTTTTCCAGAGCCAGACGTCGCAACTGGGTCAGGCAGGTCAGACCTTCTCCCACGCGTCCAACGGCGGGCGCCAAGACCAAGTCTCCCACACCGGCTTGTTTGACCTTAGTGGTCAGGTCCGCTAATTCCTCCAGGGTTTCCCCCTTGACAGCCAGCGGTACCCGGTACTGGGCGCTGAGCTGCGCCAGTTGCTGGTAGTTGCTTTTATCCGCTGCATAGACGAGCGGTCGGCGGTCGGCCAGGACTTCCAGCGCGTCAGCCATTGCCGGGAGATCGCTGCTCATCAGGACCGCCGGCAGTTCCGTAGACTCGCGGATCAGCTTCGCCGCAGCCAGGAAAGACTTGCCATCACCCGCCTGCTCGAGGGCGATCAGCTCGACATTGACGGGCTTTCCACTACGTATAAATTTCAAATTGTGGATTGAGTTGATTTCTGCCGCAACGTCGTCCGTGTCCCGGATCCGAATAGCCAGGGCGGTAGGATGGTGGAACTTTTCTTCGTGGCGGAACAGCACCGTCTCGCCTCCCATCTGAACCGCCCGGGGACCTGCGCCGAGCGTCACCGTGCGCATAGGAGGCGCAGCCGATTCGGCCAGTTCCCGCTTAGCATCCTCGGACACGTACGGGCATGCCTCCAAGGCTACCTTCTTCGCCGCAACCTGCATGGCGAACGCCATGCAGGTGGGAAAATTGCACTCTCCACAGTTCGTCTTAGGCAACAGTTTGTAAACGCCGATTCCTGTGAGCTTCGCCATGCTTGCCACTCCTTCCTTTTCGGCTCTACGTAGAGGCGCGCTTCAGCGCGGCGCCTCGCCATTGCCTAAGCAAGAATTGCCCGGCTAAAGCCGGCCTCTACGCTTATCAGCCCAGGACAGATGCCATCGCCAAGGCCGGGTGCTCCACTTTTTGCAGAAACTCCACCAATTCGTCAACCGCGACTGCGTCCTTCTCGGTAGCAATCTTATCCAGCAGGTCGGCTTGCCCCATTTCCTCGAGCCGCTTCTCAAAGCGGTCCCGCATTTCATCCTTCAGTTCCTGGGGCATCCAAACCACACGTTGCATCCCGCCTTCAGCGGAGATGAACTTCTCGCTGACCAGATACATCCTGCCCACACCCAAGAAGCCAGGGGTTTGCACTCCACCACCCACCTCGCCGGCCATGGTCGAGAAGGTCATGCCTATGGGGGTCATCCCCTGGAATTCACGGTTGACCACCATGACCCCGTTGGTCTCTGGCAGGACCGCGACGATGCACTCGAAACACCCGCAACTGGTCTGCGGATCTTCCATGATCGAGTACATCGTCACTTTCTGAAGGTGCCCATTGGAAGCCTTGGCCACGTATTGGTTGACTCCCGCCCAAATTCCCAGCGACGGATCCAGACAGCTCCCTTTCACAATGGGCTGGTTGGGACCGTGCGAATCCATCTCGAATGCCGCCCGGCAGTCCAACCAGGTATAGGCGCCACACAAACCGAGGCGCTGCGGTGAGACGACGCAGACATGGTTGGGCGCATAACTCTGGCACAGGATGCAACTGTAGAAACGGTCCACATCTTCGTCTTTCATGCCGGCCATCCGCTCATCGCGCTTGCCATAGGCCTGCCGAGCCTCCCGCAGCAGTTCCTGCATTTGTTCCTCATCGGTAAAGATCGTGGCCTGCACTTTGTCCACAATGCCGGAGAACTCATCCTTGTATTTGTGAATCAGCAACTCGCCCAAGTGTTTCAACCGGAACCCCTTCTGGTAGGCTTCTTTGCTGACACGGACCCAGGGGATGTCGCGCTGGCCGATGTGCATGATACCGCTAGCGCAACTGACAAACTTGTGGATGCGGCGCTCCAGCACGCTCTCGAAGTCTTCGTGGAAGCTGCGACCGGCTACTTCCATGACGACTCCCAACGGCATGGCCTTGCCCGGCTCAGCCTGATCGATGTCAGGACCGATCAGCACCACTTTTCCGTCCTCGACTTGGTCCATGGGTCTTTTACGCAAGTATTCAAAGGCCGTGGAGTATTTACCTCCGAATTCCACCTGGAGGTTCTCCTTGCGCACTCGCTCGCCCTCAAACGCGGCGCCATAGGCGATGGGGATGGGGATCTTAGAGATTTTGAGCTTGAGTCCTCGCACTTCGATAGCTTTGGGCACGATGCGCTCCAGCGCTACGTTGGAGACCACATGCTCGTAAGTGCAAATGCCGCGCGGCAGGATTTGCGGGATGGCAGAGTCGGCAATCACCGGGAAGCCAAAGTTGATAGCGCCCGCAGCGGTGGCGTATTTCTGATCCGTGAGCAACTGCTCCGCTGGAGCCTCCGGGTCGGTGCCCAGCGCCAGCACAAAGGCAAAGACGCGCTCCTTGTTGTAGAGAAGGATCTGGCGCGCCCCCTCAATATCGCCCGGCTTGACCCCGCCGAAAGTCATGGCGGCACGCGAGGCAAAGTTAAGGGCATACACGGCAGCGCTCATCTCCTTGCCGTAAGGGACGAGGTAAGTGTCCCAGCCCATCTCGACGCCCTCTTCCGCCAACTGCTCCGCCATCGATCTGCCGTTGCTGCTTCCGGCCATGAAAACCAGGATGCTCTTCTCCTGGAGTTCACGCGCCAGGGCCACGGCTTGCTGATTGGTGGGCAAAGCCCCCACACAGGCGGCAAATCCCGGCATGCGACCGTCTACCAGCTTGATGCCTTGAGTACGCAATATGGAGTCGTCCGTAAACCCGATGAACGGGGGCGTTGGACGGTATTGAGGATCGAGATACTTGAGCGCCTCGATGATCTCTTCGGCGACCAACGTGGCGATTCCCGCATCAAGGGCCGATCCCAGATAAGGAAGCCAGAGGCTTTCGCTCGGCACCTCGGGGAGCAGGATCTGCATCTCCTCCAGTGCCTCCTGGCAGTCTTTCAACCTTTCGACCTTCTTCCCCAGCATGGCCAGGATCAGCGGCAGAAAGTAGCCCGTATTGGGATACGCGACGCGTGCTTCCGGGCCGTGCTGCGCAATGGCCCCACTCAATCGCTGCTGTGCCAGTGTCATGTAGTAGTGCGCGCCACGAATGGCGGCTGTGGCAATAATCTTGGACATGTTTCACACCCCCACCGTTTCAACCAACTCTTGCATTTCGGGCTCATCGAACCGCTCACGGTTTTCTGCAATAAAGGGAAGAAGGAAACCGAGATCGAGTCGGGGTCCGAGCAGATCATCCCGGATGGCGGAAACGTTCACGCGCTTCTCCATCAGGATTTTGAGCAGCCCCGCTCGCTCGATGTCCCCCATCACTACAAATCCCACAATGGTGTCGTCTTTGAGGAAGACCTTCCAGTAGACAGTCGGGGAAGGCCGATCTTCAATGGTTGAATCATGTTCTCCGGATCGACCGCCCAGCGGACCTGGGGTAAGGACCGCCAAGCCTGCGGAAATCACGGGCAGGCGGAAGAACTGAACCGAATTCATGCGCGTGGAACCTCGATAGGGAACCCTCTCACCCAGCATGTTCAAGGCGGCGAGGCGGCCCTGTTCCACCGCGCAGGGCCACAGCGCATTGATCCACAGCTCCCCGCGTACGACATCCATGGCCTGCACGACATCGCCGGCAGCGTAGACATTCTCGACACTCGTCGTGAGGTATTTGTCGACCACCACTCCGTACTCCACCCGGATGGGCGTGCCCTCGGTCAGTTCGAGGTTGGGATCGACTCCTTTGCCCACCATCACCAGTTGGCAGGGGAAGACCTCGCCGGAAGCAGTTTCCACACCTTCAACTCGATCCTTTCCGAGAATGGCGGCGGGCTTGACTCCGGTGACGGTTGGCACCCCATGCTGCTCGAACAGGTCCTGGAAGACCTGCGCCGAACTCGCGTCCAGCATTTGCGAAAGCACGTGGCGGGAGCTGACCAACATTGTCACTTCCACTCCTCGCTCCCGCAGGCCGGCAGCAGCCTTCAGACCAACGAGCCCCGCGCCAAGTACCACCGCCTTCTTGACCTCCGCTAGCTTCGGAAGAATTCCTTCCACGTCAGAAAGATGGCGGAGACCGAAAACGCCGTCCTTTTTCATCCCTTCGGCCCTCGGAAAACGCGCCGAAGCGCCGGTTGCCAGGAGCAGCTTGTCATAAGGGACGGGCGGACCGTGCTCGACCTCAACCTGGCACTTCTCGAGATCGAGCGCCAAGGCTCTGTCAAACACCAGCGGAATATTCATCCGCTCGAAGAAATCCCGAGGACGATAAAGAAGACCCTCCTCGGTCAGGTGACCGGCCAGGTAATAGGACAGCAGGGGGCGAGAGTATACAAGTCTCTCGTCGGAGATCACCACGATTTCCGCGGCGGGGTCGCGCTGTCGGATGGTCTCAGCGGCGCTTACCCCGGCTGCTGACGCGCCAACAATCACGTATCGCATTGCACCTCCTCACCTGGTTCAGCAGAAGAGTGATTCTCCGCCAGGGCTGCCCACCTTACCAGAAGAAGCCCGGCGCTGCCGGCAGCCCTTCATGCCTGGAAGCGTCATCCACTTGGCACACACGCGCGGTGGCCAAACCAGGCAGTGTCTCAGCTTCACCCTGCCTCACACTACCCGAGGGTTACTGTCTCCTGCGCGAAGGGCCGCTCCACCGGCTGAGTCAATACCAGCCGGAATTCCTCAAACGTCCCCACCACCAGCGCTGCGGTCGGACAAGCCTCCACGCAGGCATAACGGGCTCGTCCTTGACGGTCGGCTCGATCGGGACAAAGATCGCACTTGAGGGCCGTCTCCAGGGGCGTGATGGCCCCATAGGGGCAGGCCATCACACACATCCAACACCCCACGCAACGAGAAACCGTGCAGATGGTCTCGCCACTTTCCTTGTGCATCGCTCCGCTGATACAGGCATCAACGCAGGGGGCCGGATTGCAGTGGTGGCACCCGAGCGAGACGGCCCGCCCCGCTATGCTTGCGCGGAACGGCTCCCTTCCAACCACGTGCACGGCGCGTCGCGGGCGGACGGACTCCCCGTTCAAGATCACCGACCAAAGCTGTTTCGAATGGGAATGTTCGATAGCGCAAGCGAACTCGCAGGCATGGCAACCTACACACTTTCGCGGGTCACAAAACAGACGTTCCATCGCGCCTCCCCGGGTGGACTCAGTAACACCAACCGCACGCTACCTGCCCCTGCTAAGGATTCAGCCAACCGTTCTGGGGTCCGGCTCACCTCATCCTCCTAGCAAAACTCACACGCCTTGCAGTGGCCCTCAATGACGCCCAAGAAAACTCCGCTAACGGAAGGTCGCTTATGATCTGCTTGGCACGAAGTCTCGTGAGGGAACTGAGAAGGTGGGAGAGCAGCTCGCGGAACATGAGGGAACTGCTTCCGGTACACACCCTCGGGGATGCCCTTCGAGCGCATTTCCTCCTTGGCAAGCAGCTCACTTTCCTGTCGTAACAAACGCTTGCGGAGCCCGCCGACGTAGTCCGCAAAGACTTCCGCGGCGTTCAATTCGGCTCGGTTACCGATGGAACCAGCTTGCAGCGCGATCCGGTCGTGAAGAGCCATTTCCCCTCTCCTGGTCAGAGGCTCCGAACAAACGCGTCTTGCCCGGAAGCCCACCGAGCCGCACACTGTATGCCTTAACAAGCGGCTCGGTCAAGCTGCTTTTGCACGGGAGCGCGCGCCCTAGAAGTGAGGTCCTGCATGGTGTTGCCCCTTAGGGCCCCGCGCCTTGCTGTACATGCTCCCCCGCAGCCTGTTCTAGAGCATGCATGATGCCAACCCAACCCCGACCTGCGCCGCTGCTGACTGAGCGGACATTTTGGGAATGATTGCAGGCTCCTAGCGCCCAACCCGCACCTTGATGGGGAGTAGCCCTCAAGGATGTGCCTGCCCATCAGGGCGCGCGCAGACAGGGAAATGCCCCACAAGTGGTGGATTTTTCGCCGTGTTATTGGCTTTGATGGGGGGTTTTTGCCCTGAAAAGGCAGTTCGTTTTGAGCGCCTGAAAAGGCTAACTACTTTATTTTCAATAGAGTCTTCGGTTCGTTCCATCTAAATAGTATCTTTTTTGCATTTCGTGCCCTTCTTCCGCCCCCGGCGTCGCGATTTCGAAGCTCCCTCACGCGCTCTGTGGCGGGGTTCCTCATAGGTCAACTATAGTAGGCTATCACAGTTGCAGCCTCTTGTCAAGAGCAAAAAGGGCAGGATTCAGGAGTCAGGATTCGGGATTCAGGAAAGGTTGGTGGTAGTCTTGGTTGTTCTTTCCCTGAATCCTGACTCCTGAATCCTGACTTCGGGGTTTTATGATCCAAAGATCGCCGACAGCGCCACACTGAAGCCGGGCAGGGCGCCAATACGGTCGTCGGGGATGCGGTTTCGCTCGATGTGGGCGTTGATTTCATCCTGGTGGTCGCTGTAGTAACTCAGGGCATCAAAGACCTGCGCCAGGGTCAGATGAGGCAGGCAATTGGGAATCTCTTCTGCGGCCACGCCCAGCCGCCAAGTCTCGACGATGGCCCGGACTGGTGTACGGGTCCCACGGATGATCGGCTCGCCACCCAGGATCTGATCGTCATTCACGACGTACGCGTGCCCCGTTGCGGTCGTCATTTCGCACCTCATTGAAGTGTAACCTAGCTGCCCCTTACGCAAAAACCGCTTTTTGATGTGCGCGATCTGCAAAGCAGCCTGTTCCTTCTTCTTCTAAGCCCCCGCCCCATGATGCGCTTCATTCGCCCGAATCCTGAATCCTTGACATGCAGTCCGCATGGCTGATCCTGCACTGCGGGACATCGCAAACCCCGGCATATCTGCAACGCCCGCCATCGAAGACGCGTAACGCGACCGCCTACACCAAGCCGCGTCACTCACCCTGCTACCTGACTTCGAGTTACACCGGCAAGTCACACTGATGCACAGCGGGACTCTGTCAAAGAGGCAAGCTAGCAGAGGGAAGCGGAGGCTGGATTCGGAGGTCACACTTTTGGGTCAAGCCTCCTCTGTCGCACCCCGGCTTGACAAGCAGACCAGAGCCCGTTGCCACCACTGAAAGCGGTACGGGGACAGAAGTCGGGATGCGCTTACTGCACCCGGCGAGCCTGATCACCAGTAGGCGGCGGAGGTGGCGCAACCATCAAGCCCAGACCCTGAAGCAGCATGACCGTACGTTGCGCCGCTGCACGCCAGACGAGTTGGCAACCGTCGCCCTGGCAGTTCTGTACGTAGACGTCGCCGCCGGAGTACTCCAGGCTGCAATTCTTGAAGGTGCAGTTGACGAAGACCCCGTCGTCAAGAAGCAGGTGCTGGTTTTCGAAGAGCTTGTTTTCGTGTCGAGTCATCAGAGAACGAGGCTACCACTACCTTGCCGTTGCCGCAAGCTCACGATTAACGTTGTACGGCGCCATCTCAGGTCAGTACGCCAGAGAAGCGCTGAACCTCCTGAGAAGACGTTCCATTCCTGCCCACGTTCTTTCGTAGCACGGCGATGTTGGCCGTGCTGCGACGAAGCTCGAGCCAAGCCGTTCCCTTTCTCCCCCCGTTCACGCATGACCAGTGGGCAGGGTCAGGCGGCGAGGCCAGCCGGACTCGCAACAGCCAACGTCACCCGTTTCGGCGGATAGAGAGAGGCCTGCACGCGCGCCTTGAGCCGTTGCAGGGCTTCCGCGTGAAGTTGTGAAACACGCGATTCATCCACATCGAGCCGGGCGGCAATCTGTCTCATAGTAAGATCCTGCTGATAGTAGAGGGTCACAATCAGCCTTTCACGGTCGGGGAGATGGGCCAGGGCACAGTTCAGGAGATCGCGCTGCTCGCGGCGATAACAGAGCTCGAAGGGATCTTGTGGTGGCGCCGCTATCCTACCCTCTTCTCCCACAGGCAGCTTAGCTGCCATTGCCGCTGTCTCACGGCGCGGCCATCCGTCAAAGCCCAGGGCATGGATTTCTCGTGCCCAGCGGTGCCATACCTGGAGGCTAATGCCTAATGCTTGCGCAATTTCTTCATCTTTCACCGGGCGACCCAGAATTGCTCCCAACTCGCGATATGTCCTCTCCACTTTTCTCGCCCGCCTCCGCATGTCGCGGCTGGCAGGGTCGAGAGTTCGCAGGGCGTCCAGCATACCCCCACGAATCCGGTGTCGGGCGTAACTTTCAATCTTCACCTTCCTTGAAGGATCGAATTTCCGCAGCGCATCAACCAGGCCTAAGGTCCCCGCCCCCACAAGATCATCCATCTCCACATGAGCGGGCAAGTGTTGCCGCACCTCGAACGCCACTCGCTTGACCAGCGGCGCCATCGCCAGTAACAAGTTGCGACCTTCCGGTTCCTGTTTTCCGCAGGTTTCTCCACTTTGCACACCCGGCGGGTGTGGGCGTATCCATGAGGTGCGCAGGGCACTCCCTGGCGAAATTTGAACTCTGTGTTGGCGTTGCAGCCGATTGGCGCTTTCCACCACTCCCACTTGCGTTGCCATGTGAGACCCCTTTCGCTCCGCCTCGCGCCACGGGAGGACTGCCTTGGCCTGGGTTGCGTCTTGCGGCGGATTCCCAAGGCAGCTTTTGGTCTTGACCGACACCCCACCACAGGCGTAGAGCCCTAGGCCCTTCGCAACCCTCACGCTTTCTTTGTTCGTGAGTTCGTGGCGCTGCGATTAGGAATTGCAAATCTAGTGCCAGCCTTTTGCGGCCAGAGATAAATCCGCCTGGCGAATTCTGTTCTCGAGCCTGGCGGAGCAAGATGGGGTCAGCGTGTCTACAGTGGTAGGCTTACAGGTAGCCTAGTATAATCGCCGGTTTCGGATCGGCGACCTTTATTAACCGACTGCGTTTCAATGGGATGACCGGCTAGGAGGAGTCGACGAAGGGAAGGAAGGGGTGGGCCTGGACCTACCCTGGCACGCTATGACGCCGTACCAGGGGGCAGCAGTTTGACGCCCCAGGTCCCTTTCCGAGACGCCGTAGAAATTCGCGCCAGGCTGGCCTTCAGTTCCAAATTGGAAGGGTATTGGATTAGGCAAATGCAACCTTGGCTTAGCAGATGGTTTGCTCCGGAATTAGGCGAGGAACCTCGCACTTGCGCAAGTGGCAACGCCTTCTCTCAAGCCCTCGCGGGACCCTGCCGATAATAGTCAGTGGGCGGGCTGGCAGGGAGCGAGCATCCGAAGCCACGCTGGCAGCACGCATTCACGAGAATCCGCGCGACTTCGGTGCTGTGACTCGGAACAGCAAAATCCGCAGGGAGGATGTCAACCTGGTGTTCAGGCTGGAACTCCCACAAGACCAACCGGGAACATCTAGGGGACTTTCGCCGGGAGCCTTTTCGGACTTCTTGGGTGGACCTCGAAGGCCGCTGCGGCTGGTTCCAGAATGGGAAGCGAGTCCCGATTTGCAAAAGCCGGGGTGGTTTCCCTCTCTGCCCAGGTTCTTGTCTGCTTCCGAATCTTTGCCCCAGCCCATCGAAAGCTCCTGTTGTCCGCTTCCCGTCAAAAGTCCTGCCCAACTCTGCAAGCTCCGGCGTATCAGCATGCCGAAGAACGCCAATGGGACCGCCCTCCCAAAAGAAAACCATCGGGATGGGTCGGGACGGGTCAGGAGCGGTCTGCCCGGCACCCTTTCGCAGCGGCGGGCTTAAACTGGGCACAAACTCTTCGCCGAGACCCCCACGGGGCCGGGACCGCTACGAAGAGCGGCAGACGGGTCTTCTACCACCGACCCATGGGGAGCGACGAGACCGTTCGCAGTGGCTGCCGCAAGGGCGATTAGCATGCGGGACCGAGAGAGAGCAAAATTCAGCAGAAACAAGGGAGAGAACGTAGAAAAACGACGTTCGCAGACCCAAGCAGGGACAATCTCACCTCCCACGGAACTCTGTCGTGTGGATGAATTATCTATTTCGGCAATGGCCCCTGGAGATATATTTCTAATTGAGGAACTGGAGGCCGCTGACCTGAATTCCGAACCGGCCTTTCACGCTATCCTTGCTTGCCCCCTGTGTGGGAACCAAGCGTTAATCTCTGCCGCTCAATACTTCGGTTACGCGCCGGTAATCTGCTCAGCCAGAGCCTGCCCAGGCTTCTTCAGAATCATCGATGAGGGCCGTCTCGTTTACCTGCCCCTTAATTGACCCGCCTCTTTTAAGCGGGCCTAGCCATCAATTGAACCCGAATCCCTAAGTTGGACGGGAGTCTAACCTCACTCCAAGAGAAAGGACCCCTCACCCGGCTCGCTACGCTCGCCACCCTCTCCCCAAGGGAGAGGGCCGCTATTCTATGTGTTCTTGCTGTCAGCCCTCTCCCGAGGGGAGAGGGTGGCCCGCTGTCCCGATGCACTTCATCGGGAAGCGGGCCGGGTGAGGGGTTGCTTGGGCGAGGCCAGAACCACAGAGTGAAGCAATCGTCAAACGCACCGTTCTGTTCCTGCGCAGGTTTGGTGGAAGCGACTTCAATGTAACGGGTTGGAACGGACCAGGGCCCCTCAATCTGCGAATTCGGGTTGAAAAGGCCATCGCCACAGATTTGATTGCCGCGAGTGTGTGGGAGCAACAACCGTGGTAGAATTCCTGTGACTGATTGGTTCTGTGCTGCAGGCCCGTAGCTCAGCCCGGTTAGAGCGCTACCTTGACACGGTAGTGTAAATCATTGATTCGACGGCACTTGACTCCACTAAGCACGGTAAAGATAGTCCCATTGGTCCCACATAACATTGAACTGTCGAGATTATGAGTGTAGACTCGGGCTTACTCGTTGGCATACACGCTCCCGGAATCGAGTGTAACGCCGACGTGTACCCAACGTCAAGCGCCATTTGGGGTGATAACTCTTTTGTGCTGATTCCGATGAAGGTGGTCACTGATTCCGATTTGATCCCGGTCAGTGATTCCGATGTGATGCCGGTCGCGATCGGAGCGAAGCGACGCTGGCCAGACCATAGTGGCTGAAGTGACCGGCATCC
>Ga0208321_1000192_pt1 | contig 60323 bp, 55 predicted proteins | sample June2015DPH_4_15_FD_184692 | JGI IMG/M metagenome (GOLD analysis project Ga0208321, IMG submission 184692) | Peatland microbial communities from SPRUCE experiment site at the Marcell Experimental Forest, Minnesota, USA - June2015DPH_4_150... | ecosystem: Environmental > Terrestrial > Soil >... | reverse complement strand
CTCAGGGCGCGGGTTATAAAAGCAATCTTCTGTTCCATCGGTTCGGTATTGATCCAAGGCATGGACACACATTATTCGGTGTTACCCATGTCCTGAAACACTGTTACCGATGTTCTGATACTCTACACCGCCGGGGCGTCCGTTTTCTGATTCGATGTTCGGTTTTGGACGCCTGCTCGCGACGCAAGTCGGAGTTGGATGTTCGATGTTTCCTTAACCACGAAACACACAAATGGACACAAAAGGTAGGGCGCGCAGTCCCCTGCGCGCCGTACGTCGTATTCGCGAATGAAAGAAGTTAACGCACGCACCAGTCCGAGGACGAGAACAACGACAGGGACGATTCAAGCCAGTCTCGCCCTTCCTTTCGCATCCGGCCACTGAACTCCCGGATTGACCTCCCCGCCGGAGCGTTGTACGGTTGCCCCGTGAAGCGAACGGACCCGGATTAACGGGTCGTTGCCCGGGCCGGTGTCCATTCGAAGACTGAAAAAGAGACAAATCATATGTTAAAGAAAAACATGTCACTCAACTGGGGCCCTCATTTCATTGTTCCCACGGGCACGCGCCGGAAGTATTCCGGCCCCATCAGTCTGCGTGAAACTCTCGACAAGGAACTCCTGGTCAGGGAACTGGCGGAACTGGGTCTGCCACAGAAAGTGCTGAAAATCACCAACCCTTGGTACTACCGGAAAAATGGCGCGGAAACGTGGATCAAAATCGGAGAGTCCGACGCCGAGTCGGGGAACTTTCCGGTAACGTGGGACACGACAAAGCTGGAGAACGGCCCATACGAGATTCTTGGCCTGATGCATGTCTTTGTCGGGGATGGCGCCATCCAGGGAGCCATTGCGCGGGAGGCCGTAACCCCGCTCACGGTCGAGAACTGAGCCTGGCCAAAGGCATAGTCTCACGGGGATCTGATTGGCGGCGGTCACAGACCGCCACCGCCGCCTTAGAACGCGTTTTAAAAATCGTAGCAGCCGACGCCTGCCGGGTCGTAGCTCTTGATGCCAAGACTGGTGAGGAGGCTCATTCTGGATTCTAAAGCCGCGATTTTCCGAAGGAATTTGAGCCTCGTTACCTCGGCTGCTACGCGGGAATGGAATTCTAAAACAGGCTCTTAATAAAAAAACCACACGGCAGCGCCGTGTGGCTGAATTTTTATCAGACTTGGTTTACGCCTTGAGAATGGCCATGGCCTTTTTGTTTTCCGAGTCGGTCATGTACGGAATGCCGGTCTCCGCCGCAGTCTCGCGATTGGCGGACATGAGGTCGTCGCGCGAGATTTCGGACAGGCTGGCCCGCCGGGCGCCGGCCATGAACTGTTGCAGACCGCAGGCAACTTTGTCGGCATAGGCATACATTGCCACCGCGCCAAACGGAATCTTCTTCATCTCGGCGGGGCCGACCTTCTTGGACACCGCCTCCCACGCGGTAAAGATCTGCTCGGGCTTGTCGCCGTAGCAGGTGACGGTGGACGGTAATTCGTCCCAGTGACCATGCACCGCCTGGCGACGGTCCGGATGCAACACGCCTTCGATGTTGCTGCCCACAAAGGCCGGGATCATCGGAGCGCGGCCCATGCAGACGAGCTTCACAAACGGCGCCCCCAGCGTCAGGGCCTTGAACATGTGGTCTTCGCGCGCCAGACCGCCCGCAAACGCGAGGTCCGGCACGGCCAGGCCGCGGTCGGCCAGCATTTTGGTGTACTCGTAGGCCTTCGCATGGAGCGGCAGGGACGGCACACCCCAATGCTCCATCATGTTCCACGGGCTCATGCCGGTGCCGCCGCCCGAACCGTCAATGGTCAACAAGTCCAGCTTGGCGTCAGTGGCGCAACGGATGGCCAGCGCCAGCGCTTCCATGCCGTAAGACCCGGTCTTGAGCGTGATGCGCTTGTGGCCGATCTTGCGCAGGTACTTGACGGCCTTCATGAAATCGTCCTGCACCTGTTTGGCGGACGAGAGGTTCGTGCCGCCCAGACGGCTGTGCCGGGCGAACGCGCGGAGCGCGCCGCTCTTGAACGCGGTTTCCACGATCGGATCATACGGATCGGGATCCACAATGTAGCCGCGATCCTTGAGGAAGCGTGCGTATTCGATATTGTCCACCTGGATTTCACCGCCAATGCACTTGGCGCCCTGGCCCCACTTGAGTTCGAGGATGACCTCATTGGGATATTTTTCGACCAGGTATTCCGCGACGCCGTTGCGGGTGTCTTCAACGTTCATCTGAACAATCATGACGCCGTGGCCGTCAAAGTAGCGGAGGAACGTGTTGATGCGCCGGTCCAATTCCGGCGAAATCTCAATGCGCCCCTTCTTGAGTACCGACTTGCGGTCCACGCCGACGACATTCTCACCCACAACGATGGGGAACCCACAGAGCGCGGCGCCGATGGCAAAGGAATCCCAGTAACGCGCCGCCACGAAGGTGGAGCCCAGCGCGCCGGTCATCATCGGGACGCGGCATTTGACGGGGTTGGTCCGCCCGAATTGCGTGGAGATGTCCACTTCCGGAAAGATGCAATGGTCGGCGTCGGTTTCGCCGTTTTTCCCGTGCCACCCATAAGCGTAGCCATGGATGCGCAGGGCGTGATAGCCCACTCCCACGGAGGTCACGTTGCCGGAGCCGGACGTGATGTAGCCGAATTTTCGCGGATACAACAGTTCCCGCCCCCGCAGGGCGGACATCCACGTTTCACATTTGCCTTTGCAGGCCGAGTCGCACAAGGTGCACAGACCCGATTCACAGGGATTTCCCCGGTTGCTGGTTCCCAGGGCGTCATTGCTTTTTCTCCACTCAATCATAACCACCACTCTTTCTTATGGTTCAACTCATTTAAGGTTTTACTTTCAGGTTCACCGCGGCAACCCAGCCAAGGCCGCCGCCGGTCCGCACTGCGGCATTATTACCAAAGGCGAATAATGCGCATCGTCCACACTTGAATTTAATTATAATGCACAGGGCAGGCTTAACGGTTATTGCTAATTAATGACTCTTTATTGGTTAAAAATGTTCACGATTTGAAGGCGCATAATAGCATGAAGTATAAGATGCACAAATGACCGATAACACATGAGAACGCGCGGCTGGGGAACGGAAGATCGCATAAATGGCCCCGCCTCATGCGGTGACGGGAACATCGAACATCCAACATCGAACGCCGAACATTGAATCAAAAACCAGCAGAGGCCAGGGACGAGGACGACGGCAGGGACGGTTCAGGCCGGCTTCGCTTTTTCTTTGCCGGGGTGGCTGCCGTTTTGCAGCAGTTCGATGAACGCCCGGGTGTTGGCGGAAAGCTGGCGACCGCGGCGATAGACAATTCCCAGCGGTCGCACAAAGTCTTGGGGAAAGAACGGCACAGCGACGAGCGTTTCGGCCTGCAGTTCGTGCTCCAGTGTCGGCAGCGGCAATATCGCCACCCCGGAACCCACCTCCACTGCGCGTTTGACCGCCTCAACGTTGTCGAAGGTCAGCACCACTCTCACCGTCACGCCACTTTTGCGCAGGAAACCGTCAATCTTCTTGCGGATCACCAAGTCCGCATCGAACCCCACAAACGGTTCGCCGGCAAGCTGTTTTACCGCGATTTTCTTCCTCCAAGCCAGCGGGTGCTGGGGATGACATGCCAGCACCATGGTTTCGTTTCGCCAAGGTATCACCGTCAAGTTCCGCCGCCCTTGCGGGAACGAAAGGATGCCTAGCTCCACCTCGTCGTTAAGCACCCGTTCATAAACCCGGCTGGGGTGGAGATATTCCAGTTCCACGCGCGCCCGGGGCCGCAACTCGTTGAACCGGCGCACGGACTGACTCATCTCGCGCAGGTTGGCCGAGTAAATGGCCGCCACCCGCACAACTGTGTCGGCCGCCATCGGTCTGCCGCGCACTTCGCTCTCCAACTCGTAGTAACGTTCGAGCACTTCCCGGCAGCCGTCGTAGAAGATCTGGCCCTCGCGCGTCGGCTTCCAGGGACGGCAGGACCGGTCAATCAGTGTTACTCCCAGATGTTTTTCCAGCCGTTGAACGGTCAGGCTGGCGGCCGCCTGCAACACGTTGTTCGCCTCCGCCCCCCGCGAAAAGCTGCGGAGGCGCACCACGTCGCAATATATCTTCAGCGTGTCAATCTGCATGGTCGAAGCAAACGAATGTCAACGTTGTCTGGCGAACACCGTATGCGGAATCCCGGCGGCGTCAACCCCATACTCCCGGCGGTGCTGCGCAAAAAACTGTGCTGTGCCTGCACCAGACATGTAGGATAGGTGTCCCGCCTGTCTCCATCTTCACGGATCCCACCCACCGATCAGTGACAGCTCGTGGCAGCGACCGTTCTTCCTGGACAGAGGTTTATTGGATTTCAGAGACAGGCGGGGCGCCTGTCCTACGGTATGGATGCGCCTTCAGGCGGCTTGACGTAAGATTTGTCCGGACCGCCCTGCCCCCTCTTGACTACAGGGTTTTGCGCCGGTTTTCACCCCCCGGCCCCGCCGGCGCAGTATTGGCAAATGAAATGCTGTGTATTTACTAGTTGTGAAAATAGTTATGGACTCCGCAGGCCAGTTCGGTTAATATTTTGCCGGTTGGTGCAGCGCTGCGATGAACCGGCCTGCCCAGATGATTTTTTAAAAAACGCCAAGATACGTCTTATGACCCGTCGCGCTGTTAAAACGTATGTGTTCCATTGCTCCAACAATCTGGCGGCCGACCAGTTTGCCGGCCTTTGCCACGGCCTGGAGGGCGACACCATCAAGACCATCAGCCTGCCCTGTTCCGGAAAGGTGGATGTTCCTTATTTGATCAAGGCGTTTGAAACCGGCGCGGACGGTGTGGCGATTGTGACCTGCCCAAAGAATGAGTGCCGCCACTTCGAGGGCAACCTGCGGGCGCACAAGCGCGCCGAGGCCGTCGAATCGTTGCTGGAGGAAATCGGCCTGCCCGCCGGCCGGATGGCCGTATTTGAGTGCGGGCAACAGGGCGCCGGTCAGGTCCTCGGCGAAATCAAGCAGTTCATTGAACAAGTGAGAAATCTGCCCCCAGCACCCACCCGCAGCGACGCCGCAAACAAACAGGAGAGCACGGTTGCATGAAACCAGACAGCAAACTCGCAAAAAAAATTGAGTCGGGAGATTTTATCGTCACCGCCGAGTGTGCGCCGGGCGCCACCGCGACCGGCGCCACCACCGAAGCGGCCTTGAAATTCTTCAACGGCAAACTGGTGGCCATCAACTTTCCGGACAACTCACATGGCGTGGCGATCTCATCGGTGGCCGCGGCGGTGGCGGCCATAAAACTCGGCGCCGAACCAATCCTCCAAATGGTCACCCGCGACCGGAACCGCATCGCCCTTCAGTCCGATTTGCTGGGCGCTGCCAGCTTGGGAATCAAGAATGTCCTTTGCATGTCCGGCTATCACCAGACACTGATTGGCTGTCCGGAATCAGCCAACGTTTTCGATGTGGATTCCTCCCAATTTATCGATCTGGCCACCCGGATGTCCGAAAACGGCGTCCTGGCCGACGGGACAAAAATTGACGGGCAATTTTCGATGCTGGTCGGGGCGGTGGCGAATCCGTTCCTGAAACCGCTGGAGCTTAACCTGTTCCGGCTCGGCATAAAAATCGATGCCGGCGCAAAATTTATTCAAACCCACGCGGTGTTTGACATCGAGGCCTTCAGCCAATGGCTCGATGCCGCCCGCAAGGAGGGTCTCACCAAAAAGACGGCAATTTTGGCCGGTGTTTTTCCCCTGAGCAGCGCGGCGGAAGCCCAGGAGCTCCGTGACACTTACGCCGAATTTCGCATTCCGGACAAGGTCATTGAACGGCTGAAAAAAGCGGGCGATGACAGCGCGCAGAAAAAGGAGGGGCTCGCCATCTGCGTTGAAACCATCAAGCAGCTCAAGGCGCTCGAGGATTTGCGCGGGATTCATCTTCTTTCGGGCGGCAAGGAAGCCTTGGTGCCGGAAATTCTGGCCGCCGCCGGACTGTAATTACCGGGAAAGAGTATGCCGGAAAAATATCACATCAAGACCCAGCCGGTTCCGCCGCGGCGGCCGCGCATCGGCAAACATGGCGTGGTGGATTGGCGGGAAGACTGCGCCCGGTGTCATAACTGCGTCAAAAAAGCCTGCGTCTACGACCGCTACAAACAGGAGGCGGATTACATTCGCAATCTCAGCGACGTGGATGCGCTGTTTTTTGAGTGCATGGGCTGTTTTTCCTGCGTGCAGAATTGCACGAAAAATATCCTGTGCCTGTCAATCAATCCGGCCTACGAAAAACTCGGGAACAATTACTGGAAACCCGACATCATCAAAACGACGTGGCTTCAGGCTGAGACCGCGAAAATCCCGGTTTCCGGCGCAGGCTATCGCGGGCCATTTTCCGGTCTGGGTTTTGATTCCATGTGGACGGACATGTCGGAGATTGTCCGCCCCACCCGCGACGGCATTCATGGGCGGGAGTACATCAGCACTTCGGTTGACATCGGCAGAAAGCCTCCGTTTTTGGCCCTGAATGGAGACCAGGCTGTGGCAATGCTGCCGCCGCTGGTCTCGATTCCCCTGCCGCTGATCATTGATTTGAGTTCGCCGGCGCATACGCTGCCGCAGCTTGACGCCATCATCGAACGGACCGCCGCGGACACCGGCTTGATCGCGATCATGGATTCGCGTTACCGGCCGGCCGACGAGGCCAACTTGGAGAACATTGCGTTTTATCTGGGCCCGGACAGCCCGCCGGTGCCGAAAGAGGCCTTGCGAAAAACCCGGCTGGTGGAAGTGGCTGACAGCAGCACGGTGATGGAACGCATCAAGGAAATTAAAAGCATCCATCCGGAAATCGTTGTCGCCATCAGGGTTGAATTGACGGCGACGGGCATCGGGCGCGCCATCGAGCTTGCCGGGCTTGAAGCGGTTGAGGTGGTGCATGTCGTGGCCGATTCCAAGGGCAATGAACTGACGGCGCAAAAGCCGCGATTTGTGAAGGACATGCTCCGTCAGATCCATACCGCCCTCATCGAAAAAGGAATCCGGGATGAAATTACGCTCATGGCCGGCGGCGGCATCGCCCTGCCGGAGCACGTGGCCAAGGCCATCATCTGCGGCGCCGACCTGGTGACCATCAACCTGCCGCTGTTGGTCGCGCTGGAATGTCATCTGTGTGACAGTTGCCAGCCCGGCACGCCGTGCCCGGCCCGGCTCGAGAAAATTGATTTCAAATACGCCGTGGGCCGGATGACAAATCTGATCGCGGCGTGGCACGACCAGTTGATCGAGGTGATGGGGGCCATGGGCATGCGCGAGGTCCGCCGGCTTCGGGGCGATGTCGGCCGCGCCATGTTCTTCGAGAACCTGGAGGAGGAAACCTTCGGCAAACTTTTCGGCGCCAGAAAGGCAGGGTTATGAACACTCTGCCTGAGAATACGCTGAAAACACGCGTGCCGCAGGAAGAAGTGAAGCGGGTCATCAAACCCGCACCGTCCCGCTATCGCAACGAGATCGCCAAGTACATCGTCCATCGCAGCCTGGACTGTCAACGCTGCGGCAGGTGCGTGGAGGTTTGTACCCATGCAGTCCATGTGCGAAAACCCGGGTATGAATATTTCGGTGAGCCCAACCATCACTTGTGCATCGGACCGGCCTGCGCAAAAAACGGGCATTATTGCGTGGCCCATTGCCCGCAACAGGCGCTGCAGATCCGGGAAAATCCCATGTACCGGGCGCTCGGTGATTTTCGCTGGCCGGCGGATTTGATTTTGGCGACGTGGAAAATGGCCGAGACCGGTGATTTGCCCCCCGAAGAATACGACTACAATTATGAGTGCGGCAATTCCGGCGGCGGCTTCGACCGGCTCAGATTTAAATTTCCCGACCGGCCCCCGGTAAAACTCGACGCGGATCAGATTGATACCAGCATCTCGCTGAACAAACGCAAAGACGGACGGCCCGAAGTCAAAATTGACGTCCCCTGGTATGGGGGCGGCATGTCATTCGGGTCGGTCAGCAATGTAACTCAATTGTCCAAGGCCCGCGCGGCCGTGGCGTGGAATACGTTTACCTGCACCGGCGAGGGCGGATACATGGAACGCATGCGGCCGTATGACGACCATGTGATTACGCAGGTTGCCACGGGCCTTTTCGGCGTGCGCGAGGAAACGATTCAGCGGGTGCCGATCGTGGAATTTAAGTATGCCCAGGGCGCCAAGCCCGGTCTGGGCGGCCACCTGCTGGGCGACAAAAACACCCCGTCCGTGGCCAAAATGCGCGAGACCGTCCTCGGCATTTCGCTGTTTTCACCGTTCCCGTTCCATAGCGTCTATTCCATCGAAGACCACGCCAAGCATATCGAATGGGTCAAGCATGTGAACCGGCGCGCCTTGATTTCAACGAAAGTATCAACCCCCACGGACGTGGACATGGTCGCCGTGGGCAGCTATTCCGCCGGCACGCATATTGTCCACATTGACGGAGGTTATGGCGGGACCGGCGCGGCGCCTGACATTGCCAAAAAGAACATCGCCATGCCCATCGAATACGCCATTGGCAAGGTGCACAATTTCCTCACGGATGAAGGCGTCCGTGACAAGGTGACGCTCATCGCCAGCGGCGGAATCCGCTCGGCCCACGACATCGCCAAGGCCATCGCCCTGGGCGCGGACGGCGTGGTCATCGGAACGGCGGAACTGGTCGCGCTGGGATGCGTGCGGTGCAGCCTTTGCGAGAGCGGACGCGGCTGTCCGCGCGGCATCGCCACGACCGACCCCGAGCTTTCCGGGAAAATGGACATTGATTGGGGCACCCAGCGGCTCATCAACCTTTACAGCGCCTGGCACAAGACGCTGGTCGGAATTTTGCAGCGCCTCGGCCTGCGCAGCGTCGGCGAACTGCGCGGACGCACCGATTTCCTGATGCATCTTGATTACACCAACGACGTGCCGGCAAAAAAATGAATAGAGACCTCCGCAAAACCGCTTTGACGAGAACTGTAGCGTCCGGCCTGTGGCCGGAAACACAGGGTTTCGGGGCAGGAATGTCGAGGCACAGCCTCGACGCTACACGTTTTGCAGAAGTTTCAAACAGTGAACTGATAAAACGGCTGGCCGGTTCAAGAAAACGACTGGCGGAAAGCCTCAACTATTCTTCGTCCATCCGAAAGGAGGCGGAGGAAGGTGGTTGCGGCGTGGTCGGTTTCTGCTGCAGCGAGCCGGTGCCGGGCAGGCATATCTATGAACCGTCACGCCAGATGCACAACCGCGGCAACGGCAAGGGCGGCGGCATCGCGGCGGTGGGACTCGTCCCAGAACAGCTCGGCGTCAGCCGGGAGGTGCTGGACAGCCATTTCCTGCTGCACGTGGCGTTTATTGACACGAAGGTGCGGCCGGAAATCGAGGCGCAATTCATCAAGCCGAACTTCGACATCGCCGCCTCCGCGCAGCTCGACAAGATTGATGACTGGAAATCCGTGCCAGGTCTGGAGGTATTGCCGCCCGATGTCTGCCGCTATTTTGTCCGCGTCAAGCCGCTGGTGCTCGATGAGTTCATCGCGAAGAACCATCTGCAACAACTGGATCGCGACGAGGCGGAGGACGAGTTCGTCAATCAGAACAGCTTCCAACTCAATCAAAAATATTACGCGTCTCTGGGCGAAAAACGGGCCTTCGTGCTCTCGCATGGCCGGGACATCATGATCCTCAAGGTGGTCGGTTATGCCGAAGCCATCGTCAAATATTACAAGATCGAAGAGCTTTGCGCCCACGAATGGATTGCTCATCAGCGTTTCCCCACCAAGGGCCGCGTCTGGCATCCCGGTGGCGCCCATCCGTTTGCGGCCATCGACATGGCGCTGGTGCACAACGGCGACTTCGCCAATTACCATTCGGTGACCGAATATCTCAAGCAGCGCCACATCTATCCACAGTTCCTCACCGACACGGAAGTTTCCGCCCTGTTGTTTGACCTGCTCACCCGCACCTACCGGTATCCGCTGGAGTATATCATCGAGGCGCTGGCACCCACCACGGAGCTGGACTTCGACCGGCTCGATCCGGAGAAGCAGACAATTTACCGGGCCATTCAAGCCACCCATATGCACGGTTCGCCCGATGGCCCATGGTTTTTCATCATCGCCCGCAATATTGCCCGCCAGAAGCAGTTCCAGTTGATGGGCATCACCGACACCGCGATGCTCCGGCCCCAGGTGTTTGCTTTCTGCGATGGCGAAGTCCAAGTGGGCCTGATTGCCTCGGAAAAACAGGCCATTGATGCCACGCTGTTGAGTCTCTCGAAGGATGACCAACGCATCTGCCCCGTGGCGGACCGCTACTGGAACGCGCGCGGCGGCAGTCATAACGACGGCGGCGCGTTCATTTTCAACCTGCAAAAAAATCCGGCCGGCAAAATCCGGATTGCCTGCACGGATAAATTCGGCAACCCGGTTCCCATGCCGGGAGGAACCGAGCCTTGTGACTTTTCAAAAGATGTAGCCGCGGACGTCAGTCCGCGCACTCTAAACGAAAATACAGATCAGCGCCGACTGACGTCGGCGGCTACATTCGAATGGATGCGCGACCAGCTTCCGCAATGGACGTTTGATGAATTCCGCCGGGCGTGCCGGCAAATCACCAATCAGGCGAAAGATGCCTCCCGGACGGCGACGGCCATCGAGGTTTTTACGTTGCTCAACGACCGGCGCTACTCGACCGGCGCCAAGAAACGCAGCCACGTTCTGCATGTCATCCACACCGAATTGAGCCGGTTGCTCGGCAGCCTTCCCAACATCGGTTCAAAAGATGCCGGCAAGAGCGCGTTCCGGCTCATTGATTTCTCGACGCGCGGCAACCTGCGCCCGCCGCAGGAGAACGAAACCACCCTGGTCATTGACGCCGCCCATTTTCCGCCGGAAGGCAACGACTGCGACGCCGCCCTGCTGGTGGATGCGTTTATGAAAGGCTGGCGGCATTTCATCAGCTTCAATTGCATCGGCCAGCGGTACATCGGCTGCGGCCTCGGGCCGGAAACCGCCGATGTGACCATCGAGGTTTATGGCAGCAGCGGTGATTATCTGGGTTCCGGTTTAGACGGGCTGACCATCACGGTGCATGGCAACGCCCAGGACCAGTTGGGCCAGATCATCAAAGAGGGAAAAATGGTCGTCCATGGCGATGTGGGCCAGACGTTCATGTACGGCGCCAAAGGCGGCGTGGTTTATGTGCTCGGCAACGCGGCCGGCCGGCCGCTCATCAATTCCGTCGGCAAACCCCGCGTGGTCATCAACGGCACCTGCCTTGACTTTCTGGCCGAGTCCTTCATGGCCGGCGACCCCAATCACGGAGGTGGTTTCGTTATCTTGAACGGGGTCAAATTCGACGACAAAGGAAAACTGGTTCCCCTGCCCGAGCCTTATCCCGGCAGTAATATTTTCTCGCTGGCTTCGGGCGGGGCGATTTTTGTCCGCGACCCCGGCAAGACGATGGTGGATCAGCAGTTGAACGGCGGTCAGTTTGCCAAGCTGACCGACGCCGACTGGGAATTGATCCTGCCGTACCTGGAGGAAAACCAGAAACTTTTCGGGATTACCGTCGAGCAGCTTTTGACCGTGAACGGCAAACGGCTCAAGCCGTGCCAGGTTTATCGCAAAGTTGCCCCCGGCAACCTCAAGAACATTGCCACGGAGGACACCGACGATGTCTGGGCCGAAGAGCTGGTTGAAGCGGTGGCCGCGAAATAGCGGGACATAATGACGTGATAACCATCAAAAATAAAAAGAACGGAGCTGGCCTGAAACAGGCCGTCGAAGAGATTTCCGGCGTGGATGTCAGCGTCTGCTTCCAATGCAAGAAATGCTCCAGCGGTTGTCCGGTGGCCAAGCTCACCACGTCCCGCCCTTCGGAAATCATGCGGCAACTGCATCTGGGCGCCGGCAATGAACTGCTGGAAAGCGATCTCGTCTGGATGTGCGCCTCGTGTGAGACCTGCTCCGCCCGCTGCCCGATGGGCATTGATGTGGCGGCGGTCATCGACGCGTTGCGCAAACTGGCCCTGGCCCGGGGAGCTTCGAAACAGGAAGGCAACGTGCCGCTGTTCAACCGCGCCTTTTTGAAAACGGTCGAAATTTTCGGCCGCTCCTACGAAATCGGCATGATCACCGCCTACAAAATCGGCACGGGCAAGCTGATGAACGACACGGAAAAATTCCCGGCCATGCTGAAGAAGGGGAAAATCGCCTTGCTACCTCCCCGGGGCGGCGACCGGAAGACCGTGAAACGCATTTTCAAGGCCTACAAACAAAACAAAGGGGCCAAAGCATGAGATACGCCTATTATCCCGGATGCTCGGCTGAATCCACGGCGCGCGACATGCACCAGTCCACCCTAGCCGTTGCCAAGGCGCTGGGCATTGATCTGGTTGAACCCAAGGGCTGGACGTGCTGCGGCGCCACCGCCGGACACCAGACCGACCGCCTGCTCGCCGTGTCCCTGCCCGCCGCCAACCTCACCAAGGTCCAGGACATGAAACTGGACATGATGGTCAATTGCGCCGCCTGCTACAGCCGCATGAAAGTGGCCAACCACGAAATCGCGGCTCATTCAAATATCCGCAAGGGCGTCCGCGAAGCGCTTGACCGCGATTACGACGGTTCGGTCAAGGTCCGGCACCTGCTCGAGGTGCTCCTGGAAGATGTCGGTCTGCCGGCCATCAAGCAGGCCGTCAAACGTCCGTTGAACGGCCTCAAGGTGGCCTGTTACTACGGCTGCCTGCTCGTTCGTCCGCCCAAGATTTTAAAATTTGATGACGCGGAAAATCCGACGTCGCTCGACCGGCTGGTCACCGCGATGGGCGGCACGAGCCTAGAATGGCCGTCCAAGGTCGAATGTTGCGGCGGCGGCCTGTCGTTGTCGCGGACGGACGTGGTGGTGGAACTCACGGGGTCAATCATTGACATGGCCGCCAGCGTGGGCGCCGATTGCATCGCCGTCAGTTGCCCCATGTGCCAGGTCAATCTCGATTTACGGCAGCAGGACATCAACAAACAGACCGGAAAGAATTATCAAATCCCGATTGTCTATATCACCCAGCTGCTCGGCCTTTGCCTCGGCATCGGCCCCGGTGACCTCGGGTTCGACAAGCTGATGGTCCCCGCCTCCGCTGTTTTGGAGAAGGTTAAATGAACGCGCATAAAACATCTGTAGCGATGGTAGGGCAAACCTGCCGGTTTGCCCTAATCTCACCGCCTGCAAGCGCAGCGATGCTGGCGGAATCATGGGGCTACGCACGCCAGAACATCGCTCCGCTCGTTCTGGTGAAAGTTCGGGCGGCGCGGCAGCACCGCCCTACCTTGATGGTATCAAGTCGCGCCCGCACGCGAATGCGCGTCCTGGCCGACCAGCAGGTCGGCCCTACCATTTCAGCAAACAACCATGAGTAAATCCGACGGCAAAAAAATTGGCGCGGTGCTGGTGCAAGGCGGCGGCATTGCCGGCGTCCAGGCCTCCCTCGACCTCGCCAACAGCGGCTTCAAGGTCTATCTCGTCGAACGCGACGCCGCCATCGGCGGCATGATGGCGCATCTGGACAAGACGTTTCCGACCGGCGACTGCGCCACCTGCATCGTCTCGCCCAAACTCGTCGAATGCGCGCGGAACCTGAACATCGAAATCATGACCCTTTCGGAAGTGACCGATCTGGAGGGGCAACCCGGTAATTTCACCGCCACGGTCAAACGGCATCCGCGCTATGTCATCGAGGACAAATGCAACGGTTGCAGTGAATGCACGCAGGTCTGTCCCGTGGACATTCCGGACGAATTCAACCGCTGCCTGGGCACCCGCAAAGGCATCGCCAAACTTTACGCCCAGGCCACCCCGAACATTTTCGGCATCCTCAAAAACGGCCACTCGCCCTGCAAAATGACGTGCCCGGCCCGCGTCAACGTCCAGGGCTACGTCCAGCTCATCAAGCAAAAGGAATATCTCAAGGCGGTCGAACTCATCCGCCAGCGCAATCCCCTCTCGGCCATCTGCGGCCGCATCTGCACGCATCCCTGCGAGTCCGAATGCACGCGGGGCAAGGCCGACGACGCCATCGCCATCCGGCTGCTCAAACGGTTCGCGTCGGACAAGGAAATGGAAATGCTGGCGGCGGGCAAACTCACGCTGCCGAAGGAAAAGACTCCCGCGCCGGACGCCAAAAAGGTGGCCGTCATCGGCGGCGGCCCCGCTGGTCTTACCGCAGCCAACGACCTGGCCGATGCCGGTTTTGCCGTCACCGTCTATGAAGCGATGAGCGCCGCCGGCGGCATGCTGCGCTACGGCATCCCCGGTTATCGCCTGCCCAAGAAGGTGCTTGACCACGAAATCGAAATCATCCGCCGCAAGGGCGTCACGTTCGTCTATAATTGCTGCATCGGACGGGATGTTACCATCGAGACGCTCCGGTCGGTTTATGCCGCGGTCTTCATTTCCGCCGGCGCCCAGAAGAGCCGCAAACTCCGCGTTGAAGGCGAGGACGCCATCGGCGTGCTGCATGGCATTGAATTTCTCCGGGACGCCGGCTCAGCCAGCAAACCCGTCGTGAAAGACCGCGTGCTGGTCATCGGCGGCGGCAACGTGGCGGTGGACGTGGCCCGCACCGCCGTGCGCCTCGGCGCCAAACAGGTCGAGATGATATCGCTCGAACAGCGGAAGGAAATGCCCGCTTACAAGGAGGAAATCGAAGCGACCCTCGCCGAAAACATCAAGATTCGCAACGGCTGGGGCCCCAAACGCATCCTCTACAACGGCTCCGTCACCGGCATCGAGCTGAAACGTTGCACCCGGGTTTTTGATGACAAGAAACGGTTCAATCCCGCCTTCGACGAAAAGGACCTCACCACGGTCGAGGCCGACCAGATCATCGTCGCCATCGGCCAGGCGGTGGATGAGGAATTTGTCAGCCACATCAAGGTCCAAAACGAACGGGGCTGTTTCAAGGCCGACAAGATCACCGGCCAGACTTCCGTGCCCGGCATTTTTGCCGGGGGCGACAACGCCTCCGGTCCCGCGTCCGTCATTGACGCCGTCGCCGCCGGCAAACGGGTCGCCGAATCCATCGAACGTTATTTGAAGGGCAAGGATTTGTTGGGCGGCCGGTTCGAGGATTCGCTCCGCCCGATTCCTCCGGCGTTCCTGCCCACGCTCGACAAGCTGGAGAAAAAATCCCGGCCCCAGGCCGAGGAACTGGCCCCGGCCAATCGCCTGAACAATTTCGATGAAGTTGAAAAAGGTCTCACCGAGGAGCAGGCCCTCGCGGAGGCCGCGCGTTGCCTGAATTGCGCGCTGTGCTCGGAATGCAACCGCTGCGTCGAAACCTGCAAGCAGCACGCCATTGACCACGCCATGCGCGAGCGGACGGTCACGCTCGAGGTGGGCTCGGTCATCCTGACTCCCGGTTTCCAAGAGTTCGATGCCCGCCGAAAAGGTGAATTCGGTTATGGCCGCTATGACAATGTTGTCACCAGCGTCCAGTTTGAACGGATGCTTTCCGCCGCCGGCCCGTTCGAAGGCCATGTCGTCCGTCTGTCCGACGGCCGCGAGGCCAAACGCATCGGCTGGATCCAATGCGTCGGTTCGCGCGATTCGTCGTGTAACAACGAATATTGTTCCTCGATTTGCTGCATGATGGCCACCAAGCAGGCGCTCGTCGCCGGCGACCACGTCCAGGGGCTGGACGCGACAATTTTCTACATGGACATCCGCGCCCACGGCAAGGATTTCGACCAGTATTACGAGCGCGCCCGGGCGCAGAAGCACATCCATTATCTTAAGAGCATTCCGTCCCGGATTGTCCAGATGCCCGGCAGCAAGGACTTGCGCGTTTCGTACATCGATGAAAACAGCCGGCTGCAGCAACAGGATTTCGACCTCATCGTCCTGTCCGTGGGCATGGAACCGCCGCACAACCTGGCGGAACTGGCTTCCCGTCTGGGCATCAAGCTCAACCAGTTCGGTTTCTTCGACACTGACCGGCTCCTGCCGCTGTCCACCTCCCGGCCCGGCGTGTTCGTCGGCGGCGCGGTGCAGGAACCCAAGGACATTCCCGAGACGGTCACCCAGGCCAGCGCCGCGGCGTCCATGGCCATGGAACTGCTCGCGTCGGCGCGCAACACGCTCATCACCAAAAAGAGTTACCCGACCGAGCACGACGTTTCCGACGAGGAACCGCGGCTCGGCGTCTTTGTCTGTCACTGCGGCATGAACATCGCCTCGGTCGTGGATGTGGAGGCGGTGGTCAAACGCATCGAGCATGAGCCGGACGTGGTGCTGGCGACCCACACCATGTTCACCTGCGCCGACACCAGCCTGTCCAACATCAAGGACATGATCCATAAACACCGGCTCAACCGCATCGTGGTTGCCTCCTGCACCCCGCGCACGCACGAGCCGCTGTTCCGCGAGACTTTGCGCGAAGCCGGCCTGAACCAGCACCTGTTCGAAATGGCCAATATCCGCGACCAATGTTCCTGGGTGCATTCCGCCGTGCCGCAATCCGCCACCGAAAAGGCGGTTGAACTCGTCAAAATGTCCGTCGCCCGGGCGCGCACGCTGTCGCCGCTGGAAGGCGGAACGCTGCAGGTGGACCAGACCGGCATTGTCATCGGCGGCGGATTGAGCGGCATGACCGCCGCCCTCGCGCTGGCCGACCAGGGATTCAATGTGCATCTGGTCGAGCAAAGTGACCGTTTGGGCGGGACCCTGCACGATATTCACCGGACGTTTGAGCACGACGACATCGCCGTCTTCACCCGCGGCCTCATCGACAAACTCCAAAGACATCCGCGCATCAAATCTTACCTGCAAGCCGAAATCACCGGCATCAAAGGTCACATCGGCAAGTTCGTCGTGACGCTCGCCAAGGGCGGCGCGAACTTTGAAGTTTCCGGCGGCGCCATCATCGTGGCCACGGGCGCGCAGGCGGCCAAAACCACCGACTTTTTATACGGCAAATCCGACCGCGTCCTGACCCAGGTGGAACTGGAACAACGGTTGCACGACAAGACCTGGCCGGCGAAGGGACAAAACATCGTCATGATCCAGTGCGTCGGCTCGCGCAACGAAAAGCATCCGTATTGCAGCCGCATCTGCTGCTCGATGGCCGTCAAAAACGCATTGGACATCAAGAAACGCGACCCCGACGCCAATGTCTATGTGCTTTACCGCGATGTCCGGACCTACGGCTTCCGGGAAGTTTACTATCAGCAGGCGCGCGAAGCCGGGGTGGTGTTCATCCGTTACACGCCGGACGCGCCGCCGCAGGTGACCGACAACAACGGCCTGGTCGTCACACTCAAAAGCCCCGACCTCCCCGATTCGCTCGCCATCGAGGCCGGCAACGTCGTGCTCAGCACCGGCGTGGAAGTGGATTTGAAGAACAACAAGCGCATCTCCGACATGCTCAAGGTGCCGCTCAATGCCGACGGTTTCTACGTGGAAGCCCACATGAAACTGCGTCCGGTGGATTTTACCACCGAAGGCATCTTCCTGTGCGGCCTGGCGCATTCGCCGAAGTTTATTGATGAAAACATCTCGCAGGCGCGCGCCGCCGCCGCGCGAGCGGCCACCGTCCTGTCCAAGACGCAGCTCGATGTCAGCGCCCAGGTTTCGTACGTGGACCAGCAGAAATGCATCTCCTGCATGACGTGCGTGACCGTCTGCCCGTATTCCGCGCCCTACTGCAACAAGGACGGCAAGGGACAGATCGAAGCCGCCAAGTGCATGGGCTGCGGCATCTGCGCCGCCGAATGTCCGGCCCGCGCCATCCAATTGCATCATTTCGAAACCGACCAGTTCGAAGTGATGATCAAGGAATTGTTTGCCGAAGGCAACGGCCACAACGGTTCGGGCACGCCCCGGCAAGGCATCAAAATAATGGCCCCCGCCTAAAATGATCGCTAAAACAAACATGCAGACAGGCAATTCTTCAACGCCAAGACGCCAAGACGCCAAGACGCGAAGATTTTTTTATGAGGAAGCCATGAAACCAAGACCCATCGGAAAGAATTCCTGGTTTCCTGGCTTCCTTATGGAGTTGATTTTGTTTGCGGCTCCGCCGCGCTGCGCCTTTGCGTCTTTGCGCCTTTGCGTTAAAACCCGGTTGCATAGTAATACCCAATGAAAACCGAAGTATTTGAACCCAAAATATTGGCCTTTTGTTGCCACTATTGCGCCTATTCGTCGGCGGATCTGGCGGGGGTCATGCGCATCCAGTATCCGCCCAATGTGCGCATCATCCGCACCCCCTGCACCGGCCGGCTGGAGACCGAATACTTCATGAAAGCCCTGGAGCAAGGCGCGGACGGCGTGCTGGTGGCGGGCTGTCTCGAAGGCGGCTGCCATTTCGTGGAAGGCAACCTCTGCGCCAAACGCCGGGTCAATTACACCCGCGACCTGCTCGAGGAAATCGGCATCGAAAAGGAACGCCTCCGCATGGTCAACATTTCCGCCGCCATGGCCCGGCCATTGGCGGATGTCATCACCGACATGGTGGAAACGATACGCAAACTGGGCCCCAGCCCGATGAAACTTAATGGCAACTCAAAACAGCACGTGCCGTCAACTGGCAGTCGGCAGAATACAACTCAACCTGAGAAACTAAGCAGATGAACCACGAAATACACGAAAAACACGAAACCATCACAAAACATGGCAGGTTTACTGATGAAGCAACGCACTTTTCTTTCTGTCCTGCAAATGGGGTTTCAGCCTCCCATTTCGTGTCATTTCGTGTATTTCGTGGTAACCACTCCGTCTGCGGATTTAACGGCAAATAAAAACAGGAAGCACTTATGATCGTCGCACAAAGAAAAAACATACCCGAACTGCTGGACATCGTCGAAAAACACCGGAAGGTGCTCCTGCTCGGCTGCGGCACCTGCGTGACCGTTTGTCTGGCCGGCGGCCAGCGCGAAGTCGGCATCATCGCCTCCGCCCTGCGCATGGCGGCCAAATTGAAGGGCCGCCCGCTGGAAGTCGAGGAACTCACCATCGAACGCCAGTGCGACAACGTCTTCCTCGAACAAGCCGCCGAAGCCATCAAACGAAACGAAGCCGTGCTGTCCGTCGGATGCGGTGCCGGCGTGCAGGCCATCGCCGAGCGTTTCGCCAGTAAACCCGTTTACGCCGGCCTCAACACCGCGTTCATCGGCATTCTGGAGGAACGGGGCGTCTGGACGGAAAAATGCGCCGCCTGCGGCGAATGTGTGCTGCATCTCTACGGCGGCATCTGTCCCATCACCCGGTGCGCCAAGAAAATGATGAACGGCCCATGCAGCGGTTCCCGAGAGGACCGCTGCGAAGTGAGTCCCGACCGTCCCTGCGCCTGGCAATTGATTTACAAACGCCTGAAAGAAATCGGCCAGCTCGACCGCCTGAAAGAGCTCAAAAAGCCAAAAAACTGGCGCAGTAGTCAATCAGGCGGGGTCCGCAAAATCATCCGCGAAGATCACAGGGTTTAAAGAGTCTGAAGGCTCCCGCCGTCGCCGAAGCTATGGCGGGCAGGGAAGGCTGAAGGCTGAGATAAAAACTTTAGCGTTTAGCGTTTAGCCTTTGGCCTTTCCGCCAAGCGGGGAAAACCGTCACTTTTCTGGGCCTGACCCTTTCACAAGAAGCTATGCAACAGTTTTTAATTGAAAAGCATCAGGTTTTTGTATAAGGCTGAACTTCATGAAAAGTTCGTCCGCCTATGAAAAGGTCTATTCCGCAGAGGCTCCATATTTTCCGACAGACCCGCTCCCTCAATTATTGCAGATTTTAAGGCAACTTGCGTCACCAGCGAAATGCTTGGATTTGGGTTGCGGCGAAGGGCGCGATGCCATGGTGATAGCCTCTCACGGGCACAACGTGACGGCAATCGACTTCTCACTCAAAGCATCTGCCTTTCTGCGAGCCGAAGCAAAAAGACGCAGACTTAAAGTGAGTGTTTTGCGGAGCGATGCGCGAAAGTTGCGTTTGCCGAAATCAGCTTACGAGTTTGTATACGCGAGAACATTATTAGACCACATCACATATCAAGACGCTGTAAATCTCGCCAAAAAAGTTTATTTCACACTCAAACCCGAAGGCCTTTTGCTGATTGAGGTTTTCTCTATGCGCGACCCTGGCAACAGACGACGCTACCTGCCCTCCAGTGAACTTGTAAATTGGGTTAAACATTATTACGATGAAGGTGAGTTATTGGGTTTATTCCCCAAGATGCAGTTTTTGAGTCTTGATCGCTGTTTAAAATATGACGACACTCACGGAGAGCCTCATTTTCATGAAACGTTAATTCTGCGCGCTCGAAAATCAACGGCAGGGTGGCAAATAGGAAGGCTTGTGGATTATGTCTGAATCAGTCGATGTAGCAATTATCACTGTTCTTCGTGAAGAATATCACGCAGTAAGGCGTTTTCTACAGAATGCTCCGCTATGGCCAGGTTCTACGAAATCCCCCAATACGCATGCTTGGGTGGTGGGAAACATTCCGACGAAACAATCCAACGGGGCTTATTCGGTCGTTCTGGCGATGCCCACAAAGGCAGGACAAGAATACATTCAACCAGCAATTCAAGCGACCGTGGATACTTTTAACCCATCTTATGTTTTTCTATGCGGGATTGCAGCAGGAATCCATGCCAACGGTGTTGGCAATGGTGATGTGATAGTCTCTGAGATGATTTGGGGATACGAATATGGTAAAGTAGCTGGCGGAAAGTTCCAACCAAGACTCGACAATTCCTACAGAGCCGACGAATCGCTAATCACATTGGCCAATGCGTTGGATTATTCGCCAACATTGCTTGCAAATCAAATGGTGCTGTTAAAGGGACGAACACCAAAAATCCATATTGGAACAATAGCTTCTGGCAACAAAATAATTGACGATTTCAATTACGAATTGGTGAAGGAAGTGCTCGCTGCAAATAGCCGAACAATTGCAATTGAGATGGAAGCCGTTGGCGCTATAGTTTGCACGCGGCATTTCCAAAGTAGGGGGCGAAATACGCCATTTCTGATGATCCGTTCAGCCAGCGACATTCCAGACCACCCGAACCGAAAGGACAGTACGCAAGGAACTGTAGAAAGAGACCTTTGGAAACCGTTAGCCAGCATGATCGCAGCCGACGCCACGGTGCAACTAATCAGGGAAGGGCTCCCAGTCGGGCCTCGTTCTCAACGTGTTAAGGATAAACCTTCTTCACAACTTCAGAGAACGATCCACAAAATAGAGTGCGAAGAAAAAATTCTCAAAGCCGAAATGACTGTCAAGAATTTTCAGCGACCCGACGGCGGAGTGGCTTGCGCTTGTCCCCAAGAAAATAGCGGATGTTGGACCACAGCTAGCTGGTTAGAGGCTTTGTTACTGCCGCCAGTCGATCCCGCTACGCTCGGACTAGTGGACAGCTTTGCAGAGTTTTTAGTGTCCAAACAGAATAAAGATGGTGGTTGGCCGAATGTGATTGACACCGTGTCATCACCTGCTGCCACTGGCCACGCCTATTGTGCACTTTCGCTCTATAGTCGCACTATCAGGCCCGATCAGAATGACCTGCTTGAACGGATCAATTCTGCGCTAGGCCAAGTTAGGGATTACATTTCTGCCAGCCATGCAAAACCAGAGATACTCTCCACGGCCGATATCTTCTACTCATTGCGTTTATCGCTTATTGTAGAAAGCCAAACTCAACCCAGCGATCTCGTTCTTCCTTTACTCAAAAAGCTCTCTGCTACGAGGCTGCCTGAAGGTGGATGGCCTGCCGATGGCACACAAAAAATGTGTGTAACCAATACATCCCGCGCTCTTTGGTTGTTGCTGCATTTTGGCTTGCTTAAAGAAAATGACCGCGTTGTAAAGAATGCGATTAAAAAACTGCAAGCAGCCATGGGAGATAATGATGGATGGCGAATTTCAATTCGAAGAATTATATCCCCCGGACGAGTTGGCGAAACCATCTTGCATAACAATACAAATTGTGATGCCTTGAATCTGTGTCGGGTTTTGAAGAAGCTCCCGGCGGGTTTTATTAAGGTGTATAATTGGTTGGTATCAAGTCAAGCCCCCGATGGATCTTGGACGTTGACCGAGCCGAGTTCCGACCCAGATCGCTTCGTGCCAGCGGTCACCTGGCCGACAAGCGAATTCATATTCACACTTAAATCAATACATCTTCTATTATGAACCACGAACACTGGATGACGGAAGCCATTAACGAAGCTCGACTCGCAACCGCTGCTGGCGAGTTACCAATTGGAGGGGTTCTGGTTGGTGGCGATTCTCTAATTGGAAAGACGCAGACCAAAGTAAGGCGCATGGGGTCTATTGTCGCTCACGGGGAATTGACGTTACTTCTTGAAGCGAAGAACAAGATATACACCGCTTCACGCCCTCTTGCGGTTTATACCACTCTGGAGCCTTGCATAATGTGCCTAGGTGCATGTATGCAATGCGGGGTAGATGTAATCGTATTTGGAATGCGGTGCGCTCCAGATGGCGGCGCAGATTTGATCGAAGCCATTCACCGTTTAGGACAAAAGACCCCTACCATAGTTGGTCCTGTGTTGGAAGAGAAGTGCCTTGAGGTTTGGAAAGAATGGAAACACGGGGCCGATCATCCAGCATTTGGTTATGCTAGCCAAATTCTAGCGCGATACGGCAAGAGTCCGGGTCAAGTTTAGAGCCGACTTTTTCTAATTAATGGAATCTTTTCGAAACATTGAAGCGTGTGGCGACGAATTGCGGAAGCGCCTCGGCTCCGCCATTCAGAGTGATGCTTCTGGTAAGAAAAATGCGAGTTTATGGTTTTCGTGGCCGTCTATGGCAAGTTTAACGCAAAAAAATGAAACCAACGATAGGATTACTAGGTTTAGAGAATGGTCGGGCTATGGAGCTATCCGACAACGCTTGATGCCCGCAAATGCGACCATCGGAAACACTTTGAATGATTGGGTCGCAATTTTCGGCCAAAGTCTTGTTGGCAAATCAAAAGTCGGGCTCTATCTTCGAAATGAGTTGGGGTTGCGCGCTTACGATACGGATGAGATCATTGAATATAGGTTAAAACTATCCGTTTCTGAATGCTTTTCTATTTGGGGAGAAAGCGTGTTTCGCGAAATGGAAGCACGCGTATTAATGGACATACTAGATTGTGACCCAGGCCTCGTGATTCTTGGAGGAGGTTCTCTACAAGGCGCAGTTTCTCGAACAATTTTGAAGCCTATCAGCCACAGGATATTCCTTGAAGGTGACTTTGGCGTCATCTGGAATCGATTGTCCGCACCGTCGGTTAGAAGCAGCGATTTTTGCAAGGATTTTTCGTCTCTAACGGGCGCTGACCAACAGTTCTTTGGAGTCATCTGGAATTTGAGGCAGAAGGAATTCGAAAGTTGGGCTACAATGAGAGTCTGTTGCGGCCCTCGCGGCATCTCGGCAATTGGCGACGAAGTTCACCAATTGCTCAAGAACCAGCAATTGTGTCGGCTTTGAACCTGTCTCTTTTTCACGCCGTGAAAGGGTCCTAGAATTAGGACATTTCTGGCTCGGGAAGCTGCTGTGCGTCTGTGTCTTGATTCAAAGCGGCCTTTGTTCCGTCACTTTTCTAGAACCCTTTTAATGGCTCATTCGCCAACTTCACGCCAACCGTCATCATAAAAGAACTGATTCACAAGCCGACCCGGATTTTGAATTCGGATGATGTTGAAATTATCCGCTTCAGCACGCTCGACAACGTAAAGCCAGAATCTATCACCTTCATCCACCGCCTTCTCAAATTGGGTTTTAGTCAGAGCGACACCTTTTCTATCCCAATCGCCAGGACAGGACTTCACTTCGATGAATCGTTCGATCCCACCCAATTGATTCTTCGATTCAACATCGTAGCCAGGGTGCGTGTGTGGCATCTCTGTCGGATTCCGTCCTGATTTTGTCTCGTGTTCCAGCACGCGGTTCACTCCTGCACGGTTAAGATTTTCGCGGTGTTCTTGCTTTGCGCCAGACGACTCAGTCGCCTCTTGCTGCTCATCTTTTCCAACATAAGTGCGGTAGTAGTCTTGCCTTTGCCTGCTCTCAGAATTTTTTACGGTTAGCGTCTTGTCTTGGGCAGATTTCGGTTGTTGTGTTGCTTTCTCGGGTCTTGCACGATGCGACGATTTTGTCTCTCTGGTTGTAGCAGAGGGTGTCTCGACTGAAGAACGATTCTCGCGAGTTGCCTCGTTCGCTTCGGGAGAGGGAGATTCTTGTTTTTTCCTCTCGTCGGTTTGATTTTCTTGTCGCTGCGCAGACGATCCACTTGATTGATCCTGATCCTTCGTCAGGCGTAATCCTCGCTTCTGCCAGCGCGCAAGTATTCGCGGATAATTGGCGGAGTCGGCACTGAGCAAGTCTTTGACGAACTCTCTGAGTTCGGGCGTTCCGAAAAAATCTTGCAAGGCTTCACCGATGAGTTCCGGATATTCAGTCTGAGGCGCCTTCAAGACAAGCCAGACCGTATTGTCGTCTGCGTCGAGGTAGCTTGAACGTGGTTCTGCCTCTGGAATCACTGCACCCTTTAGGCTGAAACTGACTTTGGCTTCTTCGATGAGTCGAACCTCCAGCATTGGCAACACGTCAAGGCTGGCGGAAGTTCGCAACTGCTCTCGCCACTTTGGCGAAGTCAAAAAACAGCGGACATCGGAAGCAGCTTCGCGCAATTTTTCCGTCCAGTCACTGAGGGATTCCTGTTCGCCAAGTGGCGAAAATATAGGTTCTGCGCTTGAGCAAGGAGCGACGCCGAGCTTTTTTGCAAAGTCGGCAAGGTCTTCAAACATCCAGAGTGCAACTTGGCCGCTGAACAGTTGCGAAAGATAGTCGTTGTCTCGCCACACCAACTCGTCGCGCTGGAAGAAACTCGCTGCGTCATCCTTGTGTCCCAGCCAGCATTTGCCAGCGATGAGCGCGTTCCACATTTCAATCCATAATGGAGATCGAAGCAGTGGCTTGTCCTCTTGAAGAATTGACCAGATACGCCGATACAGATTGTGAACTCGGCCTCGGATTTCGTTAGAGACAATTGCTGTCTTGCTGATTTCGCGTATCGCCCGGAGGTAGTCGAGTTCCCCGGCTCGTTCAGCTACGCCAACCGAACTGAAGAATGGCTTCAGACTTTCGGGATACTGGCTGTGAAGATAGCCGCGCGCTCCACCAAAGACGGAACTTTCGTCTTCCCAAAATGCTGCGCCGGAATTGCACCACATCGGGCTTGGTGATTTCGAGTAGATGAGCGTCTCGCGCTGAAACTCCTCCCGCCGCTGCGCGCCTTGTCGCGCAAGAAACTGGTAAATGGCCGCTGGAATCTCTGGATTGACGGGCTTCCCTTTAAGTTGGCGGAGATGCTGGAGCGCGTGCTCTGTGGTTGGAGTCAGATTCATTCCCAGCCGTTTTGCCAACCATTGCTCCGGGTCTGATTCGAGACGAACACTCGCGACAACGTAGGTCACACTGTCGCCGAGCAGTTGCCGGTTTTCGGGTGTGTTCTGAAAATGTTCCGAAGGTTTGTGGAGTTTGCCATCCTGACCAAACAGCCAAGCGGTTTGCTTGAGATGCCCGACAAACGATGCTTCGATATCCTCACGACCGTAATAGCCACCACGCGGTCCGCGGATTTCGCGCTCCCCATTCGACCACTGATTTCGCCCCCATTCTGTGTTCGGCAAGGAGTGAACAAGAAGCCGCCAAATTGCTTCCGACAAATTCTGTGCTTCTGACACTTGCAGTCGCTCCAAACTTGCTAACGCGGCTTCCAATCCTTCAAGCAACCAATCTTTGGTATTGGAACCCGTGTTCGGATTCTGGAATCTCCGAGGCAGGTCTGCACAGCCGATTTCCGACAGGAACTTGCGCCAACTAGCGACATCATCCGTTGCCGCCATGTAGTCCGGCAGAATGAATGACGCCGTCGTTGTCGCCGAAAAGAACACTTCCAAGTCACCGCTTCCTGTGACCGCGCGTGGAAGATAAACCTTGCTTGGAGATGCCCATATTGTGGCCGGGGCAGACTTGTCCTTCGCTTGCAGCAATGGAGTGTTGGAAATCACCTCGCAAACTTTTGGTTTCTCTCCAGCAGGAACACGATTGATAGCATGAGCCAGATAACGAACGTGTTGGAGGTTCAGTTCAACCCGAACGGGCGTGTCCTGACCATAGTGGGGCAGCAGCCAATTCAAAATGAATTCTTCCGGCACGAGTGGCTTCACCCCAAGTTCTTTGAGAAACGCCTCGACGGGCGCGCGCCCTTCACCGCTCAAAAGAGATGTCTTCACCACCGGCAATTCGCCAAGAAATGGCGCGAGTTCGGATCGTTCCGTTTCATTTTCGGGCGGAAGGAACGTTGGTTGGTCGGAGGCACACACATGATCGCCGTTATCAAGGCGAACAAGTGGAAGCTTTTTGACTCGTTCCTTTTCCGCTGCCTGTGCGTTGAGATAGCGATAGCAAGCCAACAACCATGCATCGTCTTTGCTCTCAAGCCAATCCGCGCCCTTTTTCGCCAGCCACGTAACGAGTTTGCTCGCGCCAATTTCAGCGACTCCCGCAGCTTTCACTACATCGAACCGTCGCTGACTGGCTTTGGTGTCACGAATTTCAGGGTGGAGCCAAAGCGCGCCTTCAATCTCTGTCAGTTCGGCAACGTCTTCCGGTGAAAGAAGCCGGCGTAGTTCTTCGGACGCTGGATAAAAGATTCGCTTCGCAAAACCATAACTGCCGTTTTCGGCGGGAATCAAGGCTTGTTCTTTGAGCGCGGCTGTCAACGATCCCGAAAGTTCCGCGAGAAAATCAGGAACGCCATCGCCTGCGAGGGGCAACGCGTCGAGAAAAGCTGGCATAAGCTTCCCGGCATTCCTGAATTGGAGGAGAATGATCGGCAGGAAGGCGGCAGTTTCTTTGAGCAGCCACTTGTTCCACTCACTGTCCGTCTCAATGTTATCGCGCCCTGCAGTGGTCACATAGCGGGCTTGGAAAAGAAACTTCAGATGCGTTTCCTTCTGCGTCGGCAGATACGCGAACAATACGCAGTCCTCTGTTGGAACAAGAATCTCGTCCACTACACGAAAGGCCACGTCAATCGGCTGAGGTTGACCTGCAGAACGGGTGATACGCTCTCTCGCGTCGTCGTCCTCTGCTTCAACCAGCAATCGTTTGATAATTTCTTTTGGAGGCGTGGCTTGGGTATGCAAGACAAGCCATTCCTCTATTGTCGTTTCAGTCTCACCAATCCTAGCTGAAAGAGTGACGAATTCTGCATTGTCGAGTGCACCGAAAGATCTTCTCTTACTAAGATAATTCCCGCTCTCGCCATTGCTGTCCTGCCATTCTACGGAATGCAGCCGACGAAGAAATAGAAGCGAGCGAAGGCTCGCATTGCGAAGCCGATGCTTCAGATTTGGTAACGCCGTCTCGCGAAGATTGGGCTTAAACGGCAATCGGAACACGGTTTTGCCATCGTCCGCCCATTGCTGTAAATCCGTTGGAGTTTCATTGAGTTCTTTCGCTTCAAGGTAATTTTCAATGCAAAACCTCACTGACCCTGAATAAATTTCCGGCTGGTCGGTGTAAACGTAAATGGACTTGAACCCGATGCCGAACGCACCGATTTGCGTTAGGTCTTTGCTGCTTTGGCCAATTGCTAAAACTCCGCCAATGTCGTGTTCATCGAAACTCCGCCCATCATTCCAAACGACAAGTTCTTTGTCGCGCAACACAAAACCCATTCGGACTGGTTTCTCGTCGTTGCCGCGTTTACCTGCGTCATCAGCGTTTTGAAGGAGTTCGTAGATGAAGTGAACTTGCTCGCTGTAACGCATCAAACGATGCACAGCCTTGCGCGCAGCTTCCTTCGGGTCTTGCTGGAGTTTCTGATAGTTGATCGATTGAAGCGGAGTATCCATTGCTGATCATTTATTTACCGTTCCTCATCAAAGCGCGGTGAAAAAAACACCGACACATGGAGAATCATTCTATTTTGAAATCCTCTGCGTGAAAGCTCATCACGCTTTTTCTAACCTCGGCATTTTCCTTTCGGTGTTTCAACCACCTATTTTTCCAATGATTAATCAAATCATCTAGTGGATAGTCAGAATTCTCTAGACTTCTTTGTTTGCCTTGTAAGAACTCCTTGAAATTACGAGCCAGTGGCACGGCGTAAATTTCTCTTTGAAATGAATGTTTGAGCAAAAAATCTGAATCGAAACCCAGGATGTCTGCTGCGGTTCGTATTACCCGCATCCGCCATACTGGCCCGTCGCCAAAACGATTAGTCACTAAAATATTTTTAGATTCTAGCAAGTCACGCATCGCCTCAAATGTTTCGTCCGTTAAATGCAAGGTGCCGTAACCTTTTGTCTTGCCGATAGGGATGTAAATCAATTCACCATTGTATTTGATGCGATTGTATTGCGCGCTTTTGCCATACAGGCTGGTCGTGAATATGCACGCGAGTCTGCTTGCGGTGCGTTTGGAAATGTTAGTTACCATTCCGCGATATTTTCGCCGGTAAATCTCTCTGACCTCATTTGAGGCGATCAGATACGAAATTAGTTTTCCACCCAAAAGATGATTGTATGGAGGCAACGCACCCAAAACATAGGCATCCATTGCATATACCAAATTCTTTGTGCGCGCCTTCGTGTTCCATCCAATCCAAGTGTCGCGGTCGGGAATGTGAACGATTGAGCTTCCAAGAGCCGCAATCCCTATGAGTGGCTTTTGCGGCAGAGCATGATCGCGAATCAGAAGTTTAATTCGGCGTCCAACATACTCACTATACGGGGACGACCAGTAGAAACGAAAGAAGCGGAAAACATCAAATTGCTTTTGCGTTTCGCAAACTTCGATGACCGGCTGAATGTTTGATTCCCAAACTGATTTTCCATCGGCTAGATTTTGTCGCGCAATATCTTCATGTTCCCGGAGCCAATCGATATGCTTTGCTAACGACTCCTGCCGTTTTATCTGCATTGAAGCTCGAACCACTTGTTTATCGTATAAAGCAGGTGGCTTAATCAGCACACTGTTTTCTTTGAAGGTTATCTCCCAACCCAACCGCATCAAGTCGCGTACAATTAGAAGCCTAACTTTTTCCTCTGGAGATTTGCTTCCAAGGGAAAGAGTAGCTCCTTGGTCAGCAAGGAGTTTATGCAAATGACTATTGCGCCTGAATGGAATGTTCAGCATGACCTATTTGGCAAATTTGGATTCGCTATAAACTTTATCGCCGACAAGTTTCTCAAATTCGCTGACGCGCACTGGCAATGCAAAGGCTTGATCGGATGAAACCATATAAAGGTTGCCCGGAATTGTTTCGCGCTGAATGAAGTTGGAAATTACACCATCATAATTGATGTTTGATTTTACTAATGCCCTGATGTCGTCTGAATTCCCCATGTGGAATGCGAAAAAGTTCTCTGCTTGGGTTCGTATTTCTTCCGAAATTGCAGATGGACGTTGAGTGATTGCAACCAACCCCAAACCGAACTTCCGGCCTTCTTTTGCAACTCTCACAAAAGGATTTGCATTGGATTTAACAAATTCTTCCGACAAAACATTTTGTGCTTCTTCCACAAATATAACCGCCTTGACAACATCATCAGGTTTGTCGGACGTATAATATTCTTTATTATTATCGAATAGTTTGCGCACGAGAATCGTGGAGATGATGCTCGCGTCCATATTGTCTTTGAGAGAAAGATCAACAATTATCGTTTTGCCCTGTTTGAGAAACTTGAAGATGTCCTCAACTAATTGTGAGGCGCTAGAGTGTAGTCCCTTGCCTTCATCTATCAAGTGTCTGACTCGCTTCCTGATAGCCATGATGGTTTTTCTTGCGCTGGCATCTTCCTTGTCTTTTTTGAGTTGAGTAAAAAAGTCTGGGTGAGTTGTATGTAGTTTTTGAGGGTCACTTACAAAACTATCGATGTTTTCAATGAAATCACTGACGCCTTCTTCGTCAAGATAGAGCAAAAAAGATTTCATTACATCTGAAAATCCCGTTCCAAAATTGAGAATGTCGCCGACTGATAAATGCTTGTGCATATTCAGAAGCACTTTCCCTCCAAACACAAAACGGTCTTTATATTCCAAAGGAAGTGTTTTGTCTGAATAAACGACGATGTTCTCTCTAATTGTTTGTTCGTCTATGTCTCCGAGTCCATAAGTCTTTTCACTTCGCAGGAAATATTCACCATTCAAATCAAAAATAAGTTTTCCATAGCTAGTGTCGCTTGTCATGTTCTTCACGAGCACTTTGACAAGATTCGTCTTACCGAAACCTGATTGCGCAAAAATCATCGTCCGCTTATTCCGAAGCTTGTTAATATCAAAAAGGATCGGCCCTTTTTCATGGAATACTGTCACTCCAACACAGAGATGACCAATCTCGACGCCATTCTCGTTGGCCTTGTTTAAGATTGCTTTGATCTCGCGCATGTCCAAATGCCGCGCAATGTATGAAACAGTCGGCAATTTTCTGACGGCAGTTGTAAAAATAATGGATTGCCCGGAGTCAGTGTAAGTCCCAAGGATTTTAACTTTGTAGGTGTAGCTGAACATCTTCTGCTTATCGCGCTCTGAAAGTTCGCGTTCGGCGATTCTGGCGTAGTGAACAGCGATGAGTGTTTTGTCCTGTGATTTGAAAATCGGGTCCTCGTCGTAAATCTCGGCTTCAACGCGGGCAAGGAACTTTGTGCCACCATCGTCCTTTGGCGTTAAAACAATGAAGTCGCCGGTTTGAGGACTGGCCTTGGCGTCCTCGTAAGATGAATAAATCAGCAGCGCGTCTTCTGTAGTTTTTTGGCCGTATAGAACGCCGAAGTCAGCTTGTTTGCTCATAGTTTTGTCTTTCCTTAAAACCTGTCGTGTGTGTCCAAGAATAAATTTTCAATGTCCACATGATCCATACGCTGGTCTTTATACAGCGAGTATTTTAACCGATTAACTATTTCCTCTTTGAAATTCTTTTTGAGTGAAATAAAATTGTGCGCTTCTGCCAGAGGATAAGGATAGCCCAAAATGTAATGCTCCTGCGTCAGTCGTGTCAGTTCTTTGCATATCAAAGCCAGCGCTTTTCCGTCGCGCTTCGTTGATTTTGTTTCGATGCCGGGAATTGCGTCGAAAATATTCACATCCAAAAGCACCCAATCATAGTTTTGCAGTTTTTCAACATAATCCAGTCGTGCTGCCAAAAAGAGGCCAAAGCCGCGACCGCCTGTTAAAGCTTTTTTGATAAACATGCCGCCCTTGTAAGATGCCTGCAAAACCACATCGGGCACTTCAAACCAGCAGCAAAGCTTTTTTCTTTTTGGATCGGTTGCTACGAATGGATATTTGGGTTTGAGTTCGTCTTGCAGATAGCCGTCAATTTGTTTGAACGTGTATGAAAGCTCCATCTTCACGGGCGATTGCTTGGTAATCGCCACAATGAAGATGCCTTTTTCGTGCAAATGTTTCCCCAGACGAACCATGTATTCCTGATCTATTTGATTTGGTCGAAGCGTGCCGTCCCGAAGAATAAAATCACCAGCTTTTGTTTCAGGTAATTCAGCGACCTCAAAAATTAAGGCAATTTCTAAAACGCCTTGGCAAAATGACAAAAGAGACGCGAGATTTGTGCATATCACTTCTTTTTTATATTCAAAAATGTCCTCTGTCTTTCCGCCCCAAAATTCCATGAGCCGCTTGACGGGCTTCAGCGTGAGCAACTCGTCATAGATGGCATTGAGGTGATCTTCATTGGTGACGAGGATGTTTTCGGGATGATATGCCTGACCGAGAATAACCGGGTCATCCAGCGAATTCATCCGCACCTGTTTTCCATGCTGGAAGCAGATATAGCCAGCAGTATAAATAGCGATGGCCAGACCATTGTAAAACTCCTCACTGTTGTAGCTGCCATCAATCGCGTAAAAACGCCTGTCTGATTTATCAATTTCGCTGAACGAGAGAATTTCAAAAATCTGCGGCGTCTCGATATTTGACTCATTCCCAACGGAATTGATGCCATAATTTTTGCTGCTCCTATTGTTGATGTGTTGAGCAACAGTCTCAATGGCAGAATCTGGAATTTCTTTCTGTGACATTTTGGAGAACGTTGTGGTCTTTGAGGCGCAGTATCAATTCATTTTTCAACTCCGCGCCGTTCATCCCCTTATCCCGATGCATGATGTCGCGCGCGGATTTCAGGAGCGCACCAAGCGATTGGGCGGTGGTATGTAACACGGTGATGTATTGGGTTGAAGCTATCATCATTATGAAATTTTGAAGCCCAACATTTCACGAAGGCATAGCCCTGTTTGCTCCCAATTCTCAATCCAGACTAATCGAACACCGAGATGCCTCACTGCTGATTCAAACCAGCGGCGGCTAGTGGGTGTTGTGCCTTCCATGCTCTTGATCCAATAGTGACCGTAAACTTCCTCGTGCTTTCCTTTGCTACGAAGTTCAGTAACCTTGTTCTTCTGTATCCAAGCGAGCCAACGTCTTAAGTTCGGATCTGTGAATGAGAGGCCTACAAAAACCATCGAACGGAAGACAGCCGTGCCAAGAAAAAGTGAGGATTGCCAGGTAAACGCGCTGTTGGCCAGTTGAAGATATTCGCCTTCTGAAAACACGAGCTTGTCTTGCGCAGTAGATTTGTTGAAGAGTTTGTACCCCCCTTCGACACGCATCAGTCCATGGCAAAAGATGAACGGAATTCTTCCAGCTTTTCGATACGAAATGCCCCGGGTCACTCGGTCTAGCAAACGGTAATCTTTCAGTCGTTTATTCGGCAGCGCTTCACGGGCAGAAACTGCGTTGATCAAAGCGTACAGCAAAGGCTCAGCATTAAATGATAGAATTGCTGATGGGGGCAAGTCTCTTGCCGATGCTGTATGAACAACCTCAGCGATTTGAAAGGCTGATAGGTGGGGAGATATCGCGAGAACCTTTGAAAGGAATTTTGCCCATTCCGTCCGAGTCAATTGACCGGGCGATCCAGCCGTGAGGGCTTGAAGAACCAACGGCCAATCATTCTTCCCGACCTTGGTTTTGATCGTAGCATAAAGGTATTTGCTCAGACGACGTGCAAAAACACCCGAACTTAGCCCCAGTCTATCCCTTGATGCTTCGATCAGGGCATCCAGACTGAAAACTTCGCCAAGTTCACTAGAAAGCGCACTAGGATTGGAAACATTTGGGTCGCGCGCTATCAAATCGTCGACCAGTTTCTGCCAATCAGGGAAAAGTGGTCGGCTTGTACCGGCACCGATGCAAAGACCCCAGCCTGATGTTGTGGCTTTCTCCGAAAGAACATTAGTCCAATTACGCTTGGTTAATCCTGGTTCAGGCATGTGTTAAATTGGTTATAGCAGATTTTGCAGTTGGTTTACGGTGTTGTGGAGTTGGTCTGTACCGCCGAATTTGCCGAAGATTTCCATAAACTTTAGCCTTTTTGTCAGTTCCCAGTTCGATCCCCAGACCAAGCGGATTTGACGGCATCCTACGCCGCAACGCGGCGGATGCAAATGCTAAATGCTGAAGGCTAAATGCTGAAGTGGTTGAGGGTTAAGGGATGGATTCAGAATTCATCTCCGAAACTTGTTCTCGTTATGCCACACGACAAACTCGCGGCCTGGCTTGTCCCCCACTTGGTGCGGCAACACAATCAACGGCCTGCCGCTCATTGCATAATAGTCGCGGCCGTTCTCGAACTCTTCCTTGAGTTGTTTGCTCACATCAATGCGAAGATCAGGTGTGACGGTGATGTATCCGGCATCAAACAGCCGGTGCAGGTCCGCGCGCAGCAGCAGCCCGTTTGATACGCGGTGTGGACCGTGTTCGCTGTATGGCCTGATATGCGCGGCTTCCAGCGCGGGAAGCGAACGCTCGCCGGTCATCGCACAGCGCCGCCCGTACCGTTCCGTGACCGCATACCGAAACCCGCCCTGCCCCAACCGCGGTTGAATGAGGGTCGGCTTGCCGTAGCGCTCTTCGTTCAACGCCAGTTCCTCAAAGGGGTCAGTCCCTACTATTGACACTTTTCTCCCCTGCACGGCAGGCGACTGAAGTCGCTCCAGCACCTCCCCATATAATCGTCGCCCTGATTCCGTGTCCGTTGAATACGTTTTCCCGCGAACGATATTCCTGCTCCAATCGGCCGGCGGCGGCATCCACATTGATTCCGGCCAGAAAAACGGTTGCGTGAGAATGATGCAACCGATTTGCGGGTCGGGCGCGTGCGCGTTGCCTGCGCTCATGTAGGTACGAATCGAATCCGAGAATTCCTGCAACGACGCGGCGCCGTTATGTTCGCCGAAGATGTTCCACGCCACGGAGAGTTGCAGTTTGGAATAACCAATGAAAATTCCACCGCCCGCGATTTTGTTGATGCTTCCTTTGAGCTTGAACAGGAACAAATGTCCTGACTCCAGAGGATCGCCGTTATCAAGAGCACGAAAGCCGGTGCTGGCGTTGGGCTGCCAAAAATTTACTTCCTCCGGCTGCTGCCCGGCGAGAAACCGATACCAACCAAGGTCGGTGGGAGCGAGAAAGAGTTTCATGGGTGGAAGAGAACATCCAATATTCAACACCCAATTCTAAACCCGCCGTTTCCACATTTGCGGGTCTCTGGCAGCGTGAAAAACCAGGAACACCGTGATTTGATTCGCTTCCGGCGTATAGAAAACCAGATAGGGAAACCTTCGCACCAGCGCCATGCGGACCTGCTTATGTACCACCGGATACGCTTCGGGATTGCGCTGCAACAAAGCGATACAGGCATCCACGCATCGCAGAAACTCATCTCCCAAACCGGCTTCGCGCTGTTCGTACCAGGCGTGCGCTTGCACCATCTCCGCCACGGCTGCCGGCTTGAAGATGACTCGCCGGGTCATTTTGGTTTGCCGAGACGGCGCTTCAAACTCTCCCAGTCCGTTCCACTATCCGGGTGGAGCCGATGATCCTCAACCCGCCGATCCAACTCCTCCCGCAGCGCATCGGAGACCGGCACCGCTTCCCCCGAGGCGGCAATCGTGTCCCAGATGTCCTCCACCAGTTGGATGCGTTCGGCCACGCTCAGGGCCAGAACATCCTTCATGGCAATTGCACTCATACGTTTAAATTTGTCATCTCCCGCCCGCCGGTTCAACTTAAATTCCGCTGATCGCGCCCTGCTCGGTGAAGGCGTAGGGAAGATATGAGCGGCCCCGGTGTTTCCGGGAACTCATCACAATTTGTGATGAGTTCGACGAGTCGCCTGGCGCCGGGGTCACAGATTGTGATACCAGGCGACGGGCCTCGTCCGCTTCAGCCAGTGTGAGCTGGAACATGAAGTCATCCGGAAAGCGGGCGAGATTGCGTTTGACTGCCTGATTCAGCGCGCGGGCCTCGACCCCGTAAAGCGCGGCGAGATCAAAATCCAGGATCACCTTTTCATGGCGAATCCAGTGGACCTTCGGAGCGATGGACAGGTCCTCCTTCGTCCCGCATTGCAGGACTTCCATCTTCGCCAAGGCTTCGACGCGACAAGACGACGCGACAGGGGGTTGAGGGCCGGACAAACAGGGAAACATCGAATCCATCCTTCGCTCTGAAGCTACGGAGGGCAGGCATTCAACATTCTATGTCAGGCAATGCAGTCGGCGCGGGAGTTGATTATTGTGGGCCGGTGGGTTAGGATTACACCATGAGTTTTACGGAAGTTCTCCAGGAATTGCCCGCACTGACGATTGGTCAGCGTCAATTACTGGTCCGTCGCGCGCTGGAACTGGATGAACCACCGTTTTCACCAGAGGACGAAACGTTGGTGGATGAGCGTCTGGCGGCACATCGCAAGAATCCTGATTCCGCCGTGCCGCTGGATGAAATGAAAGCGCGTCTGCATTCCCGCTTCCCGAAATGAACTGGCGGGTGGTCATCCGACCCGAAGTTGAACAGGACGTCGTCGAAGCGGCGATTTGGTATGAATCCCGGCAGCCGGGACTGGGCGTGGAGTTCGTGGAGGAAGTCATCCGGGTCTGGGACGAATAAAGGGGTCGGTTCCTAACTTTGGCACATTTTTCCCCGGCGCGGTAATCCGGCGGGAAAATGGAACTACGCGGCGACCACTTCAACGCGGGGAGAAAAACCGAGTTTGTGGAGAAGTTCCTCGCAGTCGTCCCACGCCAGGCCAAAGGCGCGCACGTCGGCCACGCCGAGACGGGCAATGACGGATGAAAGGATTTTGGCGTCACGTCCGGCAAGCTCGCCGTCCATCACGGCGTTCTCGGCCCAATCCACCAACTGCGCGAGCGTGATCTCGTGATGGAGATACGCGGCGATTTTGTCGGCGACGGTTTGTTTCGTGATCGTCATGGCTCAAGCAGCAACCAGATCCGCTTCCAGCGGCTTGCCTTTTTTGAACTTGCTCACACCTATGACGCTGAAACCGATGACATGGCCTGCCGCATCCACACGTTCCATGACGGCGTCGTGCTTGGTTTCCTTCTCATAACCGGCGGCATCAGAAAAACGGACTTCAAGGAAATCCGCCTCCGCGTCGAACCAGACTTTTATTTTATCGGCCATAAATCCAATCATCTTGACGCAAAGGGGCGCAGAGAAAACAAACTGTTTATCCGCCGTATTTCTTGGGGGGCTTTTCCCGAAGCGCGAGCGGGGCGGTGGCGGATTCAAGTCCTTCCAACTCCACCCGCCGCATGGTTTCCTTGTCGCCAAACCGCTTCTGCGCGTCAAGGATTTCCAGCCCGGCCAACCGACCGTCCTTGTCATAATCAGCGGCGATGCCCTCGGCCAGATGTTTGGTCGTGACCGTGGTTTCGCGGAACGTGATGCTCAACGCATCCACTTCGGCATCGTAGCTGATTTTCATGGTTTAAAAGTAATACGTATAGACCGTTATCACAACTATTTCTCCCGGCTCATCGACAAACACCGGGCGAACCTGTTTGGTCGCATAAACTTTCCCGTTCCATTCCCGGCCGAAAGCAATGTCTTTCCGGCAATCCAATCGCCCAAGCTCGGCTGCGCCCCACGCGCAGGTGCGGATGGCGTCTTCCACTTCCGCCACGGTGAAACCGCGTGAAGCGGCATAACCCAGGGCGTGCTTGGAAAATCGGATTCGTTTCATTTTTCAGCGGGCGGTGCGCCCCAGATTCCCATACCCATGCCGCGTAAAAGACTGCATCTCACGCGGCTGGCATCGTAAACCGCGGAGGATTTTAGGCAAACAGAAAACCACGTAAAGCTTCCAACTTCGCTGAAGCTTCGATGGACAGGTCGCCACGTGGTAGGCCTTGTAAAGCGGCGGAGCCGCCACGCGGTCGGGAAGATCGCATCCGCCGTCGTTGCACTATGGCGAGACAAGGATGGGAGTTGGGAGTTGGGAAGGCGGAATCCACCCGTCTTCACTACGTTTCGCCGTGGCAAGGAATCCAGAATTCCAGGATCAACCTTTTGGGTTCATCTCCGAAACCTGTTCTCGTTATGCCACGCGACAAACTCGCGTCCCGGCTTGTCCCCCACTTGGTGCGGCAATACAACACGAAGGCTGAATTCTCCCGCCTTCATCAGATTTCGGCGCGACAAGAAAGGCTTCCACCGTCGCCGGAGGCTATGGTGGACAAGAAAGGCTAAAGTTTATGAAATCAGGGAACGCATGCTTTTATGCTGGTTCCAACACAATCTTGACCTTGCGTCCCAGGGCGCGCGCCGCCTTGCCCAGGGTGTTCAGTGTGACCGAGGCATTGGAAGCATCCAGCAACCGGTCCACCGCCGCGCGGCTGGTTTTCATCCGGACCGCCATTTGCGTCTTGGTCAGTTCCTTCTCTTTCAAGAGGCGATCCAATTGAAGGCTCAACGCCTGCTTCAGCGCGCGCGCCTCGACTTCGCCCAGGATGCCTTGTTCATCCAGGAAATCCCGGAAGTCGCTTCCGCGATGTTTTTTCTTGCTCATAGGTTTTGCCAATATTGTTTTTTACGTTTCTTCGCCAATTCCAGTTCGTCTGGCGGCGTCTTTTGCTGTTTCTTGATGAAGCCGTGCAGCAGCACAATTTCCTGATCCACCATCGCAAACAACATCCGCGCGCTGCGGTTGTCCAACCGTGAACGGACCTCCCAAATGCCGTCACCCAAATTGTCAACCAACGGCTTCCCGACCGGCCACGCATATTGCACCGTCAGAATGTCCGTGCCGATGACCTTGCAGTCCTCTTTCGACAATCCTTTCAGCCATTCCCGCACCGGTTCATTGCCCGCCTCGGTCTTGAAAAAGACGACTTTGAGCGGGCGTTCAGCTTTCATCCGCAAAGTAGTGTATCAAAAAAGATACGTTTGTCAAATGGAGAAATATTTAATCCGTGGGAAATCCTACGGCTCTGCGGAGGACGCCTAAAGCTACGGCGCTGTAAGTCCACTTTCGGTTTCACACGCTTTGTGCGGTGGATTCAGAATTCCAGGATCAATCTTTTGGGTTTATCTCCGAAACCTGTTCTCGTTATGCCACACGACAAACTCGCGGCCCGGCTTGCGCAAACACAAAACAGTTGTTGGTTGAGCCCCGAAGGCATTCGGGGTGCAGTTGAGGGTTGAGAGTTGAGTGTCGGTTGCAGCGCCTTCAGCCTTTAGCGAAGGCGGGTTGTCGCGGCGCGTGCCGGACGTACGGCTTATTTTTTGATTTCCGGCTCTCCTCTGGCCGCGTGCCAGAAACGAAGCACGTACACCGTCGCCGGTTCGCGAAATATTTCGTAGATGATTCGATACGAACCGTGGACCATTTCCCTCACGGAAGACTCTGCAATTTCCGGCACGACACGCCCTCGTTCCGGCAACGAAACCAGCGAAAGCGCCTTGTCAATGAGTTCGTTGCCAAACGTCCGCGCGCGACTGGAATTGTTCCGCGCGATGAAAGAGACAATCTCCCGCAAATCGTCCTGTGCCTGCGGAGTGAGGATTACCTTGAAGTCCATGCCGCCACCAATTTGCGCGCCTCCTCGGCGGGAACGCCTTCACCCCGGCGTGCCTGCTCCCGCGCCCGCTGGATGCCCGCCAGCAGTTCGATTTCGCGCGCAATTTCCGCCAGGGACGTGTTCTCCGGCAGTTTGGTGACGAGGTCAATGACCATTTCCCGGCTGCTCATGTGAAAACTATCTTCGCTTTCCGCTCAAAATGCAAGTGCGACTTGGCCACCACGTTTTTCCACCGCCCCAAGGGGTCGGTTCCTAACTTCGGCACTTTTCGTCCAATCCAGGATCAATCTTTTGGGTTCATCTCCGAAATTTGTTCTCGTTATGCCACTCGACAAACTCGCGTCCCGGCTTGTCCCCCACTTGATGCGGCAACACAACACGAAGGCTCCCGCCTTCACCCGGTTACGGCGCGGCAAGAAAGGCTAAATTCTGAAGGCTGAAGGCTAAAGGCCGCGTAAAGCGCGTTGCGCCACGCGGTGGTGGTAACCGGGAAAGACCGGCGCGGCGGGCACACGGGAAGAGGTCACATTCTCGGTTGACAATGGGCACACGATAGGCGCATATTGTGTGCGGGTCTGCGGTGTCTGAACGTCGGCTTCATGCCGTCGAAGGGTAACCTTCTTAGGACACAGGCGGGCCTAATTTATTTTCAGCGGTCAACGGCCGCTTGGGTGTGTAATAATTCCGGCTACCATCGTATTTTTCGGAATCGTAGAGATCCACCACCAGGGAAATGCGCTCCCGCACAAAATTATAGTGACGTGTCTCGCCGCGCTCGAACACGCGCTGCACCGTCCATGCCAGATAATCCGGCACGCACAGCAACGGCTCGGTGCGCGGGTTCTGCACATTGAAGACGACTTCCGACGAAATCTCCGCCGCGTCCTGCTTTTTGGTGAAGCGCTCGCGCGCCTTGGCCAGGGCCAGCTCCAAGACCTGATTGCGCGTGGTTTTGCCGCGCTCCGCAATGTTGATGACGAGCCGCTGGCCGAGCCGGAGCTTGTTTTTGAGGAGGTGCGACAGGAGGTCGGCGTAAAATTCTGAATCCTTGCCGTGGTGCTTGCGGGCGAAGAGCGCGGGAACTTTCCGGCCCACGACCATTTCCAGGGAGCAATCCGTTTCACGAATCCATTTGAACAGGCGTTCGCGGACTTCGGGCGGGTCATCCTTGGCGTGGAAGAAAAATCCGCCGGACTGAACACGCTTCACGACGCTGGGGATGCGGTTCAAATACTCATCCGCTTCGACGGCGCGGCACAGTGCAGCTACCTGTTGACGAACTTCCGCGACCGGCGCGGCAAATTTGACCATGCCGAGGCCAAAGCACAACGAAACGCCACCCTGCCCCAAGATCGGCACGCGCCCCTTGCCAAAGAAGGTGGTGTCGCCGGCTTCATCAAGAAAGCGGTGAATCTTGCTCAGGGTGACGATTTCTTGAGGGCGCCCATCTTTACCAGCGGATTTATTCTGACTGTTTCCCATACCCATGCGGATTCGACCGCATCGTAAGCTGCGGCAGAGTTTAGGCAAACAGAAAACGGTTGATCCTCCTTCGCCAAGGCTACGGAGGACAGGGAGGCGCATTCGGGGTGCAGTTGAGGGTTGAGGGTTGGACAAATCAAGGGAACATCGAACATCCAACATTCAACGTCGAACATCCAATGTCAGAAAAAGCAGCCGGCTTTGGGTTTGTCGGTCAGGCCGCCTGCAATTCCCGCACATGGCTGATGTCCCGCTTGCCGACGGGACGCAAATCGGACGTCTCAACGGTTGCCACCGCCACGGTTCTGCCGGCAAGCGTGACGAATTCCACCTCGAAGGCCGCACCATCTTTATGAATATGCACGACCGTACCCACATCGCCCGCTTCCAGATTTTCTTCCGGCAGGTTCTTCGTCAGCACCACGCAATCGTGTTCTTTGATCATAACTTTGCCTCCAAAGGATACGCGCTAATCAATCGCGGCGCAACTGCCCCTTCGTCCATTTGCCAGACCGTTCGCACACGAGGACGCCGGCCAATCGGGGTGTTCAATTCACCTTCGATAACGTAACGCGGGCCATAGCCCGTCTCATGCATTTGCACCACTTCATGACTGTGTCCACGTTCGCGCAAGGCGTCCGCCAAAATTTCCCACCTCCCGACCTGAAATCCAAATTCAGAAAAGAACCGCGCCTTGCTTGCGCCGTAACGATGCGCCGGATTGAGCAGATAATCCGCGATCTTCTCGCGCTCGACGACCAGCTTGTCCGGATTTGGTAATTTCATTTTTCAATGGGCGGTGCGCCCAAATTCGACTGTTTTCCATAAGCCATGCGGATTTGACGGCATCCTAAGCCCAGGCGGAGGCGGAAGAAAAGGCTAAATCCGGGAGCCAGAAGCCACCCACCTTCGTCCCGTGTTGCGGGACTATGGTGGGCAGGGAATCCAGAATTCAGGAGTCAGGAGTCAGGAATCTGCGTGAATCGGCGCAATCTGCGGATGAAGCTGGTTGAGGGTTGGCGGTGGTGTCTGGTTGCACCTTGAAATGGTGTCCCAGCCAAATTTCAATTTGATTTGAACCACTGCATCTGACATTAATCTAAGATGTAACGATGCATCCAATTCTGGCCAAGGAACAACTAAGCCCGAACGTCACGCGACTGGACGTTCTGGCTCCGCGAATTGCCCAAATCCGCCAGCCGGGCCAGTTCGTCATCGTCCACCTGGCGGCGGCTTCCGAACGCATCCCGCTCACCATCGCGGATGCCAATCCGCAAACCGGCTCGATCGCCCTCGTCATCCAGGCGGTCGGCAAAAGCACGCGCGAACTCGTGGCGCTGAACCCGGGTGATGCCATCCACGATGTCGCCGGGCCGCTCGGGCATCCCACGGAAATGATCGCCAGCGGTCACGCGCTCTGTATCGGCGGCGGCGTGGGTACAGCGGTCGTCCATCCCATCGCACAGGGGCTGCATCAGCGCGGTGTGCGCGTCACGAGCGTCATCGGCGGCCGCTCCAGGGAATGGGTCATCTTCGAACGCGAACTCCGGCAGCTCGGGACCGTGGTCACCTGCACCGACGACGGCAGCTATGGCCGGAAAGGTTTCGTGACCGATGCCGCGCGCGAATTGATTGAAGCCGGCGGTGTGGACATCGTTTATGCCGTCGGACCGGTGCCGATGATGCGGGCGGTGGTGAATCTCACCAAGCCCCTGGGCGTGCGGACGATCGTGTCGCTGAACCCCGTGATGATTGACGGCACGGGCATGTGCGGCGGCTGCCGGGTTACCATCGGAAACGAAACGCGCTTTGCCTGCGTGGACGGTCCCGAGTTTGACGGGCACCAAGTCAACTTTGAGGAATTGATGGACCGGCTGACGACCTACCGCGAGTTTGAGCAACAGGCCAATGCGTGCGCCGAAAACGCCTGCCGCATCGGGCTGGGTTCCGGCTCAAAACTGTAATTCTCCAAACCAATTCACGTCATGCCCGCCAAGCTTACCACCAAACAGCGCCTGCAGATTGATCGCCAGAAAATGCCCGAGCAGGATTCCGCGGTGCGCGCCGCAAACTTCGAGGAAGTCAACCTGGGCTTCCCCGAGCAGTTCGCCCTGCTCGAAGCCGACCGCTGCCTGCAATGCAAAGACCCGCGTTGCATCCGCGGCTGCCCCGTCAGCGTGAACATTCCGCGTTTCATCGGGCTGCTTTCGCAGGGGAAGATTGCCGAAGCCGCGCAAAGTCTGCTTTGCGACAACGCGCTGCCTGCCGTCACCGGCCGGGTCTGTCCGCAGGAGACGCAATGTGAAATCGAGTGCGTGCGCGGCGCGAAAGGCCTGCCCGTTGGCATCGGCCATCTCGAACGTTACGTCGCCGACTGGGCGCGGGCGCATCGGGACCAGTTCCCGGCCGCCAAACCCGCCCCCAACGGCAGGCGGGTTGCAATCGTCGGCTCGGGTCCGGCGGGGCTCACCGCCGCCGGCGAACTCGCCCGCCTCGGCTACGATGTCACGATTTACGAAGCCCTGCACAAGCCCGGCGGCGTGCTCGTTTACGGCATCCCCGAGTTCCGCCTGCCCAAGAAAATCGTCGCCCAGGAAGTCCAGCGCCTGGAGGAGGCCGGCGTGAAGATCGAGTGCAATGTTGTCATCGGGCGCACCTATACGCTGCCTGAACTGCACGAAAGGTTCGACGCCGTCTTCATCGCCAACGGCGCGGGCCTGCCGGTGTTCATGAACGTGCCCGGTGAAAACCTCAAGGGCGTTTACTCCGCGAACGAATACCTCACGCGCATCAACCTGATGGCCGCGTATCAATTCCCGCGCTCGGACACGCCGGTGCTGCATGGCAAACGCGTGGCCGTGGTCGGCGGCGGCAACGTGGCAATGGACTCCGTCCGCACCGCGAAGAGGCTCGGCGCGGAATCGGCAATGATCGTTTACCGCCGCACCCGCAATGAAGTGCCCGCCCGCGCCGAAGAGCTGCATCACGCCGAGGAGGAAGGCGTGGAGTTTCATTTCCTCACCGCGCCGGTGGAAGTGGTCGGCGACGACAAACGCTGGGTCACCGGCTTGAAATGCATCCGCATGAAGCTGGGCGAGCCCGACGCCTCGGGCCGCGCGCGGCCCGAACCCGTGCCCGGATCGGAATTTGTTCTGCCCTGCAACGTGGTGGTGGTTGCCATCGGCACGCGGGCCAATCCGTTGCTCACCGCCACCTGTCCCGATTTGAAACTGAACAAGTACGGGAACATTCTGGTGGACGACAACGGTATGACCAGTCTTCCGGGCGTTTTCGCCGGTGGCGACATCGTCCGCGGCGCCGCCACGGTCATTCTGGCCATGGGCGACGGCAAGCGCGCCGCGCAGGCGATGGACGCTTATTTGAAATCCATTCCTTCGCGGAAGTGAACACAAACGTTTTCACGCGAATTCCGCTAATTGACGCCAATTTTATTTGCCGCCCGACTTCTGTAGTTCCGCAATGCAGGACGGAGGGTTGACAAAAGGCACAAAATCTTTTCACAGAAGAAAACGAAGTTAACAAAGATTGGAAACGATCTTTTCTTCTTCGTTCAGTCCGTTGCCTTCTGTTCGATGCCCAGTCGTTTGGCAAGGCTGAAACAAAAACTTTAGCGTTTAGCCTTTGGCCTTTGGCCTTTCCATTCCGTGAACGACCCGTGCAGCGGTTCCCGCGAAGACCGGTGCGAAGTCAGCCCCGACCGTCCATGCGGCTGGCAATTGATTTACAAACGCCTGAAAGAAATCGGCCAGCTCGACCGCTTAAAAGAACTCAAAAAGCCCAAGAACTGGCGCTCCAGCCAGTCTGGCGGCTGCCGCAAAATCGTCCGCGAGGATCATCGGGTGTAATGTCACAATTCTAGGGTCCTTTCGCGCAACTGCTTTTACGGGACAGTCAGAAAAGGGTGGGGCTAAACGGGTTCCACCGTGTTAAAAATTTCTGCTGACGGGCGAAACCATTTTGGTTTCATTCAAGTCACCAATGTTGTCAGGGATACTAAATGACAGATGCGAAACGTCCATCCGTGATCGGTCACGACCGCACTTCTCAAAGAGTCGCCACGTAATCCTCGCCGTCTCAGAACTGTGCAATCGTCGCTGCGTATACTGTTATCTTTCGCCGGCCCACCGCCAAAGCCCATCTGCAATCCCGGTACCGAAACTCAACAATCATCTTGTCGCCCTGCGTGACTCTCTCGGCGTAGGTCTTGTGACGCTCATGGGCGGCGAACCATCACTTCTCCGTGACTTTGAGGAAATTGTCAGATGCATACGAACGCTGGGTCTTGATCTCATCGTCCAGAGCAATGGGTCGTTACGCCCGGATCAATTAGCTGTCCTCAAGGAGGTCGAAGTTAGATACGTCTCAGTGAGCTTGGACTCTCCGCTAGCGGCAACTAACGACCGTCTTCGATTCGATGGAGCGGCGGCTCTTGCTCATGTCTGCATTAGGAGATGCGTCGAAAACCACTTACCTGCCTATAGCGAGTCGGCCAGGCGCATGCCCTGTGCTGACGCGACGGCACTAAGGCCGAAACGAGTTCAGCATACAGCCGATTCATTCTGAGCGAATAAGTTGAGTCTCGAAGTGCGGTTAAAACCACCCGAAGCCCAGTTCCCATGAACACGGAGGCGCCTAAGAGAGAAAACAGCGCTAAGTCGAAGCCAACAGTCCCCGCCTTGGCTCTAAGGAATATCGCAATCCAACAGGCAAGAGACACTAGGGTACTGGAGCCTGTTTTTCGTAACTTTGGAGTTCGGGTTTAATCCATGGGAAATCCTCCGGCTCTGCCGGAGGACGCTTAAAGCTATGGCGCCTTTCCGGCCACAGGCCGGACGCTACAACTTGCGGAAGTGTGGTTTTGCAGGGTTCTCAACGAACGTAGATCCGGCCCGTTTCCATTTTTGGTGTCCGGGCCGCGCAGCCCTTCATTCCTCTTTGTAACCGGCCCGGCCCATGAGCACCTTGCGCAGTTGAGCTTCCGTCACACGCGGCCATTTGAGTTTCCGCAGCCAGAGGTTGATGTCCTCCAGATCGAAGGTTTCGGCGTCAAAGGAGCCACCAATCCATGCTTTCATGTCTTTGTGCTCCGGGTGTTTCCGGTTCTTGAGAATCTTGAGCAGGTTCGCGTAGCCCCAGATGCCGCCGCAATCTTCCGGCGGACAGGCGCAGGCCCCGTCCAGGCAAAGTGCGGTCGCGGCCGCCGCAGGATCGGGCGGCAGAATCTTCTCGACGGTGATTTCGTGTTCCCAGGAATCGCCGAAATCGTATTCGTAGCCGAATTGCGCGTCTTTGTTGGGGGCAATCTGCATCAGTGTGGCTTTCATTTCGTCCCGATCTGGCTCCTCGCCGAAGCCCATGTCTTCATTGTGAAGCGGATCGGTATAGCGCGCATCGCTGGTGAGGAAATGGTGCAGGTGACTGTTGGTCCATCCCATCGCGACTTGTAGGACAGCGTGGAGCCAGCCGAGGTTGGCATTGCCCGGCACTCGCAGCTGCCGCCAGATGGGCGGATTGGCCCCGGCCAGGACGACTTTCAGGTGATAGATCGGTGGATATTGCCGTAGTACTTTTCCCATAGCCATGCAGATTCGACCGCATCGTAGGGCACAGCGGACCTTTCGCAAATGTTTTATTGATGCGGTGGATTCAGAATTCCACGTCGCGGCACATTGGAAGAAAGGCCGCGTAAAAGGCGTTGCCTCACGCGGTGGCGGGGATTCAGCGAAACAAATCGCTGTGTGTGCCCGTGCGTTCAAACCGGACATGGCCGCCGTTCTCCGTGAGTGTGTAAATCAGAACCCAGTCCGATTCCACATGACAGTCGCGGCTGCCGGCGAAGTTGCCCCGCAGAGGATGGTCTTTGTATTGCAGCGGCAATGGTTCACCGTCTATCAGAAGATCGAGGACGGCTTTAAGTCTGGCCAGATCCTTGCCGCGTTTTCCGGCAAGCTTGACATCTTTCTTGAATTGGTTGGTGCGGCTGAAGGTTCTCACATGCCCAAATCGGCGTAGAGTTCCTTTTTGCTGCCAAAACGCTTCACTCCCCGGCCCGCCTTGCTCGCGTTGAGCGTGCGGGTGGTGAGCGCGTTCGGAATCCGCACATCGAAAGGCAGGCCGCGTTGCAGTTTGATCTGCCGGTAAAGCAGATGAACCGTTTCGGAAGCCGTCAGCCCCAGATGGTCGAGGATGTCTTCAACCTCGCTCTTGAGGCCGGGCTCCACCCGGGCACGAATGGTGGCGGTTTTACTCATGGAACGAATGTAGCCCTGTTGTGGCTACATGGCAAGAAGTTTCCGAAGGCAAAGGATCACCAGTGTTTGAACAATTAATGAAATAGCTATATCATTAATTGTACCATTCGCGAAGGGGTCGGTTCAGAGTTCGGTATATTTTGCCGCGGAACCTTTTGACCGGCTGACAGGATATTTCGCTGCGTTATGCGCCAGCTTGTCCCGGATTGCCTGGAACAAATCGATGCCAAGATTGTCCGCGAGTTCAATCAGGTAAAGGGCGTAAAGTCCTGTGGGACCACGCCCCTCGAGGCGTTGCCTCACGCGGCTGGCCACGTAAAAGACTGTGTCTCACGTGTCGGGCATCGTAGGCCGCAGGCGAGGTTTTTCGGGTTGTGGAATTGCATCCAGTCTCTGGCGTCGCGAAATTCACGGATGAGATGGCGGATTTCTTCGAGTTCTGTCATGGTGGCCATCGTAGTCCGCAGCAGAATTTAGGCAAACGCAAAACCACGTAAAGCTTCCAACTTCGCCGAGGCTTCGATGGACAGGTCGCCACGTGGTTTGGGAGATGGGAGTTGGGAAATTTCTTGACTGGCTGTGGGATTGTTCAGCGTTTGCCCCGAAGATAGTTTTGCACTTCGTCGTGATCGCCCGCAAAATCAAAAGTCAGCACGCCCTTGTGCGCCTCAAAAATGAGCCGCCACGCCAGACCGGTGCGGCATTCGTAAAGATGTTTGCCCAGTTTCCTTATCGCCAGCCCGGTATGCGCGTGCGGCCGGCCAAAACCATCCAACACCGATTTCAGGGTGGCGGAAACCTCGTCTTCCCGTCCGGCTGCCCGCACAATCTTTTTGAACCGCTTGGACAGTTCAACGGAAATCATCTTTGCTCCCGGTGAATTTGGTGATTTCCCCACGCTTCCGCGCCGTTTTTAATTCCGCGCTTATGCATTTTTCCGCCGTGGCCATTTCTTCCGGCGTCAAACCGTATTCCTGAAGCGCGTAATCCGTGGAAACCACTTCCACCGGACGCAACGCCACAATCTTGCCCTCAAACATAAAGCCAACGTCTTCTCCTTGCGCCGCTTTTTTGAGCCAGTAGCCGAGCCGCCCGCGTCCCTCGGTAATTGTAAGAGTCTTCATACGCTCATTATAGCGCACACCCGCAGACTTGCAAGGACACTTTTGCCGCCCGCCAGGCATAGGCAAGGGGAATTGGAGAACACCAGGTTGTTGGTTGAGCGTTGAGAGTTGAGGGACAAGGAGAAAGGTTGAAGTTGCCTTTCAATCCCGGCGTGAGTTTGCTTTCAACCACACGGCGAATTCCGACTCGGACATTTCACCGGCGGCAAGCGCGAGCGTGCGCACGGCCGCTTCGGCCTCGGTCGCCTGAAAGCGATGACCGTTAAGCTCGAGAAAAACAACCGCCACGATGAAGCCGACGCGCTTGTTGCCGCCAACGAACGGATGATTCTTTACCAAGCCGAAGCCGTAACGGGCAGCGAGATCGAAAATGGTCGGCTTGCCGCAGGCGAAAAGATTTTCCGGTTTGGCTAATGCCGAATCCAGCAGGCTCTCATCGCGAATGCCGGCTTCACCGCCGAATTCCGCCAGCGATTGCTCCTGCAGCGTGAGCACCGTCTTGCGCAACACCCAGACCGGCGTTTTCATTTCGCCAGTTCGCGAAGCGTGTTGCGATAACGGAGCATGACATCCTTAACCACTTCCATCTGCCGGGACACTTCCGGATTGGCGGTCATCCGCACGCTGTCGTTGGTGGCGTCGGTCAGGCAAACCGTGTCGCCCTCGCCCGCTTTAAGATGAGCGAGCGCCTGTTTGGGCAAAAGGAGCCCGACCGAGTTGCCGACCTTGCGAAGTTTTAATTCCAGAACCATGAAACCAATGTAACAACAAATGTTATAACGTCAAGCGTGAGTCAAATCAAAGGCTGAATTCAGAAACCAGGAGTCAGGAGACAGGAGGCCCCCGTCTTCACTGCGTTTCGGCGCGGCAAGGAATTCAGGAGTCACCCGTCTTCGCCAAGGCTTCGACGCGGCAGGGGATGGAGGATGGCCGCGTAAAGCTGCGCCACGCGGCAGGCCGCGGAAAAGACGCCAAATGCGCCAGGACGGTGATCACTTCCTGTGTTTCTTCACGGGCTTGTCGTGCAACGCCAGTGGAGCGGAGACGGATTCGCCTCCCCCCAACCGTCTCGAATTGCATCCGGCCAAGCTTTTCCGTGGCAACACGTTTGGACAGGTAAAGCATCTCAATCCCGACTACTTTGCCCGCCGCGTTGTAATCCAGAATGACCCCGGGCGAAACCTCCTCGCTTTCGGCGGCGGGCGACTCGTCCAAATCCAGATAAAGCGCATCGGCTTCGCGATCCACGGTCAGTTTCATATTTTGCCTTTCATTTTCCGGTCGGGATGAACGGTGACAACCCGTTTGGTTTCACCCCTGGAAACTATAACCCGCAGCACCCGGTTCGCAAGTTCCGGCACGGCGGCCAGCCGATGCTCCAAATCCGGGTCATACTCATCCGGTTCAATCCGGGCCGGGCGGGCGATAACTTGCTCAATCTACTCTTGCCGCAACTGGCGTTTGGCCATGCGCTTCAATGCGTGTTGCGTGAAATGCAATTTCATTTCGCATCCAATGCCGGTGCGCCCCGGATTCCCATAAGCCATCATGTAAAAGGTTTCCACCGTCGCCAGAGGCTATGGTGGACAGGTCACCTCACGCGGTGAGCATCGTAAGCCGCGGCGGAGGCTGAAGAAAGGAGAAAACAAGCAAAGGCTCCCGCCGTCGCCGATCCTCCTTCGTCCCGCATTGCGGCACTACGGAGGACAGGGGCTATGGCGGGCAGGAAAGGCTTCCACCGTCGTCCCGTGCTGCGGGACTACGGAGGACAGGGGCTACGACGCGACAGGGGATGGCGTGGTAATCCGGAGAATCAAGTCGTTCAGTTCCTGCATGCGCGGGGGTTTGCCGACCACGGCGTCCACTGGCGGAGCGGTTTCTCCTTCAGCTTCCATGAACGTGCCCCAGCCGGTCATCATGATGACGGGCGTTTTGGGGGATTCGGCCTTGATCGCCCGGGCCACACGCTGGCCATCAATATCCGGCATGCCCAAATCGGTGATGACCACTTCGTAAGGCTTGTTTTCCAGCGTGGCGGTGCGGAACATTTCCAACCCGTGTTTTCCGCCGGAGGCAACCTGCACCCGATGATTGAAGTGCGTGAAACAATCGTTCAGGAATTGCCGAACCTGCGCGTCGTCATCAATGCAAAGGATGTGCAGGGAGCGCTTCTGTTTGAGCTGTGGCACGGCGGCCCGGCCGGGAGCGTCGATCTCGATGCCGCCGGCGTGGCGTTGCGTCATGTCCTGTGTGAGAGATCTGTTCATGGTAAATCCGGTTTTGTTGATTTGTGCTAAGGGAGTTGTGCCGGTGCAACGCCACGATAATAGCGGCTGGGATAATTCTTCGCGTCCGTGTCAACAAACGTGAACAGCCCGCTGGCATCGGTCGTATTTGTGTCAATGGACGTCCAGTTGTGCATGTCGAATGAAGCCTGGAGCACGTAAGTCTCGTCGCGACTCCCGGACAGGGTAACGGCTGGATTTCCATCCGGCTGTACGGCGATTGAAACCGTGCTGGCATTGGGAATGTTCACCGGCAGCGGATCGGGGACATTACCCGAGAAATTGAAGTTAACCGGGAACTGGCCGCCAGCGCCCACCATCGTAACCGATATTTGATGGATGCTGCCATCGGCGTTGGTTCCGCCATCCACAAAGCTGCTCAGATCGAAGGAGACCAGCACTGGTGCCGCGCTGGCCCCGTTGATAGACGGGATGCTCACCCCATACATGTATTGGCTTCCGTTCTCAAGTATCAGGTCCGGGTAGCCGGCCACTTCGCCGACGAAGGTGGCACTGCCGTTGTCGGTATTGACCCGGTAAATATCGGTGTTCCCACTGGTATTGCTCAAATAGAGTTGGCCATCGGAGTCAAAACGGATGTTCTGCGGGTACGGGTTGAAGAGGTTGTAAGCATTGCCAAAACTCCCAACAAAAGTGGTCGCCCCGGTGGTGGGATCAATCCTGTAAAGGCCGTTTTGAGGAGCGCCGATAACACTCAGTCCAACCCCGAATAACACCCCGTCACTGGGCCGGAAAGCGATGGATTCAATCCCTGCCACGCTCAGTGGTCCCGCCGGAGTGACGGCCCCGGTCGTGGGATCAAATGTCACCAGGGATGCGCCATTATTGTAGAGGCCGTACAGTGTGCCATCCGGAGCATAGGCAATGTCGTTGTAAATCGCTACGCCCAGATCGGAAATTTCGGTGAAATTGCCGTTCATCAGGTTGATGATGCCGAAACCGTTGGTGCCTGTGTTGAACTCAACGGCATAAACGTTGTTCTGCGCCCGCGCTGACATGGCCAGGCTGCCGGCCACCACGAGGGTGCCGACCCAAAACATCATCTGTGACTTTTTCATATTTTCTCCTGTTTTGTTTCTGCGTTACTAAACCTTGCAAGCTATGTAACACATGCCAGCTGAAACGTAATGAATAAGGGACACATTGCGTGATTTGAGGGGTGGATTGCGCCCGGTAAGGGGCGGAAATGCCGCGTAAAGCTGCGCCACGCGGTGGGGCCGCGTAAAAGGCGTTCAGCCCCGTGGTGGCCCCGCCGCTTTACGGGGCCTTCAGCCTCACGCGGTGGAAAATCCTCCTTCGTCCCGCATTGCGGGACTACGGAGGACGGGCATCCAACGCCGAACATCGAATGTCAGACAAAGCAGCCGGCGCGGCAGGGAAGGGCGAAGATGGAAGATTGAGGATGTTGGATGGTTGAGAGTTGATGGTTGAGGGAATGGCTCGCGGGTACGCTTCCACCCTCCGTAGCGGTGCTACTGCGGAGGACGGGCGCCCCACCATGCGGACGCCCCGGCGGTACGTCCCTACCAGGAAAACATGTGTTTATCCGTGTTCATCTGCGGCTAGAAGCTCTTTGCGTCTTTGCGTCTTTGCGTGAGATGCAACTTACGGCAGGTCCGTGTGGCCCATTAAATACCGGTCGCACTCGCGGGCGGCGCCCCTGCCCTCGTTGAAGGCCCACACGACCAGGCTCTGGCCGCGCCGGCAGTCGCCGCAGGCGAAGACGCCTTTGATGTTCGTCGCGTATTTTTCGAATTCGGCCTTCACGTTCGTGCGCGGGTCGCGGTCGAGCTTGAGCGCGTCGAGCAACGGCTGCTCGGGGCCGAGAAAGCCCATTGCCAGCAGCACCAGTTGTGCGGACAAAACCCTTTCCGTGCCGGGCACATTCTTGGGAATGAACTGGCCCTTGTCGTTTTTCTCCCATTTCACCTCCACGGTGTGGACGGTCTTGACCTGTCCGTTCACGTCGCCTCCAAACTTTGTCGCGGTGGTGAGATAAATGCGCGGGTCGGCGCCGAATTTCGCGGCGGCCTCCTCCTGGCCGTAGTCCAGGCGATAAATCTTCGGCCATTCGGGCCACGGATTGTCCGCGGCGCGGTCCATCGGCGGCGCGGGCAAAATTTCAAGCTGCACCAGGCTTGCGCAACCGTGGCGCATGGCGGTGCCCACGCAATCGGTGCCGGTGTCGCCGCCGCCGATGACGACAACGTCCTTGCCGGCGGCGGAAATGAAATTGCCGTTCTTTTTTCCGTCGAGAATGCTTTTCGTGTTCGCGGTGAGAAATTCCATCGCGAAGTGAACGCCCTTGAGGTTCCGGCCTTCCACCGGCAAATCGCGCGATTTCGTCGCGCCGGTCGCAAGGATCACGGCGTCGAATTCCTTGAGCAGTTTGTCGGCAGGATAATTTCCGCCCACGTCAGTGTTGCAGACGAATTTGATTCCCTCGGCTTCAAGCTGTTTGATGCGGCGCATCACGACCTGTTCCTTGTCCAGCTTCATGTTCGGGATGCCGTACATGAGCAGCCCGCCGGGGCGGTCGGCGCGTTCGAAAACGGTGACGGTGTGGCCGGCCTTGTTCAGTTGCGCGGCGGCGCAAAGACCGGCCGGGCCGGAGCCGACCACGCCAATCTTTTTGCCCGTGCGCTGCTTCGGCGGGTCGGCGGTGACCCAGCCTTCGTCCCAGCCGCGGTCAATGATGGCGCACTCGATGTTTTTGATGGTGACGGGCGGGGCATTGATGCCGAGCACGCACGAGCCTTCACACGGCGCGGGACAGACGCGACCGGTGAACTCGGGGAAATTGTTCGTCTTGTGCAGCCGTTCGAGCGCCTCTTTCCACAGGCCGCGATAGATGAGGTCGTTCCATTCCGGGATGAGGTTGTGGATGGGGCAGCCGCTGGCCATGCCGCTGAGGAGCACGCCGGTGTGACAGAAGGGCGTGCCGCAGTCCATGCAGCGCGCACCCTGTTTGCGCAGAGCGGCCTCCGACAGGTGCAGGTGAAATTCCTTCCAGTCCGCAATGCGCGCGGTCGGCGGACGGTCCGCCGGCAGTTCGCGCAGATACTCGATGAATCCTGTGGGCTTGCCCATGATTGTTAGCAATCAGTTTTCACATCGCGCCGCAATATTTCAATTCTGAATTCCGAGAACCGAAGTCCGAAAGAAATCAGAATGACAAATGACGAATGACAAATGACGAAAGAAGCCCGAAACCCGAAATCCGAACACGGCAATCGCCCGAGCAAGAAGAGGTGCACGCCCGCCGGCATTTGTCATTTTGATTTCGGTTTTCATTCGTCATTCGTCATTCGGATTTCCCGCGTCAGCCGCCGCCGACGCGCGCGACATCGCGGACGTTTTCCTCGAACGCGGCCATGATGGCCTGGTCGCCGGTCAGGCCCTGTTCCTTCACCTTCTTCATGGATTCGAGCACGCGCTGGTAGTCCTTCGGCATCACCTTGACGAACTTCGGCACGAGCTTCCGCCAGTCCGCCAGCACCTTCGCGGCGCGGTCGCTCTTCGTGTAAGCCTGGTGCCGCTGAATCAATTTCCAGATCATCTCGATTTCGTCGGTATCTTCCAATTTTTCGAGGCCGACCATTTCCTGGTTGCAATGCGCCGGGAAATCGCCGGCTTCGTCGAGCACGTAGGCGATGCCGCCGCTCATGCCCGCGGCGAAGTTGCGTCCGGTCCGGCCCAGAACAATCACGCGTCCGCCGGTCATGTATTCGCAACCATGATCGCCGATGGCCTCGACGACGGCATTCACGCCGCTGTTGCGCACGCCAAACCGTTCGCCCGCCATGCCGCGCACGAACGCCTCGCCGCTCGTGGCCCCGTAGAAGGCCACGTTGCCGATGATGATGTTTTCCGCGGCGACAAAGGTTGAACCGGCCGGCGGATAGACGATGATTTTGCCGCCGCTGAGGCCCTTGCCCAGATAATCGTTCGCGTCGCCTTCGAGTTCCAGCATCATGCCCCTGGGAATGAACGCGCCGAAGCTCTGGCCCGCGCTGCCGGTGAATTTGAGATGGATGGTGTCCTCCGGCAGGCCGTTCGGGCCCCATTTCTTCGTGATCTCGCTGCCGACGATGGTGCCGACGACGCGGTGGATGTTGCGGATGGGCAGGTCGGCGTGGACGCGCTCGCTGCGTTCGATGGCCGGCTCGCAGATGTCGAGCAAACGGGTCACGTCGAGCGAATTTTTAATGCCGTGATCCTGTTCAATCTGCCGGTAGCGGATGACCTCCGGCCAGACATCCGGCCGTTGCAAAATGCTCGTGAAGTCGAGGCCCTTCGCCTTCCAATGCTCAATCGCCTTCCGCGGGGCCAGCTTGTCCGTGCGGCCGATCATTTCGTTTATCGTCCGGAAGCCGAGTTTGGCCATGATTTCGCGCAATTCCGTGGCGATGAACCGCATGAAATTGACCACGTGGTCGGGGCTGCCCGAGAAGAATTTGCGGAGCTGCGGGTCCTGGGTAGCCACGCCCACGGGACAGGTGTTCAGATGGCACACGCGCATCATGAGGCAGCCGAGCGCGACAAGCGGCGCGGTGGCAAAACCAAATTCCTCCGCCCCCAGCAGCGCGGCGATGGCCACGTCGCGGCCCGTCTTGAGCTGGCCATCGGCCTCGACGTAAATGCGGCTGCGGAGATTGTTGAGCACGAGCGTCTGGTGCGTCTCGGCCAGGCCGAGTTCCCACGGAATGCCCGAATGCTTGATGGACGAGAGGGGGGACGCGCCGGTGCCGCCGTCGTGACCGCTGATGAGCACCACGTCGGCGTGCGCCTTGGCGACGCCGGCGGCGACGGTGCCCACGCCGACCTCCGCGACCAGCTTCACGCTCACGCGCGCGTTGCGGTTCGCGTTCTTCAGGTCGTGAATCAACTGGGCGAGGTCTTCGATGGAATAAATGTCGTGGTGCGGCGGTGGCGAAATGAGGCCGACGCCCGGCGTGGTGAGCCGCGTTTTGGCAATCCACGGATAAACCTTGCGCCCGGGCAGTTCGCCGCCTTCGCCCGGCTTTGCGCCCTGGGCCATCTTGATCTGAAGCTCCTTCGCGTTGACGAGGTAATGGCTTGTCACGCCGAAACGGCCCGAGGCTACCTGCTTGATGGCGCTATTCTTTGAGTCACCGTTGGGCAACGGAACGTAGCGCTCGGGGTCTTCGCCGCCTTCGCCGGTGTTGCTTTTGCCGCCGAGGCGGTTCATGGCGATGGCGAGCGCCTCGTGCGTTTCCTGGCTGACCGAGCCATAGCTCATCGCGCCGGTCTTGAACCGTTTCACGATTTCCTCAACCGGCTCGACCTCCTCGATGGGCACGGATTTCTCCGACCAGTTGAATTCAAGCAGGCCGCGCAGCGTGCAGAGGTTTTGCGCCTGATTGTTGATCAATTCCGAGTATTCCTTGAACAGCTTGTAGCTGCCGAGGCGGCAGGCGATTTGCAGCTTGTGGATGGACTGCGGGTTGAACAGGTGGAATTCACCATCGTCGCGCCACTGATACTGGCCGCCGGGGTCAAGTGCCACGTTGTCAACCGGGCGTTCAGAAAAAGCCTGGCGGTGGCGGGCCAGCGCCTCTTCGGCCAGCACGTCCAGGCCGACACCTTCGATGCGCGACACTGTCCAGGTGAAATACCGGTCAATGACGTTGTGGTTCAACCCAATGGCCTCGAAAATCTGCGCGCCACGATAACTCTGGATGGTGGAGATGCCCATTTTGGCCATTGTTTTCACCACGCCTTTGACCACCGCCTTGATGTACTTTTTTATGGCGGTCTTGTGGTCCATGTCCACGAGCAATCCCTCGTGGATCATGTCGTCGAGCGAGTCGTACGCGAGGTAGGGATTGATGGCGCTGCAACCGTAGCCGATGAGCAACGCAAAATGGTGGACTTCGCGCGGCTCGCCCGATTCGAGCACAAGCCCGACGCGGGTGCGCGTGCCCTGCCGGATCAAATGATGATGCAGGCCCGCCACGGCGAGCATTGCGGGAATCGGCGCGTTTTCGGCGCTGATGCCGCGGTCGGAAAGAATGATGATGTTCGAATCTCCGGCAATTGCCTTGTCGGCGGCGGCGAACAACTGGTCGAGCGCGCTTTCCAGTCCCCGGGCGCCTTCCGCCGCCTTGAATAAAATCGGCAGGGTGACCGGTTTGAAGCCGGGGCGGTCCACGAGCCGGAGCTTTTCCAATTGCTCGTTGGTAAGGATGGGATGCTCCAGCCTGATCATGCGGCAGCTTTTGGGGGTGGGCTCAAGCAGGTTGCCCTCCGACCCGACCATGGTTTCCGTGGAGGTGATGATTTCCTCGCGGATGGGATCAATCGGCGGATTGGTGACCTGCGCGAAAAGCTGTTTGAAGTAGTTGTAGAGCAGTTGCGGCTTGTTCGAGAGCACCGCGAGCGGCGTGTCCGTGCCCATCGAGCCGAGCGGCTGCACGCCGTCGTTGGCCATGGGGCCGAGAATAAACCGCAGGTCCTCGAACGTGTAGCCGAACGCCTGCTGGCGCTGGAGCACGCTCCGGTGGTCCGGTTCGCGAACGTGCGGCGGCTCGGGCAGATTTTCAAGCAGCACGTGGTTCCGGTTGAGCCAAACCTGATACGGATGCTCCGTGGCAACCTTGTGTTTCAACTCCTCGTCCGCCACGATGCGGCCCTGCTCGGTATCAATCAGGAACATCCGGCCCGGCTGCAGGCGGCCTTTCTGGACGATCGTTTCCGGCGGCAGGTCGAGCACGCCGACTTCGCTGGCCATGATGACGTGGTCGTCCTTCGTCACATAGTAACGCGAGGGGCGCAGGCCGTTGCGATCCAGGCACGCGCCGATGCGCACGCCGTCCGTGAAGGCGATGGAGGCGGGGCCATCCCACGGTTCCTGCAGGCAGGAATGGTATTCGTAGAACGCCCGTTTTTCCGCATTCATGCTCTCGTGATTTTCCCACGGCTCGGGAATCATCATCATCACGGCGTGCGGGAGCGGGCGGCCGGTGAGCGCGAGAAACTCCAGCGCATTGTCGAACATGGCCGAATCGCTGCCGTCCTCGTTGATGACCGGCAGCAGCTTCTTGAGATCGTCGCCGAACAAATCGGACGCGAACAGCGATTGGCGGGCGTGCATCCAGTTGATGTTGCCGCGCAGAGTGTTGATTTCGCCGTTGTGCGCCACGTAACGGTAGGGATGCGCGCGCTCCCAGGTGGGAAACGTGTTCGTGCTGAAGCGCGAATGCACGAGGCACAGCGCGCTGGCCAGTGACGAATCCGTGAGGTCGGGGTAGTACCGTTCGACCTGTTCCGGCGTCAGCATGCCTTTATAAATCATCGTTTTGGTGGACAGGCTGCAGACGTAAAATTTGTCACCGCCCCGGAGGCCCGAGGCGCGAATGCCCCGCTCCGCCAGTTTGCGGATGACGTAGAGCTTGCGCTCGAACGCCAGGTCGTCGGCCAGGCCGTTGGGACGCGCGATGAACACCTGGCGCACGATAGGCTCGGACGCGATGGCGGTCTGACCCAGCGAACCATGTTCGGTGGGCACAGTGCGCCAGCCCAGCAGTTGCAGGCCTTCCGTGGCGACGATGTCCTCGAAAAGCACCTCGCACTTGTAGCGTTCCGCGGGATGGGATGGGAGAAAGACCATGCCGACGCCGTATTCGCCCGGTCCGGGCAGGATGATCTTCATTTCGCGGCACGCCTCCTCCAGAAACGCGTGGGGCACCTGCATCAGAATGCCCGCGCCGTCGCCGGTGTTCGCCTCGGAACCGCACGCGCCGCGGTGCTGGAGGTTGCGCAACACCTGGAGTGCCTGCTGGACGATGGCGTGCGATTTTTTGCCCTTGATATTGACCACAAAGCCCACACCGCACGCTTCACGCTCGAAGCGCGGGTCATAAAGTCCCTGTTTCGGCGGCACGACGGTTTGCCCCCGCACCCGGTCGTTGAGTCGCTGCGTTATTCTGTTGATCATTTCCTGGCGAATATCATCACTTTCCATTGGCTTATATTTGACATAAATTTTGCTTTTCCGCAATAAATGATTTCATAATCGGCCTGTCGAACGGCTTTTACACACCCAAAACTTGCGTTATATTGGCGGCCTTGTGAATTCCGAAAAGCGTCAGCGCGTTGTCTGCGGCATGAGCGGTGGGGTGGACTCCTCCACGGCGGCGGCGTTGCTGGTCGAACAGGGCTACGAGGTCATCGGCATCACGCTCAAGCTGTGGAAGCAGGATTGCTTTTCACCCAACGAAGACTTGTTCAAATGCTGTGGTGCGAAAGCGGCGGACGATGTGCGCGCAGTGTGCGACCATCTCGGCATCCCGTTCCACTTGATTGACGAGGCGGAGGAGTTTCAAAAACAGGTGATCAGCCACTTTGCCGCCGAATACAAGGCCGGACGCACCCCAAACCCGTGCATCCTCTGCAATGAACATCTGAAGTTCGGCACGCTGCTGCGGCACGCGGATCAACTCGGCGCGCAATACGTCGCCACCGGCCACTACGCTCGGGTCGAACGCGCCAACGGACGGACGTTGCTCAAGCGCGGACGCGATCCGCGCAAGGACCAGAGTTACTTTTTGTTTTCACTCCGGCAGGATCAATTGTCCCGCGCCTTGTTCCCGGTCGGTGACCAAACCAAGAGTGACACCCGTATCGCCGCACGCCACCGCAAACTCAAAACCGCCGGGAAAAAGGAAAGCATGGAAATTTGTTTTGTGCCGGACAAAGACTACGGCAAGTATCTCCAGCAGGCGAATCTTGTGCAAAAGCATCGCGGCGAAATTGTGGATTTGCACGGGCACATCCTCGGCCATCACGATGGCATTGAGTTCTACACGATCGGCCAGCGCAAAGGACTGGGCATCACCACCGCCCGCCCGGTTTACGTGATTGAACTGGATGCGGCGAACAACCGCGTCATCGTCGGCGACGATTCAGCCCTCGACCGCGATGAATTCACGGTGGAGCGATGCAACTGGATTCCGTACGATCATCTGGTACAGCCGATCGAAGTGACAGTGAAAATCCGTTACAACCATCCCGGCACGGCTGCGACCGCGACGCCGCTGGGCGCGGGCGGGGCAAAAGTAAAGTTGCACGAACCGCAACGCGCCATCACGCCTGGCCAGGCCGCGGTGTTTTATCAGGACGATCTGGTGGTTGGCGGCGGATGGATTGGGCGGTAAACCATTTTCCCCTCACAACATTTTCAAGCTTCGTCGGAGCAGGCATCTTTGCGGTTGGACTTTGTTGATTCACTGCAAAAATTCCGGCCTTCGGGGGCTGTGAAGACCGGATGTGTCCTGCATCCGGCTGGTTCGCGTGACTTGCAATTATCATTGCTCTTTTTCAAGACAACCCCTGTCTTGAGGGTTTTTTCGTCAAAATCGGATGGAATGCCGCCAGTTGAGGCATGGTGGGAAAAAATAATTATTAATATTTCAGCTTCCGTGTTGAAAGCGTTGGTTTTTGTATTAATACAGAAGTTTCCCTTGTCCCAAAGTTTGTCACCCGTTTCCAAAAATTTTATGCGCGCCCCACTGTATGGTTGGCAAGCCTTATGCGTAGAGAACCGCTGTGATGTACCAAATGGAAGTATTTATTCGGTCAAGACGTGTCATTTTGAGTTCCATTCTCTTCAGCGTCTTGTTTGCAGTTATGCAGCTTTCAGCCTTCGCAACCGGGAGTGTAACATTGGCGTGGAACGCATGCACCGATCCAATCGTTGTGGGTTATAACATTTATTACGGAGGAGCAAGCGGCACCTATACCAACGAGATTTGTGCTGGCAACGCAACGAATGTAACCATTTCCGGCCTGGCCCAGGGAACCACCTACTATTTTGCAGCCACGGCCTATTCGGCTTCGGGTATTGAAAGTCCGTTCTCAAGCGAGGTGTCCTACCTGGTTCCCATAAATGCTCCGATTGGGAATCAGCCGCCGACGTTGAATGCGATTACCAACCTGACCATCAATGAAAACGCCGGGCTGCAAACTGTCAGTTTATCCGGCATCACCTCCGGTGCGACCAATGAAAATCAGACACTCACCGTCACTGCCATTTCCAGCAACACGGGTTTGATTCCCAATCCGACGGTCAATTACACCACCGCGAACAGCACCGGCTCCCTGACCTTCACGCCAGTGGCCAACGGCAACGG
>Ga0208321_1000180_pt1 | contig 63290 bp, 63 predicted proteins | sample June2015DPH_4_15_FD_184692 | JGI IMG/M metagenome (GOLD analysis project Ga0208321, IMG submission 184692) | Peatland microbial communities from SPRUCE experiment site at the Marcell Experimental Forest, Minnesota, USA - June2015DPH_4_150... | ecosystem: Environmental > Terrestrial > Soil >... | reverse complement strand
CTCAGGGCGCGGGTTATAAAAGCAATCTTCTGTTCCATCGGTTCGGTATTGATCCAAGGCATGGACACACATTATTCGGTGTTACCCATGTCCTGAAACACTGTTACCGATGTTCTGATACTCTACACCGCCGGGGCGACCGAATAACGGACGACTTGGCGAGCCGTCCCCACCAACAACAATATTACAGCAAACGCCAGCAACCGCGCTCTTGCCGCGATGAAGTCCCGCACCGCGGGAGAAGACGGACGACATGCAGCAACAATCCGGCTTCCAGTTCGCGGGTGAAATGGCGAGCGTGCGCGTCTCGCGCGTGGCGGTCGGCGTCACGCCGAACGCTGTCTGCTGAAGCGGTTCGCAACGGGACGTTGCCAACGGCGACCGGGCCTTTGCCGCGACGTAGTGGCTTCGGCCACGCAGGCGGGACGGTCGCGCTCCCCCTTTGAGTCGATACCCGTTTGTGTCACTTGGCCATCAAGAACCGATCCGCTTCCGACCCGTTTCCGCCCCGTTTTCGACCCACCACGCAGGGCGGAAATTTACAGTTTTAAACGTTACGATGGCTTTTGTGGTCAAAGAAGATGGCGTTAAACCAGCTTTGCGTGATCGAGTTTTTATGGCCATTTTGCTCGAAGTAAAATGGGTTGATAAGTCTGACCAACCCGACCCGCATCAACGCATCCGCGCCATCGGCGGAGATTCAATGGAATTGCGATGGAAACACTCACAGGCGGAGGCCATCGAATCCATCGAGCGCGGCCTGTTTGCCTATTATGTGGAAAAAGATGCCCACGCCTTGAAATTGGATGTCGGGCTGACCGCCGACGGCAAGAAATATCTGACCATTCAGGCCGATGGCAAACACCCCCAATCCCTGCTGGACCTGCCGGAATGCCCCAACCCTGCGCCGGTTGGTTCAAGGCCGGTCGAGCAGGCGCAAGTAAGCCCCATTCCGAGGTCATAAATCCCTCTCGGAGACCCACAGAAGCAAACCAAGGAAACGAAGCGACAGTCAGCAATCGGACAGCGTGGCACCTGTCACGTGTCACCCGTCAACTGTCACATGCCACCTGTTCCCAGCCTTTGTTCCCTTGGTTTTCTTCTGTAGTGCATGAAATAAAAATCCGGCGTCCGGTCGGTCTGACTGGCCTCGAACGCGCCGTCACATTCTTATGGACAATCAGGAAATCGGCGCCTAGCGTCGTTTTCATGAACAAATCACACCGCATTTCTGCGGTTTAATGACAGATTGGGCCGGCAACCGCACGCCATGTCCGCGAATTTGTCAGTCACGATTCGACGCGCCGGTCTTGACGACGTGCCAGCCATTACCGATATCTACAACGAGGCGATTCTGACCACGACGGCGACATTCGACACCGAGGCGAAAAGCGTGGCGGAACGCACGCAATGGTTGCAATCTCACGACGAGAGACACCCCATATTGGTGGCCGAGGTGAATGGCAAGGTCGTGGGTTGGGCTTCGTTGTCGCGCTGGTCGGAGCGCCATGCTTACGATGACACCGCCGAGACCACGTTTTACGTCCACTCCACGCATCGGGGGCGAGGCATCGGTCGAAAACTCAAAGAGGCAATCATCGAAGAGGCGCGACGGTTGCGGTTTCATGTGCTCATCGCACGAGTGGCAGAAGGCAGCCGGGAAAGCATTCATTTGAACGAGAGCGCCGGTTTTGTCCACGTCGGCACGCTGAAAGAGGTCGGGCGCAAGTTCGGCAGGCTTTTGGATGTTCACATCATGCAGAAGATTCTGGACTGATAACTTGGAACGCGCGGAGCGTCTGGATTACGGTGGCTTGAGCACCGCTTCAAGGCAATGTCACGGCAGGCGCCAGCAACCGCGCTCGACGTGGAGCAGCAACGCGGAGTTTTAACCGCCAAGACGCGGAGGACGCCAGGGTTTCAGCCACAGATGAACACGGATTTCACAGATGTCTTTATCTGCGTTTCATCTGTGCCCATCTGTGGCCCGGATTTCTGCTTGGCGTGCTTGGCGCCTTGATGGCGAGATCTTTTTTTCTGTTGTTGGGTGACGGAAATATCCTTCAACGGTTTGATGCGCCGGAATCTTTCGCGGGCTTCGACTACACATTTGGTTTTAGCAGAAGAAATGTCTGGCTTGTTTTCCTCCGAAAATCGTATAACTTTTCTCCATGGCTTTTCCGCTCACTGCTTACATTGAAGCCGCTTTGGAACTGGCTCGTTACGACAAGCTGGAAGACGGCTCGTTTGCGGGCGAAATCCCCAAGCTCAAGGGCGTGGCCGCGTTCGGCCAATCCTTGCGCGAATGCGAAAGCGAACTCCGCTCGACCTTGGAGGATTGGATTCTTGTCGGGTTAAGACTGGGGCACAAACTGCCGGTGCTCGCCGGCGCGCATTTTTAACGCAGAGGCGCAGAGACGCGGAGAACTGCTAATGCGGATTGAGGATATCTTCCTTTTTCAGGCCTTTGACTTCGGCCACGGCCCGCAGAATGGCGCTGAGGGTGCCAATGCGCAGCGGATTGTGGTCGGGAACCGCCAGCCGGTGGTGACGCGGGGAATCCGTTTCCAGAATTACGTGGCTGCCCTCCTGATTGACCCGACGGTAGCCGCGATGTTTGCAGAGCAGTTTGATTAGCTCCGCGCCGCTTAGATCGCGCGGGAGTTTCATGCCCCAGCCAGAAGTTCATCCCGCACCAGATGCAGCCGCACCGCGGCGGGCTTGGGCTGGTCAAAAAAATAAGCGGATACCGCCTCGCGCACGTTGGCGCGCAACTCCTCCCACGTGTTGCCCTGGGTGAAAATGTCGTGCGACAGACATTCGGCTACATAGCCGCCGTCGTTTTCCTGCGTCACGGTGAAAACAATTTCCATGGCAGGACTATCGCCCGAAATTCCGTGAAAAACAAGCCGGGAATTTAACCGCCAGGACGCCAAGACGCGATGAACTGCACGGCATTTTGACAGGATTAACAGAATGGACAGGATTGGGGAAAACATCCTGTAAATCCTGTGCATCCTGTCGGAAACAATTCACGGCAATCGCCAGAGGCCGCGCTCTTGTCGCAGCGAAGCTGCTGGCGAATCTTCGCTTTGATGTTTCGATTGTCCGGATGCAACTCGCCCAGCTCCCGTTCAAAGGCGTAGGCGGCGGCGGGAATGCCCAAAATCTGTTGGACAAGGAAGGAAACGGGGAATAGCGTCGGTTGCGTGAACCCATCCAATCGCATTTGGGCGGTTGAACAACCGGCAGGCTCCATCAATGAAAATCCGCGGAGTTGACTTCGTCATGCATCCGGTGTCCGACCTGGCGCGGGCGGCAAAATTCTATCGCGACGTTCTGGGTCTTCCCCAGGAGGTTTACAGTGAAGAATGGCAGTGGGCGGAATTCAACTGCGGCAACCTCACGCTCTCCCTCAAGGGCGGGGAAAAATTGCCGGACCCGGTTACCGGCGGGCGCATCGCCCTGGCGGTTGAGGACGTTCATGCGGCATATGAAGAGCTGAAACGGCAGGGCGTTCGGATTGTGAAGGAACCCCAGGATTACGGGTGCTGCCAGGCCATCGAAATCCTCGACCCGGATGGGAACCACGTGATTCTGCACCGGCGGGCGGACGGGACTTTTGGCCAGAGCTCTCCCTGATGCTTGATCCGCCACGTGGCGAGTTCATATTGCATGAAATAGAAATTCGGCGTCTCGTCGTGACGGATGGCATTGCTTTGGTTTTTGTTTTTACTTCAGCCTTTAGCCTTTCCACCCTCCGTAGCAGGGCTACTGCGGAGGACGGGCAGCCTTCGACCTTCACGATGACGCCGTCCGTGATGGACTTGAGCCGTTTGGGAAATGGCGAAAAGGATTTGCCAACGGCAAAGGCCGTGAGGCCGACTGAGCGGGAGCGATGAAGCCCACCGGCGAAAGGAATTTGTCCCGCATTGCGGGGCAAAGGCCCGCGAGGGCCGAGCGAGCGGGCGCGATCGAGTCAGTCCCGAGACGCGATTTCTGGCTTTTGAGTTGAAACTTATTTGTGTCAATACTCAGGACCGACCCGTTTTCGTTTTCCATTCGGGAGAAAAAGGGCATTGGAGCCCCAAAAGGCATCGGAACACCCCCCTGTGCCAGAGAAAAACCGAGGGCGGACCGGAAAAAGGGCTTGCTAACCTGTGGCGAGGGAAGAGAATCACAAAAAAGCCCAACGCTCGTCGTGGGCAAGAAACCAAATGGGAAATCCCGAGTTAGAACACACGAATTACATATGGCGTAGTTACATGAGTTATGCGTCAATGTTTTGCGTCGTAATTATCATTCACAATCTAACAAAGAAAGGAGTTATCCAATGGTAGATCTCATTAGCACTCCAAACGCAAAGAAGAGAAGATTTCCCTCTGCGCTTCAAGTAGCCACCACAATCTATGGACTGTTGTACCTGTTCTTCTTTATTATGAGTTTCATTCCATCCGGCGCGGGAAATCCTATCAGCGACAACCCGAATTTTGATCCGTGGGATCTCGAAATGATATTTGTCAAACTCCTTTTTGTCGTTTTCCTTGTGGGGTATTTCTATTCTTGGAAGAACGGAAGAATCGCTGGGCTGATATTCCTATTTTGGTTCATTCTGATGGTTTGTATGGCCATCTGGGTCTCGACGACTTTGCATAGAGACAGCGATATGGCTATAGTCATGGCAATTCCACTGTTGGTTATAGGAATACTATTCATCGTTTCTTGGTACAAGAAAAGGAGAGCGACCCCAAGTGCATAACTACTTCTCTTTGCAAAACAACGAAGGCATAAAAGTTTAACCTATGAATGCAGAGTAAGTACTAAGCGCCGCGAAGTGTTTCAAATGTAATTTGAGAATGCAGCTGTAATTGTTCCAGCTCGCCCTCAAAAGCATAAACATCGGCGGTCGTGAATTCATTTTGGAGTGCGCGGACATGTCCGCGCTTTGGGATGACGCGACATGTCGTGTCGGGGAAAAGCGGTGTCGTGCCACCGCAGTCCAAAGTGCTGGCGCGTTTCGCCTCGGTAATACCCCATGTGTCAATATCAAGAACCGACCTGTTTCCGGTTGACTGATCCTTTGGTTCCAGTTGTCGGCGGCGACATTCGGTTTCCTTTCACCGAACTCCGACATCCCTGCCTCCGGTTTTCAACCCTGCCGCAACTGCCGTTCGGCCTCGAACCAATGTTCCTGGTCATGGCCGTGTTCCTGTCCCCGCAACATCCAAATCTCGTAGGCCTTTGTCCCGATTGCCTCCCATGATGGGGCTGCTTTTCCCGACTTTAACGGATTGAACGTGGCCGCCTTGGCAATCGCATTATGTATTGATTTCATGGCTCTCTGCCCGCTGGTAGTGGGAGCCGGAGTTTTTTCTGTGGCTATGGTCATAACTTTGTTCTTTCTGGTCCTGGTTTACGCCTGTTTCAGGGCCGCCAATGCGGCTCCGGCATTGCAGTGCAGGGAATAAGAGGAGAGGGAACGCCCCATCCGGGGGCAGTCGGACACCTGGTAAACGATGCTCCGTTAGCAAAGGCAACTTACGCCTGAAACCGGGATGCACAAGCTTAATCGGGATAAATCGGCAGGGTTCAACAGGAGCAAACCGAGATAACGGAAACGTGCAGCAGCAACGCGGGGATTTAACCGCCAAGACGCCAAGACGCGATGAACGACACGGCATTTTGACAGGATGAACAGAATGAACAGGATTTCCGCTTCTTTTAACCCAACTCCCATCTGCCAACTCCTATCTCCCAACCATATCCTGTAAATCCTGTGCCTCCTGTCGGAAATAATTCGCGGGTGAAATAGGTAGCACACGCGCCCTCGCGTGTGGTTCGCGGCGCCGTGTCGCGCCGAAACAGGGTGAAGGCGGAAGGTTTTGAAAAATGCATTTGAACGAGGCGGAATTTCCAGTATCTTTTGGACATGACCGCAACCGGCGTCATTGAAGAAATCAAGCAGTTGACTCCCGGCGAACAATCCCGGGTAATACGATTCGCCATGGAACTTGCGCGCGAACGCCAACTATCCGGGGAAAAATTGTCTGAACTCGCCCAGCGTATGGCAGACTCTGACAATCCCGCTGAAGTCCAAAAATTGCGCGAGGAAATCCACCGCGGCTTTTACGGCGAATAGCCATGCCGCAAATCCGGCGCCACAATCTGCCGCCACACCTGCTCGATCATTTGCTTGACCGCGTCAGCCGCCGCAACGTCTCCGCCGATCAACTGGGGCTGATGGCGAATTGGCTCCGCACTGAACCCGAAGTGCCGGACGGTCCATGGTTCAAGAAATTTCGAGGCATGACCGTTTGCGGCGAAGGCGAACTCATCAAAACTTTTTTGCAACCCGGCCAGGTTGCCACGGGTAAGGAACTAAGTTGGCAATTCACGCAGCTCCGATAGTCATCGCGAGCAGGCTGCCAGACGCCGGAGCTGGGGTGAAAAATTTTCGACAGGATTGACAGAATGGACAGGATTTAACCGCCAAGGCGCATCCGCCTACGCCGAAGGCTTCCAACTTCTCCCGCATTGCGGGATTCGCTGGACAGGCCGGCGAGACAGGGAGGACGCCAAGGCTCAGCCACAGCCTGTCCGCCATAGCCTCGGCGACGGCGGAATGAACATCCACCCTCCGTCCCGCAGTGCGGGACTACGGGGGACAGGCAGATTTTCACAGATGTCTTTAGCTGCGTTAATCGGCGAAATCTGCGGACCAACTCCTTCGCGGGCTTGGCGCCTTGGCGGTAAAAAAATTGGGGCAGGAATAATCACTGGCCGGATGTCCCGGCTCCAGCCAGGTTTGTCACGGCGACTTGTCTCGGCGTATCTCAGTGAAGACGGAAGCGTAGCGAAGACGGATCAGTTTGGGAGACGAGCAACCCGCTTCAATTCCGGCCTGTGTCAATGCTCAGGACCCATTTTCGCTTTCGCGGTTGAACCGGTCGGGAACGATGAGTGTGGACGCAACCGGACGAAACCGGCGGCTCACTCAATCGGCACGCCCAAGGCTTTGGCCGCCGCCTGTATCACCTGCTCTTTTGTAGTGCGCTCACGGTCGGACTTCTCCTGGCGCGCCTCAGCCGCATGTTTCAAGTATGACTCTGCGCTGCTCAAAAGGCGTTCTATGTTTTCACGAAAACCCGGCGGGAAGGCCGGAGGACTGAAAACCAGTATTCCGTCCTTGGCCAAGGTTAGCTGATAAAGACCCAGTTGCTCGTCAGTCTCCAACATCTGCCGGAACTTCTCATAGACCTGCCCGGTCAACTTCGGGTCTGTGGTCACAGCAATGCTGTTTTCACCACAGAGTTCTTTGTTGATGGATTTGATTTTCATGTGGGGGTGATTGTTTAATGACGCGATTATCGGCCCACAGCTCCTCTCAAAATCATTACCGTGATCAAGCTGCCGGCGACGATCAGGCCAAGCGATATGGTGGCCGCAATGATTTTGAACTGTTGGTTGTATTGTGACCGATGCAAGCGTGGAAAAAGCAATTTTCCAAAATAATTTTTCAGCATGAAAAGCCTTTGGTTGGCATTAAACCAATTAAAGCAGTTATTCCCTTCAATGTCCACACATTCTTCGGGAAATATACACTGTAATAAAGTGAGCGCTTTCCCTGATTCCAGCGTATGTTGTTGCATGGAAGACAAAGCTCAGGAATTCAAAATAAATAAATACGGGCCATTGCCGGTTGTGGGCTTGCCGGTGCAAGTTCAATGTGACGGCTTCAAGTGCATGGCCTTTCGTGACCGGGAGGGCCGATGGGTGGATCTTTTCAGTCGTGAATTCGTGCCGCGAGTCCTGGGCGTGGTTTCCGCTTGATTGCGCCGGGGTGGCGGTGGCGCCAGACCGGGAAAGATTCACAGAAGCCAACGAAGAAAACGAAGGCATTTTGACAGGATTAACAGAATGAACAGGATTGGGAAAAATATCCTGTAAATCCTGTCATTCTGTCAGAAATCAATTCACGGCAGCTCCGATAGTCATCGCGAGCAGGCCGCCAGATGCCACGCTCTTGTCTCGCCGAATCCCGCAATGCGGAAGAAGGCGGACGTCGCGCCATCCTATGGGCTTTTCGTGCGGAATCCGCCCACGAGATAGACGACAAGGCATATCGCCAGAAGCAGGCCAATCCCGCTGCCGCCGATGACGGGACCGCCAAAGTAAAACCCGCCGCCGCCGAACAAGAGAAGAAGAACAAGCATGAGTAATAATATATTCATGGCGACAAGATAACACATCGCGGCACGGTTACTATGGGGTCTTCACCCCATAGGCGGAGGTAAAAATGATTTCACGCCGATGGCCCGGAGGGGAACGGTGAGTCACGGCAGACGCCAGACACCGCGCTCAATGTGCTGCAGCAAACCGGCGTCACGCAACTCCTGCAAATGCTGGCGAATTCCTGCCGCGTGAGACGAAGTCTTTTACGCGGCCTACCCCGTGTAACTGTGTTATTTACGGGGTTATCCCGCACGTGCCGATTATCGGGATGGAGTTTTTCCAGTTCGCGCTCAAAAGCACAAACATCGGAGGTCGTGAATCCGGTTTGGAGTGCGCGGACATGTCCGCGCTTTGGAACGACGTGACATGTCGCGTCGGGGGAAAGCGGTGTCGTGCCACCGCACTCCAAGGCGTCGGCGCGTTTCGCTTCGGCGATACGCCGCACGATATTCAACACGTCCAACGTCCAACCGCGTTGGGTGATGGAAATGTCTTTCAACAGTTTGACGCGACGGAATTGCGCGCGGACTTCGGCCGCCGGGGCAACCTGGCTTTCGGTGACGACGGCTATGCGCGCCTCAACCGGAATGCGACTCAGGGCAAAGTTGCATCCAATCCAGCCGGCACGGCGGGCGGTCGGGGCGAGGGGACGGCGCTTGATGATGGCGCAGGGCGGGAAGGCAAAGCTGGCGACGTGGTGTGGATGAAACTGACATCTCGCAAGATTTGGTCGTGTGTGATTAGTTTGTTGCTGGCGTCCTTATTTCAGTTTTTTCCGTTTTGCCTTGGAAGATCGGACATTTTTCCGAACTTTTTGGAATTGAGCTTGTGAGTCCTTAACCGGTATCCCCAAGTTGCGAAGCAGAACATTGGTTTCTTCGATGGATTTGGCAATTTGCTTTAAGATGCGCTGCTGTTCTTTTTTGGTCATAAATACCATTACGTCCCATCCGGTGCGACCGCGACTAGGGTGTTCCTTGCCGCCACTAGGAAAACCCTGGTCTCAGTTTGGTAGCGTAAGCCGGGTCAGTTTTGGGGATGAACAGCCTGCTCGCGACACCGACTTAGTCGCGTGCTCGCGGAAACGGAGTTTACCGGAGCCTGCTCGCGGTTCATCGGAGTTGGGGCAATAAAGATTGGATTCACCCCAAGCTTCCGTGACGACGCGCGCGCGGTGCGAACCGCTTTGGTAAGCGGCAGCCAGTTTGCCGGTCATGGAAAATTAACGCGGACGCGCGGAGAAAATCAGGGCAATGATTTGTTTTAACGCCCGCCCTCACTTGGCAGAACGTGGGGTGTTCACCCCATAGACAGAGTGGCAATCACACACAACATTGAGGTTAATTAAGCACCAATGTCTGCGGCGCAACACTATACATGAAGCGAATCACTGTCTTGCTGGCGGACGACAACACGCTCGTGCGTAGGGATATTAGAAAACTTCTGGAACTCGAAGACGACCTTGAAGTGGTCGGCGAAGCAAAAAACGGCCATCAGGCGGTCGCCATGGCCAAAAAACTTCGTCCCGCATTGGTTCTGATGGACCTTGCCATGCCGCGGCTCAATGGTTTGCAAGCGACGCGCCAGATTCTCAAAGCCGCCCCCGCCACCAAAGTGCTCATGCTTTCGGCGCACGGTGATGAAGCGTATGTCGAAGAGGCGGCCAAATCCGGCGCGATGGGCTATCTGATCAAACACACCGCCGTTGACAGTCTGTGCCACGCGATTCGGGAAGTCCACAAGGGGAACACATTTTTGAGCCCGTCCATTCCCAAACATCTTCACGAACGGTATCGGAAAAAGTAGATGGATTGAGCCGGATTCTCCCAGGGGAGCAACGGTGTGGGCGGACGTGTATCAAATCACGGCAGACGCCAGCTACCGCTTTCAGTGGAGCCGGGTTGCGGGTGATAGGCTGGTCCGGCTTTCCGACGGTCGTTCAAGGGGTGATGTGACGTCTATTCCGTAATGAAAACCAGTTTTATCCTCATAACCGGTGGGAATCCGGCCTTTGATGACGGCCATTAACTTGGCGATTATCCCCGATAGCTCGCTGGTCTGAACCCCATTCGCGGATGTTTGGTTGTTGACCATGACCGAATGGTAATAGGGAAAACCGCGCGGGCGCTATGGGGTGTTTTACCCATATGAATCAACGGTAGGGCTGCGGTGCTCCGCAGCCATTTTGCAAGGCGGCGCAGCAGCACCGCCCTACCACCAAACCCAATTCACGGCAGCCGCCAGCAACCACGCTCTTGTCGCGGCGAAGCGGAGCGAAGACGGACGACGTGCAACAGCAAGCCAATTCAATGTGGGGTTTAACCGCCAAGACGCATCCGCCTACGCCAAAGGCTTCCAACTTCTCCCGCATTGCGGGATTCGCTGGACAGGCCGGCGAGACAGGAAGGACGCCAAGGTTTCGGATTTCTCTTTTTCAGAACTTGGTCCACCCTCCGCAGTACTGCTACGCCCGTCCTCCGCAGTAGCCCTGCTACGGAGGATGGAGAGGACGGGCGTGCTTGGCGACTTGGCGGTAAAAAAGTTTTCTGGCTTTTGAGTTGAAACCAAAATCCGCCTTGTCGCGCCGACTTGTCACGGCGACTTGTCCAGCGAAGCTTGGCGAAGTTGGAAGCCGCGCGAAGACGGAAGCATAGCGAAGACGGATCAGTTTGGGAAACGAACAACCCGCTTCAATATCGGTTTGTGTCAATACTCAGGACTGACCCGTTTCCTAGGACTGACCCGTTTCCTAGGACTGACCCGTTTCCTAGGACTGACCCGTTTCCAGGACTGACCCGTTTCCAACCTTTACCAAGCCACGAACGAGGAAGTTGAGGACGAAAAACGGAGCTTCCGCGAGTTCGTCGCGCTCTGCGCGAAAAAGGAGAAGGAAACGGGCGAGCCGGTGCTTGTCATCGCAAGTTTGCAATTTGAACTCTGTGGAAGCTGCTGGGCTGGCAATCCGTTGCCGCCCCGGGCAGCTTTCGTCGTCCGTCACCACCGCCAAAAAGAATGAGACGAAAATTATGAAAGATGACAGTAATTCCCACGTATAAGTTAATGCTGAATTGGTGTGCAAACACAAGGTTGGATTCGCGGCATGTTGTTGAGACTCTTGCTCTTGAAGATGGTATTGGGGTTCCAAGTGCTATTGTTAATTTGTCTGTTATGCAAATGAGTGGCCAAGGACTATTCGCACAAAATCAGGGTATGATGTGCCCATATCTTCGGCACCATTGGGCGTCGAAAGGCGGCAGTCATGCTGTCGTGCAAGGGAGTGCCGCATGAACTTCGAGGAGGTCCTGGGCTTCGTCAGCGGCCTGCTCCAATTCATCGTCGCCGGTTATGCGTTGCGACTAAATCGGATCTTCGGGACGGCACGGGTGGGCTGGTCGCTGTTCTGGGCGTTTTTGCTCCTGGCACTGCTCCATTTCATTCAATCCGTAACATCGTTCAATAACGGCGCCTTGATGGGATCCGAAATCGAGGTGGTCTATGCGTTGATTTCGCTGTTGCTGCTCACCGGCATGGTTCACATCGAAACCCTGCTCCGGGAACGTCTGCGGGCGGAGCAGGCAGAAAAGCGTTTGCGGGACGGGTTGGAATTTATGGTCAAGGAGAAGACGGCACACATGGCCAAGGCCATCGAAAATTTGCAGTTGGAAATTGCCGAACGCAAGAAAGCCGAGGCGCAGATCAGCGAACAGGCCCGGCTGCTGGAACTGGCCCACGATGCCATCAGGGTGTGCGACATGGAAGACCGCGTTCTGTATTGGAACCGGGGTGCCGAGCGGATTTACGGCTGGACGGCGGCTGAGGCCGTCGGGCGGAAAATGGCGGAACTTTTGCCCAAGGACACGTTCAATACCTTGAAATACGAGGAGGCCGGAAAAACCATTTTGGAAACGGGCACCTGGCAGGGTGAATTCACCACCCGGACGAAAAGCGGGGAGGAAGTGGTTGTGGAAGCGCGCTGGACGCTGGTGCGCGACGAACAGGGAATCCCCAAGTCCATCTTGGGCATCAGCAACGACATCACGGAGAAGAAAAGGTTTGAAACCCAGTTCCTTCGCGCGCAACGCATGGAAAACATCGGCACGCTCGCCAGCGGCATCGCCCACGACCTCAACAACATCCTGACGCCGCTCCTCATGTCGGTCCAGGTGTTGAAGGAGAAAAACGCCGATTCGGACGGGAAGAAACTGCTGGAATCCTTGGAAGCCAACGTTCAGCGCGGCGCGAGTTTGGTCAAACAGGTGTTGACCTTCGGGCGCGGCATGGAAGGCGAGCGCGTTCTCCTCAATCCCAGGCACATCGCCCGCGAAATCAAACAGATCGTCGATGAAACCTTCCCCAAGTCGGTGGAGTTTGAACTCCATTGTCCGTCAGACCTCTGGACCATCATCGGCAACGGAACGCAACTCCATCAGGTTCTGTTGAATCTCTGCGTCAATGCGCGCGATGCCATGCCCAACGGCGGCAGACTGTCCGTTCAGATCGCGAACGTGACGGTGGATGAATCTTATGCCGCCAGGAAGTTGGAAGCCCGGCCCGGACCGTATGTGGTAATCACCGTGACGGACACCGGCACGGGTATTCCGAAGGAGATTCAGGAGAGGATTTTTGATCCATTCTTTACGACCAAGGCACCCGGCAAAGGCACGGGGCTGGGTTTGTCCACCACCCTGGCCATTGTCAAGAGCCATGATGGGTTCATCAATTGTTATAGCGAACGGGGCAAGGGCGCTGTTTTTAAGGTTTATTTCCCCGCCCATCCCACGGCGGCAGAGGAAAAGCCGGCAGCGGATTCCCGGCTGCCGCGCGGCCACAACGAGCTGGTGCTGGTCGTGGACGACGAGGAACCCATCCTCAATCTCGCGCAAAACGTGTTGAAACGTTTCGGCTACCGCGTCCTGCTGGCCGCAAACGGCGTCGAGGCGGTTGCGCTTTACGCGCGCCGGCAGAAGGAGGTTAATGCAGTCATTATCGACATGGTCATGCCCGTCATGGGCGGCCCGGCCACCATTACTGCCCTTAAAGCCATCAATCCGAATATCAAGATCATCGGTTCAAGCGGTCTGGCTTCCAAGGATGGGCTGGCCAAAGCCGAGGACGCCGGCATCCGGCATTTCATCCCCAAGCCCTATACGGCCGAGATCATGCTGAACGTCTTGCGCGAAGCGCTACGAGAAGATCGCCCGAGGTAACCCGCCTTGTCGCGCCGACTTGTCTCGGCGACTTGCCGCGGCGTAACTCGGTGAAGACGGGAGCATTGCGAAGACGGAAATCAGATGAAGGCGGAAGTTGGGACATGAATAATCACTGGCCGGATGCCCCGGCTCCAGCCAGGCTTGTCACGGCGACTTGTCTCGGCGAAGCGGCGCGAAGACGGACGACGTGCAACAGCAATCCCGCGTCGCGAAGAACTTGTAGTTGCTGGCGGATTCCTGCCCCGTGTCGTTATTTACGGGGTTGTCCCGGACGTGGCGGCCTGCCCCGTGTAACTGTGTTATTTACGGGGTTGTCCGGGTGCAATTCGGCCAGCTCGCGCTCAAAGGTATAGACATCCGTAGTCGTGAACTCGGCTTTGCCGAGGCGGCGGATGGCGTTGAGGACATCCAGTGTCCAGCCGCGTTGGGCGACGGAAATATCTTTTAATGGTTTTACCCGCTTGAATTTTGCACGGACTTCGGTTGCCGGGGTAATTACCACCCGTTCGAACATTCCCTCGCCCCGCGACTGAGCGGGGAGAGGGTCAGGGCGAGGGGTTTTGATTTGCGCCACCTCACCCCGTGCCCTCTCCCCCGTCGGCGACGGCGGAGAGGGAGATAGAATAGTGGTGACGACGGCAATGCGGGCTTCGACAGGGACCCGATTCAAGGCAAAGTTGCAGCCAATCCAACCAGCGCGTCTTGCAGTTGGTGAAAGTGGTTTTCGTTTAATAATTGCCGACGGCGGAAACGCGAAGCTGGGGACGAGCAGGAGGTTTTGGATTGAATCAAGCCCGCCTGGAAAAATTGGAGGGGGGCCTTGACGTTATTAACGCCGTGCGTTAAGGTTGTGTGCGCAATGATTGAAAGCTTTGCGGGCGCGGAGACAGAAAAGATTTTTCGCGGGCAGGTGTCGCGGCGGTTGCCGACGGACATCCAGCGGACGGCCCGGCGAAAGCTTCTGCAATTGCAGGCCGCAACCGAATTGCGGGAAATGGCGGTGCCGCCGGGCAACCGGCTGGAAGGGTTGAAGGGCAGGCGCGCCGGGCAGCACAGCATCCGCGTCAACGACCAGTGGCGCATCTGCTTTCGTTGGGAAGGTTCCGCCGCGCATGAAGTTGAGATTGTTGATTATCATTGAACGAACATGAAAAGTAAATTGCTGGCAAACATCACTCCGGGGGAGATTCTGGATGAGGATTTTCTCAAGCCGATGGGTTTGAGCCAATACCGGCTGGCGCTGGACATCGGGGTTCCGCCGCGCCGCATCAATGAAATCGTCAAGGGCGAACGGGCCATCACTGCGGACACGGCATTACGGTTGGGCCGCTATTTCAAGATGTCCGGGCAATTCTGGCTGAACCTGCAGGCGCATTATGATCTGGAAGTGGAAGAGGAACGCCTGGGTAAACGGCTGGAACGTGAGGTCAAGGTGCTGGCGGTTGCGTGAGCGGCTTTCCGTCTTCGTCCCGTAAAGCAGGACTTCGACGCGACGAGTGCGCTTGATGACAAATTATCTTGCCGCGCCGTAGTGCAACGGAGGCGGGTGCATGAAATAGAAGTTCGGCGTCTCGTCGTGGCGGATGGCGTTCATCATCGCCGCATACGCGCCGTCCGTGATGGACTCGCCCAAGCGCGATTTCTGGCTTTTGAGTTGATACCAGAATTTGCAATTTGGGCATGAATAATCACTGGCCGGATGCCCCGGTTCCAGCTAGGCTTGTCACGGCGACTTGTCTCGGCGAAGTCCCGCAATGCGGGACGAAGACGGAAGCGTAGTGAAGACGGATCAGTTTTAGAGACGCACAACCCGCTTCGATACCCGTTTTGTGTCAAAAGTGACGACTGACTGAACGGATCGCCTGTGAAAAGGCGAGACGGAATCCTGTGAAGAAATGACAGGTTCGAATGCGGCTCTTCAAAGCCGGGCTTCATCCGCAGGTCAACCCGAGAAGGAAAAATCGGGAAGGGACAACGTTTTACTGTTGACCGCTCGCCCGAATGGGCGACCCGTTTCCGACCCGTTTCCGACCCGTTTCCGTTGCCACGGTCGAGCAGCCGGTCAGCAGACACATCGAAAGAAGAAACAGCGCTTGACAACAGACAGGCACGACATTGAAATGATGCACCGGGCTGATGCGGAATTCTGTGCCATCAAATCACATGACTCTGTCAGTTTGCGTTGCCGACGGTTGTTGTGGGAGGCGAAAAGTTTTCAACGCAGCTCCACCGGCGCGCGAGCAAGTGACGTGGAGACGCAGAGCCGCCAAGGCAAGTCGAATCAATTTTCTGCCCACCGCATGTGTGAATGTTTTTAGACGACAGCACGCACGGAGTGGCGTACCCTACCAGAACTTTCGCAAAGGAGGGAAACAATGAGACCGGCTAGACATGCTTTAATCCTTGTGGCCACATTTTGCGGATTTTCCTCAGTATTATCCTATGCCGATACGGTTGATGATTTAATCAGGCAACTACGGTCGTCTCGCGATTACAAAGAACAATGTGCTGCCGCAAAGGAGTTGGGCAAAGTGGGAGATGTTCGAGCGGTCGAACCTCTGATTGGCGTGCTTCACGCTGCCGACCGGGAAGAAGTAGTGGAACAGGTGACAGAGTCATTGGGCGAAATAGGGGATTCAAGAGCGATAGAACCTTTGGTCGATGAATTGTCTCTCCGACCAGGGCTCGGAAAGAACCAGTACACAATTAAAACACCGAGCGCCGTTGATGCACTGGTCAAAATGGGTGACAAGGCCAAAAGCGTGTTACTCACCGAGCTGAAGTCGCGAGACCCTCTTTTTCGTTTCGGCATCGTTAAGACATTGGAACAAATGGGGTGGAAACCTTCGAATCCAGATGAAGAGATTTTGTCTTTGGCGGGAAACTGCAAATTCGATGAACTCGTGAAGTTTGGTGAACCAGCGATCAAAGTCCTCGTACCCTATCTATTAGACACTAACTTCCCCCAGCTTTCACTCAAAGCGGCTGAAACGTTAGAAAAACTTGGCTATAAGCCGGCAACCGACAGTGATCGAATTAATTTCCTTATAGCTGGAATGAAATGGGATGAACTGGCGAAAGCAGCCAGTCCGGAAACTCTGATTGCGGCAATGAAGCATTACGAAACAAGAAATGCTTTGGTTAAAATGGGTAGCAATGCTGTGATCCCATTAATCACTGCTCTGAAAGACAAAGATGCGCACGTGAAATCTGGAGCGGTCTGGGCTTTGGGCGAGATAAGGGATGGCCGGGCTACCGAGCCATTAATGTCTCTTCTAAAGGAGATGGACGTCGAAGGTGTGATAACAGTGAATGGGGTGACAAATAGTATTAGAGGCTCGCCGACACTAGTAGAGGCTCTCGTGAAAATATCCGGTGAGAAAAAGCTGATCGGAGAACTTAACGAGACGGGCAACGAAGCGATGGCAGAAAGATTCATGAACTGCGACAATTCCAGTTTGGCAAAGGCAGCTATGGATTGGGCGCGCACGCATGGATATAAAATAGAAAGCATTCCGACTTTTGACTCCGTTCAAACGGACAAAGGCATTCGATTGCGGCCAGTTAGAATATACTGGCTCAAGAGCTTGTAGGGAGTCTTGTTACGTCTTAAGGAAGTGTCGCCCAAATAAAACTCATTGCGACAATGAACGGCTTATGCCATCATTTGTGCGCGTCTCTGCGTTGAAATCATTTCAGCGCAATGACCCAGATGGGAACGGTGATGGTGCCACGCAGCCATGCGAGGTCGGCTTTAACGCGGATGATGGACGGAGCGACGGCTTTGTATTTCACACGAGCCAAGCCGGCTTCGGAATGAGTAATCAGGACACCGACATCAATTTTGTCCGAGTTGTAGGCGGAAAGAAAACGGAGATAGTCGCGTGACAAAAATTCGCAACGGGAAAATTCAATTTCAATCGCCACGCGGTCTTTGAGAAATGAAAAGCTTGGCTCTGATTTCCCGCACTTTGGCCAGCCCTCGCCTGAAAACTCTCGAACCAAATGAGCCGCTATGGAAATCTTCGGCCTTCGCAAATAAGCCTCTTGAGCATTTACCACCGCAGCCAGAATCGAGGCGAAAGTCTCTGGTCGAGATGCAATAATCTCTTTGCCGAAACGAAATGAGAATTCATCAATCCGCACCCTCAAACTAGATCAGTCTCGGATCGCCGAGTCAAGAGAAGTCATTCAAATTAATTGAGAGTTCGTTCTCGATTTTGCCGCGAAGCATGTGCCGGCCACTTTCGATCCAATATGTCAAGTCCTGCTCAATGAAAAGCCAACGTAGAATTTTCAAGAGGCGTTCAGCCCTCAAATAGCCTTTCAGGACACCCAAAGAAGCCATGACTTCGTCAGGCGGAATGCATTCCCAAACCCGCTTGATTGCTCCGAAAAGCTCTTTTTCACAATTCGGCTTTTCGGAAATGATGCTTTTGATTTCGCTGATGACGTCATCGTGACTTGGCCGGGAAGCTTTTCCATGCATGGGGAAATTTTCACAATAAACTTCAAAATCTATTCCTTTGTTTTTCCAAGCTGGCCGTTTTGCAAAAATCCAGCTTCCGTTCGAAAGCTGTTCCACGTCGTAACGATATGTATTGCGATATTCCGGTGTGCCGGGAACTTCAGCTATCCATTGCTTTAGGACTTCGACCCGGAGGTCGGCTCTGGTTCGTGTGGTGAGCCGAAATGTTACTTGCTGCGCGTGAACCGGCTTTTTATCGGGTTTTTCTTTTGCCATAGATTCACCTTTTCCCCGCGGAAGCTGTAAACAAATCGGTTGCGTCGTGGATTGCTGTTTCAACTCGCTTCACCGCCGTACTAAGATGTGCTTCGTCCAATTCAATGCCGACACAGCCGCGTTTGAGCCGGAGGCTGGCCACCGCCGTCGTGCCGTTGCCCAGAAACGGGTCCAGCACCAGGTCCCCTTCGTTCGTCGAGGCCAACAGGCAGCGTTCCACCAAAGCCACGGGTTTTTGCGTTGGATGTTTGCCAAACTCTTTCTCATCCGTGGACGGCGCGGATATTGTCCAGACGGATGAGAAAGGGGTGACAGGTGACACGTGACGGGTGACAGGATCAGAGGCGGCCGGTGACAGGTGACAGGTGACAGGTGACATGATTTCGGAAGCGCCGGACGGCGCGCCGCTTTTTCGTGTCACTTGACACTTGTCACTTGCCACATCTCTCCAAACAGTTTTCATCTGCTTCCCCGTTACCTTCCGCATTTCCTGGTAGTTGAACACATGTTTGCTCTTTTCGTTTTTTGCGGCCCAGAGGACCGTCTCGGTGGAGTGCGTGAAGTAACGGCAGCTCAGGTTCGGGGGCGGATTCGGCTTTTCCCAGGCGATGTCGTTCAGAATCTTGAACCCGAGCTGTTGCATCGCGTAGCCGATGCTGAAAATGACGTGGTGCGTGCCGGTCACCCAAATGGTGCCGTTCGGCTTGAGCACGCGCTGACAACGTCGCAGCCATTCGGTGTTGAATTCGTGGTTCAGTTCCGGTCCACGCGAGACGTCCCAGTCGCCCTTATCCACCTTGACCATTTTGCCCGCGTGGCAGGTGATACCGCCGTTCGAGAGGAAATAAGGCGGGTCGGCAAAGATAGCGTCGAATCGGCCGTCAGGATATTTGGCCGCGATGGCGTCGAGCAGTTCGAGGCAGTTGCCGTGGTAGAGGCGGATGAAGGGGGTGTCGGATTGGAAGATGAGTTTGGGTAGGGCTGGCACTCCGCTGCCGGCCGCTGGTTTGTTTTCGGGAGACGGCGCGCAAGGGACTGCGCGCCCTACCTCGATTTGGCCATCTTCGCGGAGGGTGAAGTGTGCGGGAGGAACCGGATGTCCGATGGTGTTTTCGGCTCGCGAGGACTCTCGCCCCACTCCTTTTGACTTTCGTGTCACATGCCACTTGTCACGTGTCACCCCTCCGGGAGGTTTGGGCGGCGGTTTCCGATAGAGGGGTTTGGAATTTTTGACAGAATCAACAGAATGGGCCGAATGAGTTTTATCCTGTAAATTCTGTAAATTCTGTCGAGATGCTTTTGGTTTCGGCGGCGGTTTCCGGTATAGAGGTTTTTCTTTTCGTGTCACCTGTCCCGTGTCACGTGTCACCCCTTCTGGTCGGCGTTTGGCTGGTTTGGACTTCTTCGGCACGCCGGGATCAATTGATCAGATCAGCGATCCAGATCAAGTGTTTTTAGCCACAGCCTGTCCGCCATAGCCTCGGCGACGGCGGAATGAACACGGTTGAAAACCGAATCTCACGCCAAGACGCCAAGACGCAAAGGAGTTGGTCCGCAGATTTCGTCTACCCTCCGTAGCAGCGTTACTGCGCCCGTCCTCCGCAGTAGCCCTGCTACGGAGGATGGAGAGGACGGGCCGATTAACGCAGATTTTTTTACCCGCCACTCGCCACTCGCCACCCGTCACCCGTCCTGCTACGGGTAGGACAGCCGGAAGAAGCGGTTGTCCACCGGCGCTGAATTGGTCGCGCTTTTGATGGCGCCATCGTTGCCGACGGGGCCGCTGAAACTGGTCCAATCAGCCGGATCCAAACCGGCATTTTGCCGCAAGGTCCAATTCGTCCAACTGACCGGCCAGGTGACGATGACGTTGGCGCCGGAACGTTTGAGCGCAAGCCGCGGCCGGAAGACGCCGGTGTTGGTCAACACGGTGAGCGTGCCGGCTGTGGAATTGCCGCTGATCAAATCCACCAGGCCATCGCCGTTTACATCGGCCGCGACGATTGATACCGGCCCGCTGTCAACCGTCAGAGTGGTGTCGAAGCCGAAAACACCGGTGCCCGTGTTGGTCAACACCAGAAGGTCGGCGGACTGGTCCGGAGCGACCAGGTCCACCATGCCGTCGCCATTCACATCCACGGCCACAACGGCAATCGTGCCGCTGCCCGCGGCATAGTGGGCGGTGAAATCCAGAACGCCGGCGCCTTTGTTCGTGAATACGAGAAACTGCCGGCGGCTCAGGTAAAAGGCCGTGACAATAAATTCCGTCCGGCCGTTGCCATAGACATCCGCCGCGGTGATCCAAGTTGGACCGCCGCCCAGGTAGGGCGAAGAAGCGAGCGCGAAACCGCCGCTGCCGTTGTTCGTCAACACGGAAAGTTGGCTGGCGATGGCGACAAGCAAATCGGGCTTGCCATCGCCATTGACATCCGCGGCCATGACAAAGGACGGCGTGGTGCCGACGTTGTAGGTGGCATTGGAAACAAAGGTGCCACCACCGCTGTTCGTCCAAATTGTAATTGAGTCCATGGCCCAGTTGGCACTGATCAAATCCAGTTTACCGTCCCCGTTTATATCTGCGGCGGCGACGGATTGGGGCTGGCTGGGCATGTTGGTAATCGCCGCGGCGAGCACGAAACCTCCGTTCCGGTCATTGGTCAAAACCGTCAGCGAACTGCTGGTATTATTGGCGGTGATCAAATCGGGCCAGCCGTCATCGTTTACATCGGCCGCGATGACCTGATAAGGAAAAGTGCCGACGGCATAGCTGGCATTGGAGACGAAGAGGCCGTTGCCGCTGTTCGTGAACACGGTTACGCTACTGGCAGTGCGCAAGGCGGCGATCAAATCCGGTTTGCCGTCGCCGTTCACATCCGCCGTCGTGATCGATTGAACCGGGCTACTGACACCCGGCGAGGAGGCGAGCTTGAAGGCAACCTGGGCGGCCACGCGGTGACGGGCGGCGAACAACGTCAGTACCACGAGAAGACAGATAATCGGTTTCATCGGAAATGATTGTCAGGTTGCGGAGCCTGTGCGTTTCTTCTAACGCAGACCCAATAAACGTGCAATTCAAATTATCCTGCTAACAATGGCGCTTTCTTCGGCACGCCGGGATCAACTCCGAATCTGTTCGCGAACGGGCTCTGAAAGTTTTCGCGAGCGGGCTCCGATGAATCGCGAGCGGGTTGACAGATCAGCGATCCAGATCAAGCGTTTTTAGCCACAGATTTACACAGATTTTCACAGATGTTTTATCCGTGTTTCATCCGTGTTCATCCGTGGCTAATGAAATGCGGCGCGATTGTATTTTTAGCTGCGCACAAATGCAGTGGTAAGTGTTCAGATAAACCAAATCATCTTCGGTCAGATCATTAAACCATCGCAGGCGTCTGGTGGGTCCCGCTTTGCGGACGGCGAACAAAGGGCAATCTTCGGGGTTGGACAGCTCCACGGGACATTGCTGGATCAGGCTCAAGAGATTGTTCCGCAGTGCCGTTTTTGGTTGTTCAGTCTTTGGATTCATGGTTGGACCCATGAGCCGTGTTTTGCCCACAGCGTGTCTGCCAACGCCAAGCTAGACTCGCAGCCGGTGCTCGTCAACGGCAACCATATGGCCGCAAAGAGGCGCAAAAGGCGTAAAGGTTTTAACCGCAGATGAACACGGATGAAGACCGAACCTCACGCAAAGGCGCAAAGGCGCATCCGCCTACGCCGAAGGCTTCGGTGGACAGGGAGAACGCAGAGAACACAGAGATTTTTACCACGAAACACACAAAACACACGAACGGCGAGCTGTTTTAAAATGCAAGAAACAGGTTTCCTGTTCCGTCTTCGGTTGCGATCCGAATCTTTTGCCTTTCGCGTATTTGGTGTATTTCGTGGTTTATATATCCTGTCCCGTTTCCTGCTTTGCGCACTTGGCGTCTTGGCGGTTTCTAATTTTTACCTGCGAAATCCGTGGTTGAAAAACGAAACAGCGCCGGATGATGGTCCTGCGCTGTCTGTGAATTTTCCCCAACGCGGGTCAGTCGTGCGGACCGCCGCAATCTACAACGTCGATGAGCAGCACGCTGATGACGTTTTGTGACGGAAGCTGGTAGCTGATAATTTGCACGTCAGCGAAACCGACGATGTGATAGAGCGTATTGTTGCCCTGACTTTTGGCCTGGTCCCAAACCGGCACGGTGATGACCATGTTTTTCAGGTTATCCAGCGCGTCGCGCACGCTTTCGCTGTTGGAGACGCCGGGTTTGCCTTGCACCCAACTGCCCGTTTGCACCTGGGTGTTGCCGGGGTTGAAGGGATCGACGTAGGTGTAACTGTTGCCGGGCGGCGTGAGGCTGTAAACCAGCGCCAGTTCTTTGGGGCTGCCCGCCCAGGTCAGCCAGCCGAAATTGCCGGGCTGCGAGCCGTTGAAAATATTGGCGATGACCATGCCGGGCTGGACATTGGCCAGACTCTGCACCGACAAGGCGATGGGATAGAGGTCGCATTGGGCGCGCGCAATCCCGGCAAACGCCAAAAGACCGAGTGTCAAGGCTGACAGACGACTAATCATGTTTGAATGTTTCATAGACTGGTATTGATTTGTGTTTCCTTGTTTCCCTGAGGTCCGGTTGAAACCAAGACTCCCAGGCGTGAAGTTACTGTAACTGCCACGGACAAGAATTCAAGTGGACCGGAGGGCAAGTCCGAGGGCGAAAGGCGCTCGCGGAAGGCCAAACATTGGACACCAAAATTCAACCACCAAGGAACAACGGTTTTTAACCGCGGACGGACATGAATGGACATGGATATTTCCCAGACATGGATAAAAATCAATTGCCAAGGTTGCCAAAAAAAAATTCAAAATCTGGCGCGCCGGCATCCCGGCATCCCGAATTTTCGGGGTGCACACGAATGCGGATGGAGATTGAATCTCACGCCAAGACGCAAAGGCGCATCCGCCTACGCCGAAGGCTTCGGTGAGACAGGGAGGACGCCAGAATTTTCATCCGTGGCTGGTCGTGTCGAAATCTGAGGGAGACGGAATGGCCGCAAAGATTTTCAGGCGAGGATGGCAGAGGGAGGACCAGCCTTCGCTCGGAAGCTACGGCGCGGCAGGTGGAGGATGGAAAACGGCACACTGAAGCGTGGACCAGCCTTCGCCAAGGCTTCGGCACGGCAGGCACCGAACGTGGGGAATTGGCAAAGCACTATTACTCCAATACTCCATTACTCCAACACCCCATTTCCCCCGCGTCAGTGATGCCGGCCGCCGCCACCGTGGTAGCCGCCCCGGTAACCGCCACCCCAACCGCCGTGGTAATAACCGCCGCGATAGCCACCGTCGAAGCCAAAGGAAAATGTCACCGGCGGATAATACCATCCGCCATAATACGGATAATAGTATGGTTGATAATAATTGTTGTAATACCGATACGTCTGCGTGTCCGGAATGACATAGACCGTTGAGGAGGGAACGGTCTGGACATAAGTCACCGCCGGCTGCGTGACAACGGTAGCCGTGCTGCTGGCAGTCGAAGCGGCCGGTTGCGGTGCGGCCGGTGCCAACTGCCGCGGCTGGTTCAGCATGGTATTGATGACGGTGTCGGAGACGCCCTGCCGCTTCAAATAAACGATCTGGCTTGCATCCAGGCCGTAGCTGCTGCCGGAATTGTGGATGTAATTGACGATGGTGTCGTCGCTCACTTTCGCCTTCGAAAGCTGCACGATTTGCGAGACGCCGTAGGACAATTGGACCGGGGCGGTTTGGGCGGCACTGGTGGTGGTGGAATCCTGTGCCGGAACGTTGCGCGCTGTCAGGATGAGTGCAGCGGTGATGGTAACTGTCAAAAACAAGCCGGGAGAGGTTCGGGTTTTCATAAAATCAACACCTGTCAATTCAACACCGCATACTCGCGCCGGTTGCGGGAACTGTCAAGGAGCCCGGAAACGGAGTGATGGAGTGATGGGGTATTGAATCGGCATGGCACCATTACTCCAACACTCCAATACTCCATCACCCCGTTTTTATTCGATGTTCGATGTTGGATGCCTGCCCTGCATAGCCTTGGCGACGCAGGGTTCGATGTTTTAACCAACTTCACGCAAACGCCTTGGGCATCATCGCGGGCGGGCCAACGCGGCGTTCGTAATCAAGGATGATGTGAACGGCTTCCTCCGGGTCGTCGGTGACCTTGAACAGGTCGAGGTCGCCGGGGTTGATATGTTTGTGCCGCTCCTGCATTTCGGTTTTCATCCAGTGCACCAGTCCTTTCCAGTATTCGCTGCCGAACAGGATGAGCGGGAATTCCGGGATGCGCTCGGTCTGGACGAGGGTCATGATTTCGAAAAATTCGTCGAGCGTGCCGAAGCCGCCGGGCATGTAAATGAAGCCGAGGCTGTATTTGGCAAAACAGACTTTGCGCGCAAAGAAATAGTGGAAGTGCAGCGGGAGGTTGACGAAGCGGTTGCCGGCCTGTTCATGCGGCAATTCGATGTTGAGGCCCACGGATTTGCCGCCACCCTGCGCCGCGCCCTTGTTGGCGGCTTCCATGATGCCCGGCCCGCCGCCGGTGATGACGGCTAACTTGTGCTTGGCAAGTTCTTTGGCAATGTCGCAGGTGGCGCAATAATACTTGTCGCGGGGCTTCGTCCGCGACGAACCGAAAATGGTCACGGCGGGGCCGACCTCGGTCAGGGTCATAAATGAATCCACGAACTCGGACATGATGCGGAAGATGCGCCAGGGATCTTCGCGCATGCGAAAGGTGGTGTCGCTCATGGCCGGAGCATAATCGCGGCAGCAAGAGGATACAAGCGCGCGGACAAAAAGGACGACGGGATGTTTTCGGTGGGGCGAGGCTACTGACGAGCCGGCTTTGGGGCGTCAAAGTAACGACGGCTCGCGGGGACGCTCGCCCCACCGGAGTTGCAAACTGACACCCTGCCAAAACAAACAGGCCGGAGAATCGAAATTCCCCGACCTGTTGCGTTGTCGGTTCCTCAAGAGCAGCCGAGGCTATCGCCGCAGTTCAGGCACTTGAAGCAGGCGCCGTTGCGCACGGCGACGTGGCCGCAATTCGGACACGTGGGCGCGTCCTGCTGGAAATGCGCGACGGAGTCGCTGAGAGATTTCACTGTACGGGCGGGACCGGGCTTGCGATGGCCGTCGCCGTTGCCGGGTTCCTTCACTTCCAGCACGTCGTTGTCTTCAGCCAACTGGAGTTCAGGCACCGGACGGTTCACTCTTTTTTTTTCCTCTTCCAGCAAACCGGGCATGGCGAGTTCCGGCTGCGTGCGATTGGCCGCCACCGCCTCGCGATAACCGGGAATGAATTGCAGCGCCAGCCAGCGGAACACATAGTCGGTGATGGAGGCGGCGTTGCGAATTTCGGGATTTTTGGTGAAGCCGCTCGGTTCGAACCGCTGATGCGCGAATTTGCGGACGAGGGCTTCCAGCGGTACGCCGTATTGCAAGGCAATGCTGGTGAGCGTGCCGATGCTGTCCATCAAACCGCCGATGGTCGAACCTTCCTTGGCCATCGTGATGAACAATTCGCCCGGCCGTTGGTCCCCAAACAATCCGACCGTCATGTAACCTTCATGGCCGGCAATGTCGAATTTGTGCGTGACCGCCGTGCGCGTGTCCGAGAGACGGCGGCGGAGCGGCTTGCCGGTTTCGGCGCGCAGAGCAATCACCACGGTTTCGAGTTCCTTGATGCGGGCTTCCAGCGCGGACGTGCCGGCGGAGGCCGTCTTGTCCCTGCCATCATTGGTCTTTTTGGTGTTGAGCGGCTGCGAACGCTTCGAACCATCGCGATAAATCGCCACGCATTTCAACCCCATCTTCCACGCCTGGACATAGGTGTCACGGACCTCCTCAACCGTGCATTCATTCGGCATGTTGACGGTCTTGGAAATGGCCCCGCTGATGAACGGCTGCGCGGCACCCGTCATTTTCAAGTGGGCGAGGTAATGGATGCTGCGCTTGCCGCGATACGGCTTGAAGGCGCAATCAAACACCGGCAAATGCTCCGGCTTGAGACCGCTTTTTACTGTAGCGGCGCTCTGTGAGCGTCGCTGATCAGCGGCGGTCGCAGACTCGCCGCTACAATCCTCGACGTCTTCAATCGTGTCGAATTTTTCGATGTGCGCGACGATGCCTTCGATTTCCTTCGCGCTGTAACCGAGGCGGCGCAACGCATCGGGCACGCCGCGATTGACGATTTTCAGCATGCCGCCGCCGGCGAGGAGCTTGTATTTGACCAGCGCAATGTCGGGTTCGACGCCGGTCGTATCACAATCCATCAGGAATGCGATGGTGCCGGTCGGGGCGAGGACGGTGACCTGCGCGTTGCGGTAGCCGTGCTGACGGCCTTTGGCGAGCGCACCTTCCCAGGTTTTGCGCGCCTCGTCCTTCAAATAATTGAATTCCTGGCTCGGCTGAATTTGTTCGACGGCGTCGCGATGCTGTTGAATGACGCCGAGCATGGATTCGACGTTGTCCTTCGCCAGCGGTTGGGACACGTGCGCGCAACGCGCGTCGTGGTAACCCGGAAATGCGCCGAGGTTCGCGGCAATTTCCGCGCTCTGCTCGTAAGCCTGGCCGGTCATGATGGCCGTGATCGCGCCGGCGAGCGCCCGGCCTTCGCTGCTGTCATACGGCAGCCCGTAGCTCATGCACAGCGAGCCGAGGTTGGCGTAGCCGAGGCCGAGGGTGCGGAAGATGTGGGAATTTTCCGCGATTTCCCTGGTCGGGTAGCTGGCGTTGTCCACGAGGATTTCCTGCGCGGTGATGAAGATGCGCACGGCGGCCTTGAACCGTTCCACGTCAAATTTGCCGTCTTCGCGTTTGAATTTCATCAGGTTCAGCGACGCGAGATTGCAGGCGGTGTTGTTGATGAAAACGTATTCACTGCACGGATTGGTGGAGTGAATCGGCTCGGTGCCCTTGCACGTGTGCCATTTCTGGATGGCGCCGTCGTATTGCATGCCCGGGTCGCCGCAAACCCACGTGCCCTCGGCGATTTTGTAGAGCAATTTTGCGGCGTCCTTCTTTTCGAGCGGCTTGCCGGTGGTGATGGAGCGCGTCCACCATTCCTTGCCGGCGAGCGCCGCCTGCATGAATTCATCGCTGGCGCGCACGGAAAGGTTTTCGTTTTGATACATCACACTGCCGTAGGCGTCGCCGTTGTAGGAGCCATCGTAGCCCTGTTCAATCAATGCCCACGCCTTCCTTTCCTCCTTCTGCTTGGCGTCAATGAATTCCTCGATGTCGCCGTGCCAGTCGCGCAACGTGTTCATTTTGGCCGCGCGCCGGGTTTTGCCGCCGGATTTCACGACATTGGCAACCTGGTCATAAACTTTCAGAAAACTCATCGGGCCGCTGGGCTGGCCGCCGCCGCTGAGTTTTTCCCTGGCCGAGCGGATTGGCGAAAGGTCCGTGCCCGTGCCGGAGCCGTATTTGAAGAGCATCGCTTCGCTGCGGGCGAGGCGCATGATGTCTTCCATGTTGTCCTGGACTGACTGGATGAAGCAGGCGCTGCCTTGGGGATATTCGTATTGGGTGGTGGCGCGCTCGACCTGGCGCGTCTTGCGGCTGTAAAACCAGTTGCCCTTGCAGGAGTTTTTGCCGATGCCGTACTCATGGAACAGCCCGACATTGAACCAAACCGGCGAGTTGAACGCGCCGTATTGGTTCAGGCACAGCCAGGTCAGTTCCTCGTAAAAAATCCCGCCGTCCGCCTTGCTGAAATAGCCATCCGCGACGCCCCAATCCGCAATCGTCCGGGAAATGCGATGAATGAGCTGGCGCACCGAGGTCTCGCGCTCCGGCGTGTTTTGTTCGCCGTAAAAATACTTCGAGACGACCACCTTGGTCGCGAGCAACGACCACGACTTTGGCACCTCGACATTTTCCTGCTTGAAAATGACCTTGCCCGCGTCATCGGTGATTTCGGCGGTGCGCCGGTCCCATTCAATCTGGTCGAAGGGCTTGACCTTTGGATCGCTGAAAACGCACTCAACGCGCGCCGATTTTTTCGCCGCGCCGGCATTGGTCTTGACATGGCGACCTGCCGCCACCGTTGCGGAACGACGACTGCCTTTATGCGACGCCGGAACCAAAACCTCTTCGCGTGCGTCAATCATGAATTTTTCCTTTCGCGGCGGTCGAAATTTTATTTTGTAACAAATCACCCGACCGCCTTGACACCGAAGACCGGTCGGGAAAATTAGCTTCTCAGCCCGCTTTCCAGGTTTTCGCCGACCGCCCAATTCCAAGCGAAACCCCATTTAGTGGGCAACGAACGGAGAATATGCGCTACATATTGTGGTTGCAAGAAAATTCTTAAAAAAGTTGCAGGAAAGTTACGGGAACGATATTCCCAAACAAAACCGGGCAAATCTCGCGTCTGCATTGTGCAAACGACAACTTATTCGCCGCTGTGAACAAAAAATTCAGCGCGATTTTTTTCCGCGTGACGGCGGATATTTCCCGGAGTGTTTCCATTGCGGCAATTTGAATTTTCGTATCGGCTCAACGGTTTTCGGGCGCGGTTTGGGCACCAGCACCATCGGGCAGCCTTCGTAGCCAAACGCCCGGCGCAATTCACCGGCCAGATATTTTTTGTACGGGTCGGAAAACAGTTCATCGCGGTTGATGAACAGCAGAAACGTCGGCGGCGCCTGCCGCACCTGCGTCGCGTAAAAAAACTTCAGACGGTGCCCCGCCGCGCTGACCGGCTGGCGGCGCTCAATGGCGTCGCGCAATGTGCGGTTCAAAATCGCCGTCGGGATTTTTTGCTGCAACTGCGCCGCGACGTAGCGCACGGCCTCAAGCAGACGTTCGAGGTTGAAACCTGACGTGGCCGACGTGAAAATCACCGGCGCATAATCGAGGAAAAACAATTTCTCCTGCACCCACCGGCCGAATTCACCGAGCGTGGATATCATCTTTGCCTGGCCTTCGCGCCGTTGCTTTTTATTGCGTCGTTCGATTTCCTCTTCGCGCACCTGGCGGACGGATTCCGCCACCAAATCCCACTTGTTGACGACCACGATGCAGGCTCGGCGCTCTTCAACGATTTTGTCCGCAATCTTTTTGTCCTGTTCCAAAATGCCGGCCTCGGCGTCCAAAACCAGCACGGCAATGTCGCAACGTTCGATGGAATCCACCGCGCGCTGGACACTGAAAAACTCGATCGAATCGTCCACCCGCCGCGCCTTTCTCATGCCGGCGGTGTCAATGAGAACGTATTTTTGCCGCACCCCGTCGGTTTCCACCTCAAACGGCACATCAATGGAATCGCGGGTCGTGCCCGGCACCGGGCTGACGATGACCCGGTCGGATTGTGTTAACGCGTTGATAATGGATGACTTGCCGACATTGGGCCGGCCGACAATGGCAAGCTTCAAGGGTGACGGGTGACGGGTGGCGGGTGACGAGTCAGGGCCGTTGTCCGTCGCAGGCGATCCCTCGTCACTCGACACTCGACACTCGTCACTCTGCGGCGGCAATGCCGCCGTTGCCGCGTCCATCAAATTTTCGATGCCTTCACCGTGAATCGCACTGACGGGAAATATTTTGTCGAAGCCGAGTTGGGAAAATTCGTCCAGGCCTGTTTCCGCGCGGCTCGTGTCCACCTTGTTGACCGCGACCAAAACGGGTTTGCCGCTGCGCCGCAATTTTTCCGTGGCTTCGCGGTCCAGCGGCACAATTCCTTCCTGCACATTGACGACAAGAATGATGACATTTGCGGACTCGATGGCCAGATCCACCTGTTCCATCGCCGCCTTGATGATGACATCGCCCGCCTTTTCACGCCGCAACAGGCCGATGCCGCCGGTGTCCACGAGCGTGAAGGCGCGCCCGTGCCACTCGGCTTCGGCACTGATGCGATCGCGCGTCACACCCGGCTGGTCATGGACGATGGCGATGCGCCGTCCAACGATGCGGTTGAACAGCGCGGACTTGCCGACGTTCGGGCGACCGACGATGGCGATTAGAGCGGACACGAAAGTAGAATAGAAAATTTTGCGGCCACTGCGAGTGAATAAATTTTCAATCGACTGGCATTTGCCAGATATGCAGGCGATGGAGAGGTTTACATTTTCAACGGAGTAATTATCTTTATTGAAATCCAATGAAACGTTGGACGCTTATCCCCGCGGGCTGGGCCTTGGTTGTCATTGCAATTGGGGCATTTCTTTACCAACTCGTCGTTTTGTGGGGAATGCCAATCTACTCGGCTTCGGCCCTGGTCGGATTTGATCCGGAAAATCCGGCCCAGCGGGCAAATCTCGCCTCGGTTTGCAGCAGGCAAAGTTTTGTTTTATCAACCAACGTCCTTTATCCCGTTTGCGATTCTCTGAATCTGGCCAATAAGTGGGGAACTCGTTATTTCGGCGGCGAGCGCATGACAACAAAGGATATTTATCCATTTCTCGTGCGTCGAATTCGAGTATCCTACCCAAGGAACGGGAAAGGGCCGGCTCAAATTTTCTATTACAACGAAAAGCCTGACGAAGCGATCACGATTGCCAATGCCATAGCGAGCTCAGTTACAAACCAGCTCACTCGGTTAGAACGAGCGACGAACAGCAGCCTAGGCATGTGGGTTGAGAATGCAACCGAAGAGCGACGGCGCTATGGCTGGATCTCTTTTGGTAGCGGCATTATTTTCATTGTCATCCCTTGCGGGATTGCTGGCATCATCCTGCTCTGGTTGGGATACCATTCGCCACGGCTGATCCTGCCGCTGCCTCCACCTTCCCAGCCTTTCCGTTCCAAGTATTAGAACCGTTTCAAAAATATGTAGCCGCCGACGTCAGTCGATACCATTGGAACAAAGGCGATTCATCTGAATTGATGAAATCATGGAGACAACTGCAGAGCCAGTTACAATTTCCGTATCAACCCCTTTGCCCGCCACACCCAGACGCGGTCGCGTTTGCGCTGGAACGTTGGGGCATGCACGTCGTCACTGATAACATCCTTCAATTCCGTCCGCGCCAGCTCCGGCTGGTTTTTGGCGAGGTAAAGCCCGGCCAGTTGCACCTTGGCGCGCGCGTAGGAATGTTCCGCGGTGACCTGTTGCCACATTTGGAGCGCCGAATCGGTTTCGCCGAGGGCAGCCAGCGTTTCGGCCAGTGCCATCATCGTGTAGCCGTAATCATGTTTCGGATTTTCGGCAATGACGCCTTCGAGCAACGGACGCGCTTCGGCGGCGCGTTTCTGGCGGAGCAGGCATTGGCCGAGGTGGGCGCGGGTGTCAATGTCCTGCGGATCCCTTTCCAACGCCGCGCGGTAGCAGGCCCCGGCCTGGTCGAGTTTGCCCTGTTGAAAATAAATGTCGCCGAGTTGCGAATGGTGGTGCGCCTTGTCAAGGTGATGAATTTGCGCCTGCAATTCCTTGATGCGGCGGCGACTGTGCGCGCCGGGCAGTTCAAATCCGTGCGTGGCGGACGGCACAGCGCGATAAACGTAAAAATAATACAACATGGAGGACAATCCCCAGCCCAGGACAATGAACAGCGCCCAAATCCATTCGCGCTGGCGGATGGCGTCAATGAGCATCCAAATTTGGAAGATGGACACCGCCAGCCAAAACGGACTGGTCAAAAGAAAGTTCCAGCTCTCGATGTTGGTGAGCAGCGAGGCGAACATGCTTTGAGCTTAGGCGCGCAGGCAAAACGAGGCAATCAAACTTCATAACGGATGGCCCTGCCCGCCGTTCATCGAATTGACGATGGTGGGTTATTTTGTTGTAGTGTCGGCGCTGTGCGCCGATTTGGTCGAGCCGCAGGCTCGACGCTACACAAAATTCAGACATGGCAGAATTGCCCACTTGTTTCCCGCGCGTTTTCCGTATAATTATTCGCGGCGTCACCCGGCATGAATCCGACCCTCATCATCGTACCGACTTACAACGAGCGGGAAAATCTCTCGCGCATGGCGCAGCGGCTGTTGTCGTTGCCCGTGCCGGTGGAACTGCTGGTGGCGGATGACAATTCGCCGGACGGCACGGGCAAAATCGCCGACGAACTCGCAGCGAAACACCCGGAAATCCACGTTCTGCATCGCGCGGAAAAGAACGGCCTGGGGCGCGCCTATATTTCCGGATTCAAATGGGCGCTCGAACGCAGCTACGAATTCATCTTTGAAATGGACGGCGATTTTTCGCACAACCCGGATGACGTACCGCAATTTCTGGACGCTGCCAAAAGCCAAAATGCCGACCTCGTGTTGGGGTCGCGTTATTCGAATGGCATCCGCGTCGTCAACTGGCCGCTCAAGCGCCTGATGTTGAGCCGCGGCGCGGGCATTTATGTGAGAGCGGTGACCGGCATGCCGTTCACCGATCCCACTGGCGGCTACAAATGTTTCCGCCGCCACGCGCTGCAAGCCATTCAACTCGACGATGTCCGGTCAAACGGCTACAGCTTCCAGATCGAGATGACGCACCGGCTCTGGCGGCAGGGATACAAAATTGTCGAGGTGCCGATCGTTTTCACTGACCGCGCCGAGGGTCATTCGAAGATGTCCGGCCACATCATCCGCGAGGCGTTGTTTATGGTGTGGCGCTTGTGGCTGCAAAACGGCCTGCGCCGCCGGCCGCGCAAGCGTTAAGCAAATATTTGCCAAAATCGCTTCATCAGCTAAATTGAATGCCATGATTAGCTTGATCATTGGTACCAATCGTCCGGGCAGCAACACACGCAAGATCGCCGCGCACCTTGAGGAAATTTACGCCGAATTGAAGGTCCCGCTGCGCGTGCTCGACCTCGCATATCTGCCGCCGGAAATTTTTTCACCGGGTTCCTACGCGAAAAAACCGAAATCATTCCGGCCTTTTGCGGATGCGATTTTGCAATCCGACGGCCTGCACATCGTCACCCCGGAATACAATGGCAGCCTGCCCGGGGTGCTGAAGTATTTCATCGACATGCTGAAGTTTCCGGAGAGCTTTGAGCGTCGGCCCGTGTGTTTCACCGGCGTGGCGGCGGGAACCTGGGGCGCGTTGCGTCCGGTGGAGCAGCTCCAGCAGATTTTCGGCTATCGCAACGCCTACCTCTACCCCGAACGCGTTTTCCTGCCGCAAATCAACAATTTGCTCGACGCCTCGGGCCGGCTCAAGGACGCCGAATTGCTCGGCCGTTTGAAAGCCCAGGCCAACGGCTTCACCGATTTTGTCGAGCGCCTGAAAAACGTGAAATTGCGCGGTGCAAAATCGTGAGCTAGATTCCGCAAGCACAAACAAAAAAGGAAATTCATTATGAAAACAAACTGTTACGCCAGCCTGCTGGTCGCCGGTACCATCCTCTTTTCCGCCGCAACCACCTTTGCCGCCGTTCCCAAGGCCGGCGACACCGCGCCGCTGTTCACCGGCCAGGATCAGGACGGCAAAATGTTGAAGCTGGACAGCCTCATTGGCAAAAAAATCGTGCTGCTCTATTTTTATCCGAAGGACAACACGTCGGGTTGCACGAAAGAGGCGTGTGGTTTCCGCGACCGCATGGGCGAATTGCAAAAGGACAACGTCGAGGTCCTCGGGGTCAGTTTTGATTCTGCGGAGAGCCACAAACAGTTCATCGCCAAGTACAATTTGAACTTCCACCTGCTCGCCGACCCTGCCGGGAAAATTGTTGATCTTTATGACGTGCGGGTGGTGGGCCGGAAAATGGCGCGTCGCGTCAGCTTCCTCATCGGCCTCGACGGCAAAATTGTTCACGTCACTGACGCGGGCAATCCCGACACTCACTTCAGCGAAATGAAGGACGCCATCGCCGGTTTGAAAAAGAAGTAAGCCCAAACTCCAAAATTGAGTTTCTGCGTTGCGGAGTGCGGCCGTCCCCGGCCGCAGCAAAGTGGGCGGGCGGTTGGGAAATGTTCCGTGGCTTGAATGAAGCCAGTTGCTGCGCCCGAGGACGGGCGCACTCTGGCATGGCCTCCTCCGCCCCGCCACCATCGGCAACTGCGGGTTCGGGGTAAGCCGGACGAGGACTTCAAAAATTGGTGGGGCGGCGTCCTCGCGAGCCGGGAACCTGGAAATTTGCGGCTCGCCGGGAGTCTCGCCCCACCGATGCAATCGCTGTTTTAAAGCCGCGCCTCGCCAAATCTGTCGTTCGGGTTTAAAATTGTTCTGTGCAGTCGTGGATGAACAGCGGCATGGTCACGCGGGCGCGGGATTTTCTTCACCGCCACTGGCGGCGCGCGCTGCGCCTGCGCGAAAAACTGGTCCTGCGGGAAGAAGCATTCCACCTCGTGCTGGCCGGGCTGGTCGGCGTCATTGGCGGTTTGGTAAACCTGGCTTTCTATTACGGAGTTCATCTGATTCAGCCGGGTGACCCGGTGGAAGTCGCCGGACGCTTGAACGATTGGGAACGCGTTCTGGTTCCGACCCTGGGCGGCCTGGCGGCGGGACTGGTTTTGCATTGGGGCTTGCGAATCGTCGGCCCGCAGGGTTCGACCAACCTGCTCGAAGTTGTCGTCGCCGGCGACGGCCGGCTGCCATTCCGCACGGAATTGGTGAAAACCGTTTCGGCCATCATCAGCATCGCTACCGGCGCCTCCATCGGGCGGGAAGGTGGCATCACGCAACTGGCGGCGACGCTGTCGTCGAAGCTCGGCCAGATCGCGAAATGGCCGCCGTACCGGTTGCGATTGCTGGTCGGCTGCGGTGCGGCTTCCGGCATCGCGGCGGCCTACAACGCGCCGATTGCGGGCGCCGTGTTCGCATCGCTGATTGTGCTGGGAAATTTTTCGATGAACCTCTTCGCGCCGCTGGTTTTTTCGTCGGTCATCGCGGCAATGGTGTCACGCAGCTTCTTTGGCATTGAACCGTGGTATAAAATCCCGCCGTTTCCCGCCGCCACGCTGTCACAACTGCCGTGGTTTGTGCTGTTGGGCGTGCTTTGCGGCGCGGTTGGCGCGCTGTTTCTGAAATTACTGCGCATGGGTGAACAACAGTTTCGCAAGTTCAACTGGCCGATCTATCTCCGGCTGACGCTGGCCGGTTTGTTGGTGGGCGTCATCGCCATCGGTTTTCCCGGCGTCTGCGGCAATGGCTATTCCGTGACCAACGGCATTTTGCACGAAAAATTCCTTACCGAGGCAAACCCGCTCCTGTGGCTGGCTGGATTGCTGGTGGCAAAATGGGTGGCCACGGCAGCAACGGTCGGCGCCGGCACGGTGGGCGGTGTGTTCACACCCACGTTGTTCATCGGCGCAAGTGCCGGCGCGCTGTTCGGCACAGCGCTGCACCAATTTGGGAATTCAGCGGCGGGCATGCCGGCGGGCGCGTTCGCGCTGGTGGGCATGGGCGCGGTGCTGGCGGCGACAACCCGGTCGCCGTTGCTGGCAATGATTTTGATTTTTGAATTGTCCCTGGATTACTCGCTTGTCCCGCCACTGATGCTGGCGTGCGTGGTTTCCATTCTGGTGGCGCGGCAATTGCACGGCGAGTCGGTTTATACGGAGCATCTCCGCGTCAAAGGCCTGGCGCTCGGCCAGGAAACCAGCCGCCCCGGCGCAACCATGGAACAAACCATCGGCGACCTCATGCACGCGCCGGTAATGCCGGTGCGCGAGAACACACCGCTCCGGGAAATCGCCGACCGCTTTTTGACCGACTCCAATAATTTTCTGCCGGTCGTGGACGCGCAGCAGCGGTTGCTCGGCATGGTGGCGTTGCAGGATTTAAAGGAATTTTTGAACGCCGCGCAGGATTTGGACGCGGTCATCGCCTACGACGTAATGCGTCCGCCGCCCCAATGTCTCACCCCCGGCCAGCGGTTGCTCGAGGCGCTGCCAGCGATGCTGGAAAGTGAATTGCGCAACGTGCCCGTCGTCAACAATCCGGCGGAAAACAAGCTGGTCGGCGCGGTCATCCGGGCGGAAGTGCTGGCGATTTTTTCCGAAGCCATCGCCACAAAAAGCGACCCAGCACGGTGAAAAGTCTTTTTTGAGAGCGTTCCGTTTTCTAAGCTGAACGTGTGCCTTTTAAAACCGGCGACCAACTTACCTTGACGATTCAAGACATCGCGTTCGGCGGTGAAGGCGTCGGGCGCGCAAGCGCGGTGTCGAGTGCAGAAACAGTTTCGGCTGACGTCTCAACCCCCGACCCTCGACCCTCGACCTTCGACCGTAATTCCATGGTCGTGTTCGTGCCGTTTGTGCTCGTCGGCGAGGTCGTTGAGGTTGAAATCACGGAGGCCAAAAAGAATTTCGCCCGCGCGAAACTTTTGCGCGTCGTTCAGCCGTCGCCAGAGCGCGTCGAACCGGCGTGCCGCTACTTCGCCCAATGCGGCGGCTGCCAGTATCAGCATGTTGATTACGCCACACAGCTTCGATTGAAACACAAACAAATTGCCGATTTGTTTCAGCGCATTGGCGGGTTTGAGCAGGCACGGGTTGCGCCGGTCATCCCCTGCCCCCGACCTTACGGCTACCGCAATCGCATCATGATTCGCAGCCAGTGGAACAAACCGGAACAAAAACTGAACATCGGTTTTGTGCGCTGGGACTGCGGTTTGGTCGAGGACATCGAGGAATGCAAAATCGCCGAACCGGTGCTCAACGAAGAAATCCGGCGGGTCCGCGCGCATCCACCACCGAAAGGCGGGATCAAAGTCGTTTTGCGCGTGCCGCCGGAAGGCTGGGACGTGCCGCCGGACTCGTTTTTCCAAAACAATTTTTCCCTGCTGCCGAAGCTCGTCAAAACGGTGCGCGGGTTTCTCCGCGACAGCGGCGTGCGGCATCTGGCGGACCTGTATTGTGGCGTTGGTTTTTTCGGCATCGAACTGGCGGACGCGGTCGAATCGTTCGCCGGCGTGGAATACGATCAGCGCGCCATTCAATCGGCGCGGCGCAACGCGGCGGCGCGGAAAATCAGCAACGGCGAGTTTATGGCGTCGGCGGTGGAGGCGGTTTTGCCGGAATTACTGAAGCGTTTTTCGCCGCAAGCCACAACGGTATTGCTTGACCCGCCGCGCAAAGGCTGTTGGCCGCAGACGTTGAAATTGTTGCGTGAAACAAAGCCGGCGCAAGTGATTTATGTGTCATGTCATCCGGCAACGATGGCGCGCGACTTGAACATTTTGTGCGGCAATGGTGTCTTTGAACTGGCGCGCGTGCAGCCATTGGATATGTTTCCACAAACACAACACGTCGAATGCGTGGCGGATTTGCGCGCTGGCACAAAGTCTTGCCAGAAGGCGCCGGATGGATTCAAATGAACAAACTTAATGGCAACACAACTGCGAACTGACCCGAGAAAAAATTTTGCGCCGCGATTTTTGCCCTGGCTTTTGACGGTGGCAGCCTTTGCATTTTATTGGTTCACGTTGAACCGATGGATATCTTTGAACCCCGCGGTATCGCCAGCCAACCTTCAGGCGGTCGCCAAAATATCAGGCTGGACGTGGCAACCGGAGGTTGTGAAACCGGTTTCATTTCTGGTCACCTTTCCATTTCACTGGTTGTCGCCGGGGCAAATTCCAATCGCGCTGAATATATTTGCCGCCGTGTGCGCGGCCCTGACCCTCGGCTTGCTGGCGCGGTCAGTCGCGCTGCTACCGCAAGACCGGACCGACATGCAACGCAAACGTGAACACAGCGATTTTTCGTTTTTGACCACTGGCAGCGCGTGGCTGCCGCCGGTTCTGGCCGTGTCGGTTTGCGGTTTGCAAATAACGTTTTGGCAGAACGCAACGAATTATACGGACGAGATGTTCGACCTGTTGCTGTTCGCGTTCGTGATTTGGTCGTTGCTGGAATACCGGCTGGATGAACGCGAGTGGCGTTTGTTTCTGGCCTCGTTCGTGTATGGCGCGGGCATGGCAAACAATTGGGCAATGGTGGGATTTTTTCCGGCTTTCGTACCCGCGATAGTGTGGATTCGCGGCTTGAGCTTCTTTAATCTGCGGTTCCTCCGGCGAATGCTCTTGTGCGGGCTGTTGGGAATGACATTTTTTCTTTTACTGCCACTGCTGATCGTGATTTCGGGCAAGTTGCCGGTAACTTTCTGGGAGACACTGAAAATCAGCCTGGTTCCGCAATATGAAGTGCTGAAAGTTTTTTTCTTCTACTGCCTCCACCCACCGCAATATTTTGAATTCCTGGCGTTGTTGCTGGCTTACCTGATCCCGGTGTTCATGATGGCGATTCGCTGGAAAGCGTCCTTTGGCGACCACAGTCAAATCGGCCTGGTGTTGACGAGTTTCCTGTTTCATCTGGCGCATGCCACTCTTTTTGTCCTCTGCGTTTGGATGGCATTTGATCCGCCGTTCAGCCCGCGGCATATTGCCTCGGGGTCGCCGTGTTTGACACTTTATTATCTCGGCGCATTGAGCATTGGTTATTTCAGCGGATATTTTTTGCTCATTTTTGGCAAAGACCCCAGCAGCCGATTGCCATTGCCAAAGCCACCGGTGGCTCAATTCTTGAACCCTTTGGTGGTTGTGAGTGTTTGGGTGTTCGCGGCGGCAGCAGTAATAGGGCTGATTTACAGAAACACGCCGCAAATCCGCGCGGCAAACGATGATACATTCCAAAAATACGCATCGTTCGTGGAGGAAAATTTACCGCGTTCGGGCGGCATTTTGTTGAGCGATGATTCGAGGCGTTTATTCCTGGTGGAGGCGGCATTGGCGCGGGACGGCCGGGCGAAGGATTTTATGCCGCTCGACACCCAGTCCCTGAACTGGCCCTCTTATCTCCGGTTCTTGCACAAAAAATTTCCGCAAAAGTGGCCGGAACTGGTGTCGGCGACAGACGTGAAACCGCTCAAGCCGATTGGACTTGTCAGCGCCTTGACCATGCTGGCCAAATCCAACGAGCTTTACTACCTGCATCCGAGCTACGGCTACTATTTCGAGCAATTCTATCAGGAGCCGCACGGCCTGGCCTACAAACTAAAATTACTGCCCAATGACACGCTGTTGCCATTGTTACCGGACAAAAATCAAATCGCTGAGAACCAGGCACTCTGGGCGCGGGTGGAAACGCAGGCGTTCGCTCCCATTAAACGCGCAGTCACACCGCCCGCCCCGAATGCGCCACGCAGTTTGGGGCAGCGATTGCTGGATAGGTTTCACGTGCCCCGCGAACAAAATCAAAATGCCATCCTGGCCGGAACCTTTTACTCGCGCGGCCTGAATTTCTGGGGTGTTCAGTTGCAACGTGCCGGTGATCTTACAAACGCCGCCGCATGTTTCATCATGGCAGAAGAAGTCAATCCCGACAATTTCGTCGCGCAAATCAATTTCCGGTTCAATCAAAGCCTTCGAGCCGGCAAAAGCGTGCCGCTGGACTTGTCCAAAATCACCAGTGATCAGTTTGGCAAATATCGCGATTGGAACGAAGTGCTCAATGTCAACGGGCCGTTTGACGAACCGAGTTTTTGCCTAGCGGATGGCATTACATTGGCAGTGCAAAACCGATTCTTTCGCCAGGCCGTTGCGCCGTTGGCGCGCGTTCGCGAACTCGAGCCGGACAATCTGGCCGCGCGACTCTGGCTCGGCCAAATTTACGTGTTATCCCGCCTGTCCGACCGCGCGCTCGATGCCTTGCGCGACCCGCTGGAACACCCGGAAAGATTCTCGCTCGACAAAATGAATAAAAATCAACTGAACGTCATCGCCGCCGCCGCCTATCTTCAAAAAGACGACGTGGCCCACGGAACGCAACTGCTCGAAACCGAAATGGCCCTTCATCCCACCGATAACGCTCTGCTCAGCGCCGTGGCGCAGGCTTATCTGACGCACGGTCTGTTCACCAACGTGCTTGACGTGATTGATCGAAAGCTCCGGCTTACACCCGACGACCCGGCCTGGCTTTTCCAACGGGGCTACGTTTCCATCCTACTCAAAGCCTATGATGACGCCATTGCCGCTTTCACCAGCGTGCTTGTCACTCAAACGAATAATTCTTCGGCGCTGTTCAATCGCGCCATTGCCTGTCTCAACATCGGCAAGCTCGACGCTGCGCGCGCCGATTTCAAAACGCTGCAACAATCGCTCACCAACTCGTTCCAGGTCGCCTACGGCCTCGGCGAAATCGCCTGGCGCCAGCACAACACGAACGAAGCGATTGGAAACTACAAACTTTATCTGGCCAACGCGAACACCAACACCGCCGAGGCCACAAACGTCATTCAACGGCTCCGCGAACTCAAAGGCCATTCACCCTGAAACGCGCCAATGCGCGTCACGCACATCATTACCCGGCTGGTCGTCGGCGGCGCGCAGGAAAACACCGTCGCCTCCGTGCTCGGCCTGCGCCAAATACCCGGGGTCGAAGTCCATTTGCTCTCCGGCCCGACGACCGGCCCCGAAGGCTCGCTTGAATCTGAATTCGCGGGCACGCCGGAAATTCTCACGCGCGTTCCGGACCTCGTCCGCCCGATTCACCCGCTGAAAGACTGGCTCGCGTTGCGCCGGATCGAAATAATTCTGCGCGAACAAAAGCCTGACATCGTCCACACCCACAGCGGCAAGGCAGGAATTCTTGGCCGCCTTGCGGCCCGGCGCGCCGGCGTGCCGGTGATCATCCACCACATTCACGGTCCTTCCTTCGGCCCGTTCCAAGGATTGCCGGCCAACTGGATTTTTACCGCTGCCGAACGTTACGCCGCCGGAGTTACCACGCATTTTGTCTGTTCCGCCCAGGCCATGACGCGACTCTACCTCGCGGCTGGCATCGGACGCCCGGAAATGTACACGCGCATTTTCAGCGGCTTCCCGGTGGAACCGTTTTTGCGCGCGACGAACGATCTTGCCCTTCGGGCGCAATTCGGACTCAACGAAAACCATTTCGTCATCGGCAAAATCGCCCGGTTGTTCAAACTCAAAGGCCACGCCGATCTGCTCGCCGCGTTCCAAAAAATCCTGCCCCAAACTCCGCAGGCGCGGCTGCTGTTGGTTGGCGACGGCACATTGCGGAATGAAATTGAAAATCAGGTCCGCGCGCTCGGTCTCCAAAGCAAGGTCATCTTCACCGGCCTCGTGCCGCCCGGCGAAGTGCCGCGTTATGTCGGCATCATGGACTGCCTAGCCCACCTGTCGGCGCGTGAAGCGCTTTCCCGCGCGTTGCCGCAGGCGCTGGCGGCAGGCAAACCTGTCGTTGCTTATGACTTCGACGGTGCCGACGAAGTATGCCTCGAAGGTGAAACCGGCTTTTTGGTTCGCACCGGCGACATTGCCACCGTCACCCAACGGCTGCTCCAACTCGCCAACGACGCGCCGTTGCGCGAGCGCCTCGGTCGCCGGGGACAGCAATTTGTCCGCGAAAATTTTGCTGTCGAACAAATGGTGGACAACCTCTACCATCTCTACCTGAAACTGGCCGCCGAACGCGGAGTGAATTTATCAGCGGATTAATATGCACGAATGCCCCCGCCCCGTCCCTCGCCCCGCCTCGCGGGGAGAGGGTGGTTGAGCGGCAGCGAAACCGGGAGAGGGGAATCAGTAAAAAAATTTACGAAGCATGGTTTTCCCGTTTAACTTTTTTCTGGCTGCCTTTGCCGGCGCGTTGCTGACAACGCTGCTCGCCTTGCCGCTTTGGCGCCGATGGTGCCTGCACGCAAATCTCGTGGATGACCCCGGCCAGCGCAAAATCCACGACGCGTCAGTGCCGCTTGCCGGCGGGCTGGCCGTCCTCACGGGCATGTTGCTGCCGCTGGCGGCCGGCGCAATTTTGATCAAGCTCGGTGTAAACATCACCAGCCAGACGCACCTGATTGCACACGGACTGAATCGTCGTGCGGCTGAACTTGGGGTAATTGCGTTCGGTGCGATGGTGATGGTTGTGCTGGGCTGGCTGGACGACAAACATGAACTGAAACCATTGCCGAAATTCATCGGCCAATTGTTCATCGCCGTGCTCGTTGCCGCCGCCTGCAAGCGCATCACGCTCTTTGTGCCCAGCGTCGCGTTCAGTTACATTGTCACCATTCTGTGGGTGCTCACGGTCGTCAATGCCTTCAATTTCATGGACAACATGAACGGCCTGTGCGCCGGGCTGGGCGCTATCGGCGCGTGGCAGTTCGCCATCATCGCCGCGGGCCGCGGGGAATACCTCGTTGCCATCACCGGTTTTTTGATGTGCGGTGCGCTGGCGGGTTTTCTGCCCTGGAATTTTCCGGACGCCCGCGCTTTTCTCGGCGACGCGGGCAGCCATCTGGTCGGTTACCTGCTCGCGTTGATGGCAATCCTGCCGCACTTTTACACGAAAAGGAACCCGCACCCCTTGGCCGTTCTCTCGCCGCTGTTCGTGCTGGCCATTCCCCTAGCCGACCTCGCCTGGGTCGTCATCCTGCGCACCCGCGCCGGCAAACCGTTCTGGATTGGCGACACGAATCACCTCTCGCACCGGCTCGTCCGCACGGGACTGAGCCGGACCCGCGCCGTACTGCTCATCTGGCTGGTCGCCGCCGCCATCGGTTCCATCGCCTGTTGGCTTTGACTTAATTCATCAAACGTGCCCCTCGCCCCGCAGAGCGGGGAGAGGGTGGTCCGCGCAAAGCGGGACCGGGAGAGGGGTTTGTCATTCAGGTTTCTTCACATTCATTCGTGGTCGCTTTCTTTCGTGTGTTTCGTGCGTTTCGTGGTTAAAATGGTCCCGTGAAACTGCTCTTCATCGGCGACATCGTGGGACAACCGGGCCGGCGCGCGGTTGCGGAACTGCTTCCCAAACTACGGCAACAACACGCGCTTGATTTCGTCATCGCCAACGGCGAAAACTCCGCCGGCGGCTCCGGCATCACACACAAAACCGCCGAAGAAATTTTCTCCGCCGGCGTGGACGCCATCACCAGCGGCGACCATTTGTGGGACCAGAAGGAAGTCATGGAACTGCTCCAGAATGAGAAACGCTTTCTGCGACCGCTAAATTATCCGCCCGGCACACCCGGCCAGGGCAGCGGAGTTTTTCAAATTATACTCAAACGGTGGGGCGAGACTCCCGGCGAGCCGTCTGGCAGACGTGAAGCTTCGGCTCGCGAGGACGCTCGCCCCACCAATCTTTCAATTGCGGTGTTGAATGTGCAAGGGCGCACGTTCTTGCCGCCGCTGGAAAATCCATTTCTCCTCGCGCTCGACGAGGTGAAACGGCTGCGCGAACAGACGAAACTCATCTTCGTGGATTTTCACGCCGAGGCGACCTCGGAAAAAATTGCATTCGCACGGATGCTCGACGGCCAGGTGAGCGCGGTCGTGGGCACGCACACGCACGTGCAAACGGCGGACGAACAGATTTTCCCCGGCGGCACGGCGTATTTGACCGACGCCGGCTTTACCGGCCCGCATGAAAGCGTGCTGGGCCGCGAAATCGAGCCTGTCCTCAAACGTTTTCTCACCAACATGCCGCAGCGATTTGAAGTGGCGAAAAACCGCGTGCTCCTTCACGGCGCGGTGATTGAAATTGATGACATCAGTGGCAAGGCGGTGAAAATTCAGCGCGTGTCGGAATCGGTGGGTGCCTGACGCGTTCAGCCCAATTCCTTCGCCATGATGAAATCGTCCATGACAAACCCGCCGCCGATGTCCGTAACCACGGAATCGGCGGTGACAAAGCCATTTCGTTGGTAGGCGGCGATGGCCCGGGCGTTGCGTTTATTCACGGAAAGAATCAGCCGGCGCCCTGCCCCGGCGCGGACTTCGCGTTCGACGTGCTGCAACAGGAGGCTGCCCAGCCCGCGACCGTGCAGTTCCGGCAGAAGATAAAGCTTGTGCAGCTTCATCACGCCCGGCTCGGCTGTCGGTCCGTAAGACGCAAAGCCAGCCGGTTTGCCGTCCACGAGCAAAAGGTCATACCGGATTCCTTGGGAACGGATTTCGTCGCGCAGCACGTCGAGCGAATACATCCGCACCAGCATGTAATCAATCTGCGCGTGGGTGATGATGCCCGGATAACACGCGCGCCAGATGACCCCGGCCAGTTCAGAAATGGCCGGCAGGTCGGCCTCGGTGGCCCGGATAATTTTCGTCTGGGTTGGCAATATGGTGTTCATTTGCGCCTGCGAAACTCGTCCATCAGGCGGAGAATTCCTTCGCGGATTTCAAACAATTCCTTGCGCGCTTCGGAAACCATTTTCTCCGGCAGCAGTTTCCTCGGCGCAACCGCCTCCAGCCCCGTCTGCGCCTTATGCAGATGGCCGAGCGCGCGTTTCAGGTAGGCAACGGTGAATGCGCCGTCGCGCGGCTCCCGGCCCTGGGCTATGCCATGCAACGCGCCACCGAGTTTTACGCTCGTGGTTTGAAATTCAAAGACGAACTGCTGCAAATCGTCGTCTTCGGATTCCTTGAGGCCCAGCTCATCGCATTCGTGCCAGACCTTCATCGCGCTTTCATGACAGCGATGCTGGAGCGGATGCCGGATGTTACCATCGGCAGTGCGAATCCAGTCTATGCCCTCCCGGTGCGGTTCGGGTTCGGGCAACGGTTCGTTCGCGGCTTCCTCACAAATACGATTCATCTCCTCGACGGACATCAACTCGTCGTCGTCCTCGCCTGCCGCGCCGAAGCGTTCATGCGAAGGCGGGTCCTCGCAATCCCACCCCATTTCCTTCGCAATTTTCGTCTCGGCCTCATCGGAGTCGCCGTATTTTTCCCGCAGTTCCATGTATTTGTCCGTGCGGGCGTCGCACTCCTTCATGAACCGCTCGTAATCGTACTCGTCCCATTCCGCTGCCGGGTCCTTCTGCCCGCGTTTTTGTTTCTCCAATGCATCGTTCAATTGCTTGGAGAACATTTCCCAGCCCGTCTCGGCGTCTTTGGCGCGCTGCTTTTCCTCGGCGGATGTCAACCGCCACTCCGGTGCGGAAATGTTCAACTCAAAATCCGCGCTTTCGATGACGACACGTCCGTTGCCTTCGCTGAACCATTCGAGGTAAAGCGCATTGGCGACGCGTTCCGACGGTTTCTCGCCACGATCAATCATGGCGAACGCCTCCTCATCGGGAATCGTGAACACCCGCATCTTTTGCGACGCCGAGAGATTACCGATCTTGCCGCGTTGAAGCGGATTGAACTCCGGTTTCTTGCGCATCGGAAAAGTTTTGGCGGAATTCTTGAATTTGAGCAGACAACCCGCGAGGTCGGGGCAGGCGTTGCCTTCGAGATCGAGTTTCACTGGTTCGTCGAGGCCATCAAGCCAAAGTTTGCCGCGCACAATGCCCTTCACGCGATTGTCAATCTTGCCGCGAATCACGCTGTCATGAATGCGCCAGGCCATGCGCGCAGAATAATCACATCGCCCGCGCCGGGCAAAAGAGTTTTCGGTGCTGATTGCAACACCCCATTACTCCAATACTCCATCACTCCGCTTCTTGTTAAAACACAATCGGCTCGTTCAATTTGCCGCATTGGATGCAGCGCGAGCGGTCCACGTCCGCGTCGTCCGTATAAACGTAACCGCAAGTCTGGCAGCGGAAAATCCTGTCCTCCGTATGCGTCGGGCCGAAGCGGCGGCGGCGCAATTCGGAATAAATCCCCAAACCACACAGCGCGCCGAGCAGCAAGGCCACATAAATCACAATCAACGTGGGAATGTTCATGCTACGAGCTAACCGGCGGGTTTGTTGCGGGTGGCGGCACGGTGTGCCAGGTGAAAATCATCCGGCCAACGGTCAGGTGCGATGACGGGGTGAAGCGCATGGCACGGGCGAGTTCGAGCGCGCGCTGGTCGGCTATTTCATACTGATCGGCGGGGGTAAAACCGCTGTCGGGAGGTAGCAAAACGGTTGAAACGACATTGCCCGCCGCGTCCACGAGCACCTGCACTTTACTCGGCGCAATCACGTTCGCATACGGCCAATTCGTCAGGTTGATTTGTGATGGCAACTGTCGTTGGGCCAGTTCGCCTTCGACGCGCAACGTGGAATTTTGCGCGAGCGCAGGTGCAATCGGCAACCCGGGCGCGCTGAGTTTAAGCGGCGGTTTTAATTGAAGTCCAAAGCTCGCGAAATGATTGGTCTGCATGAATTGATTAAACACCAGTCCCAATTCATTGGTTGACAATGGCAGCCAGCGCGGCGGTTCGGTCCAAGGGAACGATGGTTGTTTCAAAGCGGCCGTTTGCAGCCAGATGGCGGACGCAAAATCCTTCTGATGCGGCAGCGCAAAGAGCGTGGGGTCGTTCAGCGCCAGCCATTCGCTGGAATTGTCCGCGAGTTTGAGGGTCGGGACGTTTGTCACCGCGCGCGGGACAATCTGTTTTCGCCCGCCGAACACGAAAAGCAATGCGACATGCGCGGCGAAAACAAGCGCGATAACCGTCAACCACCGGCCGCGCGTCCACGGGCCTTTGCCTTGCGGCTCCCGCCTCGGCGGAGCCTCCGGCGCCACCCGGGTCGTTCCCGCAAGTCCGGCCGGATGCGGTTCGGCGGAAGCAGCGTTCATGGTCCGGCGGGCGCGGGGACGGCGCGCGGCAACGTCGCGAGCAACGCGTTTTGGATGCCGGCGTCGCGCGCAAGCAACGTCAGATGGATGAACTGGTCGTAAGTCACGGCTTTGTCGGCCTGAATGACGAGCGTGAGCGGTTCGCGGGATTTTTGGGCGGCGGTTTTAAGGGCTGATTTTAAATTATTTTCAGCGACAATTTGATTGGCAAAATAAAATCGGCCCTTGGCGTCCACGGCAACGGTGACCGTCGGTTTGTCGGTGCCGGGCAGGTTGTTCGCCACCGGCAATCGCAACGGCAGACCGGACATGGGCGCGAGCCCGCCGAGCATCAGGAAAATGACCAGCAAAAACAAAACCGCGGCGAATGGCGCCATGTCAAACGGGCTGCGCAGCAGCCGGGAATTGCGTGGAAATTTCATGAGGGTTTGCCGTTTCCGTTCTCGGTGACGATGTTGACGATTTCGGCGGCGGCGCGTTCCATGTCGAGGACGATTTTATTGATGCGGCTGACGAGATAGTTGTAACCGGCGTGAACGGGGATGGCCACGGCGATGCCGGCTGTCGCGCAAATGAGCGCCTGCCAGATGCCGTGGGAAACCTGCCCAAAGTGCGCATACAAACCAGCTTCCTGCATCTGGCTGAAAATATCCATTAAGCCGATCATGGTGCCCAGCAAACCCAGCAGCGGCGCGATTTGGGCGATGGTGGCAAGCAGATTCAACTTCTCCTCGAGCCGCGGCACTTCGGTGAGGCCGGCTTCCTCGACCGCTTCGCGCACGCGGTCGCGGCCGCGATCGCGGTTGAGAATCGCCGTTTTGACGATGCGCGCGACCGGGCCGGGCGTGGCGTCGCAGATGGAAATGGCTTCGACAACATTGTCGCGCTTGAGCACGGTGCGGACGCCGTTGAGGAATTCGGCGGAATTGATTTGCGAGCGGTGGCAATAGAGCACGCGCTCGATGAAGGTGGCGAGAGCAATGGCCGCGGCGATCAAAATCAACCAGATCACCGGGCCGCCATGGGTCAGAAGCGTTGGCATGAAGTTTTTATAGGCGGTTGCGGGCGAAGTTCAAAGCGCAAAATTTAGGGGAGGAGCCAGAAGTCAGAATCCAGAATTCAAAATGACAAATGTTTTTCGGTGGCCGCTAAATTCTGGTGTCCGAATTCCAACTCCGGTATTCTCATCCCATCATGTCTATTGCAGGCGAAAATGTCCTTGTTTTTCCCCGCTCGCTATTTGAGCAGCTGGGTGTTTTTCAAGGTTTCAACGCTGATGTTGATCGCTATCTGCCCGAAATCCTGGACAAGAAAAACAACAGTTTTCAGCCCCGTGCCCGAGCGGAGATGGATCCATCCTTCAAACAAATTATCCCATACGTGGTGGTCACTGATGGAAAGAGTATTCTTCATTATGTTCGTGGCAAGAAGGCTGGCGAACAACGTTTGGCTGCCAAAGGATCAATTGGCATCGGTGGCCACATCAATGACGCAGATCACACATTCTTTGCCGACGGCTTGCAGGCGTTTCAAGCGGCTGTCAAGCGAGAGGTGTGCGAAGAACTCGCCATTCAAGGTGCCTTTGACGCACGACCCGTTGGTCTGATCAACGACGATTCCACTGAAGTCGGTCGGGTTCATTTCGGTATTGTGCATGTATTGTTTCGCGCGCCGGAACAGGTGAAGAAAAACGAGCAGGTCATCACCCAGGTCGGGTTTATTCCCATTGAGCAGCTTAAGATGAAACGCGAGCAGATGGAATCCTGGTCGCAGCTTTGCCTTGACCATCTTGATGCGTTGCTGAAGTAACCGAAGCGTTTACGGAATTGAGGTTTCGCCGGGGAATTTTCCGGCAAGGCTGACGGAATGGCTATACGCAGAAGGACGAGAACGACTCAAAGCATGCTTGAGTTCTGAAATTTCTTTAAAATTGTAATTGCCGCTATCGTTCGGCTGGAAAATCCTTGGCGCAAATCAATCAAGCCATGAGCGACCTGCAATTCAATCCGGGAAAATCAGATCCTCCCGCCAAATCTGCGGGCATTTTCAGCGCGGTTTTCCTGTTCCTGTTTGGATTGCCATTTCTGGGTATCGGGATTTTTGCCATCAAGAAGGCGGTTTCAAAATTCATCGAGGGCAAAACCAAGGATGCACTCATGCTCGGTTTGTTTGGGCTAATTTTTGCCAGCGCCGGCCTAGGTATGATGTTTCTGTCCGTCTGGGCGCGGAAAAAATCCCAACAGGACGCTGAACTCAAAGCGCTCCATCCAGACCAGCCGTGGTTGCTGCGCGCCGACTGGGCAGCCGGACGGATCAAATCATCCACCTCGGCGCAGGTGAAAATGTATTCCATCATGGCGCTGGCATTTTGCGGCATCGGCGCGATGTATACTTTTGCAGCCCTGCCGAAAGAACTGCACAATGGAAATTACAAGGCACTGATCGTGCTGATTTTCCCCATGATCGGGATTGGGTTTCTCATTGCCGTCGTGCGCGCAATGCTCGCCCGGAGGCGCTTCGGCGATTGTTTTTTTGAACTGGCGCAAATTCCGGCCCCGCTGGGCGGCACGTTGGAAGGTTTGATTCAAACCGGTGCGCGGCTGCAACTGGAACATGGCCTGCACCTGAAATTATCCTGCATCCGCCGCGTCGTTTCCGGTTCAGGCAATAGCCGTAGCGTCTCCGAAACCATCCTCTGGCAGGACGAAAAAGTTTTCACTTCCAACGCCGACCTGCCCGAACCCGAACCTGGCCGCAGTGGCATTCCTGTTTTCTTCAAGCTGCCAGCGAACAAGCCGGAATGTTTTGCGCGCGGCAACGAGGCCATCATCTGGCGGCTGGCAGCGAAAGCAAAAATGGCCGGCCCGGATTTTTCCGCGACGTTTGATGTGCCGGTGTTCAAGGTCGCCGGGGCTGCGGGCGCCGAAGTGGACGAGCCTGATCCGACCGCGTCGCTGCAAATGCCGGTTGAAGAAATCCGCCGCGATGAACATTCCCGAATCCAGTTCACCGATGGCCCCGGCGGACGGGAGTTTTATTTTCCGGCAGCGCGGAACCTGGGAACAACGCTTTTGTTGACGGCTATTTTCTTCGTCTGGACCGGGTTCACGGCGGCGGCTTATCTGGGGTTCAAATCACTGTTTTTTGAAATCGTTTTCAGCTTGGTGGATGTTTTAATTTTTGTCGCCTGTTTGAATCTCTGGTTCAAATCGAGCCGCGTGACGATTGACTCCACCGGTGTGCGCGCGGCGAACCGCTGGTTGATCTTCGGGCGAACGCGCAATTTTGACGCAGGCAACATTGCGCGGTTTGAAACCAAAGTCGGCATGACCAGCGGCCAGCGCACTTTTCAGGATATCCAACTCATTACCCGCGCCGACAAGAAAATCACCATCGCCAGCGGCATCGCCAGCCAGCCCGAAGCCGCCTGGCTCGTGCAGGAAATGACCAAGGCATTGGGCCGCAAACCGTGATGGACCCGACGGAGTTGAACCGCTAATCCGCGCTAATTTTCGCTGATTAGCGGTTAAAAACGGAATTGAAAAAATTTCTCGGCAACCGGCCAAAACCGATTACGATTCGCACCAATGGCTCGTGCTACTCAAAATGTCCCGCCGCGCTGGCGCAAGGAAGTGGAGCGCATCCTCATCACCGACGAACAGATCGAGCGGCGCATCCGCCAGATGGCGCGGGAAATTGAACGCGATTTTCGCGGACGCGAAATGGTTGTGGTTTCACTGCTCAACGGCACGGTCATGTTTCTGGCGGATTTGATGCGGCATCTGTCGCTGCCGTTGCGGCTGGATTTCATGGGCGTGTCGAGCTACGGCGCGGGTACGGAATCGGGTGATTTGGTTTTCACGAAGGAACTGCGGCTGGACATGCGCGGTCGCGACGTGCTGCTCGTGGACGACATTCTGGACACGGGCAGGACCATAAGCCGGGTGCTGCCCAAACTGCGCGCGCTCAAGCCGCGCCGGATTAAAATTTGCGTGCTGCTGAACAAGTCCGTGCGCCGCGTCGAAAAGGTGAAGGCAAACTACATCGGCTTTGAAATTCCGGATTACTTTGTCGTGGGTTACGGCCTCGACTTCGCGGAGCGGTATCGGAACCTGCCGTTCGTCGGCGTCTTGTACCCGCACGTCTATAAACAGGCCTACCAGCGCGTCAACGAGGCCTTCTGCCACAAGTAGTTCATGGAATTGAAATTCATCAGCCTGCTCGGGTTGGTTGCCATGGTTGGCATGGCGTGGGCGATTTCCGAAAAACGAAAATTATTTCCATGGCGTACCGTGCTGTGGGGTGTCGGCCTGCAATTCATTTTCGCGGTGCTGATTTTGGACACGGAATTCGGAAAAAAAGTTTTCGACCTCACCGGACGCGCCGTGCAGAAGCTCATTCAATTTTCCAACGAAGGCTGCAAATTCGTTTTCGGCCCGCTGGCGGACAACGTTTTGCTGGCCGACAAATTCGGCCCGCAAAACGGATTGATTTTTGCCGTGCTGGTCACCGGTACCATCATCATCGTCGCGTCGCTTTCGTCGTTGCTGTACCACTGGGGCATTTTGCAAAAGGTCGTGCACGCCATCGCGTGGGTGATGCGCAAGGCGATGCGGACGAGCGGGAGTGAAACACTTTCCGCCGCCGCGAATATTTTCATGGGACAGACCGAGGCGCCGCTGCTCATCAAGCCTTACGTATTGCGCATGACGCGCAGCGAGTTGCTCTGCATGATGGTTGGCGGCATGGCGACCATCGCGGGAGGTGTCGCGGCGGTTTATGCCCGGCTCGGCCAGGACGCCGGCCGTGCCGACATGCCCGGCCACCTGCTTACCGCGTCGGTGTTGAGCGCGCCGGCCGCGCTGCTGATTTCAAAAACCATGCTGCCGGAAACCGAGAAAAGCGAAACCGCCGCCAGCGCGCCCGCCGCCGTGCCGCGCACCACCACCAACAGCATTGACGCCCTGTGCCGTGGCGCGGGCGACGGCATGATGCTTTCAATCAACGTCATCGCCATGCTCATCGCGTTCATCGCCGTTGTTGCGCTGGCAAATTACGCAATTGCCCACGTGCTGGGCTGGGCCGGCGTTCATACGGATCAGCCGCTGCAAATTGTGTTTGGCTGGGTCAACGCGCCGTTCGCGTGGCTCATGGGCGTGCCGACGCAGGATTGCTTCGGCATCGGGCAAATCCTCGGTGAACGCATCGTGCTCAACGAGTTCATCGGTTACCTTGATCTCACCCGATCCACGTCGCAATTCGACCCGCGCAGTTTCACGCTGGCGACCTACGCGCTGTGCGGCTTTGCGAACTTTGCCAGCATTGCCATCCAGGTCGGCGGCATCGGCTCGCTCGCGCCGGAACGCCGCGGTGAAATGGCCCGGCTCGGTTTCCGCGCGATGATTGGCGGCCTGCTCGCCAGTTACATGACGGCCTGCATTGCAGGAATTTTATTGTGATTTTCGGCTTTATTCTGTCTCCTGAATTCTGAATTCTGGATTCAACTTTATGGCATTGCTTAACGACAATTATCTCAAGCTGAAGGCCGGTTATCTGTTTCCCGAAATTGGCCGGCGTGTGAAGACGTTTTGCGAAGCCAACCCGGAAGCGGCCAGACGTCTCATCCGCTGCGGCATCGGTGATGTGACCGAGCCGCTGCCGGCTGCGACCATCGCCGCGATGCACAAGGCCGTGGATGAAATGGCCGTGCGCGAGACGTTCAAAGGCTACGGCCCGGAACAGGGCTATGAATGGCTGCGTGCCGCCATTGCTAAAAATGATTTTCGCGATCGCGGCTGTGACGTGGCTGACGACGAGATTTTCGTCAGCGACGGCACGAAATGCGACACAGGCAACATCCTCGACATCCTCGGCCACAAAAACAAAATCGCCGTCAGCGACCCGGTTTATCCGGTTTACGTGGACACGAACGTCATGGCCGGTCATACCGGCGAGGCCAATGAAGCCGGTACTTACGCCAGGCTCGTTTATCTGCCGTGCAAACCAAGCAACGGTTTCATTCCCGAGCCGCCGAAGCGGCATGTGGACGTGGTTTATCTTTGTTCGCCTAACAATCCGACCGGCGCGGCGGCCAATCGTCCGCAGCTCGAAGCGTGGGTGAAATACGCGCTGGAACACAAGACCGTCATTTTGTTCGACGCGGCCTACGAGGCTTACATCACTGACTCCAATCTGCCGCATTCGATTTACGAGATTCCCGGCGCGCGCAACTGCGCCATCGAATTCCGCAGTTGCTCGAAGAACGGCGGGTTCACCGGCGTCCGCTGCGCGTTCACCGTGGTGCCCAAGTCGCTCAACGCGCAGACAAAATCCGGCGAGTTCCAGCCACTGCATCCGCTCTGGCTGCGGCGCATGACGACGAAATTCAACGGCGTGAGCTACATCGTGCAGCGCGCCGCCGAGGCGCTTTACTCGCCCGAGGGCAAGGTGCAGGTGCAGGCGCTCATCGGGCATTATCTCGGCAACGCGAAAGTTTTGCGCGACGGGGCGAAGAAAGCCGGACTGAAGGTTTTCGGCGGTGTGAACGCGCCTTACATCTGGGTGAAATCGCTGAGAGGCGTCACAAGCTGGCAGGCGTTCGACAAAATTTTGGGCGAAGCCAGCGTGGTCATCACACCCGGCAGCGGTTTCGGGTCGAAAGGCGAGGGTTATTTTCGCATCAGCGCCTTCAACAGCCGCGCCAACGCGGAGGAAGTCGCCCGCCGGCTGCCGGAATTGAAGTGGTAATTTTGGAGTGCGGCGACATGTCGCCGCCATCAAAGCGCGGACATGTCCACGCAGTCCAAATCGCAGCGGTTGGTTACATCGAGGAATGCAACTTGCAAACATCGTTGCCTGGTTCACCGCCGGCTTGATTCTCGCCCGGCTGGCGGCGGAACTCTGGCTGGCCTCGCTCAACCGCCGTCATGTGCTCGCGCACGCGGGCGAAATGCCAAAAGCTTTCCATGGAATCATTGACGAGCCGACTTATAAAAAATCCGTCGCGTACACGCTGGCCAAAGAGCGGTTGGGAACCGTCGAGGACACCTTCAACGTCGCCGTCCTGCTGCTTGTTTTGTTCAGCGGCGTTTTACCGTGGGTGTTTCAGCTTTTTTCCCGGGGTTTGGGCCAGCCGGTGTGGGCGATGGCGGCATTTCTGTTTGCTGTTGGCCTGGCGATGTCATTGCCCGGTTTGCCATTCAGTTGGTTTTCACAATTCCGGCTGGAGGAAAAATTCGGGTTCAATACCATGACGCCAAAAATCTGGTGGATGGACCTCCTGAAAGGGCTGTTGCTGGCGCTGGCCATCGGCTATCCGCTGCTGGCGCTCATCCTGAAAATTGTCCAATGGGCGGGAACGTGGTGGTGGCTGTGGGCATGGGCGGCGTTGCTGGCATTTCAACTCCTGATGAGCGTGCTCGCGCCGGTTTTGATTCTGCCGCTGTTCAACAAATTCACACCGCTGCCGGAAGGCGACCTGCGCGAACGGCTGCTCGATCTGGCGCGGCGAACCCAATTCCGCGCCCAAAGCATCCAGTTGATGGACGGCAGCAAACGTTCGCGGCATTCGAACGCGTTCTTCACCGGCTTCGGGCGGTTTCGAAAAATCGTGTTGTTCGACACGCTGGTTCAGCAACTGACCGGGCCGGAACTGGAAGCGGTGCTCGCGCACGAAATCGGTCACTTCAAAAAAAAGCACATCCCGAAAATGCTGGCCTTCTCGGCGGTCGGTTCGCTCGCCGGCTTTTATCTCATTTCCGTTCTGGCCCGGCAGGAATGGTTCTACCGCGCGTTCGGTTTTGAACCGGGAAACATTGCCCCGGCGTTGCTGTTGTTTGGACTGCTGGCGGGGACGGTCACGTTCTGGTTTTCCCCGCCGCTCCATTGGTGGTCGCGGCGTTACGAATATCAGGCCGACGCCTTCGCCGCACGGGTGATGAGCGGGACGCAATCACTAATTGGCGCGTTGCGCAAGCTGAACGAGAAGAATTTAAGCAATCTCACGCCGCATCCCTGCTACAGCGGATTTTACTATTCACATCCCACGTTGCTGGAACGGGAGCAGGCGTTGAAAGGGTAGCGGTAATCATTCTTTCGGTGGGGCGAGGCTACTGACGAGCCGGTCTCGGCGCGCCGAAATGAAACGAAGGCGGCTCGCGAGTATCAGCCTTCGCCACAGGCTGCGGCGCGACAGGCGCTCGCCCCACCACCCCCAAAACACTTAAAAAGCTTGCATTGTCTGCATTCGGATGTATTATCAGGCCGAGGCCAGTCGTCATGGATACCAATAATGGCACACCTCGGAAAAAGCACGTCCTGATCGTGGACGACGATATTCAACTCGCCTGGTCCCTCAAAGAATCCCTCGAAAGTGACGGCTATGAGGCAACGATTGTGCCCGATGGCGCGCTGGCGTTGAAGTTCGTTCTCGAGCACCACCTCGATGCCGTGGTCTGCGATCTTCAGATGTCCGGAGTTGAAGGCGACCTGTTGTATGCCACGGTTGGACGCACGAATCCGTCGCTGGCCCGGCGGTTTATTTTTATCGTCGGGCTGGATGCCCGGTCACAGTTCCAGAAATTCATTGATTCCGTCGAGTTGCCGGTGCTGTACAAGCCGGTGGCCTTGGATGTGTTGCGGGGCGAAGTGGTGCGCGTGGCGGAGCAGAGCTGAACCGGGCTGGAGCCGGCATTCCGGGTCCGGTCGCGCGCGGCGGTAGGAACAAGCCGCCGTGCTCGTCCTCGTGTATTGAATGACGACCGGGTTTAACGCAAAGACGCCAAGGCGCAAAGGATAGGCGGTGTTTATCTTGCACTGCAATAGGTCAGAATCATCGTGCGCTGCGAAGATTTTTCCGGAGCGCGGACAGCTTTGTCCGTGAGTTCCTGCCGCATCGGCGCCTTCACGCGGACAAAGCTGTCCGCGCTCCTTTGGTTGCGGCTGCGCCGCGCTGTGTCTTTGCGTCTTTGCGTCTTTGCGTTAAGATTTCTTCAGCGGCGGTGCTGGTGCTGGTGTATTGATTTTTCGCTGCGCTGTGTTCTTTTACGGCTTAATGTTTTCTTGTCGTTCGCCCGAACCGCGTAAACGCGGGACTCCAAACGGATCAGTGTCAAGATGAGCCACAGGAATTGAAACGGTGAAATTTCATCATTGCCGGAACGGTTTGATTTGGTATCCTGACTGCTCGTTTTTACTGAAAATTCAACCAAAAACAATTTATGTCACAGCATCGCAGTCTGCGCGCGGCGTCCACCCTGGGTGGCAAGCGCAATGTTCTCAAGCGCTTCGAGCGCGTCGAAATTCTCAAGAAACGCGGCCAGTGGAAGGAAGGCGACCGCATCACCGGCCTCCGTAAAACCAAGCCTGACGTGTAGCAAAAATGTCGAATAACGAATGACGAATGGAACGCAATTCGTCATTTGGTATTCGTCATTCCGCTCTGTGGTCCGTTTACAAAAGTTTTTAGCTGACGCCGGCGTGGCTTCGCGCCGCGCGGGTGAACAAATCATCCTGGCCGGGCGCGTCGGCGTCAACGGCCAGCAGGTACGGTTGCTCGGAACCAAGGTTGATCCCATCCACGATGAAGTAACGGTGGATGGCCGGCCCGTCCGCGCCAAACGCAAGCTTTACGTGGCCCTGCACAAGCCGGCCGGTTGCGTTTGTTCGGCCCGGGATGAATTGGGGCGTCCGGCCATCCATGATTTATTGCCAAAAGAGTGGCAAAATCTGCATTCCGTGGGCCGTCTGGATTTTGACAGTGAGGGGTTGATTTTTTTGACCAATGATGGACAATTCGCCTTGCACCTGACCCATCCGCGCTACGGTGTCCGCAAAAAATACGTGGCCACCGTTGAAGGCCGGGTGGACAAGGCGATGCTCGGGCAGTTCACGAGCGGTGTGTGGCACGCGGGCGAACAGCTCCGGGCGCTGGCGGCGCGGCTCGTTTCAGCCAGTCGCGCGCGGAGCGTGGTGGAACTGGAACTGGGCGAAGGCAAAAACCGCGAGGTGCGGCGGTTGTTTGAATCGCAGGGTCTGGCGGTGAAACGGTTGCAGCGGACGCAGATTGGCAAAATCAAACTGGGCGAGCTGAAACCGGGCCGATGGCGGACATTGACAGAGACGGAAATAAGGACTTTACTTCAGGAAATATGAAAATGAATTGCTGGTTGACCTTGGGCGTGATGCTCGCGATGAGCGCGGTCGCGCAGGACAATACAAACACACTGCCTCCCATCCCCGCGCCGTCCCCGGCGGTTGCACCTGCGCCGAGCACCCCCGCGCCGGCGGTGGAGCCGGCCCAAAATGTGGCGCCCGTCAAGAAGAAGCACAAGGCCGCGCCGGCCAAACCCCTCCACGAGCCGATGGTTTCCCTCGTGCCCGGGGCGGCGGAAGTAACGGCCAACATCAACGCCCGCGGCCAGGCCGGTCTCAAGGGTGAAGTTGTCGCCCATTTGAAAAAGGGCGAAACCGTGACGGTTTTGGACCAGATTAATTTGGACAAGCACAAAGTCAATGAACCAGCGCAATGGGCGAAAATCGCCCTTCCCTCGAGCACGCATGTCTGGGTCAACTCAAGGTTCATTGACGCCGCCAGCAAAACTGTGTCGGTGAAGAAATTGAACATGCGGGGCGGTCCCGGCGAAAATTACAGCGTTCTCGGCGTCATCGAGCGGGGCACGGCGGTGAACGAAATCTCCACCAAAGGCGATTGGATGCAAATTGATCCGCCCGGCAACAGCTATGCCTTTGTTGCCGCAATGTATTTGAAACAGGAAGCCCAGGCGGCGCCCGCGCCCGCACCGGTTCCCGAACAACCGACCATGCCCCAAGCCGCCGCACCGCAGGAGCTGCAGCCACGCGTGGTGTCCCATGAAGGTGTCGTGCGCGCCGTGGGCAGCATCGCCGCGCCGACCAAATACGAATTGTATGACCCGGCAACGGGCGTTAACATCAATTATCTGTACACGACTTCTCCGACCCTCGACCTGAGCCGTTACGTCAATATGCGGATTATTGTCACGGGCGAGGAGGGTCTTGATGTGCGATGGAAGGACACGCCGCTCATCAATATCCAGAGCATTCAAGTGATTTCCATAAATGCCGTTCCACACATCATCGTCCGAAGCCCCAGACAAAGCCAGGGTCATTGATGGCCGTGCCATCGCCGCGCAAATCCAGCGGGAACTGGCGCAGCGCGTCGCTGAATTGAACAAACGCGGGGTCCGACCGGGCCTCGCGTTCGTTCGTGTGGGCGAAGATCCGGCGTCCCGGGTTTATGTCGGTCGCAAGGAGAAAACCTGCGCCGAACTCGGCATCTTTTCTGAAACCCACGTCCTGCCCGAAACGACGAGCGAAAACAAATTGCTCGCGCTGCTGAAAAAGCTGAATGCCGATCCGCGGCTGCACGGGATTCTGGTCCAGGCGCCGCTGCCGAAGCAAATTCGCAAATCAATCGTCTACTCGACGGTTTTGCCGCAGAAGGACGTGGACGGTTTTCATCCGGTCAATGTCGGCAAGTTGATGCTCGGCGACCCGACCGGTTTTCAGCCCTGCACACCGGCGGGCATCCGCGAACTGCTTGTGCGCTCGAATGTAAAAACCGACGGCGCGGAAGTGGTGATTCTGGGTCGCGGCAACATTGTCGGCAAACCGATGGCCGCCATGCTCTGCCAGAAGGCCAAAGGTGCGAATGCGACCGTCACGATTTGCCATTCCGGCACCCGCGACATCCGGGCGCACTGCCGCCGCGCGGACATTTTGATTGCCGCGATGGGCGTCGCCGAATTCGTGAAGGCGGACATGGTGAAGCCCGGCGCGGTGGTGATTGATGTGGGTGTCAACCGCGTGAATGGAAAACTGGTGGGCGATGTGGATTTTGCGAACGTGCAGCCGATCGCCGGCAAAATCACACCCAATCCCGGCGGTGTCGGCCCGATGACCATTGCCATGTTGATGCAAAACACGGTTCGCGCCGCGGAAACCCTTTCTCTGTAGCGGCGGTCTATGACTGCTGGATTTTAGGATAACGAACGGCGGCACTCATGAGCGCCGCCACAGCGAAATTAAATTATGAACCCAACTCGAATTCTCCCGGATTTGCAATGCTCGCTGATGTGCGAGGAGGTCCGCCAGGAAGTGAATGGAAATTTGTTCCTCATCGGCGTCATCAGCTTTCTGCGCGTGCCGCAACTGCCCATTGTCGCCGCGCGCCTGTGCGTCTTCAACCGTTGGACGGCGGGCATCGGCCAGTTTACTGAAACCGTCCGGCTCATCGCGCCCGACCAGACGACGGTCGTCAGCAAAAGCGAAATGAAATTTGAGTTGCGCGACCCGGCCTTGTCCGCGACCGGAGTAATGGTTTTTGGCCAGGTCGAATTCAAGACTGCAGGAACTTATTTCGTCGAAGTGCTCGTGGACGATGTGATGAAACTGCGTTATCCCGTGGCGGTCATCCACACGCCGCCGCCCGGCCAGAATCCGCAAAAGCCGCCGGAAGAAAAAAAACCTGACAGTGGCGGAAAAGAAAGACTGACTTGAGCCACAGATGAAACACAGATTGAACACAGAAATTGAAAGGGAATTTCCATCTGTGTTCCATTTGTGCCAATCTGTGGCCAAATGAGCGCATCGGCTGACAAAACTTTTGCCTGGGAACCGTTGACGCCACGCGGGGTGGCGGCTTTTGCACACGCCCGGCTCAGCCGTCTGCTGCTCGTGCAATTCGTAGTCGCGTCACTCGCCGCCGCCGCCGTCGTTTGGTTTCTTTCCGATGGCTGTTTCCCGACCGTGCGCGCCGCAATCCGGCATTTGCCCGCCACCGGCACCATTCGTTCGGGCCGGCTGGATTGGTCCAGCCACCTGCCCCAAATCCTCGCCGAAGGCCGGTTTCTTGCGTTTATTGTTGATCCGAATCACAGCGGCCAGATCCATTCGCCGGCCGACGTGCAATTTGAATTCGGCCGGGAAACCCTCCGCGTTTTTTCGCTGCTCGGCTACGCCGAATGGAATTATCCGTCCGACTGGATCATTGCTTTTAACCGCACCGAACTGGAACCGCTCTGGGGTGCGTGGGAGCCGGAATGGCTGGCCATCACGGTCCTGGCTGTCGTTGCGGGCCTGATGTTATTGTGGGCGGCGCTGGCGACGGTTTATTTTCTGCCGGCGTGGCTCATCGGCTTTTTTGCGAACCGCAATTTGAGTTTCCGCGGCAGTTGGAAACTGGCGGGCGCGGCGTTGATGCCGGGCGCATTGCTACTGACCGCTGCCGTTGTGCTTTATGATTTTGCCGCGCTTGATTTGGTCCAATTTTGCTTCATCTTCAGCGCGCATTTCGCGCTGGGCTGGGTCTATTTGTTTCTCGGCCAGCTTTTTTTGCCGCGAATTGATTCAGCCCCACCCAAAGGCAATCCGTTTGTGCCTTGCTAATCGGTAGCGGTGGTCGGTGAGCGCCGATGAATTTTGCGACGGTCACAGACCGCCGCTACAGCAGTCGCCCCTTCATTGACAGTCGTGAGACACACCTTTAGCCTGCCGTCCATGTCGAAACTGCCGTTTGAACTCCTGCTGGCCCTGCGTTATCTGCGGCCCAAACGGACCTTCGTTTCCATCATCACGCTCATCTCCATCATCGGCGTCGCCCTCGGCGTCGCGGTGCTCATCATTGTCATCAGCGTCATGAGCGGGTTCGACCACGACCTGCGTGAAAAAATCCTCGGCTTCAACTCGCACGTCCAGGTCTTCAACCGCGGCGGCCGGACGATGCCGGATTACGCCCGGGTGGCGGGCGTCATCGCGTCCAACAAGAATGTCCGTGGCGTCTCACCGCTGGTGATTGGCAAGGTGTTGGTGGAAACACAGAGGGACACCAACCTACAAGCCCTGGTGGATGCGCCCATTTTGCGCGGTGTGGATCCGCAAGCCGAAGGCGGCGTCAGCGTCCTGCCCAAGAGCATGGTGGAGGGGAAATTTGATTTGAGCGGTCATGGCGTGGTCGTCGGCAGCGGTTTTGCCAGTCATCTGGGGCTTCACGTTGGCGACCGGCTGGCCATTTATTCGCCGCATGATATCGAGCAGATGCGCAAAAACCACGGCAAGGAAAACGAGGAGGCCATTTTGCCGGAGGATTACGAGGTGCGCGGCATTTTTGACGTGGGCTACTACGAATTCAACAACCTGTTCATCGTCACATCGCTGGAGAACGCGCAGGATTTGTACGATCTGCACGATTCCGTGCACGAGCTGGAGGTGATGTTGACGGACCCCTACCAGGCGGCGGAGGTAAAAAGGCAATTGGAACTAACCCTTGGTTATGAATTCACGGCGAGCACCTGGATGGAACAGAACTCCACCATGCTCAACGCGATCCTGGTGGAGAAGAACGTGATGTTTTACATCATGTTCTTCATTGTCGTGGTTGCCGCCTTTGGCATCACTTGCACCCTGATCACGTTCGTGGTGATGAAGACCAGTGAAATCGGCCTGATGAAGGCGGTGGGAGCCACCCACAACCAGGTCATGTTTGTTTTCGTCATTCAAAGCATCATCGTCAGCGTTTTTGGCGTCGCCTGTGGCCTCGGGCTGGGGTTGTTCGCCTTGTCCATTCGCAATGATTTTCTGCATGTGATGGACCGTTTGACAGGTTTTGAGTTGTTCCCGGCTTCCATCTACGGTTTCAGCGAATTGCCGGCGCTGATTATTCCCCCGGACATTGTGATTATTTGTGGAGGCTCCCTGTTCATCTGCCTCCTGGCGGCGATACTCCCTGCCCGTCACGCCAGTAAAATGAACACGGTGGAGGCGCTGCGTCATGAATGAACCCCTGCTCTCCGCCCACAATCTCATCCGCACCTATACGCTGGGCAAACGCGCGCTTGAAGTGTTGCGCGGCGTCAATCTCGACGTGGCGCGCGGCGAATTCCTCGCCTTGCGCGGTGCGTCCGGCGCGGGCAAAAGCACCTTGCTGCATCTCATCGGCGGTCTCGACGCGCCGAACGCGGGCGAAATCCACTTTGCCGGCCAGAATCTGGCCGCGCTTTCGCAAAGCGAGCTGGCCCATTTCCGCCGCCGCCGCGTCGGGTTCGTTTTCCAGGCGTATTATCTCCTGCCGGAACTCGACGCGCTGGAGAACGTCTGCCTGCCGGCACGGGTGGCGCGCGTGCCCGCCGGACAAGCCGGGGCACGGGGTCGCGACCTGCTCGCGCGGGTCGGCCTCAAGGACCGCATGGAACACAAACCCTACGAACTTTCCGGCGGTGAGCAACAGCGCGTGGCCATTGCCCGCGCCCTCATCAACGAACCGGAACTGGTGCTGGCCGATGAACCGACCGGCAATCTCGATTCGCGCACCGGCGGAGAGATCATGGAGTTGATCAAGAACCTCCGCGCCGACAAACAGACCACACTCGTCATTGCCACACATGATGCCAAGGTTGCGGCGCACGCGGAGCGGGTGGTGGAACTGGCTGACGGGCAGATTAGCGCGGGGTGACGGAGTTTTGGAGTGCTGGAGTGGTGAAACTTCGCTTGCAATACTCCATTACTCCATCACCCCATCACCCCATTCTTCAAATGAGCCGCGAAGACTGGATTCCCCATTTCCATCCTAACCGCATCAGCGCGAGCGGATGTTCTAGTGGCGGCACCGGTCACAAATGTCCATTGAAAAACAGCCGTTTAGCGGCTAGGTTGCCGAGCTATGCTTGAAGATCGTGACTATATGCGCCAGCCGGAATACCTGCCGCGCGTATCGTTGACCGTGGTTCTGCTGGCAGTCAACGCGATCGTCTTTCTGGTCGAATGTTTCACTTTAGGTAATCCGCCGCAGTTTTCCCTGAACAATTATTTCGCGTTGAGTGTTGAAGGGTTGAAACACGGATTTGTCTGGCAACTCCTTACCTATCAGTTCATGCATGCCAATTTGTGGCACATTCTGATCAACAGTTGGGCGATTTACCTTTTTGGCCGTGAAATTGAGGAAACCCTCGGCCACAAGAAATTCCTGGTCCTGTTCCTGGCCGGCGGCGGCGTGGGTGGAATCTTTCAAGTGCTCGTCGCCCTGCCTTGGCCGGGTCTTTTCGGCGGCCCGGTCGTCGGCGCGTCGGCGGGCGGATTTGGATTGATGGCGGCCTATGCCGTCCTGTTCCCGGAACGCGAGTTGACCCTGCTGTTCCCGCCCATAACCTTTCACGCGAAGACCATGCTGATTTTTTCGGCGGTGCTGGCGGTGGCGGGCATCGTTTTCCCGGTTGACCACGTCGCCAACGCTGCGCATCTGGGCGGAATGTTGACGGGTGTGGTTTTCATCCGCCAATTCAGTCAAGGCCGCCGGATGCAATCGGGCCTTCCTTCGGGCGGTGCCGCGCCCGGCAATTTCATCACCAGTTGGGTCGGCAAAAGTTCTCTCTGGCGCTCGGCATCGGACAAACCGGACGAGGATGTGTCCAACGACGAATTTGTGAAAAGTGAAGTGGACCCCATCCTCGACAAAATTTCCCGGCGCGGAATTCAAAGTTTGACCGAACGCGAACGGCAAATCCTCGAAAAAGCCCGCGCGCGAATGGCGAAACACTGATTGGTAGGGACGCCGCGCCGCTGTTCAGTTGTCAAGAGATAGGTAACAGGTGTTTCAGGACATGGGTAACACTTCGCCCGAGACGTGTCGGACTGGGAATACGAAGGGTAAGGTTGTGTTTCCCGGGAGATTCAATTCCCGAATATAC